>Ga0255046_10000040_pt1 | contig 24964 bp, 23 predicted proteins | sample BC1_12_27_MG_FD_183632 | JGI IMG/M metagenome (GOLD analysis project Ga0255046, IMG submission 183632) | Seawater microbial communities from Strait of Georgia, British Columbia, Canada - BC1_12_27 | ecosystem: Environmental > Aquatic > Marine > Strait | place: Canada: British Columbia...
AGCCGCAGCTCATCGTCTTTGCGTGCAACTGGTGCTCCTATGCGGGCGCCGACACCGCCGGCGTATCGCGCATCCAACACCAGCCGAACTTCCGGATGATTCGGGTCATGTGCTCGGGCCGGATCCAACCGGCTTTCGTGCTCCGCGCCTTCGAGAAGGGGGCCGATGGAGTGCTGGTGTCGGGATGTCACTTCGGCGACTGTCACTACATCTTCGGCAACGAGCGGGCTGCGGAGCAGTTCGAAAAGACCAAGAACATGATCAAGCTGCTTGGAATCGAGGAGGGACGCCTCCGACTGGAGTGGATCAGTGCCGCCGAGGGCGCCCGCTTCGCCCAGGTCATCAACGAGTTCACCGACCAGGTCCGAGATCTGGGGCCGGTTCCGTTTTCAAAATCTCAACCGATCGAGCAGACGGAGGACGTTGCGTGATGTTCGACTTGGCAAAAGATACCAACGCCTGGGCGTGCTACGACTGCGGGAAGTGCACCGGTACCTGTCCGATCGCGCGCGCTGGCGCCACCTATAGCCCGCGCCGGCACGTGCTGGCGGCGAACCTCGGCGGGGGCGTAAAGGTGGTGCCGGACGAAAGTCTGTCCGCCTGTCTGACCTGCAGTCTGTGTAATCAGCGGTGCCCGGCGGATGTGGACTACACCGAGCTCGTGATGCGGCTTCTGGAGGTGGCGCACGGCGAGGGGCATGAGCCCGAGTGTCCACACGGCGGGGCTCTCCAGTCGGTGATGCGGATGATGGCCAAGGGCGGCACCACACAGGATCGCCTCGGCTGGCTCACCGACGACCTGAACACCGATCCCGAACGGGGCGGCGTGTTCTATTGGACCGGCTGTGCCATGTACTACGACGCATTTTTCCCGGAGTTCGAGTCGAATGGCCTCAACGGGACCAAGGCCGCGGTCAGGCTGTTGAACGCCTTGAACGTGAAGCCGGTGGTGTCGCCCAACGAACGCTGCTGTGGGCACGACCTGCTGTGGAACGGCGACCGGGAAAATTTCGAGCTCCTTGCCGAATACAACGTGAACCTGGTCAAGGAGAGCGGGGCGTCGGTGTTGGTCACCTCGTGCGCCGAGTGCCTGCGCACCTGGAAGCTGGATTACGCGCCACTGTTGGCTGGAACCGATCTCCGCGTCTGCCACCTCACCGAGTACCTCGCCGACAACCTGGACATCCTCGAGTTTTCCCCCGATGGTCAGCGGAAAATCACCTTCCAGGATCCGTGTCGTCTGGGGCGTCACCTGGGCATCTACGATCCGCCACGGCAGCTGCTGGAAGCCGTGCCGGGGATCGAGTTCGAGGAGATGGGGCGCAAGGGCCCGGGAGCGATGTGCTGTGCGGGTGGAACGTGGTCGAACTGTGACCGCTTCGCCAAAAAGATGCAGGTCGACCGCCTGCGCGAGGCGCGGGCCACCGGGGCGGAGATGATGGTGACCGCCTGCCCCAAGTGCCAGATTCACTTCCGGTGTGCCATGAACGACCCCAACCTCGGGGATGAGATCACCATCGAAATGCGCGACATCGCGGAAGTGATTGTCGAGGCCCTGGCCGACTGAGGAGATGAGCATGACATCGAACCCTGGCCTATGGATGTGGAGATGCTTGATGGTTTCTGGTGTGTCCAATGGGCGATCTGGAATCTGTGATCTGAAATCTCGAGACAAAGGAGAGCTGTGATATGGCGACCCTCGAGAAGGACGAAGAGCTGCGAATAGGCGTGTTCGTCTGCGACTGTGGGCTGAACATCGCTGGTGCGGTGGACTGCGCGGCGGTGACCGAGTTTGCGGAGGCGTTGCCCGATGTGGTGTGCGCAGTTCGCAACAAGTACACCTGCGCCGACCCGGGTCAGAACGAGATCAAGGACGCTGTCCGGGAGCACAAGCTGAACCGGGTGGTGGTCGCATCGTGCACCCCACGGCAGCACGAGCCCACCTTCCGCCAGTGCGTCCTGGAGGCCGGTCTCAACCCCTACCTGATGGAAATGGCAAACCTCCGCGAGCACTGCTCCTGGGTTCACCCGGGAGACTGGGACGGGGCGACAGCCAAGGCCAAGGACCTGGTGGCGAGTGCGGTGGCGCGGGCGCGGTTCCTTCAGGAACAGGAGGAGCTCGCGGTGCCCGTGACGCGCAGGGCGCTGGTCATCGGCGGCGGGATCGCCGGCATCGAGGCCGCGCTCGAGTTGGCCGACCAGGGCCACGAGGTGACCCTGGTCGAGAAAAAGGCGTCCATCGGCGGGATCATGGCGCAGCTCGACAAGACCTATCCCACCATGGACTGCTCGATATGAATTCTCGGCCCTAAGGCCATCGATGCCGGTCGGCATCCACGTATCGAGCTCCTGACAAACTCCGAGGTAGAGGAGGTTTCCGGTTACATCGGCAACTTCACGGCCACGATCCGCAAGAAACCCCGCTATGTGGACCCCGAGCTGTGCAACGCGTGCAGTGATTGTGCCGATGTCTGTCCGGTGGTCGTGCCGGACGAGTACCAAATGGGGTTTTCATCACGTAAGGCGATCTACATCCCGTTTCCGCAGGCGGTGCCGTGTTCCTTCATTCTCAACATGGACGACTGCCTCGGCATCAATCCCATCGCCTGTGGCAAATGCGAGGACGTATGTGAGAAGAAGGCCATCGACTACGACGACCAGGGCGAGGTCGTGACCCGAGACGTTGGGGCAGTCATCGTCGCCACCGGCCTCGATGTCTACGACCCGACCGAGATGGACGAGTACGGCTACACCCGATTCGAGAACGTCATCACCTCGATGGAGTTCGAGCGCCTGATCTGCGCCGGCGGCCCCACCGATGGGCACTTCGTACGTCCTTCAGACCAAGAACGGCCCAAGAAAATCGGCTTCATCCAGTGTGTCGGCTCACGCAACCCGAAGATCGGCAGGCCTTACTGCTCCAATATCTGCTGCATGAACACGATCAAAGACACCCTGCTCCTCGCAGACCACTACCCGGACACGCAGAACTCAGTCTTCTACCAGGACATCCGCGCCTTCGGAAAAAGCTTCGAGGACATGTTCCAGCGCTCCAAAGAGACTGGCACGCGTTACATCCGCGGTCTGCCCGGCGACATCGAAGAGGATCCGGAGACGCGAAACCTGATTCTCACAGTAGAAAACACCACCTCCGGCGAGCTCGAACGTCACGAGCTCGACATGGTCGTGCTGTCGGTGGGAGTCCAGCCTTCCGCGGACCGCGACAAGCTAGCCAGCATGCTGACCCTGTCCAAGACCTCTGACGGATTCTTCATGGAATCCCACCCCAAGCTCAAGCCGGTGGACGCGCCGACGCGGGGGGTCTATTTCGCCGGTTTCTGTGAGTCGCCCAAGGACATCAAGGACTCGGTGTGTCAGGCGGGGGCGGCGTCGTCGCGTGCCGGCGCGCTGCTCAACGCCGGCGAGATCACGATCGAGGCGATCACGAGCGTCATCGACGAAGAGACCTGCTCCAAGTGTGGTCTCTGCGCCCGGGTCTGCCCTTACGGCGCCATCACCTGGCAAAAGGGCGAAGTTGCGGCCGTCGTCGAGGCGGCCTGCGCCGGCTGCGGCGCATGCGGCGCCACCTGCACTTTCGGCGCCATCACCATGCGCCACTTCACCGACGATCAGCTGATCGCCCAGGTGCGAGCGACCCTCGCGGACAAACCCGAGGAAAAGGTCTTCGGATTCGCCTGCAACTGGTGCTCCTACGCCGGCGGAGACATGGCCGGGATCTCTCGTATCCAGTACCCCTCGAGCAACCGCGTGATCCGGACCATGTGCTCGGCGCGGGTGTCGGAGGAGATGGTGCTCGAGGCCTTCCGTTGTGGCGCGCCGGTGGTGCTGGTCTCGGGCTGCCACTACGCCGACTGTCACTACATCGATGCCAACCGGCAGACAGTCAAGCGAGTACAGAAGCTGTGGAACAAACTCGAGAAGGCCGGGGTGCGCCCTGAGCGGCTGCAATTGGAGTGGATCTCGGCGGCCGAAGGCCAGAAGTTCGCCAAGGTCATGCGTCAGATGGAGGAGCTGCGCCAGAAAGTGACCGCGGAGGAGATCGGGCACTCCATGGAGGCCTTGAAGCCGAAGCCGAAAAAGAAGCGTGCGGAAAAGAAAACGGCCGACGCCGCGCCGCCCGCGGCAAGCTGAAGAGGGGTTAAGAAATGGCAACCGCCACGCTGGGTGACTTCAAGTGCATGATGTGCGGTCACGAGTATCAGGAAAAGGTTGTCAAGGGCGAGGACGTGGAGCGCTCGTGCCCGAAGTGCCGGTCGAATAGCATCCGGCACATGAAGAAAAAGAAACCGCCGGTGAATTAGCTGACGAACGGGGAGGTTGAGATGGCCTCGCAGCCTGACAAGAACGACGTGGTTCGGGTGGACTTCGCTTTCAAACGGGAGCTCGCCGAGAAGGTGGAGGGCGACCTTGCCAGCTACTGTTACCAGTGCGGCGCCTGTGTCGGCGACTGCCCGGCCACCACCTATTCGGATGGAGCGTTCAACCCTCGCGAAATCATGCTGATGGTCCTCTACGGCCTCGGCGACGAACTGATTCGCGAGGGTTCGATTCTCTGGGACTGTACCAACTGCTACACCTGCCACGAGCGCTGTCCCCAGCAGGTCAAGCCGGTGGAGGTGATCATCTCCATGAAAAACATGCTGTCGGATCGAGGGTTCGCCCCGACCTCCGCTGAAAAGGTCATCAAGACCTTTGAGGAGACCGGTCGCACCGTGCCACCGAACCCGGCGATCGACAAACAGCGCGCCAAGTTCGGCCTGCCGCCGCTGCCCCCGGTGCCTATGGAAGAAATCTCCAAGCTCTTCGAACCTGCGAATGACGAGGGGAGTCCGGAATGAAGAAATTCGCGTTCTTTCCCGGCTGCCTGATCCCCGCCCGACACCCGGCCATGGAGTTCGCGATCCGGGCAACCCTCGAAAAACTCGAGATCGAAATTGTCGATCTCGAGGGTGCCTCGTGCTGCCCCGATCCGATCTACTTCAAGTCGAAGGACAAGTTGTCGTGGCTGGCGGTAGCGGCGCGGAACCTGACCCTTGCCGAGGACCTCGGTCTCGACATTTTCACAAACTGTTCCGGTTGCACGGCCACCCTTTCCGAGACCTACCATCTTCTTCAGGACGAGGAGCTGCGTGATCAGGTCAATCAACGCCTCGCCCGAGTCGACCGGGAGTACCGTGGCACGAGCCGCATCCGCCACATCGCCACTCTGGTGCGTGACGAGGTCGGGTACGAAAAGGTCCAGGAGTCGGTTGTGCGTCCGCTGGAGGGTCTCAAGGTAGCGATCCATTACGGTTGCCACCTGCTCAAGCCGTCACGCATCATGCAGGTCGACAATCCCGACAACCCCGAGGTGATGGAGAAACTGGTGGAGGCCCTCGGAGCCTCGCCTGTTCGGCATCGGAATTGGTACCTGTGCTGTGGTAAGGCCTGCCAGGATGAGTCGATCCCAAACCAGATGATGCATGATCTGTTAGAGACCGTTAATGACGAGGAGGCTGACATCCTCGGCATGATCTGTCCCACATGCTTCGGCCAGTTCGACCACGGGCAGATGAAGATCGCCAAGCTCTTCGAGGAGGACTTCAGCACCCCGCCGGTGTACTACTTCCAGCTCCTCGCATTTGCTCAGGGCGTGCCCTACGAGAATCTTGGCTTCGAAAGGCAACGATTCAAACCGAAGGCGCTGCAGAGATTCGAGGAGGTAGCAGCGGGATGACGATTCGCGTTGGACCCGAAGGAGGACAGATATGAGTCGGGTCGGCGTCTTCGTGTGCCACTGCGGGGAGAACATCGCCCGCAACGTCAAGGTACAAGAGGTGGTCGAATTTTCCCGTGATATCCCCGGGGCTGTCGTATCCGCCGACTACCCTTACCTTTGCTCCGCTCCGGGTCAGCAGATGGTGATCGACGCCATCGAAGAGCACGACCTCGACCGCGTGGTGGTGGCTGCGTGCTCTCCACAGCTGCACGAGCCGACCTTTCGCGCGGCCGCCGCCCAGGCCGGGCTGAACCCTTATCTGTGCGAAATGGCCAATATCCGCGAACACTGTTCGTGGGTCCACCGCGACGCCGAACAGGCCAGCGCCAAGGCCTGCCAAACCGTCGTCGCCGCCGTCGAACGGATCAAGCGGGCGCGGCCACTCGATCCGATCGAGGTGCCGGTCACCAAGAGGGCGCTGGTCATCGGCGCCGGGGTCGCCGGAATTCGTACCGCCCTCGACATGGCAAATGCCGGCCATCCGGTGGTGCTGGTGGAGCGTCAGCCGTCGATCGGCGGCAACATGTCCCGCCTATCGGAGACCTTTCCCACCCTCGACTGCTCACAGTGCATCCTGACGCCGCTCATGGTGCAGGTCTCCAGGCACCCCAACATCGAACTCATGACCTACTCCGAAGTCGAAGAGGTCTCGGGGTATGTCGGTAACTTCACGGTTCGCATCCGCAAGAAACCCAGCTTCGTGCGGGCCGAGGACTGCACCGCATGCGCTGACTGCGTCGATGTGTGTCCGGAGCCGGGCGGCAATGAGTTCGACATGGCGCTATCGAGCCGGAAGGCGATCTACATCCCGTTCCCGCAGGCCGTACCTTCCGTCTACACCCTCGATCCCGATCGTTGTCTGAACGCCAAGCTCGACTCACCCACCGGTTTCAGGGTCCTCGCCTGCGTCAAGTGTGAGGAGGCCTGCCAGCCGAACGCGATCGATTTCGACATGCAGCCCGAAATCGTCGAGCGAGAGGTCGGGACCATCGCAGTCGCTACCGGGTTCGACCTGCAGCTCGGTGATCAGGCCGTGCAATTGGGCTACCGGCGCTCGTTGGACGTGATGGATGGTCTCGAGTTCGAGCGCATGCTGTCTGCTTCAGGACCGACCGGCGGCGAGGTCAGGCGGCCGTCCGACGGGAAGGTCCCCAAGGACGTGGTGTTCATCCAGTGTGTCGGCTCGCGGGACCCGGAACACGGTGTTCCCTACTGCTCCCGGATCTGTTGTATGTACACCGCCAAGCACGCGCTGCTCCTCAAACACAAGGTGCCGGATTCTCGAGCCTTTGTCTTCTACATGGACATCCGGGCCGGCGGCAAGGGCTATGAGGAGTTCGTCCACCGTGCGATGGAGGAGGAGCGGGTGATGTACATCCGCGGGCGCGTCAGCCAGGTCATCGAGGAGGATGGCAAGCTCAAGGTGCTCGGCGTCGACACCCTGGCCGGGCGCCCGGTCGAGATCGACGCCGACATGGTGGTGTTGGCCGCCGCCATGGAGCCGGCCGATCGCGGCGAGATCGCGGGCAAACTGCGGATCGCCGCCGATGCCCACGGCTTCTTCAAGGAGGCCCACCCCAAGCTGCGACCGGTCGAAACCCTGACTGCTGGGATCTTCCTCGCCGGCACCGCACAGGCGCCCAAGGACATCCCGGACACGGTGTCACAGGCATCGGCGGCGGCGTCGAAGGGAATGGAGCTGTTATCGCAGGAGTTTCTGCAACGCGATCCCTCGACCACTCACGTCAACGACGCCCTCTGCGCCGGCTGTTTCGAGTGCCTTCAGGTGTGCCCCTACCAGGCCATTGAACGGCGGGAGATTCTCGATTCTGAGGGCGTTCTTCTGCGAGAGGTGGCGTGGTCGAACCCTGCCATGTGCGAGGGCTGCGGGCTCTGCACCGTGACCTGCCGCGGCGGTTACATCGACCTCGAGGGCGACAGCGACGAGCAGGTCTTTGCCCAGCTCGGGGCCCTGGGTCCTCTGCCGGAGGTGTTGGAACGATGACTGAAGGCAACGTCAGCGTCGCCCAGAATGAATCCGGCACCGTACCCGATGGTTGGCAGCCCCACATCGTCGCCCTGGTTTGCAACTGGTGCAGCTACGCCGGCGCCGACATGGCCGGCACCACCCGGCTCGAGTACCCCGCCAACGTGCGCATGGTGCGTTTCCCCTGTACCGGCCGCATGAGCCCGTTGATGATCTTGCGGGCGTTCGAACAGGGCGCCGACGGGGTGCTGGTTTCGGGCTGCCACCCCGGAGATTGTCACTACGTTCAGGGGAACCTGGTAGCGCGCCGCCGTTTCACCATCTTCAGATCGTTGATGGACTTCATCGGCATCGATCTCAAACGACTCCATTTCGCGTGGGTGTCGGCGGCCGAGGGCCACAAGTGGGCGAAGGTAGTCAGCGAGGTGACCGCCGCTGTCCAGGAAGCAGGGCCACTGCCCGGCTTCGAATACCCTGACGGCTGGGGCGGCATCGATCTCCCGGAGATGGCGGGCAGCGGCCCGCAGGAGCTCGATCAGGGCGAGCTCGATGCGATTCGAACCAATCTGCGGAAGGCCGCGTCCGAGGTCTTGACAACGGGGCGCGCCGGCGTGGTCATCGGCTACGGGGCAGGTTCCCTCCCTGACCAGACCATCCCGGTCCTGATCACGGAAACTGCGGACTGCGAAACGCTCGAGTGGGGCCGCGGGTGCTGCAACAACCTCAGCACCTACATTGGATTGGCACTCGAAAAGCACGAGCGGGTGGCGGTGGTGGCCAAGACCTGTGATCTCGGGGCCATCTCGGGCCTGATCCGTGAAGGTCAGCTGCGACGCGAACAGTTGCTTGTGATCGGAGTCCAATGCCCAGGGGTCCACGATGGGTCGGAGCTCGCCGCCAAGTGCCGGGCATGCTCCGGTGACCCGCATCCGATCTGTGACTTCGTGGTCACGGTCGATAGCGTCCACGAAAGCTGTCAGGACCCTTTGGACGCCGCGCTTGATACGCCGAATGCGCGGGACGAGCAGATCGCCCACCTCGAGACGCTTCCGCATGGCGAACGCTGGAAATACTGGCAGCGGCAGTTCAGCAGGTGTCTGCGGTGCTATGCGTGCCGCGCCGTATGTCCGATGTGTTATTGCTCCTCCTGCATCTCCGAAAAACATCGTCCGCAATGGGTCTCCACCGCCATCGACAACCCGGGCAACAGCACCTGGAACATCATCCGTGCGGTCCACCTCGCGGGACGTTGCTCGGGGTGTGACGAGTGCGCGCGAGTGTGTCCGGCCGACATCCGCCTCGATCTGATCAACCGCAAGCTGGCGCTCGAGATCGAAAAGCAGTACGGGAAGGTCGGTCTGGACCCGGAGGAGAAGTCGGCTCTGGTTGACTTCCGCATGGAGGATTCCGAGGAGTTCATCCTGTGAGGAGAGTTTGATGGATTCATCGTGGAAGCTGACCGAGGCCCAGCTCCGGGAGTGGTTGAACGGCCTTCTCGAGAGCAACAAGATGATTGCACCGGTCGAGGAGGACGGCGTCCTGCTTTTCCGCCCGATTGCCTCGGAGGACCAGGCTGTCATCAAACCATCGGGCAAGACCAGGTGGTCGCCCAAGGAGTTTCTCTTTCCGCGGTCGGAGGCTCTCTATCGATACGCCTTCAAGGGCAGCACTGTCCTGATCGAAGATCCGTCCACGCCCGAAAAGCCTCAGATTCTCTTCGGTGTACGGAGCTGTGACGCCTCCGGGATCGTTCGCCTCGACGAAATCTTTCTGAGCGGCATCAGGGACCGCCTCTATGGCGCCCGCAGGGAGAACACGACGGTTGTTTCGACGGCCTGTGCGGCGGCCGATCCAGAGTGCTTCTGCACGGCGGTCGGCTACTCACCGGTGGGCGAGGAGGGGAGCGATGTCCAGCTCGTGCCCCTCGGAGAAGACTGGATGGTGAGGGCCTTGACAGACAAGGGCAAGGACCTGGTCGGCGATACCAGTGACGGCTGGTCAAAGGCAACGGCGAAGGACGGCAAGCGCATCCCGGAGCTCGAAAAAGAGGTCGCCGGGCAAATCGAGCGAAGCCCGGTGAATCGGGAGTGGTCGAAGGTTTTGGAAGAGGGATTCGAACACGGGGCGTGGGACCGGCTCGCCCAGCACTGTCTCGGCTGCAGCGTTTGCGCCTACGTGTGCCCCTCCTGCTCGTGCTTCGACATGAACCACGAGGGCAACGCGTGGTGTGGCGAGCAGTGCCGGTCGTGGGATGCCTGCACCTTTCCTCTCTTCACCCACCACGCTTCCGGCCACAACCCGCGTGAGACGAAACAGGAGCGGTATCGACAGCGGGTGCTCCACAAGTTCGCGTTCAAGGAGGAAGACGACGAGCCCTTCCGTTGCGTAGGCTGTGGACGCTGCGTGGCGCTGTGTCCCGCCGGGCTCGATATCGTCAACACGGTGTCCGCGGCGGTCGAGGCCATTCAGGAGGAGGGCGCAGATGCCGCTCGCTGAAGCAGCTCCCAACCCCTACCAGCCGAGCCTGGTTCGGATCCACGACTTTTCGGACGAGACGGCCGACGTCCGAACGCTGCGGCTGCGGTTCGTCGACGACAACGAGGCCGGCGAGTTTGCGGGCTGGGAGCCGGGCCAGTTCGGTCAGTTCACCGTCTTCGGCGCCGGCGAATCGGTATTCGCCCTCGCCAATGCCCCCTGGCGGCCGAATGGAGATCAGGCGAGCACGCCCACGATCGAGTGCACCTTTCGAAGGGTGGGAAAGGTGACTTCCGCCCTGCGGGCGATGTCCAAGGGACAGGTGATCGGCTTCCGCGGCCCCTACGGAAACCACTTTCCGGTCGACGCCTGGAAGGGCAAGGATCTCGTTTTTATCGGTGGCGGCATCGGCATGGCGGCTTTGCGCTCGGCCATGTTGGACGTCATCAACCGAAAAGAGGAGTACGGTGAGGTCGTGATTCTCAACGGTGCGCGATCGGTGGCCGACATGGTCTACACCGACGAGATGCCACGCTGGCGGGAGGTCGATGGGGTGCAGGTGGTGTGCACTGTCGATCCCGGCGGCGAGACCGACGATTGGAAAGGAGAGGTGGGCCTCCTGCCCAACGTCTTCGAGGGCCTCGGTCTCGATCCGGACGGTCGTATCGTCATCGCCTGCGGTCCGCCGATCATGCTCCACTACCTCTTCCTCAGTCTCGGCAAGGTCGGATACTCACCCGACCAGGTCGTGACCACCCTCGAGAACAAGATGAAATGTGGCATCGGCCACTGCGGTCGTTGCTATGTCGGGCCCTTCTCGGTGTGCCGGGACGGCCCGGTGGTGACGTGGGCCGAACTGAACGAGCTTCCGAAGGACTACTGATGTACACCGGATCGAAGATCGGAGCTTCACGGTCATGAGTGCCAGAGTTAACCCGCATATCTCACCAGCTTTCGTCGCGAGGCCGGAAAGCTGTTGCGAGATGTGGTGTTTGCGACCTGAGGGCCGCGGAGGCGTACTTGACGGTACGTTGAGCAGCCCGACGGGAGCAAACGGCGCAGATTGCTGCAGATTTCCGGCCGCAGTAGGAATTTGGTGAGATATGCGGGTTAGACCCGACTGGGACATCAGAGACGCCATCCTCGACATGGGTGGCACCGACGCCTACAAGTGCTACCAATGTGGCAAGTGCATGGCGGTGTGCCCTTGGACCCATGTCGAATCGGTGGTTTTCCCTGTTTACCGGACACCTCAGTCAGTCAAGCTCGGCGCCATCATGTCGTCCGAAGACACGGCCGAGATCGAGCGGGAGGTCACCGAGGTCTACCGTTGTGTGGGCTGCGAATCGTGCAGCACCTGGTGCCCGCACGGTGTCCGCATGCCCGACATCATGCGCGGCATCCGCCGCATCCTCGTCGAGTTCGGTTCCTACCCGTCCGAGCTGTCGGAGTCGGTGTCACGGATCCATAGCTCGGGCAATCCTTTTGGCGAACCCAGGGAACAGCGGGCGGCGTGGACCGAAGGGGCGGAGGTGCCGCCCTTCGAGACAGGCATGGACTACCTGTACTCTCCCTGCTGTGTGCCGGCCTACGACCCGCGCGCCGTCAAGGTTGCGAAGGCTACGGTCGAGGTCCTGAAGTCGGCGAAAGTAAGCTTCGGGATCCTCGGCGACGGGGAGTCCTGCTGCAGCGAAGCCATCCGCCGGGCCGGCGCCGAGGAGGTCTTTCAGGAGGTCGCCGGCGCCAATGTTGCGGCCTTCAGCGAAGCCGGTGTGAAGAAAGTGGTGACGACTTCACCGCACTGCCACCGGACCTTCGACCAGGAGTACGGAGAGCTCGAATCGGACTTCGAGAGCGTTCACCAGACCCAACTCTTCGCCAAGCTCATCGAGGAGGAGCGGCTCGAGCCGACGAATGCAATCGACAAGAAAGTCGTGTATCACGACCCGTGCGCGCTCGGCCGTGGTTGCGGAGTCTACGATGAACCACGGGAAGTTCTCAAGAGCATCCCTGGACTCGATCTGGTTGAGATCCCCAACTACTCGCGTGAGTACAGCCTGTGCTGTGGGGGCGGCAGCGGCGGTGTGTGGCTGGAGAGGCCCAAGGGCGAACGATTCTCCGATATCCGCGTCCAGCAGGCCGCTGCGACCGGTGCCGAGATCCTGGCCGTTGCCTGTCCCTACTGCCTGCAGATGTTCGAGGACTCGGTCAAAACTCTTGACCTCGAACTCGAGGTCAATGACATCAGCGAGCTCTTGGCCAAGGCGTTGTAGTCTACCCTGAAACACGACGTCGGTGTCGGAGTTTGAGCGTGGATCTGTGTGAAGGGTTTGAGACCCTTGGGCTCGGGCAGAAGGATGTTTTCAAGGATTCTGGAGTTTGGGGCGCTCTGGCAAAAAAAGCGTTCCGGATCGGTGGTCAGCATGGAGTGTATCAGCTGTGTGCGAATCTTCGAGGAGGTCGGGGATGCCTTCAACTCGACCCTTGAAACCGAGGAGAAGCTCGAGAAGGTCGCCCGAGCAATCGTCAAGCACCTGGGTATCAAGGCGTGCCACTTCCGAGTTCTCAGTCGTGATCAGAGAAGGCTCGAGCACGTCGCATCCTTCGGTCTGAGTAAGAAATTCCTGGACAAGGGCCCGGTCGACGCGGAAAAAAGCGTTGCCGAAGCTCTCAAAGGGCACGTCGTCATGGTTGAGGACTGTGCCAAGGATCCACGGATCCAGTTTCCCAAAGAGCACCTTGACGAGGGCATCGTGTCATTGCTCACCGTCCCACTGAGCGCGCGAGGCAACGTCATCGGAGTTATGCGCCTCTCCTCCGAAGAGAGGAGAGAGTTTTCCGAGCAGGAGTTGACGGCCATCAAGACGCTCGCGTCCTTTTCAACCAACGCGATCACCCACTCGATGTTCCACGACATTCTCGGCGAGGTCAACGAGGCGGTGCGGTCGTCGCTCGATTTGAATGAGGTTCTGGAGTCGACCGTGCGGGCGGTGTGCGAGAGCTTGCGCGTCAGGGGCAGCACGATCAGGCTCCTCGACAGGCGGCAAAACCTCGAGCTGCGAGCGGCATTTGGTCTGAGTCAGCAGTATCTGGAAACCGCATCGACCGACCCGGGCGATGCGGTGGACGAGGCCTTGAAGGGGAGGTGTGTGGCGATTCTCGATGCACGAACGCACCCTGAAATCCGCCATCACGATGAGATGGCGAGGGAAAAGATCTCCTCGGTTCTGTTCGTGCCGCTGATGAGTCGTAAAGAGGCGATCGGGGTCTTGTCGGTCTACACCCATAACCCCTACACCTTCTCGGACGACGAGAAGGAGTTGATGACGGCCCTCGGCGAGCAGTGTGCGCTGTCGATTCGCAACGCACAGATGTACCACACGATCAAACGCAGGTACGAAGGTGTGGTGGACGAATTTCAGCAGTGGTTCGAGCATTATCAGACGTATCCGGTACGGAAGAACGACCCCACCTGAGCATATTGGCCTGATAGCGATTTAGATCCTGCGTCTCGATAACTGGCGCATCTGCGATCGAGGCTGCATCTTGTTCATCAGTACAACCGAATGAATGCTCACGGCTACGGTGAAGCCTCCTTCGCTCCGGCGTTGCCGTAGCGAGAGGAGGGCTCTATGGCGGCGACTACCGCGGAACCGCAATTCGTGGCGAGTATCGAGAAAAACGTGACTCTGAAGGACGGGCGACAGGTGACGGTGCGAAGCATGCACCCGACCGATGTCGAACCCTCTTATGACTTCTTCTGTGCCCTTCCAGATGAAGATCGTAAGTATCTGCGGGTCGACGTGACCCGCCGCAGGATGGTGGAACGACGGACGACCGAGGTCGAGCGCAGCCGAATCGAGCGCATCGTGGTGGTGCACGATGACGAGATTGTGGCGGATGGAGCGCTGCACCTCGAAGGCCACGGATGGGGGGATAACGTCGCGGAGATCCGCTTGATCGTTGCGCGGGAATGGCAGAGATTCGGACTCGGCACGCTACTCGCGCGAGAACTTTTCCATCTTGCATCCCAATACCGGGTAGATCGCATCATCGCGCGGCTGATGCGTCCGCAGGGAGGTGCGCACCGTATCATGAAGCGCCTCGGCTTTAGCGAGGAGTTCCTGATCCCCGAACACGTTCGGGATCAGGACGGCAATTGGCAGGATCTCATCATCATGCGTTGCCCGCTCGAGGACCTGTGGCGGGAGATGGAGTCCGAGTTCGAAACACTGGACTGGCGCCGGCACAGGTAGCAGATCTTCTCTCAGTCACCGTTCTGATCGGCGGTTTCGCCGAAGAAGTTGACGCCCTCGTAGCGCTCGGCATGTTCGCCATAGCGATCGACGCCGTCGGAGGCCCTCAGGAAGGTTGCCTGCTCGCCGAAGACCCGGGAGAAGCTGACCCGAAACATTGGTTCATCCTCGGACTGGGTCAGAATGTCGACCAGATTCTCGTCGAGGCTGGAGGTCAGATCGGAGCGACACATCGGACACCGAAAGGTGTAGATCTTTCCCTCCTCGAATTTCATCGATCGTGAGTGGACGACCGAGTACTCGCCGAGCTTGGCGCTCAGCAGCATCAATTCACGGTTGTTGCCGTTTTCGACCAGGAATATGACCTTGGTACCGGGGTTGAGCATTCGGCGGCAATGGGGGCAGAAGTACGAGCGGCCCATGGGGTTCCTCCGTCGGCGGTCGCGATCGTTGCCGCGATCGCCTATCCGATAATGATAACTCCTTTCAGAAATAACGGATAGCGATTCCACCCACCCCCCCAGATGCAAGATGCAAGATACAAGATCCATCCACCCATTCCCATCGCCCGTATCGGATATCGTGCATCTTGAATCTTGTATCTCCATCCGAAATTCGCCTTTCGGTCTTGTCAGGTAGATAATGCCGCCGTGACCTCCGCAGACCATCTGCTCGCCATCGACTTCGGCACCCAAAGCGTGCGCGCCCTACTCTTCGATCCGCGAGGTAGTCTGGCGGCAAAGAGCCGTGTTGAAGTCGAGCCGTACTTCTCCGACCGCCCGGGATGGGCCGAACAGGATCCCCTCTACATGTGGCGGTCGTTGTGCGAGGCCTGCCAAAGTCTGTGGGATCTGAGCCCTGTAGCGAAGGAGGCGGTCGCGGGCGTGGCGCTCACCACTCAGCGGGCGACGATGGTCAACGTGGATGCGGACGGCGAACCTCTCCGTCCAGCCATCATCTGGCTCGACCAGCGGCGGTGCGAGGGGCTGCCGCCGGTTGGTGGCCTGTGGGGTCTGGCCTTCCGAGCGGTGCGGATGCGGGAAACGGTAGCTCACTTCCAGGCGGAGGCCGAAGCCAACTGGCTGCAACGCCATCAGCGGGAGATGTGGGATCGGACCCACAAGTACCTCTTTCTGTCGGGCTTTTTGACCTATCGGCTGGCCGGCCGCTTCGTCGATTCGGTGGGCTGTCAGGTCGGTTATGTCCCCTTCGACTACCGACGACTGCGGTGGGCCGGGCCGCGCGATTGGAAGTGGCAGGCGGTGCCGGTTTCCCGCGCCCTGTTGCCCGAGCTCGTACCTCCCGGTGAGCAAATGGGAGAGATCACGCGGGCGGCCGCCGACGCAACCGGCATCCCGGCCGGGACGCCCCTGATCGCCGGTGCCGCCGACAAGGCCTGTGAGGTGCTCGGCGCGGGCTGTCTCGAGCCCGAGACCGCCTGTCTGAGCTACGGCACCAGCGCGACCATCAACACCACCCATCGACGGTACGTCGAACCGGTGCCCATGCTGCCGTCCTTCCCGGCCGCGGTTCCGGGCGCCCACAGCCTGGAAATGCAGATCTACCGCGGCTACTGGATGGTGTCGTGGTTCAAACAGGAATTCGGTCTCCGTGAACGTCGAATAGCCGAGCAACGTGGAATCGAGCCGGAAGAGCTCTTCGACGAGCTCGTCACCGCCGTCCCGCCGGGTTCCATGGGCCTTGTGCTGCAACCCTATTGGTCGCCGGGGATCAAGGTTCCGGGGCCGGAAGCAAAGGGAGCCGTGATCGGCTTTGGCGATGTTCACACACGCGCCCATTTCTATCGAGCGATCCTCGAGGGCCTGGCCTACGCCCTGCGCGAGGGAGGCGAGCGAGGTCAACGGCGCAGCGGAGTCCCGCTGAAAGAGATCCGAGTGGCTGGTGGCGGTTCGCGGAGTGATGCGGCCATGCAGATCACGGCGGATATCTTCGGCATGCCCGCCTCGCGCCCGCACGTCTACGAAGCCTCGGGTCTGGGCGCCGCCATCGACGCGGCGATGGGCGCCGGCGTACATCCCGACTTTGCCACCGCGGTGAAAGAGATGACCCACCTCGGCGATACCTTCGATCCCGATCCGAAGAATCGTGCGATCTACGATGGGCTCTACCGCGAGGTATATCTCAAAATGTACCGGCGGCTGCAGCCTATGTACCAGAAGATCCGGTCGATTACGGGTTATCCGCCATAATCCCATCTCCGTTGCCGAGCCCGGAAGGGCTATGAGGCTATGCAGGCCGCCCGCCCACCCAGTTCACCACCAAGGCACCAAGGACGCCAAGAAGTCCCTGTGCCAACAGAAAGCCGGTGAGATTTGCGGGCTGGACGATCTGTTGAGATTTCCAGTGAGCCAACAAAAACCGAAAAAATCCTTGGTGGTCTTGGTGTCTTGGTGGTGCAACACAAACCTCAGGTAGGGAGACCATCGCGGGTACGGGTATGATCCGTGGCGGAGCCGTTGAATGACCGGAAACGCCAAACAAGCCACCGCTGTCGCCCACCCGAACATCGCCCTGGTCAAGTACTGGGGCAAGAGCGATGTCGAGCAGAACATTCCGGCGGTGGGGTCGTTGTCGATCACCCTCGACGGGCTGACTACGACGACCTCGGTTGTTTTCGATTCAGAACTGAAAGCGGACGTGTTCCTTCTTGGTGGCCGTACAGCACCCGAGATGGCCGACCGGGTGACACGTTGCCTCGATCTCGTGCGGAAACGTGTCGGAGTCCAGACCAGGGCCAGGGTGAAGAGCGACAACGATTTTCCGACGGCAGCGGGTCTGGCGTCGTCTGCCTCCGGATTCGCCGCTCTGGTGGTGGCCGCAAACGCGGCTCTGGGAGCTGGAATCGAAGCCACCGAGCTGGCCGATCTCGCCCGCCGGGCATCGGGCTCGGCCGCCCGATCGCTCTTTGGCGGTTTTGTGGAGCTGCGGCTGACCCCGGACGGCACTCACCCGACCGAGACTGTGCAGATCCTCGAGGCGTCGGACTGGCCGCTCCGGGTGGCGGTAGCGGTGACCGAGACCGGACCCAAGGAGATCGGTTCGACCGAGGGGATGGTGCGCACCGAACAGACCTCTCCCTACTACGCGAACTGGGTGAACTCGTCCGAGGAAGATCTTGCCGAGGCGCGGAGCGCGGTCGATCACCGCGATTTCGAGGCGTTGGCCGGTGTCAGCGAATCGAGCTGCCTAAAGATGCACGCGGTCATGCTGACGGCGCGGCCGGGGCTCGTCTACTGGAACGGGGCGACAGTGGAGTGCATCCGGAGGGTGCGAAAGCTGCGCAGCGAGGGGCTCTCGGTCTTCTTCACGATTGACGCCGGTCCCCAGGTCAAGGCGGTCTGCACGCCCGAAGTGTTCGATCGAGTGGCCGCAGAACTGGCTGCGATCGAGGGCGTGCAGCAGGTGCTGGCGAGCGGGCTCGGTGAAGGTGCCCGGGTGGTGTGAAGCGGATGGACCGCGTCGAGGTTTCGGCCCCCGGCAAGTTGGTCCTTTTTGGTGAGTACGCCGTCCTTTTTGGAGCGCCTGCCGCTGTGGCAGCGATCGACCGACGGGCGGTCGTCACGCTGCGTCCTTTCGCAGGTAACGGGTGGGAGGTTGCGGCGCCGGGTCTCGTAGCCCAACGGGCACGGCTCGAAGTAGAGCCCGACAACACCGTGCGTTGGCATGACGAGAAGCTCGGGCGCGACGCATTCGGCCTGATCGACACGCTGCTGCGGGGGATCGGGAAATCCGGCTCGATCGATCTCGTGAATCTGCCGCCCCTCGCGGCGACCCTCGATACGAGAGCATTTTTTGAATCTGCGGGCGGCTGGGAATCCAAGCTCGGCCTTGGCTCGAGCGCAGCCCTGACAGTTGCCTTCGCATCCGCGCTCGAGGTCTGGGCCGGCGGTGAGCCGACCACGGACGCTCGAGGACATCTCCAGGGATTGGTAGACCTCCACCGGGGGATTCAGGGGGGGGCGGGCTCAGGGATCGACGTCGCGGCGAGCCTCCTTGGGGGCGTCATCCGGTACCAGCTTGCCGACGACGGGTCGGTGGCGGAGGCGGTCCCTCTGGTCCTGCCGGAGAACCTGCGGATGGTCTTCGTGTGGACCGGACGCGCCGCCAGCACCGGAGATTTTCTGGGACGACTCCGAGCCCGCCGCGAGGAGGACCCACAGGCGGTCAATCCCGTCCTCGACGGACTCGGTGCCGTTTCGTCCGAGGGGGTTGCCGCCCTCGGTGATGGCGATGCCGAGGGATTCATAGACGCTATCGATGCCTTTTGGGAAGCACTCGATCATCTCGGCACTGCAATCGCGATGCCGATCCTTGCGGACGAGCACCGCATCCTGCGGCGGCTGGCGGTTGAATGCGGCGTCCACTACAAACCGAGCGGAGCCGGTGGTGGTGATTTCGGGGTCGGCTTCACCACCGATGCTGCGGCAGCAGCGGAAATGGCCGATCGAGTGGCGGCCAACGGGTTCCAGATCATCGACCTCCGCGTGGATACGTCGGGATTGGCGAGATCGGGATCATGATCCGCAGGATTCACAAAATCGACCAATCGGGTGGTGCCGGTGTACCCTTGCCGTGAACCCTACGGAGGAGGACACAATGCGGGTCGAGAAGCCCAACAGGGTCAGGCGGAGTTTCACGCAACATCTGAGCGCACCGGCGGCAGCCGTCTTCGAGCTGCTGTGCCCTGTACGCGAGGCCGAGTGGGTCAACGATTGGAAACCGAAGTTGGTGCTGTCGGAATCCGGATTTGCCGAACCGGGCTGCATCTTCATCACTCCGGGGATACCCGAGGATGCTCTGTGGTTGGTGACGGACTACGACACCAAAGCCTGTCAGCTCGAGATCATCAAGATGATTCCCGGGGTGGTTGTGGGGCGGATCTCAATCTCCCTCACGAAAGATGGTGACGACGCCTGTTACGCCGAAATCACCTATGCCTACACCTCGATCTCGGACCACGGTGACCGAGCGCTGGAGGAATTTACCGACGACCACTTCAAGAGCTTCATGGAGATCTGGGAAAAGGAGCTCAACCACTTCCTGAGCACAGGCACCAAATTCGAGATTCCGGAGTGAAGCCCGTTCAGCTGACAGTTTTCAAGGGTGATTACTCCGTGTGGCGCCTCGCCGCGGACGAACCACTGCCTTCGATAGAATCCAGCAGCTTCCTCTCGATAACCCGAACCAACGACGAGCTATCCGTTGTGTCGCCTACGTCGGATGTGCCTGCGGGGGCCAGGAGCGAGACCGGCTGGCGCTGTCTGAAGGTTGAGGGTCCGCTGGCGTTCGAGATGACGGGTGTACTCGCTGCGCTCAGCACACCGTTGGCGAAGGCGGAGATACCGATTTTCGTGGTCTCCACGTACGACACCGACTACCTGCTGGTGAAGGTGGATGACCTCGACCGAGCAAGTTCGACGCTGCGCGAGGCAGGACATGTTGTCGACCTACCGGGCTAGTAAAGAGTTAAGAGTGAAGAGTTAAGACATTCTCAGTAGCGGGTTGACGATCCGGGTCAGCCTTAACCTGAGGTGGATGGACGTTCCGGCCGGATGGCTAGCTGCCTGCGGGGATCAGAAGCAATAATCCAATCAACAACAATGCTGCGCTGACCAATCGACGAAACGTGGCCTCCTCGATGCGCAGATGAATGCTGTTGCCGATCAGCGCACCGACGATCACTGCCGGCAACACCGCCAGCGCCGACCACATCCGGGGTGCGGTGATAAGACCGAAAACCGCGTACGAGGGAACTCTGACCGTGGTCATGAGCAGGAAGATCGCCATCAGATTGCCGCGAAAGGCTGCCTTTTCGGACCCGGAGAGCTGGTAATAGAGGATGAGCGGTGGGCCGCCTGTACCAAAAAGGCCAGTGAGTACCCCAGAGATCACACCGATTGGGGCCCGGGCCCAGGGCGGTATCCGTCGGTTTCGGGAGGCGCGGGTGAAGAGAAAAATGGTGCCCACGATGACCAGAAAAACGCCGAGCAAAATGAGCAGAAAGCTGGCATCACCCCACCGGAGCCATGACGTGCCGAGGGGTATCCCGAGGGCAACGCCGACAAAGATCACGAGGACCCCGCGCCACGAGATTTGCCGCCATGACGAGCCCACCACGTAGAGTTCGGCGGGAAGGTTGACCAGTAGGAGGAGGACGACCGCGTCTTTGAGCTCGGGCAGCAGGAGGGCCATCGCGCCGACGGCGATCAGGCCCGCGCCGAACCCCAGGAGCACGTAGACTGCCTCGGCCATCGCCAGGATCAGGCAGACGATGAGGAACTGGGGAAGGGAGTCGAAGATAGTTTCGATGCCGAACATCGCAGGAAAGTGTACCCTCTTCGTCGGAAATGGATCGCCTGTATATCTCACCAGATTTCCGGCCGCAGCAGATGGTTGGTGGGATATGCAGGCTAGAGTGAGGTGGATGGCGAAGCTCGAGTTCAATGCGGTCGTTCAACAACGGATCGAAGTCGCGCCGGGATTGATGGTGATCAGAGTCGTGCCCGAGGGGTGGGAGTTGCCCGAGTTCACCCCTGGGCAGTTCGCGGTCCTCGGTCTGCCGCCGGAGGCGCCGCGCTGCGACCTTGCCGACCCTGACGAGGAGGAACACAAGCCGGGGGCCTTCATCCGCCGCGCATACTCGATCGCCTCCTCGTCGATAGCACGCGAGTGCCTCGAGCTCTACATCACGTTGGTGCGTTCGGGCGCGCTGACGCCACGTCTCTTCGCGCTCGAACCGGGGGACCGTTTGTGGCTGGGGCCAAAGATCACCGGCCGATTCACCCTCGACGACGCCCCGGACGAGGCCGATCTGGTTCTGGTCGCCACTGGGACTGGGCTGGCACCGTACATGAGCATGCTCCGGACCATGCTTCCGGACGGCGGTGTGCGGCGGATCGCCGTGTTTCTCGGGGCGCGGCACTCGTGGGACCTCGGCTACCAAAGCGAGCTGATAACGATGGCCCGGCTGAACCCGTCCTTCACCTACCTGTCGATCGTCAGCCGGCCGGCCGAGGAGCCGGTGCCGTGGGGCGGACCGGCCGGGTATGTACAGGACCTCTGGCACTCCGACCACCTCGAACGGGCGTGGGGCTTTCGCCCGATGCCGGATGCCACCCGGATCTTTCTTTGTGGAAACCCGGCGATGATAGAGGACATGGTGGCGATCCTTGCCGACGAGGGATTTCGCGAACACAGCCGCAAGGAACCAGGCCACGTCTTCGTTGAACGGTATTGGTGATCCGCTTAGATTTCACCCACCTGCAGATTTCGAAAAACGACGGGCGGGGGTAAACCCCGCCCCTACGGTAATTATTGTAGGGAAGGGGTTTATCCCCTCCCTGTTGCGTCAAGCCATCTCGATCAACGCGGCAACCGTTTTCTCAATGCCCTCTGCGGCTTCCGAGATGTTCTTCGCGAGCATGTAAGCGGGGCTGCTGATCAGCTTGCGTTCGCGGTCGACCACGAACTCGGTGACCGGACAGTCGATGTGGGCGGCGCCCATCTTCGCCAGCGCCCCCGCGGTGTCGGCGTCGGTGCCGATGGTCAGCTCGGGCCCCTCGTCTCCGAGTACCTTGGCAATCAGCGCTGGTGCGATGCACACCGCTGCAACCGGTTTCCCCTGTTTGTGGACCTCCCGCACCAGGGATGCAACCCCGGGGTCGACCTCGCAGTCGGCACCTTTGACCGCGAAATCGCAGAGGTTTTTGGCGGCGCCGAAACCGCCGGGCAGGATGAGGGCATCGAGTTCGTCGGCCGAGACCACGGCCACGTCGCGAATCGCGCCGCGTGCGATGCGGGCGGATTCGACCAGCACGTTGCGGCTGGAACCCTCCTCGACGTCGCCGGAGAGGTGGTTGACGACGTGGAGCTGGTCGACATCGGGTGCGCACATCACAGCCTCGGCGCCGTGGCGATCGATGGCCAGCAAGGTCACGACGGATTCGTGGATCTCAGCGCCGTCGTAGACACCGCAGCCGGAAAGGATCACTCCAATTTTTTTACCCATGAGAAGCCTCCTTCAGTCTGCCTGCGTCGCCATTGTAACGTTCCCCCGCGCCCAAAGGCGAGGCAGGCAACACTGCTATGCGGCTATGCGGCTGTGCGGGCCACCCACCCACGATGCAGACCGGCTAAACCGTTCTGCCGTAAAGCAGTTAAGACGTAATGCCGCATAGCCCATAGCCTGCATCGGACTCGACATCAGAGACTACCCCAACGTTGCGGGCTGGCTCGAGGCGATCTATTTCTCGCACGGCAGCGAGGTCTGGCTCTCCCGTGAGCGTGGTGTCGGAAGATAGGGTCAGGGTATGATCATCCCCGGCGGGGTGTTCGGGCCGTGGGCGTATTTCCAGTCGCCCCAACTCTCGCCATCGCGCTCCATAAACATGACGGAGTACCTGATTGTCTGTTCTCGATCGGGATTCGGAAAGTACTCGGGGACCTTGATAACGGCGTACCCATTCGGGACGACTGTGACCGCAAGGAGATTCTCTGTTTTGCAGAAGGTACCTTCACCTTCGACGTAGTCGAAATCGCCCGGGAACAGCATCCAGACCATTCTGTCCCCGGCATTGAACTGAATCCTGTGTTTGCGGGGGACCGTGAGGGTCGGGAGCTCCCAGTTCCCGGTTTTTTCATTCAAGATGATTTCGACGTTCTGGATCTTTAGGGTCGCCGCTGTTGGATCCTCACCCGGCTTCTCGTCCGTTGCCATGCCCTGTTGGCACGAACCCATGATGATAATAATGGCGCCCAGCAGCGCCGCCACGACCACACTCTTCACTGTCTTCTGCACCATAGTCTCCTCCCCCGTTTGTCCGGGCCGTCTTGCCGGTTCGAACAGCCAACCGGCTATTGCTCCGCACCGACCACCGCCGCCAGCCCGGCAAACCGCGGATCTGCGCGCAGAGCGTCGAAATCGTGATAGTCCTCCAGAATCTGTAGCGAAAATCCGGCCTCGAGCGCGAGCCGGACCCAGTCAAGCGCCCGCGCCCGCTCGCCCAGCCTCTCATAAGCATCGGCGGTAAAGAACTTCAGCTCGGCACCGTCCACACCCAGCTCCTCGACCCGCGCGAGATACTCGCGCGCGCCGGCATCGTCACCGAGGTGGACGGAAAACGAGGCCAGGTTGATCAACAGCGTCACGTTGTCGGGGTCGGTCGAGAGATCGCTCGCCGCTAGTCCTGCGGCGTGCTCGTATGCCCGGCGCACTCGCTCGGGGGAGTTGCCGGCTGCGCGCGAGGCCTCAGCCAGGTTGTTCCAGACGTGGAAGTCGGTGTCGTCCATCTCGAGCGCGCGTTCGTAGAGCTCGGCCGCCTCGGCATACATGCCTTCGTAGAACTCGAGGGTGGCAAGGTTGTTGTAGCCCTCGTAGCCGCTGCCGATGGTAACGGCTCGCTCGAGGTTTTCTCGAGCTTGGCCGCGATCGCCGAGGTAGAAGAGGCAACCTCCAAGAGCAGTGTAGCCGGCGCTGCTCTCCGGCAGAAGTTCGACGACCTGCCGGAAATAGCCGGCCGCCCGCTTCCACTCGTGGCTGTTGTAGAAGAACTTGCCCAGATCGTAATAGGTCCGCCAGTCCTCGGGTCCGGTTCGAATTGCCCGCTTTACGGTTTCGTCGGCCAGCTCCGATTCTTCGATTGCCTGGTACGCCTGGGCGAGGTACATGTAGGCGCTGACGCCCAATGGATCGAGCGCAATGGCTCGTTTCAAGTGTTCGATGGCGCCTTCGTATGACGAGTTCGCGAACGCGAAGCGGCCGGCGGCGAACTGGGCTGTGGGCAGGTCAGGGGCGAGCGCAACCGCGCGCTGGGCGTAGTTGGCGCCGTGCTCGAGCCAGATTGAATCCCCTTCGAGTTGATACCGCTGGTCACAGGCGTCGGCAAGTTGGACCATAGCCTCCGCGTATGCGGGATCGATCTCGAGCGCCTGGCGATAGAGGGTCATGGCCTGCGTGAGGTGGATTTTGGTGGGTGTTTTTCTGGCGTGGCCACGTGCCTCGAGGAAGAGCTCCGCTGCTTCGGCGTTTTGGGTGCCGCCGACCATCATCGCCTGCCGCTCGGCGGCGCCGAGCTCGACGTCGAGCATTTCTTCGATGGCCGCGATGACCCGGTCCTGGAGAACGAATTCGGCGGTTTGCTCGGTGGTGATGGTGCGAGAGCGAATCTGACGCAATTGGCTCGCGTCGACCAGCTCGATCGGTATGCGAAGGTGGGCGTTTTCGCGGAGAACGGATCCGGAGACCACCAGATCGACGCCAAAGACGCGGCGAGCGATATCGGCATTGTTGACACCCTGGCCTCGAACCTCGGACGCCGGCACGACGGACAGGGCTGAACGGAATCGTCGCAGCTCCGCCAGCTTTGCAGTGACGGTGTCGAGGAGACCGCTGCACAAAAGCTCGGCTTCCGCATTTGCTCCCGGACAGTTGAACGGCAGGACCAGCAG
>Ga0255046_10000043_pt1 | contig 24603 bp, 19 predicted proteins | sample BC1_12_27_MG_FD_183632 | JGI IMG/M metagenome (GOLD analysis project Ga0255046, IMG submission 183632) | Seawater microbial communities from Strait of Georgia, British Columbia, Canada - BC1_12_27 | ecosystem: Environmental > Aquatic > Marine > Strait | place: Canada: British Columbia...
ATCGCGGGGGGCATCCTGCCAGTCACACGACACCAACGCGCGAACATACATAACGGCCGTCGCCACTTTTGGATCGAGTTCATCCAGATTCAGTGTTTCAATATTCCCTAGTTCCGCATCCGGGACGCCAGCGAGGGATGCCCAGGTTCTGTGGCCCCAGTTGCAGTAGGGAGCCTGGTTCTGGAATGCAACGGCCACCATCAGCTCCTCGCGGAAGCCCTCGTCCAGTCGTCCGTCATAAATAGCCTTAATGGATGGTGACTCGGATATTTTACGTACCACCTGACCGACAAACTCGACGGCGCGTATCGTACGCTTTTCGCGCGGGCCAACTCCGTTACGCGGTGGCTGGCCGGTAGTCGTGCGGCGGGCGGGCGCCCGCGACACGGCAGAGTTGCGCGCAGTAGACGGCTTACCTGCCGTGGAAGACTGACGAGCTGAAGACGACCTACGCTTTACAGATTTTGTCGGCTCGGTTGCTTTAGATTGAGACATTCTTCGCTCTCCTCACGTCAATATGGATCTCATGCTATTGCGGATCAGCGTTACAGAATCTATGATTAACGACAAATAATCTATAATTTGCGACAGAGTGGTCATAACCAACTAACAGTGGGGCGCACTGTCCATGCCTGTGATCAGAACCAGAAGCCTGACCCCTGTCATCGAGATAATTCGCCGCTATGATCTGGCGCCCGAAGAGGTTATCGCCCCTTTGGGGATCGATACCAGCGTTCTGACTCACCCGAAATACGAAGACCGACTCGAGCTTCATACGGCTTATGACTTGCTGGAAGTCGTCGCGGAGAAAACCGGCTGCTACTTCCTTGGCGCATTGATGGGCAGTCAGGAAAAGTTATCACTTCTGGGACCGATCGGCCTGTTAATGGAGCATTCGCCCGATGTTGAAACTGCGTTGCATGTCATGCTCAAAAACCGGCGTATTCAGCAGGAGTTGGCGGATGTCCAGTTAGCAAGCTTTGGCAAGCGTGTGTCACTGAGCTTCATCCCGCGTGACATCACCCATCGCGAGGGCGTGCGGCATTTCACCGAGGCGGGGATCTATTCGCTGGCGAAATTTCTGCAGATCATTATCGGACCTGATTTCAGGGCCGATAGAATTTGCTTCGCCCATGCGGCGCCGGGAGACATATCGCCCTATCGCCGTTTGGCATTGGCCAAAGTGAGCTTCAGCGAAGAAGAAAACGCGATTATTTTTGGCAAAGAATACTTGCCGCGGGAAAAAGCACAGGTCGACGCGGATCTGGGGCAGGCATTGGCGAACTACCTGGTCCTGTTACGGGAGCACTCGTCCGATGATCTACTCACACGACTGGACTATATCATTCAGCAACAGCTGCGCAGCGGTCCCTGCACGCTGGAATTGGTCGCCGAAGAACTCCACATGCATCCACGCAATTTGCAGCGCCAACTGAAATCCATAGGAGCCAGCTTCAGCGAAGCCTTAGCGGCCTACCGCTCGCGCCACGCTACGGCATTGCTGAGAGATCCTGCCCTGCAAATCACCCAGATTGCATACCGGCTCGGTTATTCCGATGCAACCGCATTCGGACAGGCCTTTAAAAAGTGGTTCGGCAAGAAGCCGAGTGAATACCGAAAAAAAATACGCAGTTCACCGTAGTTATCCGCGTTTAGCCAGGCGCGATGCTTTTTGACCATTGATAAGGGTACTGACAAGTTAACTGCTGCTCATCGATAATCCGTTGATGAATACTTATAAGCGTCACCGATTTCCTCCCGATGTCATCAGTTACGCGGTTTGGCTCTACCATCGATTCAACCTAAGCAATCGTGATGTCGAGGATCTGCTCGCCGAACGAGGCATTAGTGTCAGCTATGAAACCATCAGACTCTGGTGTATTAAGTTCGGCACTCGATACGCTCGTCGACTCAAGCAGCGACACCGTGGTTACGGCGATACGTTCTACATCGATGAGGTCTTCGTGAGAATCAAAGGCAAGCAGCAATATCTGTGGCGTGCTGTGGATCAGGATGGGGAAGTAGTCGATGTCTATCTACAAGCTCGTAGAGATGGCGCTGCAGCAAAGCGCTTCTTCAAGCGGCTTATGCGGAGTTGTGATGGAGAGCCCAGGAACATCGTGACGGACAAATTGAGAAGCTACGGTGTGGCGCATCGAGAACTGATGCCTGATGTATTTCACAATACAGCGCGATACGCAAACAACAGGGCAGAGCAGTCGCATGAATCGACCAGGGTACGAGAACGCGGGATGCGAAGATTCAAATCACCGAAGCAGGCACAGCGATTTCTGAGCGCACATGCCGCCGTTTACAATTTATTCAATCTTGGGAGACGTCTCGTTAGGGCTGAGCACTACCGAAATCTCAGGATCAGTGCGTTCAAGGAATGGACAGCAGCAGCGGCCTGAACAAAGTTTGCTAATTTACGTTTATCCGATGAGGTTAACTTGTCAGTACCTTCCCGACTCCTCGAGCACGGATGATATCTGCAATCGCCGTCTTGAAAACAACTTCATCACCTTCAAGGAGCGCCTCATTGACGTACGATGCAGCATACGCAGGATCGAGAAGATCCTCGTAGAGCTCCTCTTTCATGTTCCACGGCGTTGCCGCTTTTAACTTCTTAGTCATTATTTCGTTCTCGAAAGTCCTTCAGTCTTTCTTTAGTTCGTTTTATGGTGCGCTTTTGATCACTTTTCCCCGAACCGCCGAGTAGAAGTACGATCGCTCCATCAATATTTGCGAAATAGACACGTAATCCTTGTCGGCCGGCCATTCGCATTTCGTACAAACCACCATGTAGTGATGAGCAATCACCGAGATGGCTGTGCTCTTCGACGGCACGTAATCGCCTCCTGACAGAAGCCTGACGTTGCCCATCCAATCGCTCGAATCATTCAACAAATGGCCGTCGTCCGGAGTCCGTCTCATAAACCAGCAGGTTCATCCACATACTGTCGAGCATGTTGCCTATAGGCAACATGCTCAAATCTAGGAGATTGTGTGAGATTTGTGTGACTGAGTGATGCACGGCTGTGATGAGTAGTGCAAATGCAATGGACGCCGCGCCGTTTATCACTAATTAATTCTATTACTTACGACCGAAATGACGTACTCCGAAGGCAGGGGTCACAAGTTCGAATCTTGTCGGGCGCCCAAGCAAAAAGGGCCAGGCCTGAAGGCCTGACCCCTTTTTGTCGGGGCCGCTCTGGGCCATTCTCAACTGCTGATCGACATTAGAGATCTGATACGGCGCTATAGCTACCTCCCTGGGCCTACGCGGCACTCGTGCATCCTGCACGTCGCGCGCCAATCTTTTCAGATAGTTACGGCCTGATGAATTTCTTCTCTGGCCGTAATTTTTTTCGGTCCACCGCCGGTCCACCAATTTTTAAATCATCGCTGTTGTATCGCAAGCGGAGCTGCCTTAACGGAATATTGTCCTGGAAATTTGCGCAGCGATAAAGTCTGCAAATAGGTCGCGAAATATGTTCGCGTCACCGCATTAGCTCGTCGATCACCGGGCAATCATGCAGAGTGCCGTCTTGGCATTGCGTTTTGAGCCGTACAAGCGCGCGCTCCATTCGCTTCAACGCTCGAACTCTCTTACGCACATCGCTTACGTGCTCTTCCAACAATTCATGTACGTCAGCGCAGGCAGGTTGTTTTTGATGAGCGAGATCAGTCAATCGCCTCACTTCGTCCTGGCTAAATCCAAGTTCCTTACTGCGAAGGATGAATTGCAGCCATTTCTGGTGCGTGTCTTCATAGCTGCGATAGCCGTTCGCCCGACGGACGGCCTGTGGCAGCAGCCCGATCTTTTCGTAATACCGGATAGTCTCCGCCGGGCAATCGCAGGCCCTTGCAAGTTCACCGATGCGCATTTCCCCTTGACCCTGTAGTTACTACAGGGTCTACCATACGCTCTCGATAGTGGCGGTGCCAGCCAGGGATGAGTTTGCGTGTCCGATTTTGATGAATATTCGGTGATTACTTGCCCGCACTGTGGGCATGAGGCGCGCGAGCGCATGCCGACAAATGCCTGTCAGTTTTACTACGACTGTACGGGCTGCGGTGAGTTGTTAAGACCGAACCCGGGCGACTGCTGCGTCTACTGTTCGTTTGGCACTGTCAAATGCCCACCGATTCAACTGGGACAGGATTGTTGCGATGGATGACGAGAAGAAAGTCGCTACTACGACCGGTGGTGCGATTGGGATCAGCGTATTCGCATCGTTCATCGGCCTTTGTTGTATTGGCCCGTGGGCGGTCGTTCTGTTCGGCGTTTCGGGTGCTGTGACTATGGCTCGATGGGCGCCGCTGCGCCCATACATTATTGGCGTGGCCGCGGTCATGTTGACCTGGGCATTCTGGCGCGTATATCGACCGCAGCCAGTTTGCGAAGACGGATCATGTCCTACGGGGCCTTCTGTTTGGTTGAGGGTGATGCTGTGGGTTGCGGCTTGCATGACGGTGCTTGCTTTCTTCGCTGACGATCTTCAATGGATATTGGTGGATGCGACTCCGGAGGGGCTACGGTGATGATCAGAAAATTTTGCCTGGTTTTGGTTTTCGCGATCGCGCTTGCGGCGTGCGGTCAGACAGACGAACCAAATGAGGGTGAAGGTGGGTCCGAGACGGCAGAAGCTGCAGGTCCAGATTACGTTGTAATGGGCGAGGATTTGCAACAACTCAAAGACGACTTCAACGCCAATCAGGGCAGGGTGCGCCTGGTCTTTCTGAGTGGTCCTACGTGCGGCATTTGTTTGCGTGGCTTGGCCGATCTTAATGATGAGTTCATTGCAGATAGCCAAAATGATGACCGACTGGTTACGTTTGTTGTCCATGTACCGACGATGGGAGCCAAAGAACATCATGCTGCTGACTCGATCCCACTAATGAATGGGCCACGCGTTCACCATTACTGGGAGGCGTCGGGCATCATCGGGCAACACTACACAGAGGTCATGGACGTTGATATGTACGTTTGGGACTTTTGGGCGATCTACGGTCCCGACGCAGTTTGGGAGGGCACGTTGCCACCAGCGCCGGATTACTACGAGCATCAACTCGGAACGACGAGCGGTCGATTCCACGTATTTCCGAAAGAGCGCGTGCTCGACGCCGAGCGTTTTGCAGCGGAGACAGAAAAACACCTTGATCGAGTCGACAGCAGTCGGTTTGCCGCAGACAGTGAACTGGAACGCACCGAGAGTGAACGCTTGGCAAACGGCACAGTGATACCTCATGTTGGACAGCCGCGAAATGTTGCCGTTCGACAGCACATTATGGGACGCGGCGGCTACAAGAATTTGAAACGCATACGGTCGATCGAGGTGCGGGGACATATAGAAGCAGACGGAACCTCACTCGATCTGACAGTTCAGTCAGAAAGGCCGAATGTGCTGCGCAGACTGGTCGGACCGGGTGACAACGTTTCGGTCGGCGAACTCAATTCCGAAGGGTCCGTGACGATCCAATCCGACGTGTCGCGCGGGCTACCAATAGATCTGGAACGGCAATTGCTGGAAACCTTCGAGTTCGACGGTCTTTTTGTGGAATGGCCTGAAAAGGGCCATAAAGTCCGCATGGTCGGCATGCAAAAATTCGGCGACGTGCTTGCCTGGCAGCTCGACCTCCTGCAAGAGAGGGGTTCACACTGGAATTTATTTGTGGACAGCCATACCGGCGATATCGTGCGGGCAAATCTGTTGGATGATAACGATGAGCCGATGTACATCATTGGACAGAGTGATTTCAGAGAGTCATCGGGATTCATGTTTCCGCATCGGATCAAGTATATGGATGGCGCTGGCTGGACCCTGGCAATCGAGACGATTGACCAAATCGAAGTCGACGTAATTCCATTCGAGCTTGAACAAGAGACTGTTGCGCACTGAGCGGCATGGCTACTACGGACCTGAAACTGGATGAACCTGGATCACTGCCGCGTCCCGGACCGGTGGGTCGGTTAGTTAGGCTTGGTTTGGGGGTTCTGTGCCTTTGGTACGTCTATGGCCTGATTCATGTGTCCGCCAGCCTCATTGCCGCTGACGGGAGTATTCGGCCTGTTATCTGGAACGGCATCGTATTCGGGCTGTTTCTTGTCAGCTATGTCGTGAATATTGGATTTTCGCAGGCGTGGAAAAAGTGGCCGGCAGTCGTGAGCGCGGCCATGTTAGCGATCATCGCCGGAGTCGGTTATGCGATGGCGGGAACGATCGAGACAAATCTGTTGGCACGCAGCATTTGGGTTTGGGAGCTGTACATTTTTTCGCATCTTGGACTGGCATTCATTATTGCTGGCGCGATTGGTACCCCGGGGTGCGAAATGCGCGCATTCCACGATTTGTATTCAAAGCTAACCGGCGTTCCGACCAAAGAGCATTATTGTCCCGTCGGGCCTTTGCATCCGATCCATGCTGCGGGACGGGCTAATCTCAGATTGCCCAAGGGGTGAACGATCTGCCGTGCCTCATAACAGAATTTAGCGCAAATTGCGGATACAAGGGGTGACGAGCGCAGCGAGGAATCAACCGAGGCGAGCTCACGAGCCGACAGACGCTCGAAGTGCGAGGCAGCGTAGCTGCGGGTCAATCCTGTCGGTGCCGCTCTCGGCCATTCTCAACTGCTGATCGACATTAGAGATCTGATACGGCGCTATAGCTACCTCCCTGGGCCTGCGCGGCACTCGTGCATCGTGCACGTCGCGCGCCATATTTTTCTGGGTGTATTCCGGTCACATGGTTTACACCTTATTCTCGACACATAGGTAATACGTTTGGACTAACCGAGTTTTCGATGGGCTCAGTGCAGCCGACCTTGATCTAAAATTGATCTTCCGGCAGTTCCATCGCCGAGCTACTGTCTGATGTGGCAGCTTCGAGGTAGCCGGCGGACCGAGGCAAAATTTCTTCGGCATAGAACCTTGCCGTGATGATTTTCGCCTTGTAGAAATCGGCATTACCCGCTTTGTCTGCGAGTTTCTTGTGCGCAATTTCGGCGGCGCGCCCCATTTGCCAGGCGCCGATCACGGTGCCGGCCAGCATCAGATAATCAAACGCGGCCAGATAAACAACGGGCGGCTCGTCCTGCGCCTTGCCAAGCAGCCAGTTTGTTGCTTCTTCCAAACGCTTGTGACCCGTCGCCACGGCATTCCTGATGCTGTCGAGATCAGGGCCACAGCTTGCCAGCGTGGCATCGAATTCCGCCATTTCCTTGAGTATTCGCTGCATACCCAGGCCACTGTCAGCGAGGACCTTCCGACCGACCAGGTCGTTCGCCTGTATGCCCGTTGTCCCTTCGTAGATCGTTAGGATTTTCGCATCGCGCAAATATTGCGCCGCACCGGTTTCCTCAATGTAGCCCGTGCCCCCGTGGACCTGAACACCGATTGATGTCAGTTCCTGGGACACTTCGGTCATCCAGCCTTTTACAACGGGTGTCAGCAGGGCCGATCGCTCAAGTGATTGGGTGCGCGTGTCAGCGTTATCGGTGTGATTGGCGAAATCAATCGTCGAAGCCGTGACATAGGCGGTTGCCCGCATGGCTTCGATAAGCGACTTCATGGTCATCAGCATGCGGCGAACATCGGGGTGCTGAATGATCCGGACGGATTCATGACTACCCGGAATCTGCCCCTGGACTCTCTCCTTCGCATAGTCGCGGGCGGCCTGATAAGACCGCTCGCTCACTGCGAGGCCCTGAATGCCCACCTGCAAGCGCGCCAGGTTCATCATCGTAAACATGCACGCGAGGCCGCGGTTTTCCTGACCGACCAGGTAACCAACAGCGCCATCATTGTCACCGAAATTCAATACACAGGTCGGACTCGCGTGAATACCAAGTTTGTGTTCGACCGATGTAGCATATACATCATTGCGATCACCCAAGCTGCCGTCATCGTTGACGAGAAACTTCGGCACGAGGAACAAGGAAATTCCTCGGACACCCTCAGGAGCATCCGGTAAGCGAGCAAGAACAAGATGAACGACATTCTCGGCCATCTCGTGATCGCCCCACGTAATGAAGATCTTGGTGCCACTGACTTTGTAATGGCCGCCGTCGGGCACGGCTTGCACCCTGACTTTGGCAAGGTCCGAACCGGCTTGCGGCTCCGTCAGATCCATCGTGGCGGTCCATTCACCGCTAACCATCTTCGGCAGGTAGAGTTGCTTCAGTTCATCAGTGGCATGGAGTTCCACGGTATCAATGGCACCGCTGGTCAACATCGGACACAAACTCAGCGCCAAATTCGCCGTCGCCCACATTTCCGCCGTGGCGGATCCGATCAGGGCTGGTAGCCCCATCCCATCGTAATCCTGAGAGCAGTCCAGTCCCTGCCAGCCGCTCTCGACGAACAGTTGATAGGCATCAGAAAATTCAGACGGCACCTTTACGACGCCGTTTTCCACGCTGCATCCTTGCTGGTCACCAATGACGTTAGTGGGACTTAGAACTTCGCGGGCGAATCGCGATGCCTCTTCGAGGATTGGCTCCAACAGATCGTCGGTTGCATGCTCGAATCCCGGCAACTTGCTAAGTTCTTCCAAACCCGAAAGTTCGCTAATGACGAAATTCAAGTCTCCAAGTGGCGCAATATACTCATTCATTGATGCATTACCTATATTGAGCTAATCATGCCATCCATGAATTGATGGCAACGTTTGATTCATCACAATGGTAATTATTCTCACTCAAGCAACGGTCCCTTCATATCCGAACAAATACGCACTACCTGGCCATGGCAACACTCCTCCGTAATGGCAAAAGTGTTACCTATGTCTCCGGAATGAAGTGTTACCTTTGTGTCAGGAAGCTCACGACGGATCGAGCCTTGCGGCGCAAAGCGCCGCATATAGAATCGAGCGATCTAGGCGATAGTGCGGATGGCTGTTAGGCGGCGTCATTCGCCAAAATAAATCAGGACAAGAGTTGAGATTGAATATGGTCAGGAAGATCATGGTTGGCTACAAAGCATCGATTAGTCATGTCTTTACGGACGAGTCTGTCAAAGACTTCGCCACTATTTCGAAAGACGAAAATCCCATTCACTTGGATGACGCGGCTGCTGCCGCATCTGTGTTTGGCAAGAGAGTGGTGCACGGCATGTTGGTAGCCAGCTTGTTTTCTGCCCTGTTGGGTGTCGAGTTGCCCGGTGAAGGAACAATGTACCTGGGACAAACACTGATTGCATGACCTGACCTGGACAGAGTTAACCTTCTTACTGACCAGTGGTGGTCACAATGCCGGTGTAATCAGCGGCCCCTCTCATCCGCGTCGCAGATACCGTATGCACACGCGTAATCCGGGCGACCGGTATACGGATCCGGAGTCGTGGATGAGCGCCAATGAGGTTCACGCTGGTTCGTGGTGGCCGGCATGGAATACTTGGTTAGACGAGCAAATGTCTGAAACCATCAAGCCACCCCGGACTGGTGCCGCCCGTAAAGGCTACAAAGTACTGCGCGATGCGCCGGGCCAATATGTGTTCGGTTGATCGAAGTATCCAGGGTCCGCCCGGTCGTATAGGGTACCGACTAAGGCCTGCGGACGCCGGAGGCGCCCGTTAGGGTGAAGATCGCCCAAAGGCGATCTGAGTCAATACTGTCGGGCCGCCATTTTTTTGCGCCCCAGTGATACAATTCGGGCATGCGCGATCTTCGGTCTTCAACCTCGTCTGACTCTGGACATGACAGCTCGCTAATCGACTGGTTCGAAACGCTGTCGCCGGAGCAACGCCTAGCTGAATTGGAGTCCAGAGTTGGTTTTATCCTCTCACTGCGCCGGAACAATGAACCCGAGCTTTCGCGAGATTCTAGAACTCCTCAACAAGCACCAGGTTGAGTACATCGTCGTCGGCGGCGTTGCGGCGGTCATTCAGGGCGCACCGGTCACGACCTTCGATATCGATACCCTGGTTCGAATCAGCGAGGAAAACACAACTCGTCTTTTGCGCGTGCTTGAAGAGCTCGATGCTCGTTTTCGCGAGCACCAATCCACAATGCGACCGACAAGAGAAGACATCATGGCGGGCGGTCACCTGTTGCTCATGACTCGTGCCGGACCTATGGATGTCCTGGGGTTCATCGGCGATAACGAGCGATACGAAGACCTGATTCACGCCTCGTCCGACGTATCGATGACGGTTGGCAGTTTTCGCGTCCTCAATCTTGAGGAGCTGGTTCGGCAGAAGAAGGCCGCCAACCGGCCGAAAGATCAAGCTGTGCTCACATTACTCGAAGAGCTTTTGCGCCGCCGGCCCAACGATAATTGACGTTTGCCCTCCGGAGGCAGGGGTCGTCACGATAGTTGCGTCTTTCCAGCCGACCATTCCGGCGCGCCGTGAGTACGGCTCGGTCCGAGGCCAACGAAGATGGCTGCTGCGTTATATGGGCTGCGTACGGATTTCTCTTTTCATCAGGTTCGTGTAATTCTTCAACGATGGGTGCAAGGATATCGTGGAAATTCGGATAGAAAATGATCGTCGCTTGGATTATAAGAAGGCGAATTGACAGTCAAAATCGATGTCGCATCTGTCTTCTGACAGCGACAACCTGAGGGGAAATGGAATGGGTAATCAGACTTCGTTACGAACTTTTGTACTGGTGCTGTGTATCGTGGCGTTTGGCACCGCATGGGCGGATAAGTACTCGGACACCGTCGAGGTCTTCGAAGGCGCGATCAGTGGCGATTTCTTCGAGGATAGTTATGGCTATGCGGTGTTTCCCAGTATCGGCAAAGCCGGCATCGGCATCGGTGGAGCCCACGGCAAGGGTCGCGTCTATGTCGGTGGCGCCCACGTGGGGGACACCAAGATGACCCAGCTGTCAGTCGGTTTTCAGTTAGGCGGTCAGGCGTTCAGCCAGATCATCTTCTTCAAGGATGAACGTGCCTTCGAGGAATTCTCCACCGGCAATTACGAATTTGGTGCCCAGGCGCAAGCCGTCGCGCTGACAGCAGGCGCATCGGCGGCCGCGACGACAACTGGAACTACTGCGGGTGCGAGCGGCGGCGAGCACGATGCGTCCGCGGTCGGTGAATACCACAAGGGCATGGCCGTCTTCACGGTAGCCAAGGGCGGGCTAATGTATGAGGCCAGTGTCAGCGGCCAAAAGTTCAGCTACGATGCCGTGAACTAATCGACCGAGGCTCATCATTTCATGAGTTGCAGGGCGATTACGCGTAAGAAGACAATCATGCTTCCCGAATCCAGACCTTGGATGTTAACTGATTGTTTTTATTGATTAATCAGGAGGCGTCCACGGACACGATTGCAGTACTATGCATAACGATGCAGGACTGACTCCCGCAAAAGTCCCGCAACGCAGATTTGATTTGAAGCACTGCCCTCCGAAGGCAGGGGTCACAGGTTCGAATCCTGTCGGGCGCGCCAGAAAACGAAAATTGGGCCCCTCGTGGGCCCATTTTTGTTTACTTGTGTGTCCCGCCCAAGGAGGCGGACCTTGTTCGACAAAACGCGTTAGCGTTTTGGACGCCGAAGGCGCCCTTTAGGGTGAAGATCGCCTTAAAGCGATCTGAATCAATCCTGTCGGGCGCGCCATTTTCTTCGTTTGAAGGCGCGTAAGTAGTTGTTTGTTAGTAAATGACTGGAGACGCCCGCGGGCAATTTATCTAAAGGAATCACAACCGGGCTCAACTGAGTCCGGCAAAATTCCGGCAGTGAGTAATGATTTGATCAAGTCGACTACTTGGCGGCGAACCGAGCGGTCGGGAGTTCGAATCTCTCCGGGTGGATAATTTCACTCCCACATAATCCCCGCAATACTGACCGTATTGCATGTAATAACTGGCAGAACAACCCGGTGACGAGCCAAGTCAGCCAGGCTATGCAAAACTTGGCCTCTTATCAGCGATGCCGCAGGGCCTTGAATGAGCACCTGGTTAGTAACCCGATTCGCCACAGAACCTAGTTGTAGCCGAGAACGAAGTGCGCGTCGCAATCGTCAACTGATTCTGGTTGTGTGCTGCGCACGGTGTCTGTCACGACGAGGTTGTTACTGGAATCAGCGGGTTGCGCGTTCGATCGAATAAACATATCTCGCTCCGCCCTGGAGCTGTTCGGCGAGACCTGCGGTTCGTTATTTCCCGGCTGATCATCTCCCGGACGGAAAATCTCAGTGATGGAATTCAAGATATTCCTCATGATTCAATCAATGCGAATCCAAATAATACGGGGCGGCGTGATGCCGCCCCGCTTAGGGAGCATTCCTTGTCAGAAGTGGATGTTCAGATCGGCGTAAACGTAAGTGCCCATCCATGAATGCAGACTGCCCTCGTAGCCTAAAAGCTCGTCGGCAAGGGGTGGTTCCTCGTCGAACAGATTGCGAATTCCTATTCGAAGTCGCGTTTCCTCGGCAAAACCGCCCTCGAATCTGTAGTCGCCATGAACGTTGACTGTCACATAGCTATCGACAGGCAATGGTGCGCCCGGGTCTGCTGTGTCGCCGTCGGCGGTTGTCTGAGGGTCAAACACCTCTCCAACATAGTTAGCCGAAAGACCGGCGCCCCATTGATCACGTCGCCATGTCGCGAGTAAGCTGCTACGCCACTCCGGCCGGAACTCATCCTCAATCAGGCTGCCAACGTTCGAAGCGGGAATGCCCGCATCGACTAACACCTGGGCCAGCGGCCCCACGTTCTGATCGAAGGTCGTAAGCTTCGCACCGCTTAACTTCAGGTTAAAGTCGCCGAGCGAGTTATCAAAACTGTATTGGATGCTGAAGTCGATTCCGTCAATCGAACGCGGCGTAAGATTGACATAGCGATCGAAGACAAGATCAACCACTCCCACTGAGCCATCCGTAGTCACTTCGCGTTGTACCGCAGGATTAGACGACCCCTGCTGCCGCAATTCACTGTCAAGTCGAATATGGTTTTGCCCACCGAAAATGCCAACAACGCCTTCCTGTTCGATCTCCCAATAGTCGAGCGTAATCGTAAGCCCGTCCACAGGCGTTACGACAATACCAAAAGAAGTATTCTCACTTTCTTCGGGTTGCAGAGCCTGATTGCCTGAACGAATCTCCTGCACCTGATAGTTCTCAGGTTGACCGGTTACAGGGTCGATTCGTGCCGGATCGTCGTATGAGTTAACGACCGAAGTTGCGCCCTGATATATCTGCACAAGATTCGGAGCGCGGAATCCTTCTGAGTAAGCAGCGCGAAATTGCAATTGGTCGATCGGATACCAGGATGCCGCAATTCGCGGCTTCGTGACGCTGCCAAGTCCAGAGAAGTTTTCATACCGGCCGGCAAGCTGAAGGTCCAGGCTCTTTGCCAACGGCGCATCGCTGAGCAAGGGCACAAGAAACTCGGCATACATCGATGTTACGCTTCGCTGGCCCCTGGCGTCCGGTGACCGGCTGCTGCCCAACATGTCACTCACGTTCACAAGGTTGCCGGTGATCGCGTCGGTAAAGCTGATGGTGCCATCGGATCTGGGATCTCGATCTTCCGTAACCTCTTCTTCTCGCCATTCGATGCCAAGACCAATACCGACGTCGCCCGCCGGCAGTTCAAACAGGGCCGGCTGCGAAATCTTGAAGTCAAACAGCTTGAGCGAGGTTTCACTCTTTCGATCCACTGCGATCAAGAATGGATCAATCGCCGACTGCGGGTTCGGATTCGGGGTAGCCGGGCTGTGCGGATCATTGACGTCGCCACCGGTGAAGACGTTGTAAGCGTCAGGTGTATCGAGTAGCAATGACTGTTGGAAAAGCGTGCTGCTGATACGACTGTCCGTATGGTCGTGCGTTTCGGCTTTGCTATATAGCACCGCCGTATCCCAGTCCCACGCTCGAAACTCACCGCGGAGTCCGGCCAGCAGACGAATGCTGTCGTCCTCCACTTCGATCCTTCGCGGCCCTGTGTCCAGCGGCCTGAAGGTGCGTAACAGGAAACTCACACCCTCGACCGGCACGACCGCGGGGTCCAGGCCGGGCAAGCGATTTGGGTTCGTTCGGCCGTCATCGAAGGTAACCGGCCCCAGAGGATTCCAGTAATAGTCGGCAGGCACTTCCATGCGCCCATTCGACAAATTGCTGGCTTGTTCCCTTACACGGTTTGACTTGGCGTGGTAGTAACCCGCTTCGCCATAGAATTCCACCGTATTTTCAAAGTCGTGATTGAAAAATGCAAAGACATTCGTTCGATCGCGATCGGAAATAAGCGTTTTGGCACCCGCATTGCGATTGAGTCGGAGCGCCCGGTCGCCGCTACCGCCATCAAAGCAGATACTGCTGTCATTCAACAGAAAGCTGCAGTCTGCCGCGGCCAGCGTGCCGCCGCTGTCAGTCGTCAGGTCGACTGGACGGACATGGAGTCTACCTAGGCCACCATCGTAGTCGAATTGTCCCCAATTGGTACCGGTGCTGGTTCCATCGAGCTGGGTGTCGCCTTCGAACAACGGGTTTCCAGCAACGCGTGGCCGCTGGTCCGCATTTGCCGAAAAATTCTTATCAGATGCATTGATACCATCACGCGTCGCATACGAACCCATCAACGTAAGGTTGCTGGCGCCGCCATTGAAGTCAAAGCCAACCGCGCCATCGACAATAATCTGATTGAATGAGGTGTCGCTTTCAGTCCCGTAGTTGACGTTGATCTCTGCTCCTTCGTAATCGTCTTTCAGGACGTAGTTAATGACGCCGGCGACTGCGTCAGTACCATACAGTGCAGATGCACCATCGCGTAGTACCTCGACGCGGTTGAGGCCACGAATCGGCAAGGTGTTGGAATTTGAGGTAACTACCGGAATTTGTTCCTCCGTCTGAGTACCGGGGTGCAACACCATGCGGCGACCATTGATTAGCACAAGCGTATTGCCAGTACCCAAACCGCGGAGGTTGATCGATCCAACGTCACCACGTGCCGCATTGACGCCGGTGGTCACAGACTCGTTAAAGTTGGTTTCACCGATCTGCGGAATCGAGCGGAGCAAGTCCGCACCGGAAGTTGCACCCGTTGCCTCGATATCGTCGGTTGATAGCACCGTGACGGGCAATGTGCCCTCAATGTCCGCACCTCTAATCTGCGAGCCGACGACGACCAGTTCCTCGATAACTTCGTCGCCCGCCTCCGGTTCTTGCGCGCTCACGATCATCGGTATGGAGACAAAGGCTACTAGCGAGGCGGTCTTCGCAAGATGAATAGCATTAAACATTTCTTCCCCCTTCGGGCGTCCGGGGTTGTTTCCAACAACAGACGATTTCGAAACAACTGTTATGTGTTTGCGCGACCGGCGTCAGCCAGGCACGAACAATAAAGCTAGCAGCCGCTGTTTGTGATCACCAATTACTTGTTTTTGAACCGCCATAGCCTTGGGCTATGATGGCGATGTCCCTCATTATACTGAGGGCCGGAATCAATTGGTCCGTCTAGTTTTCTGGCAGATACTGTAGGTGGGTAGCCTGGACTTGATCGCCATCGGGCAACAATTCGCCGCTGGCATGCCAAGGGGTATGCCACTCAATGAGCGCCAAGTCGTCCAACTCGATCTGCACAGCCGTCTCGGCGGGATTACAGTTCTCGACATCCAGGAGGAGACGGATAGATCGCGTGAACGTACGCGGAAGACTAAAGTCTATTGCAAACTCTGACCATTCCTGCGAGGTCGTGACAAGCTGTCCAATATCGGAATAAGGGCCGTTTGCGAGGGCATCGGCGAAGGACATCCCATCCGGCCTGCGCTGTAGATCGAGGTTGAGTCTGGCGCATCCAGTCGTCCGTATTCTGCCGGAGACGGTCGCGGGATTAGAGCGCGTAAACACTCGTGTAAACGCCTTCATGCCGGTTGCCGTCGTTTCGCCGGCGGGGATATCCATTTGCATTAGCATCGACTCACGATCGACGATGGACACTCGCTCATCCGCAATCCAGGTTCTATCCTGTGTGCCAAATAATCCGGCATATTCAAAATCACCGCGCCGAAGGATGTCCAGGCCGAGCCGATAGGGCCTGGCTGTGTGAATTGCGCGGAGTGGCCGTAGAGGGTCGATTTCATATTCCGACAGACGCACGATCGATCCAGGTTCTTGTTCATTGCTACGCGGCAAACGCAGATCTTGAGGCTCGGTTAACGGCGACTCTGATGAACACTCTTGAAATGCAGCATGTGCGCCGGAGCGGGACCAGCAAACACTTGCCGAGTCCGACAGGCGCGTAAGGCGCTGTAAAATGTCGAAGCGAATATGGCCGGTCGCGGGCGTTGGGACGTAACCATTGATATGCATCGGCACAATTTCGGCACGATAAAAGTCATCGCCGTCGTACCAGGCGAACAGCAAGATCGCAGAATGCGTCGAGTACAGATATTGGTCGAAAACGAAGTTCCCAAGCGAATACGCAATCAATTTGCCCTTGTATATCTCGAATCCCTGAAACACGTGGGAATGGTGCCCTATTGAAAGGTCTGCACCGCGGTCAATTGCCAGTTTGAGCTGTGTTTCTTCGGCCAACGGCGCATGGCTCGCATACTCGAGACCGCTGTGGTATTGGAGAACCGCGAGTGAATCATCTGGAATCGCGTCCAGGTCTTCGGCGATGGCTTCTCTTGTACCGTACGCTGCGCCGCCCTTATCACGTTCGGCAACCTGGTTCGGCTCAAAATCACCAGGCCAGCCGACATAGCTGAGCAAATCCACTCGTTGACGTCCAATGGTCGCGGTATGCGGCTTTCTGGCCTCCGATGCAGTATGGCCGGCGCCGGAATACGCAAGATCGACCGCGTCTAGTCCATCGATCGTTCGGGAAAGTCCGACGTCGAGATAATCGAAGGTGTGATTATTGCCTAGTGCGGCATAGTCTATGCCTGCCCACTTGAGTGCCCCAGCTATCGCCGGAGATGTATAGAAGGTTACCGATTTTGGTGCGGCCGCAGGTGGAAGGGAATCGGACAGCTGGGTCTCAAGATTAACCGACGCGAATTCAGCCAGTTCGAGGTACGGTTTCGCGTATTGAAGAATCGACTGCATATCCTCTGCGACGGTCGCCGCCTGAATCAGCGCCGGCTCGCCATCCGGAGGATCGACAAATCGGCGCCCCATCATTGTGTCGCCGGCAAAGACAAACAAATGGCGATTGCCTTTGCGCCGCACAAGAGTGATCGGGGGAACGCTAACAGTCGCCACGTCTGCGTTCTCGTAGGATTGATCAGCGCGGCTGAACGTTTGTATAAAGGGGAAATAACCGCGCGCCGATATGTCCATACGATAGGTATCGGCCAATGAAGTGCTTATCGAGTAGTCGCCCAACTCGTTGACACGTTGCTCAGCGCCAGCTACCGAAATTATTGCACCCGATATCGGCTGCCCCTGCACATCGACAACAGTGCCCGAAATAACAACTGAATCGGCGGCCGCGTTGCTTATTTGCCAAAAAACAAGAATCGCCAATATTCTCGCAAGCGTACCAAGACTTTTGCTCATTGATCGATTGTGCCACGTGCCGGCGACAAGTTGCCTGCCGGAGTTTGGGGGGGCCATAACCCGGAGTTATACTGCCACTCTAGCTTTCATGGAGGTCCGTTGTGCGTCTTCGTCAGATTGAAGTATTTCATGCCGTATATTCGAGAGGATCCGTAACGAAGGCAGCTGAGGTCCTTAACGTATCACAGCCGTCCGTGAGCAAGGTCCTGGCTCACGCTGAACAACAGTTGGGTTATTCATTGTTTGACAGAGAAAGCGGAAAACTCGTGCCCACGCCAGAGGCGCACCAACTTTTCGCTCACGTGGCCACTGTCTATGACAGCGTCGACCGACTGCGCAACGTTGCCGACAACCTTCGCACGGCGGAAACCGGTAGAGTTCGAATTGCGGCGACTCCGGCCTTTGGCATCGACCTGTTGCCGTGGTCGGTGGCTACTTATCGAGAGAAGCACAGTGATACAACATTTGCCGTTGAGACACTGCATCACAATGAGATCTGCAGCGCGTTGCTGGAATCCAGGCTTGATATCGGACTGGGTTTTGATCCGGTCGTCATGCCCGGAATTGCCGAGGAAACTTTGGCACACGGCAGTCTTTATGTGTTGACGCCCCCAGACGTCGACTTAGGTGCAAAGGACGTAGTCACCTTAAATGACCTTGCTGACCTGCCGTTCATAAAATTGGACAACAGAGGGCCACTTGGCCGACTCCTGTCAACCCACATTGAGTCGAGTGGTGTACAGCTAAACACGGTCGCGTATGTAGAGACGTATCACGTTGCCAAAGCGCTTGTGTCGTATGGGGCCGGTATTACGATTACTGACGAGGTAACGGCCAAGTCAGATGGGCACGCCAACATCAAGGTACGGCCACTCGAACCTGACATTGGATTTCGGATATCCGCGCTGCGGTCGGACAATGTGCCATTGTCAATTGTCTCTCAGCAATTCTTGGCGCACCTGAGTACGAGTATTCGCGAATTTCTCGAGAAACCTGTGTAAAGCCATAACCGCCAGTTATGGTATACCGATCATTGTTCATTTGAGACTCCCGCAACGCCGTCGGTAGTATTGCGCTGCCCAGGCCAACCAAACTGCAAATAGATGATGTGTCGCCCCAAGATTCACGTATTCAGCTTACTCGTCGCCCTTGTCGTCTGCGCCTGTGCGAAGCCGGTTGCCGAGTTTGCCCCGGGCGAACCATGCGACGCTGGCAACTTTGTTGTCACAGATGACTTCGATGGGGCCCGGCGCGGCGAGTGTCAGGTCTTCGCGGAGCAGCGCATTCGAATTCACATAGAACCCGAAGATGCGGGACCCATCAATGACAGCCCTTGGTACGCCTTCCGGCTGGTGCCAAGCGATCAGGTCGAGGCAACGATTACCTTGCGCTATCACGGCGGCAAACACCGATATTGGCCAAAAGTGAGCTTCGACAGGATTCACTGGACGCGATTGGATGAGTCAGCGGTAGACATAAGCTTTTTTAGATCATCCGCCACATTTACCGTTGCCCTGGATGCCGGCCCGGTCTGGGTAGCGGCGCAGGAAATAATCCTGCCGACGGACGTGGAAAAGTGGATTGATGAGCAAAGCTCGCACCCCCAGGTGACAAAGACGCAATTGGGCGTGTCTGCGAGCGAGATTCCCATTTACAAACTGGACATCAACCCGGAGTCCAAAGAGGTCGTTTTTCTAGCCGGCCGGCAGCATCCACCTGAAGTATCCGGATCATTCGGGTTTCAGGGATTTTATAAGGCGATCGTCGCGGAATCGGAGCTGGCCGCAAGATTTCGAGATCGATTTCATATCGTTGCATTGCCGATGCTGAACCCTGATGGCGTCATTGCGGGCCACTGGCGACACAACACGGGTGGCGTGGATTTGAATCGTGATTGGGGGCTGTTCACTCAAGCTGAGACGCAATTGGTCGACGAACTCCTGAATAGTTACGACGAATTGGGAAAACGAGTAAGGATATCCGTTGATTTTCACTCAACGGCAAGCAACCTTATGTACACGCAGACCGACGACGACACTACGAATCCGACGGGATTCACCAATCAGTGGATCGCTGCTGCTTTGCCCCGGCTGGAGGACTATGAATTTACTGAAGAGCCGCGAGCATTTTCCGAACTCGCGACGGGCAGGAACTATATGTACGAGCGCTATGGTGTTCCTTCAGTCACGTTTGAAGTTGGAGATGAAGAAGATCGCGCTGCGACAATTAAAGCGGCGGGCGTTTTCGCAGAAGAGATGATGCGTTTGCTTAATGACGATGGCCCAGGACGAGAACCGCATAACTAGCGGTTATGACGCTTCGAACTATCGCTATTAGATCCAACACGAGTCGCTGAGCGACACTACTGCATGGATAGTAAGTGTTAAACAGGAGCGAGCGCATGTCGGACCGTCAGGTGGCCACGTCCCCAAACTCGCTGGATCTGGGTGATGACAGACGTGCTTTCAAGGAACAGGTGATGCGTGCCGCGATACAGGCCGGTTACCTGGGTGACGATCGCATTGTTGCGTCATTTGTCGATTCAGACGGTGTAGCCCGGACTATTGAGTCTCTTAAGCAGGCCTTTCCGGATAATTTCCAGCATACGTTTGCCGCCAAAGCAAACACCATGCGCAAAGCTCTGCAGTTAGTTAAGAGCCAGGGCCTGGGCTGTGAAGTGGCCAGCCGGGGCGAACTGGAACAGGCAATGCGGGTCGGCTTTGAGCCCGACAAGATCGTTTACGATGAACCGGCCAAGACCGCATTCATCATCAGACGAACCCTTGCGGCTGGAGTCAGCCTCAATATCGATAACCTCCAGGAGTTCGAGTTCGTATCGTCGATCATGGATACGTCGGGGAGCGATTCGCGCGTCGGTTTTCGTATCAATCCCCAGGTTGGTGGCGGCACTATCGGGGCGATGAGTACGGCGACCAGGTCATCCAAGTTCGGCATTGCCCTTGACGATGAGGGCAATCGTAGCAAGCTCATCGACGGCTACAGAGCCAATCGCTGGCTGACCAGCATGCACACTCACATCGGGTCTCAAGGTTGTACGCTGGACCTGATGGTTGCCGGGATACGCAAAGTCGTGGATCTCGTTGAAGAGATCAATACGGCCATAGGCGATCAGCAGATTAAGGTCATCGACATCGGTGGCGGCCTGCCAGTCAACTTCGATTGCGATGAATTCAAGCCCACGTTTGCGGAATATGCCGAGGCGTTGCGAGCGAGAATTCCGGAATTATTCTCCGGAAAATTCACCGTCAAGACAGAATTCGGTCGTTCGATATATGCGAAAAACGGTTTCATCGCGGCCCGGATTGAATACACGAAGAATTCTGGCGGCAGGCAGATCGCGATATCGCACGCCGGCGCGCAAATTGCTGCGCGAACGGCTTTCATGCCTGACCTTTGGGCGATCCGGCTGAGTGTATTCGACGCGTCTGGACGGCCAAAGTCAGGCAACGAAGTGATTCAGGACGTTGCGGGACCTTGCTGTTTCGCCGGAGACATCATTGGGCATGAGCGTGAGTTGCCCCTGATTGAGCCGGGTGACTACATCATGCTTCATGATACGGGGGCCTACTATTTTTCGAATCCATTTTTCTACAATAGCTTGCCCGCATCGGCAGTGTATGGCGCTACTTCGTGCGAGGCTGGCTCTGTCGAGTTCGATGTCTGGAGAGAACAGCAGACTTATGATGAGATGCTGGCGGTAATCGGCTAGCCAGAACCATTCGAAGATACTGAGATCATGAACAAGAATAAATTCAGTTTCGCACGTTGGACTGATTGGAGACAGGTTCTGATCGTATTATCGCTGGTGATCTGCACCAGTGTGGCGATAGCGAACACCGAAGCGACGTCCGGTGGCCCCGCGCATTACGGATGGTTGTCGCTTGCCCCGGCACTCGCGACTCTCATAATTTCTTTTTGGACGAAAAACGTCTTGCTGGGTCTTCTTTGTGGCGTGCTACTTGGCGGTGTCGTCACCGGCCAATACAACGTCATCAACGCTTACCTGATTCCAAGCCTCGGCAGCGAGCGCTATGCGCAGATTCTGCTGGTCTACCTGTGGGCACTGGGTGGCCTCATCGGCATCTGGAACAAAAACGGCGGCGCGCAGCACTTCGCAATTACCGCTGCAAACAGGTTCGTTCGCTCACGGCGATCGGCAAAGGTGTTCGCGTGGATCATGGGCGTTATCTTTCACCAGGGCGGGACCATAAGCACGGTTTTGACTGGCACAACGGTGAAGCCTGTTGCTGATCGAGAGCACGTGTCGCACGAAGAACTGTCTTACGTTGTTGATTCAACGGCGTCCCCGATAGCAACCGTCATTCCGTTCAATGTATGGCCGGCCTACATTGCCGGGCTCATTACAATCGAGTCACTCAGTTCAATCGTGCCGGACCAGCAAAGTGCCATTGCCTGGTTCATGAAAGCTATACCATTTAATTTTTATGGCTTTATCGCAGTTACGTTCACATTGCTGCTGTCGCTGGACAAGATGCCTTGGGTAGGTGGGAAGATGCGTGCGGCAATGAAACGCTCAATCAACACGGGTCAACTGAATCATCCGGACGCACAACCATTACTTTCCAGGGAGCTAAATGTAGCTGAAATTCCGGACTACTATCGTCCGTCACTGATCGACTTCTTCCTGCCGATTTCGGTTCTTCTGGGGTTCTCCATTGTGCCATGGCTACTTGGTGACTCTCCGATGATATTCGAAGCGTTTGGCCTATCGGTTTTGTCGGCAATGATCCTGTCCGCGATTCGCGGCATGCCAGTCCACGATGTATTTGAGGCCGTGCTGAATGGAATCAAGGGCGTCACCATCGGTGCGGTGATATTGGGCCTTGCGGTAACGCTCGGTAACGTGTCCGAGTCACTGGGTGCAGCAGTCTTTGTCATCGAAAATGCGAGTGGAATATTGCAGCACGTGCCTTACATACTTCCCGGCGTGCTCATGCTGGTCTGCATGTTTGTCTCATTCTCAATCGGGTCGTCCTGGGGAACCTATGCGGTGATGTACCCGATCGCGTTACCGCTCGCGTATACCATCAGTCCAGATCCACTATTTTTTGTGCTGAATTTTGGTGCAATTCTTGGCGGTGCGGTTTTTGGCGATCAGTGTTCACCCTACTCAGACACGACTGTCTTGTCGTCCATGGCCTGCGGAGCAGATCTGATGGACCATGTGCTGACGCAATTACCCTTGGCGTTGCTGGCCGCCGGCATCTCGATGGTGCTATATGTGCTAATCGCTTTTATCAGTTTTCTTTAGGGTTTGTTCATAGGCAACAGGGCAGCGGTATGAGATTCGATCGATACAGGCTGGTGGCCATACTTGCATCGACATCGCTCCTGCTGTCGGCCTGTCAGCAAGGCACAAAGGATGCTGAATCGGCAATCCACGTGCATATCCTGATTCAAAATGGATTGGTTTTCAGTGGGGTGGCGGGCGATACGCTCAAGCCGGTAGACGTAGGGATCCAGGACGACAAGATCGTCTATGTCGGCGACGCTGAGAAAGATGATGTCAATGCGGCGACACGCATTGATGCGTCGGGCCTGATTGTCGCTCCCGGATTCATTGATCCACATACACACTCACTGAGTGAACTGCTAAGTAAGGACCAAAACGGCAATCTGAACTACGTGATGCAGGGTGTGACCACCGTCTTCAATGGCAACGACGGGGAAGGGCCTTCTATGCTGGACGATACAATACGGCGCCTGGAGGCGAACGGTATCGGCACCAACACGGCATTGTTTGTCGGGCACGGCAGCCTGCGCGATGATGTCATGGGTGGCGAAAACCGAGCACCGACCGAACAGGAACTGGCCCAAATGTCAGGCTTGGTAGCGGAGGCAATGCAAAGCGGAGCACTGGGGTTGTCAACTGGTCTCTACTATGCGCCCGGAAACTTCGCCAAAACAGATGAAGTCGTCGCGCTTGCCCGGGTGGCGGCCGAGTACGGCGGAGTCTACGACACGCACTTGCGCGACGAGAGCACGTATAACATCGGGCTGCTCGCGGCGATCGAAGAGACGCTGCGAATTGGCCGCGAGGCGAATATCCCCGTGCATATCGCGCACATCAAGGCCTTAGGGGTCGACGTCTGGGGCCAAAGTGCGGCTGCAATTGAGCTGATTGAGAAAGCAAGAGAGTCGGGCCAGAACGTCACGGCAAACCAGTACCCCTGGAGGGCGTCTGGGACGCATCTTCGAAACACTCTGCTACCTCGAGAGGTTCTGTCGGGTTCCGGAGATCAATATCTGCAACGGTTGCGAGATCCAAGTGTTGTCGCCGAGATTCGGCCCGCCATGAAGGAAAATCTGCGCCGCCGTGGAGGCGCGAGCTCATTGCTCGTTGTCGTGGCCAACGACGCGGAGATTATGGGCATGACGCTCGCGGAGGTCGCAGAGAGTCGGGGTCAGCATCCAATCGACTGTGCAATCGAGATCATGCTCGACGGATCGACACGAGTCGCGTCGTTCAACATGAACCAGGAGGACATCGAGGCCTTCATGCAGCGGGACTGGGTCATGACGTCATCCGATGGTACCGACGGTCATCCCAGGAAATACGCGAGCTTTCCGAAAAAATATCGGGACTACGTAGTCGATAAGGGCGTTATTTCAATGGAAGAATTTCTCTATCGGAGTTCCGGCTTGACGGCAGAAACCTTTGGTCTGGACGATCGGGGTCGCATCGAGAAAGGCTATGCGGCCGACATCATTGCCTTCGATCCCGAGAAACTCGCGCCTGTCGCCACGTTTGAGTCCTGGAATGATCTGTCGGTCGGAGTAATTTACTCCATAATCAACGGTCAGTTGGTCATAAGAGACCAACGATATACCGATAATCTTCCTGGACGAGTTTTGCTAGGACGCGAGTGACCCGCGTCGATCGGGATGGCCACAGCCTAGCGTAAGCGCGGAGAGCCTCTGCCGTACACAGGTAGGTGCTTCGTTGGACAGGTCAGATGGTCAAATTGATACTCGCGGAGATTTGCGGGAGTCTTGCGTGTTTCGGCTGTGCACCGTTGTGCGTCATAGGGCAATTGATGCAACGGGCGCCCCAGCGACTATTCAATGATTACAATAACTTGCGGTTCATCGATCTAACTACGAACCAGGT
>Ga0255046_10000044_pt1 | contig 24403 bp, 19 predicted proteins | sample BC1_12_27_MG_FD_183632 | JGI IMG/M metagenome (GOLD analysis project Ga0255046, IMG submission 183632) | Seawater microbial communities from Strait of Georgia, British Columbia, Canada - BC1_12_27 | ecosystem: Environmental > Aquatic > Marine > Strait | place: Canada: British Columbia...
TACATCGGCAACCGGGTGGCCGAGATCTATAACCGCATCCCGCGACCGATCACAAACGTCGCGGTCAAGGCTGCCCTCAAGCTGACGCCGGTGTCGATGGGCAACATCGCCTTCGACTACCTCTTGAGCCGTTTCGTATCCGCTGCCGAGCAGGACCTGGTGGAGCGCCACCACACCTGGTTCGGCAGCTACTCGCCCGAGATGCAGCAGGCGGTCCTCGCTCCGCGGGTCCTCGAGGCGCTGACCGGCGATGACCCATTCGGCTCGGCCCGCTCACGAATCGATGGCAAGAACCTCCCGGACAGCCTCTCCAAGCTGCTCTATATGGATTTCACCATGTATCTACAGGACGACCTCCTGACCAAGGTCGACCGCGCGACCATGCTCGCATCGCTCGAAGCGCGGGCGCCTTTCCTCGATCACGATCTGTCGGAGTTCGCGGCCGGCTTGCCCTCGAGCCTCAAGCTCAAGGGCACGAGCACCAAGGAAATCCTGAAGAAGACGGTCCGCCGGCGCCTGCCGGTCGATGTCATCAAACGTCGCAAACGCGGCTTCAACATCCCATTCTCGAAGTGGCTGCTGCACGGTCTGGGCAACGAGCTCAAAGAGCGGTTTTCCGCCGATCGAGTCGAAGCGCGCGGGCTCTTCAACCCGCAGGGCATCACCGCCCTCCTCGACGAGCATCTCTCGGAGCAGACCGACCACCGTAAGCCGTTATTCACCCTGCTCGCCTTCGACATGTGGTGCGATACCACATTTGGCGAAGGTGTCCGGATTCCGATCGGGAATGTGTCAGCGTCCGCGGACGTCGCCCCGTGAAGCCCGCCCGGGTAATCCTGCTCCTCGCAGCGCTCCTCTTCATCTGCAATATCTGGGGTTACGATCTGTGGGCTCCCGACGAGCCATTTTTCGGCGAAGGCGCGCGCGAGATGGTGGTGGACGGCCAGTGGGTGGTCACCCACGTCAACGGCATGGTCAACACCCACAAACCACCGTTCTTCTTTTGGCTCATCGCCCTGCTTTCCTTGCCCTTTGGCAGGGTCACATCGCTGACCGCTCGGCTACCCTCCGCGCTGGCCGCGATCGGGACGGTGGCTATGACCCTCCGGCTGGGCCGCCGATCCTCGTCGGAACGAACCGCCGTTCTCGCCGCCTTCATCCTCGCCACCTGTTATCTCTTCTGGGACAAGGCGCGGTCGGTACAGATCGACGCCGTCCTGTGCTGCCTCATCTGGGTGGCGTTGTCGGCCTTCGAATCCTGGCGGGCGGGCGATCTCGACGGCCGGCGCGCCGGTCTGGTCTTTTGGGCTGCGGCTGCCCTCGCGGTGCTGGCAAAAGGGCCGGTCGGGCTGTTGCTGCCGCTGGGAATCGCTCTCGCCACCCTCGTCGTAGATCGCGAGATCGGCCGATGGCGCCATTTCGCCCCCTTCACCGGCCCCCTTCTCTTTGCCGCGATTTGCGGCGCATGGGTGGTGGCAACGATGTTGTGGGGACCGGCCGAGTACTCGGTGTGGGCCGCGCTCAAGGAGCACTTTGTCGATCGCGGTCTGCACGGCATGCACCACGCCCAACCGTGGTGGTATTACGCCAAGGTCCTGCCGCCGCAGCTCTTGCCGTGGACCTTTCTGGTCCCCGGCGCGGTCGTGCTCGCCTGGCGGCGCCGAGACCGCACAGACAAATTCTTGCTGGTGACGGTGATCTTCATCGTGCTCTTCTTCTCCATCTCGACGGAGAAACGGACCCTCTATGTGCTGCCCGCATTTCCGGCCTTCGCGCTGATGACGGCGCGGTTCGTGGGCGCGTTTCTGGGATGGGACGAGGCGCCGGCCGTGTCGCGCCGCTGGATCACGGTCGGCCAGAGCTTCCTTGCCGGCCTCCTCATTCTTCTCGGTGTGGTAGCACCATTTGCCGCACAACGGGTGGACGAGGTCCCGACCTGGATCATCTACGCCCTGGCGGGTCTGCTCCTCGCCACTGGGCTTGCCACCCTGTGGGCCGTCATCAAGAGAAATGATTTCGCTGCGGTAGTTCTCCCGGGCGCCGGCTTGGCCGCCGTCTTCCTATTTGTCGCGGTTTTCGTTTACCCGATGGCCGACGCCTTCAAATCGAGCCGCGACTTCGCGGGCGTGATCGCCGAGGAGACGGCCGAATCCCGAGCGGCAGGCCACGAGGTCCTGGCCTTCGATCTCGGAAACCTGCCGATCCACTACGCCTTCTACACCAACGGGATTTACACCGTCGAGACAAAAGAGGTTGCCGAACTGGCGCAACATTTCGATCGGGAGGAGCTGGTCTTTGCCGTCGCCAACGCCAAACGCATCGACGAGCTGCCGCCGAAGATTCGGGACAGAATGGAGATCGTCGCCACCACCCACGCCAGCCGGCGGGATGTGGCGTTGATTGCAAACCGCCCACCCACCGCGGGTAAAGAGTAAAGGGTTAAGAGTAAAGCCCGCCCAACCCCCCAGAGAATTCTTAACTATTGACCCTTAACCCAACCTGTCGAGCATTCGTCGCAGACGATCCTCGACCTGCTCGGCAATGGGCGCAACATCGGGGTTGTCGACGAGCGAAAATCCGGCGGTGGGTTTGAATGCGGACACGATCGAACCGCCACCCTCGCGCTCCATCACCACGACGTTGCACGGTAGCAGAACACCGATGAACGGTTCGCCGGTCAACGCCTGGTGGGCGAGCTCCGGGTTGCAGGCGCCAAGAATCACGTAGCGCTTGATGTCGACGTCGAGCTTCTTTTTGAGAGTCGCCGCGACGTCGATTTCGGTGAGCACCCCGAAGCCTTCGTCGGCGAGAAGCTCGGTGGCTCGTTCCACCGCTTCGTCGTACCCCATTTCGGGCAGCTCCTTGACCAGTGCATAACGGGTTTCCATCGACGACTCCTTTTCCAGCGCCCGCCACCGGTATTCGGACCAGTAGTTTCATCGTTCGCGATGGAACGATATCAGACCGCGCGATTCTTGCACGCCTATCGCACCGGTCTTCGAAATCGGGGGCTATCCGTCATGGCATTGCTCGAAAAAGAACTTGACAAAGAATTTTTGAAACCTATCTTGTGTCATAGCGTATTACTTCGCTAATACGGTATAAATATGATGAATCCCAGGCCAACCGCCCAGCTGACACCATCGAGGCCAGCACGATGCTGATCGTGGTCGATCCGTCGAGCGGCGTGCCGGTCTTCCGGCAGGTCATGGACCAGGTCCGGTTCCACATCGCCAGCGGGCTCTTGAAAGCGGGCGACGAGCTACCCCCAACCAGATCACTGTCGGCCGAGCTCGGGGTCAACCCGATGACCATCTCCAAGGCCTACAACCTGCTCGAGAGGGATGGTGTGCTCGAGAGGCGGCCCGGCAAACCGCTGGTGGTTGCGGCGATTGCACCCGAGGAAATCGAGCTCGAGAAGCTCGTGCAGCTCCGCTCACATCTGTCCGGCGCCGTTCGAGTGGCCCGTCAACTGAGCCTCAAACCCGGCAAAGCCATCAAGGTTTTTCGCCAGATGCTTGAAAACGAAAAGGAGGACTGAGATGAGCGTCCTCGCCCTCAACGACATTCACCGTTCCTTCGAACCCGGCGTTCCAGTGCTCGACGGTGTCGATCTCACCGTCAATGCCGGCGAGGTGGTCGGGCTCCTCGGCCGAAATGGCGCCGGCAAGACCACCCTGATCCACATCGCGATGGGGATGCTGCAACAGCAGGAGGGAACGGTCGAAGTCTTCGGTCTCGACCCGCACCGGAAGCCGGTCGAAGTCAAGCGACGGGTCGGCTTTGTCTCCGAGAACCAAAATCTGCCGGCCTTTCTCAGGGTTCGAGAGGTGATCGAACTTCACCGGGGTCTCTTCGAATCCTGGAACGACGAAATGGCGCGCGATCTCGTCGAACGATTCGATCTCCGGCCGGGAGCACGCATCAAGACCCTTTCGAAGGGCCAGGCGCGACAGGTGGCGCTGCTCTGCGCGCTCTGCCACAAGCCCGAGCTCCTGCTCCTCGACGAGCCGGCTGGTGGTCTCGACGCCCTCGCGCGACGAGAGTTTCTTGAGGCATCCATCCAGACATTGAGCGACACGGGGACCACGATCGTCTATTCATCGCACTATCTCTCGGATGTGGAGCGGCTGGCGGGTCGGGTCGTGATGCTGCACGACACGAAGGTGCTGATCGACAACTCGATCGACGAGCTACACGAGTCCTTCTCCATCGCCCTTGTCCCCCACCGGCCTCAGGGCACCAGCGACGCCCTGCTCGCGCTCCCCGAATGTCTCGGCGTCCGCGGCCGCACCGACGCCGTGCACGCGGTCTTCCGGCTCGATCCCGACGACGCGTGCGCCCTGATCACCGAAAAGCTCGGGGTGTCTGACTCCGTCTGCCGGACGGCCGGTCTCGAGGAGATGTTCATCGAGATCGCGGGAGGCGAAAGATGAGCTCGACCCTGAGCCTGATCCGTCAGGATCCAGCACGCGGCGGGTTCGTGCGGGCATCCATCTCCTGCATCGCCGCCGGAGGCGTGTTGCGGATCGCGCCCGACCTCGGTGAACAGCTCACCACCCTGAGTCTCCACGATCTGCCGGGTGGGTTTGTGCCCTTTTACCTCCTGTTGACGGGGATGGTGGCGACCTTTGTCCTCGGCGCAAACGCGTGGACGAGATCGAGTCGTCTCGCGTTGGGCCTCCCCCTGTCGACCCGCAAGGTGTGGGCCATCCGCACCGGATCGTTAGCGGCAGTGGCGTTGTTGTCGGTGGTGCTCCTCGCCGTCACGATGGGGCTTTCCCTCGATTTCGAAGGCCGGAGCGCAACCATGAACGCGGCCATCGCTCTCGCCGCCGCTCGTTCCGCCGCCACCGCTCTCCTTCTCCTCTTCCTCTACCAGCTTCCACAGTCCGAGCGAGACCGCATACCGATGGACCCACCGTACGTGGTGTATGTCATCGGCACCTCGTTGCTCGTTCTCTTGCTCTCGTCTGTGCAAATCACCTCGATTGCCGGGACCCTTTTCCTGCTCGCCATCGCGATCGCCCTCGGCGTCTACCTCTACTTCAGGCTCCCGTTGACGTTTTCGGTGGGCCCGACCCTCGAGGAGAGCGAACCACGCGAATCTTCAATGCCCGATGAGAGCGACCTCGTCGTTGGCAAGCCTTACCGCGACCAGACCCTCCCCATCGGCCACCGAAATCCGTCCCTCGCACTCCACTGGATCCTTTTCAGAGAGCTCAAGACAAATATCCTCGCTTGGTTTTTGATCCTGATCGTCGGCGCCTCTGCGGCGGTCGTGACCCTCGAGTTCTTCAAGGGAACCAATGCCTTTCTCCCGCTCTTCTTCCTGGTGCTCTATCACCTTCCCCTGCTTCAGACCGCCCTCGAAAACATGTCGCCGTTCGATCCTTTGCCCATCTCGCGACGGCTTCTGTGGGCGCACAGCGCCGGACCGATCGTCGTTTCGGCGGCGGTCGGCGCAGCCATTGGTTTGTCGATATTCGCGCTCAATCCGCTCTCCTTCAACCAGGTCCAGTTTTCGGAATGCTGCGTCAAGTTCCCTTGGGATTACCTGGAGCTCAGTCGTGACGGCCACATACCAACCGTGGCCGCACCGTGGGGCGAAAGCTACACGCCCCGGGCCCAGCCGTTGTGGCGGGATAGTGCCGTCGCCCTCTACGACCCCTACGAAATCGGACCTGAGAGCTCACCACGATTTGCCGAGCTCCAGCTGTTCCGGGCGGTCGAAACCGTCTACGGGGTCAGGGCTTCCCACGACAATGTCGGCGTGGCCGATGGACACGGGTTCACCGCCGAATCCACCAAAGGCCGCGTACCGAACGACCGCATTCGAACGGCCGCAGTCGCTCTTCTGGTGTTGACCGGCCTGGCCACGTTGATGGTCGCGTTCGCCCTCCTGCAATACGGCTCTTCGATTCATCGAAAGATCTTCAAACGTACTTCAATTGGCGCCCTCGTATTCATCGTCGTGATGGTCGTCGCCGTCTCCGTCGCGCGTCTTCTCGGCCTCACCGAGGTCTGGTATGTCGGAGCGTTGCTCTCCATCGGCATCCGGGCGCTCGCCCACTGGTTGCCGCTGTCGACGACTTTTTTATGGATTTTCTGTGTAACTTCCTGGGCTGGTGCGTATCTATTATTAGAGAGGATCTTCTGCACAATCGAGTTTCCGCGTGAAAAGACCATGAACCGCTTCGCCGAGGAGTACTGAGTTGGACGACACGACCCTGCAGGTGACAACCAGATCTTCGACGGGTGAAGGCCTTGTCCTTGCCGTCGAGGGCTATCTCGATGAGGATGGAGGATCCACCCTCGCGCGCGAGACCCGATCCGTCCCCGAGGAAGAAGATCGGCGAATCTGTATCGACCTCGATGCCGTGGGTCTGTTTAACTGTTCTGGGGCCCGTTGCCTGATCGCGATCCTCCGCGAGCTCGAGCGGCAGGGCTATGAGGTCGAACTCATCGGCGTCCACCCACCCTTGAAGCGATTTCTCGACCTCACCGCCTGATCACCTGGCAACGAATCCGGGTGAGACACGCTAGCTACTCACCCAAGGGATAGCCCGCGACCCGCTCGGTGAACGGAAGGACAAGGAGCCAGGGGAGACTCTGGCGCAGCCGATCCTGGAACTGAATGAGCCCGATGGCCATTGCCTCGTGCCCATCCTCCGGTTGGTCCTTGTAGGTGCCGAGCAGCCGGTCCCACCACGGCAGGTTGAAACCGAAGTTGCTGTTGGTCTCGAGCTTTTTGACCGAGTGGTGGACGCGGTGCATGTCCGGTGTCACCACGATCCACCGCAGCACACGATCCACGCCTTCGGGCAGGCGGACATTCCCGTGGTTGAAGATCGCGGTTGCGTTCAGCACCACCTCGAAAATGATGACGGCGACCGCGGGTGGCCCCAACACCGCCACTGCGGCGAGCTTGATCAGCATCGACAGCACGATCTCCACCGGGTGAAAGCGGAGCCCGGTGGTGACATCGAAATCGCCGTCGGCGTGGTGCACCATATGCAACCGCCACAGGGCGGGGACAGCGTGGAACATCACGTGCTGAAGATAGATGAAGAAGTCCAGGATGAACACCGACGCGACGATCGCAACCACCGGCGTCAGATCGAGGTTGTTCAGCAATCCCCAACCACGTTCGCCGGAGACGAGCGCCATGCCCACCGCCGCGGTCGGAAATATGACGCGGACCACGAGTGTGCCTAGGACCATGATGCCGAGGTTGGCGAACCAACGTGCGCCCTTCGAGGCTCTCAGCCGGCGACGGGGCGAAACGAGTTCCCAAATGGCCATCACCAGGAACACACCGAAGAAAAATCCCAGGCGGACAGCCGGCTCGTGGCTCATGATCCAGATCATCTGCAAAAACCTTTCCGTGGGACGGCGTGATGATTGTATGCCATTTGGCGGTTACCAACGGATTGAGACATCGTCCCTCTAATTGTGACCCTCCTCGACATCACTACTGCCTTTCGGCATCCCCCACCGCGCGAACAGCGCCGGCACGACCACCAGGTTCAGAGCCGTCGAGCTGATCAGCCCACCGAGGATCACCTCGCCCATCGGGCTCAGGATCTCATTGCCCGGACGTCCTCCGGCAAAAATCAACGGGACGAGTGCGATTCCCGCAGTCAGGGCCGTCATCAGCACCGGCGCGATTCGCTCCTCAGAGCCAACAAAGACGGCCTCCCTGACCGACAACGCCCCGGATTCCAGCAGCTGTCGATAGCGGGTCACCATCAGGACACCGTTGCGGGTGGCGATGCCAAACAGGGTGATGAACCCCAGCAGCGAGGCGACGCTCAACACACCCTTTCCGATGGCCACCGCAACCACTCCACCGACCACCGCCAACGGCATATTCACGAGCACGATAAGCGCCTGGCGATGGCTCGAGAATGCGAAGAACAGCAGCCCATAGGTTGCCGCCAACACAGCCACCGAAAGGGCGGCGATGACCACCAGACTGCGGGAGGCGGTCTCGAACGGACCACCAAAGACGAGCTGGTAGCCGGCTGGAAGATCGAGTCCCTCATCGAGCGCCCTCCGCGCGGTCTCCACCGTGCCGGTCAGGTCTCGCCCAGCGATATTTGCGGCCAGCACCGCGACCCGACGCACACCTTCGCGACGAACGATGCTCGGGCCGAGATCCTGTCGGACCCGTGCCACGTTTCCGAGTCTGATGACCTGCCCCCCCCGCGCCAGGACCGGCATCATCTCGAGTTCCTCCCGATGACGATGCCTATCAACGCCCAGACGCACCACCACCGAGGTCGACAACCCTTCTTCCAGAATCTCTCCGACCCGGGTTCCCTGAAACAGCGTTTCTATTGACCTGGCAAGAGCGTGAGCATCCAGCCCGTACCGCGCCATCGCCTCGCGGTCGAATGAGATGGCCAACTGCGGTACCGTGGCCTGCTCCTGGTTGGAAAGATCGACGATCCCGGGGACACTCCCGAGGATCTCCTCTGCCGCGGAAGCGAGGCGACGAAGCACCGTTAGATCGGGGCCGAAGATCTTGACCGCCAGGTTGGCCTTGGCGCCTGAGATCATGTGTTCGATGCGGTGACTGATCGGCTGGCCGAAGGCCACAGACACACCCGGAATGGCGGCGACAACTCGACGCATTTCAGACAACAGCTCTTCCTTCGGTCTGCCTGGCCGCAACACCACCTCGATCTCCGACCCGTTGACGCCCTGGAGGTGCTCATCGCGCTCCGCTCGCCCTGTACGGCGGCTTGTGGAAACCACCTCGGGAAATGCCAGCAGCGACTCCTCGACCTGCCGACCGAGATTGTCACTCTCGGAGAGCGTAATTCCCGGAGGCGCGACCACCGCCACCGTCAGCGCCCCCTCGTTGAAAGCCGGCATGAACGTCCTGCCAAGAAATGGCAGCAACACGAGGGCTCCCAGGAGCGCCAGTGCCGAGCCGGCCATCACCGCACCCGTATGATCGACCGCCCAGCGGACGCTGGGCCTGTAGAGACGGAGCAACCACGCCATCAACCGTGGTTCAGAGCTCGTCAGCGCTCGCCCTCTCGTGAGGAGGATCGAAGCCAGGGCCGGTGTCACCGTCAAGGACACTACGAGCGATGCTGCCAACGCCGACACGTAGGCCATCCCGAGCGGCTTCATCAACCGCCCCTCCATACCCGGGAGGAAGAAGAGCGGCAGGAACACCAACCCGATGATTGCTGTGGCGAACAGGATCGGCCGGACGACCTCCTGGGTCGCGCCCTCGATCACCTCACCAATTGGCGGGTCACCCGTGGAGTCGGATCCCAGGCCCCGTTGCCGGAGCCGGCGGACGATGTTCTCGACGGCGATGATGGCGTCGTCGACCAACGCACCGATGGCGATGGTCAGGCCGCCGAGGGTCATGGTGTTAACGGTCGCACCGAATGCCGAAATCGCCAACACCCCGGCGACCAGGGACAGAGGGATCGCCAGCGCCGAGATGAAGGTTGCGCGAATGTTGCCGAGAAAGAAGAACAGGATAATGATCACGAGCACTGCGCCGTCGCGCATGGCGACGGAGACGTTGTGGATCGCGACCTCGATGAAATCCGCCTGCCGAAAACTCTCCCCCTCGATCGTCACTGATGGTGGGAGCGACGCACCGATCTCGGCCATCACCCGGTCGATGGTGGTGGTGAGCTCGAGGGTGTTGGCCCCGGGCTGTTTCTTCACGGAGAGGATCACGGCCGAATTCCCGTTGTAGGAGGCCTTGCCTCGGACGGGTTCGACGCCTACGACGACCCGACCGACCATCCCCACGGTAACCGGCACTCCTTTCACAAGCGTCACAACTGTCGCGGCGAGGTCTTCAGCGGTTCTCGCCCGGCCCAGACCACGCACGAGGTATTCCTGCGAATCGTCGATGTGGAAGCCGGCCGCCGCGCTGGCACTGGCAACCTCCAGCGCCCCGACCACATCGAGCATCCCGAGTTTGTGCCGGGCCAACGCAGCAGGGTCGAGGTGCACCTGATACTGGCGGAGGTCACCACCCATCGGTACGACCTGCGAGATGCCAGGTATTGCGAGCAAGGCTCGCCTTACGTCGGTCTCGGCGAGCCGTCGAAGCCTTTCATCCGGCAGTTCCTCCGAGGTCATGGCGAGAAACGCGATCTCACCCATAACCGAGCTCACTGGGCCGAGCTTTGGTCGGCTTGCCTCCGCGGGCAAGTCAGCCTGCTGGAGGCGTTCGGACACGATTTGCCGGGCCAGATAGAGGTCCTGTCCCCAGTCGAACTCGACCCACACCACCGACACCCCGGCCCCCGACACCGAGCGTAGACGTCGGACGCCCGGTGCGCCGTTGAGGACCGACTCGAGGGGAAAGGTCACCAACAGCTCCATCTCCTCGGGCGCGAAACCCGTCGCCTCGGTGAGCACCGTGACCGATGGGGCAGTGAGGTCCGGGAGGACGTCGACGGGCGTTCTGTTGGCCACCATGCCGCCCGCCAGGAGGAGCAGGCCCGCGACCACCAGCACGAATCCACGAAACTGGACAGAGAATCGGATGAGCTTGGAAATCATAAAGCCTCCGTCTAATGGACGTGGCCCTGGGCCTCGCCCGAGGCCATCAGGGAAGCACGCCTGATCGCAGCGCCACCGAGGGTCACGACCCGCTCGCCAGGCAGCACACCTTCGACCAACAGATAATCGCCCTGTCGGTGACGAACCTCCACCTCGCGGCGGGAGAAGCTCTCACCGTCAAGCTGGACGTAGACGACTGACTCGCCGGCGTCGTCGATCACGGCCGAGTCTGGCAACACGATGCCCTCGATCTCATGGGGCAGGAGGATCTGCGCCGTGGCCACCAGCCCCGGTTTGAGCTCGTCGACGCTCCTCGAGATCTCTATGAGCGCTTCGACCGTCCCCGACCGCGAGTCCACCTCCGGGGCCACGGCAACCAGTCGGAGATCGTCTTCAGGCACCATCATCGGATCTGCGCTCGCACCGATGTCGAGAACCAACCCGGCAACCCGCCCGCTCAGCAGGCTGGCGTCTCCCGGTGTCAGGGCCACCCGGGCCCACACCGGCCGTTCCCGGACCAACCGCAACAGCGTCCTGCCGGCAGACACGTGCTCACCGGGCGACACCAGGACCTCGGCGACCCGACCGACGAAGGGTGAGTCGATCTCGAGACCCGTGACACCCTGCCTGCCCGTCCGGCCGGCTTCCGCCGCTTCGAGCTCCGCGCGTGCTGCCTCCAGACGTGCCCCGAACCCGGTGGCCTCGGCCCTCGCGTGTTCAACCTCACGTCGGCTCACCGCCTCGCGTTCGAGCAGGCCCTCGAGCCGTTGCACCCGAGCGACGGCTGCCTCATTCAGCGCTTCGATCTCGCGCACAGACGCCTGGAGCTCGGCGAGACTCCGTTGGGTGTTTGTGGTCGGTATGAGAGACAGCAAGGTTCCACCCGAAGCGACCCTCTGCCCCGTGTACGGCCACTTCACGGCCCGGATGACACCATTCACCGGTGCTGTGAGAACAACCTCACCACCCGAGGGGGGTTCGATGCGGGCGGTTCCAACTACAGAGGTATGCAGAGTGCCCGTTTTGACCCACTCCGAAGCTAAGCCGGTGCTCCACTGCTGCTCGAGAAGAAAACCCACCGCTTCACCTCTGCCGGTGGATGGCTGATCGAGGGGTGGTGAGATCAGACCCCCGGGTTCTTCGGGTGTTCCAACCCGGACCTTTCCTCCGGCTATTGTTTCGCTCACACCGTCGACCGTGATCTCGAAGCCCAGCTCGCGTTCGCCGGATTCTCCAGGTCGAATGTCAATCAGAAAAATCCCAGGGCGAACCACGGTGGTCGAGCTGAACCGCTCCTCCCTGCCGGACGACTCTCTGAGGACGACCGTGACCGATCCTTCTGTCGCCGGCGCAAACCCGTCGAGCACCGTCACGTGGAAGTGGCAGCCGGCCGTCTGGTCTGTGACCAGCGCGTCAAACTCCGGGAAAAGTCCAAAGTGCTCGCCCCAGGCGGTCACCGCCCAGGAATCTCCCTCGGTCTCGTCGTGGGCGTGGCTGTCAGGACCACTGTCGCGGCCACACGACGCCAGAGCGGCAGCAATAAAAAGCAGGACAATCATTCGGGTTTTCATGAGCTTCCTCCGGGAAGAATGGGTCGACCGATGGCCGCTTCGAGCTCGCGTTCGGCGGCGAGGGCCCGGTCGAGGCTGTCGAGCCGCGCCATCTGAACGCTGACCGACGCCCGTAGCGAGTCGAGGACGTCGGTCAGGCTCGCCTCACCGGCTTCAAACGCCGCAAAGGCCGCAGCCGCCACATCAAAATTATCGTCACCGGAGACGATAGGTTTCGCAGAATGAAAAAGGTCTGTGTACGAGGCCAGAGCCGCCTGAGCTCGCTGTTCAGCCAAGCGCGTTTCAAGTTCCAATTGTGATCGGGCAACCGCCGCCTCGGCGGCAGCGGCCTCCCGGTTCCCCTGGTTGCGATCGAAGATCGGCAACGGCCACGCGACCCCGTACACCGGTCCGTCGAAGCTCAAGCCACCTTCGCCAAGCGTCGTCCATCCGAGGCTGATCGCGGGTGGTTCGAGCGACCGCCGTTGCAGCCTCTCTACCGCTTCGGCTTCAACCACACGGTGGGCGATCGCCTGAATGTCTGGCCGGGTCCCTACATCAACCATCGTTGGAGGAAGAGGTAGGAAGGGCCTTCGAGGCCGTATCTCGCCCGTAACCAGATCGCACCAGACGGCGGCAGCAACCCATTCGGCCCGGGCAGCAGCGCGGGCCGTCACGAGCTCTCTTTCGATTACCTCCACCTCGAGATCGAGGCGGTGCGCCTCAACTCCGGCCGCCTCACCTGTCTCGGCCCGGGCGCGCAGCCATCGGGCGAGCATGCTCGTGCGATCGAGGTGGGCTTGAAGCACCACCTCGCGCTCTGCCGCGACGTACCACGCGGCGAAGAGCGAACGCATCTCGAGCCGGACGCCGAGCTTCGTGGCATCGAGATCCGAACTCGACGCAGCGAGAGCCGCATCGCCCGCGGCCTTTCGGTGCTTTCGGCCGTCGAAAGGCAGTTGCCAGTCCAATCGCCACGTGTCCTGTCGCAGCGCGACGTCGGGCTCTTCTCTTTCCCACGAAAGAACCGGGTTTGAAACGATCCCGGTCTGGCGGCGGACCCCCGTGGCAGCCGTCTCGGCGGCCACGGCGGCTGCAACACCTGGATGGCTGGCGAGGGCAGAATCGAGAAACTCCTGTTCGGTCAAAACCTGGGCGTGAATGGGCATGCTTCCGGCAACTACCAGCAGCAACGCAAACGTCCATGATGCGCGGTTCATGGCGCGCTCCTTTCGGCGAATTGTCAGGGAAAAGTCGTGAGAGAGAGGGATTCTAGATCAGGAGCACGCAGTTCATGAGGTAGGCAGGCGGGCCGAGATCCCACGGCTCCGACAGGCTATTGGCCATAGCATTCACCGAGCCGACTTCAGCATCAACGAATTCGTTTAGCAGCGAGACCATCACATGCGAGTGAACGGACCAGAACGTCCTCGAAACACTCAGCGGTGCTGTGAGCTCATGATCGTGATCGGGCGAGCCCTCGTGGGCGTGTCCGTGGAGAACCACCTCGATGGGGTCATGGTGATCGTGCGTCTCACCGTGGTGGTGGTGTTCATGGAGAGCGACAGCAAGAACCGACACACCAGTGACCGCCCACAAAAGTGCGCAAATGGTCGCGGCGGTCACGAGATTACGTCTCACAATCGAGGAGTATCTCATGTACGCCACCGCTCAACAAGTTTCCAGGTGCGGCAACCCCAACGGTGGAAGCTCCGCAGCGGCCCGCCCCCTGTCGACGGGCCGTCGCGAACACCAGCTCATCAGAACGCGAACCGAAAACCCGACTGGTACGAGGAGTCGTTGGTCGTGTTGTCGACATCGGTGAGGTAGGAGAAGATCGCACCCTCCTCGGACGTCACCCCTGCGCGGATGATAAGACCTTCGCGGCTCCCGGCTGTGAGCCGCTTGAGAATGTCGTTCACCTGGGTCATGCCAAAGGGCTCGAGGCCGAGGGTGAAGGAACTGTCACCCGGCGCAGGTTCGCCATCGGCGGTGAAGATCTCGACCAGAACGGTGACCGGAATCGGTGACACGTTGACGACGCCGAAGTTGGACCGGAATCCCGAGCGTTGATTGACTACAACCCGCAGGGTCCCCGCCTGGCCGCTGCCGGCAAAGGAAGCGGAGCCCACCGGCTCTCCAAGAAGCGTGAGGCCGTAGCTGCCGCCCTCCTCGCCGGGTGTCCAGGTGCGGCTAGAGACCGTGACCGGGCCGTCGGCGATGTAGTGCAGGCTTCCCGCGCCCTCGGTCCCGAAGAGGGTCTCCACGACGTCCGGGATGAAGATCACCGGCTCGACGAGCGCCACAACGACGCTCTCGCCATCGGTGTTGTCCTGCCCCGGCTTGTTGAGCCACAGGTGGATGACGGTTGCTCCCTGGTGATAGATCCACAGATCCGAGGTCCAGAAAGAATCGAATTTTCCGTTCGCATGGGCCACTGCCGGAACGTAACCCTCGAGGTGGCCGCCGCTCGCCGCTAAAACCGGCGCGACGGTAGCGAAAAGCAACACGGCGGAAAGGACGATCGATAGAAGGCGACGCATTACTCACCTCCCAGATCGTAGGTCCAGAGCTGATTGCCCAAGCGATCGAACGCGAAAAGGGTGCTCGAGCTCATAAAACCCGCACCGGGCGCCTCGCCCTGCCGAATCGGCCCCGGTCCCATGCCGCCGCCAGAGCCCATCTCCCTGACGGAAAGAAAGATTCTCGAACCGTCGGGCGAGAACTGGGCCATCGATGCCATGTCGCCCGCAACGGTGGCGCGCCAGCGCTCCTCGCCGGTCGCGAGATCGAGGGCCACCAGGATCGACTCGCCGTCGCCCGGGTCGAGCTCGCCGTCCTTCATTCCTCCGCCCATACCGCTGCCGTTCCAGCCGCCGTCACCCATGCCGCCAGAGCCCATGAACCAGTCGTCGCCAAGGACCACGACGACGAGATCGCCATCGGTGCACGGCATCATCGGCCAGCCGTCGGTGAAGCTCACACGCCAGCGCTCGTTGCCGTCCGAGTCGATGTTGACCAGCTCGCGGTCGGCGGTCGAGACCGATCCACCGCCCATCATTCCGCTCATGTCCATGTTGGTGACCAAAAGGCTCGCGTCGTCGGCAACGATCATCATCCCCGAGCCGGCCATCATGCCCCCACTCGCACCCATGCGGTGACCGCCGGCTGCGAACAAGGGCGTCGAAACTGCTGCGGTCAGTGCCAATACCATCAGACTCTTTCTCATCGATTCCTCCTCGAGTCGGTGATTCGTTTTTTCCGTCGAGGGAATTATACATCACTGTTTAGTTATATGGCGAATTTAAGACCCAGTCTCTTGCAGTTGTCAGGTTGTCACTTCGACACGATGCTCCCGCAACCCGGCATGCCGCCGTAGGGGTTTCCAATCTCATCACCGGGCTGCAGCCACGATCGCTTGTGCATCGGGCAGTAAGCCACTGCCGGACGATCGTTCTGAGCAACGCCTTCGCGCCACCTCACCATCGGTTTGGTCAGCGCGTAAAACCCGTCCCGGGCCGCTTCGAGCGATTTCGCCGAAGCGATGGCATCAGCGGCTGCAATCATTTCATCGAGCTTTGCCCGTACGACCGCCGCAGTTTCAACGGAGGCACCCGCACGGTCTGGACCGAATTCGGCACCAAGTGCACGCAGTTCGGCGCCTATCGCCTTGCCATTCGCGTTGACGCCATCCATGGAATCCCCGAGCAGGGCGAGCCGGATGGGCTCGTAGTGCTCAATGATCGCGTCGAATGAGGACGGTGTCGCCGCCCACGAGGTTGCGCCTACCAGCAAACTGAACACACAGATGGCCACTGTAATTTTCATGAAATTCTCCCTACAGATTTTTGTTCGTCGCTCCGAAGAGCGCAGTGTGTTGGAGACCGAATGATCTCCAAATGAAGTAGATCGCCGGGTAGACCAGGAGCTCGCCGAAGAACGAGGTCACGATGCCGCCGACCATGGGTGCGGCGATCCGTCTCATGACGTCGGCGCCGGTCCCGGTGGCCCACAGGATCGGCAGCAGGGCGATGAATGTGGTGGCCACGGTCATGGCCTTGGGGCGGATCCTCTGCACGGCGCCGTGGTCAACAGCCTCGGAGAGCTCGGCCCAGGTCGCCATCTTTCCCTGGCTCTTCCAACGTTCATATGCGATATCGAGGTAGAGCAGCATCACCACCCCGGTCTCGGCATCGAGCCCGGCGAGGGCGATCAATCCCACCCACACCGCGATCGACCAGTTGTAGCCCAGGAAGTACATCAACCAGATCGCGCCCACCGCCGAGAACGGCACTGCCAGCAAGACGATCGCGGTCTTGGTCAGCGAGCCGGTGTTGAAGTAGAGGATGAGGAACACCAGCAGGAGAGTAATGGGCACGATCAGCAGAAGTCGCTCCTTGGCGCGCTCCATGTATTCGTACTGGCCCGACCAGAAGATGGTGTAGCCGGCCGGAAGCTCGACCTTTTCGGAAACCTCCTGCTTCGCCCGTTTCACCCAGCTGCCGACATCGATGCCGCGCAGATCGACGTAAACCCAGGCATTGGGCCGTGCATTCTCGGATTTGATGGCCGGCGGCCCCTGGTGGATGCGAATGGCCGCCACCTGGGAGAGCGGCACCTGTGCCCCCCCGGGGGCGGTGACCAGGGTTTGGGCCAGCGCCTCGACGTTGTCGCGCAGCTCGCGCGGGTAACGGATGTTGATGGGGTAACGTTCGAGGCCCTCCACCGTCCAGCTGACGTTCATGCCGCCAATCGCCGACATGATGACGTCCTGCACATCGCCGACAGTGATCCCGTAGCGCGCCGCCGCCTCGCGATCGATTTCGAAGTCGAGATAGGTGCCGCCCATAACCCGTTCCGCATACGCCGAAAGCGTGCCCTCGAGCGGTTTGACCAGAGCCTCCACCTCTTTGCCAATTCGTTCGAGCTCGGAGAGATCCGGCCCGCCTATCTTGATCCCGACCGGGGTTTTGATGCCGGTCGAGAGCATGTCGATGCGGGTCTTGATCGGCATCGTCCACGCGTTGGTCAGACCGGGGAACTGGATCGCCCGGTCGAGCTCCTCGATCAGCTTCTCCTTGGTCATCCCCGGCCGCCACTGGGACGAGTCTTTGAGAACGATGGTGGTCTCGATCATCGACAACGGCGCCGGGTCGGTGGCGGTTTCGGCGCGGCCGATCTTGCCGAGCACCGACTCCACCTCCGGGAAGGAGGCGATGATCTTGTCGGTCTGCTGGAGGAGCTCCCTGGCCTTTGTGATGGAGATGCCGGGAAAGGTGGTCGGCATATAGAGCAGATCGCCCTCCCACAGCGGCGGCATGAACTCCGAACCGATGTGCTGCATCGGGATCCAGACCGAGGCCACGGCGGCGATCGCCAGCACCACCACCAGCCATCGCCATTTCAGGACCGCATTCAAAACCGGCGTGTAGATCGCTCGCAGGACCCGAGAGACAGGGTGTTTTTTCTCCGAGTGGATTTTGCCGCGCACGAACCAGAACATGAGGACCGGGATGACTGTGATGGCAACGATCGCCGCCATCCCCATGGCATACGTCTTGGTAAACGCCAGCGGTCTGAAGAGCCGTCCTTCCTGAGCCTCCAGGGTGAAGACCGGCATGAAAGAAACGGTGATCAGAAGCAAGCTGAAAAAGAGGGTCGGTCCGACCTCCTGCGCCGAACGCAGGATGATCTCGAAATGGCTCCGTTCGCCCTGCCACTCCTCGTAATGCTTGTGGGCGTTCTCGACCATGATCACGGCCGCGTCCACCAGCACACCGATGGAGATGGCGATGCCTCCCAGCGACATGATGTTGGCGCCAAGCCCCTGGACCCGAATGATGATGAACGCGAGGAGAATCGAGACCGGAATCGACACGATCGCCACGAAGGCCGATCGAAAGTGGAAGAGGAAGATAATGCAGACCAGGGCGACGATGATCGACTCCTGGATCAGGGTGTCGGTCAGGGTCTCGATCGACTCGTGGATCAGATCGGTGCGGTCGTACCCGACCGAGATCTCGACGTCGTCCGGCAGCCCGGCTTCGAGCTCTGCAAGCCGTTCCCTGACCCTGGCGATGGTCGACAGGGTGTCGGCCCCTGACCGCACCACCACGACCCCGCCCACGGTCTCGCCCTCACCGTTCCAATCCGCGAGGCCTCGACGGATTTCCGGTCCAATGGTGATATTGGCGACATCGGAGAGGGACAGCGGCGTCCCTCCACGCCCGGTTCCCAGCGGGATATTCTCGAGGTCTCGGATGTCCTTGACATAGCCGAGCCCACGCACCATATATTCGCGTTCGCCCATCTCGACGAGACGGCCGCCGACGTCGTTGTTGGATCGCTGAATGGCGGTTCTAATAGCCGCGAGCGAGACGTCGAATGCGCGGAGCCGTACCGGGTCGACCTCGACCTGATATTGGCGCACAAAGCCGCCGAGTGAAGCGACCTCGGAGACTCCCTCCACCGACATCAAGCCGTACTTGAGGTACCAGTCCTGATATGAACGCAGATCGGCGAGCGAACGCTGCGGGGAGTTGAGAACGTACATAAATGCCCAGCCCACACCGGTAGCGTCGGGACCGAGCTGTGGTGTGACACCGTCGGGCAGTTGTGAGGTGAGGCCGTTGAGGTACTCGAGGACCCGCGAACGCGCCCAATAGAGATCGGTACCGTCCTCGAAGATCACGTAGACGAATGAAAAGCCGAAAAAGGAATAACCCCTCACGACCTTCGCGAAAGGAACCGACAGCATCTTCGACGACACCGGGTAGGTGATCTGGTCTTCCACCACCTGCGGCGCCTGGCCGGGGTACTCGGTGTAGATGATGACCTGTACGTCTGACAAATCAGGGATCGCATCGAGACGGATCGTCCGCATCGCCCACACCCCGCCGAGGATGGCGAAGACCACGGCGATGATGACCATGACCTGGTTTTTGAGGGACCACTCGATGATGCGGCTTAGCATGGGTTGCCTCCGCAGCATCGAATTTCGATGTCATCACGAGTGAGGGAGTAGAGCGACCGAACCGAGGGATCTATGGGCATGGGCTGAAGTGCGTCGAAACCCGCCCACATAGATCCCTCCGCTCGGGCCGTTCCGGCCCTCGGTCGGGATGACACAATGGAGGCACAGATCTGATTCACGACGCACCCCCAGCACGCTTTGCGGCGATCATCTTCTGGATCGCCTCACGCAGGTTCGACTCGGAGTCGATCAGGAATTGGGCCGAGGTCACGACCTTGTCGCCGTCCGAAAGACCCTCGAGTACCTGAATGAACCCACCTCCCCGCGGTCCGAGCACCACCTCGCGCGGCGCGAACCGGCCGCCTCCGAGGGCAACTACCACGACATCACGCTCGCCGGTTCGGATGATGGACTCGGCAGGTACGGTGATGACATCGGTCGCCGCCACCGGTTCGAAAACCACGGTGGCATACATCCCAACCCGCAGCCGGCGGTCACGGTTGGGGACGTCAAGAGTCAGCTGAATCGTGCGGGTCTTTTCAGAAACCTCCGGCTCGATATAGCGCACCCGCCCCCGGTATGTGATGCCCGGAAAGTAGCTCAGAGTGACGGTGGCCGAGCTGCCGGTATCCAGCCAGGGCAACTGTTCATCGAAGACTTCGACGGTCAGCCAGAGATTGGAGAGATCCGCTATGTGCAGCAGCTCCATGCCCGGTTTGGTGGCCATGCCCTCCAGCCCCGGCATCCGCTGCATGATGACGCCGCTCGCCGGCGCTGCCACCTGCAGCGTGCGGAAGACCTCGCCGGTCTCCTCGAGCTGACGAATCTGCTCGACACTGACGTCCCAGTACAGGAGACGCTGGCGAGCCGCCTCGAGGAGGGCCTCGGCCCGACCACGAGCATCCTCCGGAGCCGCGGACAGGTTTCGTACGTATCGCACCGCAGCCAACAGCTCCTGCTCGGTCTGTACCAGCTCCGGCGAGTAGATCTCGAAGAGCGGCTGACCCTTTTGGATCGGCTGGCCGATGTAGTTGACGTAGGTCTTCTCGATGAAGCCCGGATACTTTGTTGTCACCGAGACCATCCGCTCCTGGTCGTAGTTGAGGTAACCGACGGTTCGGATCTCGTGGGCAATATCGCGGCGCTGGACTCGCTGCGTCACCACGTTCATGTTCTGTTGGATTGCCGGATCGATGGTCACCACTGCACCCTGGATGGCAACAGACTCCGCCTCTTCGGCGTAGACCGGCACATAGTCCATGCCCATCTCGTCCTTGCGCGGAACCTCTGAGGAGATGCTTGGGTCCATGGGATTGCGGTAGAAGAGGATCTCGCGGTCGCCCTCTGCCTGTCCCGTTTCACTCTCCGTCGGCACCAGATCCATCCCACAGATCGGACACGATCCCGGTCCCTCCTCGAGGATCTCCGGATGCATCGGACAGGAAAATAGTCCGTCTCCGTGCCCCGCTTCCTCCTTCACCGGCACCAGGTCCATGTGGCAGATCGGACAGATCCCGGGCTCCTCCTGAATCACCTCGGGATGCATCCCGCATGTCCAGAGCCCGTCTCCGTGCCCGTCTCCGTGCCCGACGTCCAAACCTCGAGACACTCCAAGCCAGTTGTCGACCGGGCTGACTCCCAGCGGATCCACCACCAGAAGCAGCATCAGCATCGCACCCACGAGCAGCCACAGAATTGCTCTCAGTGCGGCATTGCCCCGCTCTCCGGAACGACGGGCGGCATAGATGCCGCCCCTACAGGAGGCGAACGCAGAAATGTGATGGTTGTAGGGGCGGGACCTGTCCCGCCCGTGGCGCGTTTCTGTGACACGTTTCATCACTTCACCTCCCCGTGGACTGGTGCCAATGGCCCAGCAATCACACCTTCGAGCCGCGCATACGCCACGTCGAGATCGGAGCGAACCCGTTCTGCAGCAATGCGCACCTGAAGCAGGACCCGCTCGGCATCGAGCAGATCGAGGGCGTTGGCGGTTCCGGATGCATAGGCGGATTCGGCCGATCGAAGCGATTGGCTCGCCTGAACGATCAAGACATCGTCGTAGAGTGACACCTGTTCAGCAAGCAGGGGCAAGCGGTGCACGAGATCACCGAGTTCGCCGTCGATGGCAGCCGTCGCCTCGCGGCGACCCTCCTCGGCGGCGAGTTGGTTCTGCACTCGCTCTTCGACCCCGGCCTCGAGACTCGAACGCCACAGCGGTACGCTGACCCCACCGGTCAGACCGAGGATGTCCTGGCCGTTGTTCTCAGGTGGGTTGAGACGCCCTGCCTCGTCATCCCGACGGCTCACATAGCCGTAGTTGAGCCCCACCACGACGTTCGGGCTATAAGCCTTTTTCGAGCTTTCCACCCGCGAGGCGGCCGCTTCGACCATGCCATTCGCCGCCGCGATCTCCGGTCGACCGTCGAGAGCGCGTCGCCGGAGCTCCCCGAGATCCAGCGCCACCTTTTGCCGACGGCCGGACTCGGCCACCACGACCGCAGTCGCCTGTGGACGGTCGCGCAGCGCATTGAGCCGCGCCACCACCGTCGCCCGCCGAGCCGCGAGGTTGAGCAGACGGGTCTCGGTGCGGGTGATCTCGGCCTGGATCTTGATCACCGCCTGGTCAAGACCGACGCCAGAAGCGTAGCGTGCGAGCGCGAGCTCCCCATAGTGTTCGAGAGTCGCCCGGTCCTCCCCCACCACAAGGCTCTCCACCTGGAGGAACTGAAGCTCGTGATAGTCGGTCCGCGCTTCCGTCAGGACCTTGATCTTTGCCGCTTCCAGGGTTGCCCGGCTCGCAACGGCATCCCAAAGGGTGGCCTGCTCGTCGAGCTTGAGGGTGCCGAACCACGGTAGCTTCTGAGTCAGGTTGACAGCCGCACGCTGCGGACCGACCCGCGTCTGCGGTGGCATGACGAACCAGGTCAGCGTCGCCGTCGGATCGGGCAGGGCCTTCACCTGCGGCGTACGCTGGTCGACGGCCGCAGCCTCCGCTTTCAAACGAGCCAAACGCGGGTTTCGGGCGAGCACCTCTTCGAGCAACAGCCGCAGCTTGACATCGGTCACCGACGCCACGATTCCGTCAGCGGCGGTCAGCCCTTCCGGTCCTTCGGTATCCGCAGCCACGAGGCATGCAACCAACACGACGCCGGCTGCGAACAGTGCCACGCGAGCTCTTGAAAAAATATGAGTTCTTTTCATTCCTGACCCCTTCGATTGTGGGAAGAAGACGCACTTCTCCCTCGTCAGCAATTCGCGAAGCGAATTGCCCTAGGTCAGGAATGCACAGTCGATGAGGTAGGCGGGTGGAGCCGGCGGCGGCGGCGGTGGGCGGCTGGAGTATGAAATCTTCGAGCCGACGTCGGAGGTCGGGCGAAGATTTTCTAAAACCAATGCAGTCGCAGCTGCGGTCTCGAACGTGGTTGGTGACTCGGCTGTCAGCGCCGGTGGCGCCTCACGACCGCACTCGCAGTCCGAAGAGTCGAGGGATCGCTCCGGTGTGGATTCCGATGCCGTATCGCAGCACGATTTGGTCTCGGGTTCAGGCTGCACAGGCTGCTGCAGATGGCAATCGTCCCCTTCGCCGCAGCGGCCGCAGGCGCCGGCTATGGGCGCGGCCAGCACCAGCCCCGGGAGGAGCAGCGCGACGATCGCAATGGAGTAAAGGCGTGTAAACCGATTCATACCTACATTTGAACAATATTGCACTGATCTACATTTCGTCAACAGGAAAAACGAACCTTGACCCGTTCTTGACAACCGAGTTCCACATGCTCAGGATGCACCGACACCGCGTAGTGGGAGATTTTGTGACGGAAACCGACGGCATCCGCATCGAGGGTTATGAACCGGGGCCCGTAGAGCGTTACGGGCGGCGGCTGAAGATGGAGTACGTCGGCATGGCGTCGGTCTTTGTCGTTATCGCCATGCTCATCTTCGGAGGCTGGCCCTGGCTGCGAACCCTCGAGGCGACCACCGGCTCGTTCTTCCTCTTCCTCGGTCTGAAGAAGAAAAACCGCGATCACCTCATGTGTTCGATGCACCTTTTTGGCGCCACGCTGCTCGCACGTCCGGCTGTGTTCCACGCGGACTGGGCGTTGCCGCTGCTGCTTTTTGGTGCGACTGTCTTTTCAGCCGAGCGTTACCTCGAAAAAAAACCGCAGCAGGTCGCGTTCTTGCCGTTGATTCTCGGCGTATGGGCGTGGTTTGACGGATCCTGGCTCCTGGGCCTCGCCTACTCGGCGGTCTACATACTGTGCCCACGTCCCGACCGCCCGGGCGCCACGAAAATCCTCGTCCGCTCGGTGATAGGCGGTGCGGCTGCCGGCCTGATCGTCTCCGCCCTCCGTTTTCTCGGACCGGTGAAACCGGCCGGCTACTGGTTGACGCCCCTCATGACGCCCGGTAAGACGCAGCTGCTGATCGTCTGTGGACTGGTCATCGCCGTCCTCATCGTTATCGCGCTTTACTGGCGACGCCTCATCATTCCCCACCGGATCAATCCTCTGCTCTTCGCCGTAGTCGCACCGTGGGACATCCGGCTCACAGCGATGTTCGCGATGGTTGCGGCGGTCCTCTTTTCCGCATCCATTTTCAAACTGAGCATCGACTCGGATCGCATCCGTCCGTACATCTGGCATGTCGAGTGGCACTATTTCTACATGATGTTTGCGCTCGCGTTGTGGGCGGTGTTCCGAGGCTGACGCGTGTTTTCCTGGGGTTCACACCCCAGGCTAACCATCTGTCGCCGCTCCGCGGCTTGGACTTGAGAGGTGCACCAAACCCTGGGGTTACTGACGGCCTGCGGCCGTCGTGACCCACCGTCACCAGCGAGTGGCCAATTGGCCAGCCACCAACCAACCTACCTCTCTGGCCTCGGCCACATTTCGCTGCCGCCGGCGGGTTGACACCCCAGGCTAACCATCTGTCGCCCCCTCCGGGGGCTTGCCTGTCGTTGAATTCCCTCGCGTCCGGGGCTGACGCCCCAGGCTAGTTGTCTGTCGCGCCTTCGGCGCTCAGGACGCAAGACCTTCCCGAGGTGACGGGGCATGAACAGTCACGCCATACCAGAAGGTATGACAGAGAGCCGCGGAGCGGCGACAGATTCATAGCCCCGGGCGTCAGCCCGGGGTCAACGGATCGACAAAAAGAACGAGCCCTGTAGGGGCGACAGATTTTTCGGGAGATTTGCTGAGGTAGACTAGCCGGCGTTCCAAAGCGCATTTGGAGGAGGCAGGCAATGTTCCGTAAGCCCTGGTTCTGGGCCGTTTTCACCCTGATGTCAGCTCTCTGCACGGTCTGGGCGGTAAAGCACTTCGCGGAGGCCTTT
>Ga0255046_10000046_pt1 | contig 24243 bp, 21 predicted proteins | sample BC1_12_27_MG_FD_183632 | JGI IMG/M metagenome (GOLD analysis project Ga0255046, IMG submission 183632) | Seawater microbial communities from Strait of Georgia, British Columbia, Canada - BC1_12_27 | ecosystem: Environmental > Aquatic > Marine > Strait | place: Canada: British Columbia...
GTGAGGAACAAAGTGAGTTGGCGGCGTTTGAAGAGGCTGTCCGCAATATTCCTGAGGTGATGGAGTGCTACCTGATGACCGGAGAGTTCGACTACCTGCTGCGCGTCGTCGTTAGAGACATGGCCGACTTCGAGCGCATACATAAGGAAGCACTGACCCGGCTGCCGGGCGTGGCGCGCGTTAATTCGAGCGTCGCGATTCGTAAAGTGCTGAAGAAAACAGAACTCCCCTTGGGGTAGCACCGGGATGACAGGAAGCGCGACAGATTCAATGCTGGCGGACTACGACCGAATTCGATCGGTAACGGTAGCTCTGTGCAGCACGCTCGAAACGGAAGATACAGTCGTGCAGTCGATGCCAGACGTCAGTCCAACGAAATGGCATCTCGCTCATGTCACCTGGTTTTTTGAGCGTTTCGTTCTTGAAGTCTTCGATTCCGAGTACCGACGCCTCAACGATACGTACGACTTCCTCTTCAATTCCTATTACTACTCAGCCGGCCAGATGCACGCACGACCGAAGCGCGGCCTGCTGACACGACCGACGCTCGCAGAGATCATCGCTTACCGTTCACATATCGATGCTGCGATGCAATCGCTATTGCATAAGCGAGGCGGCGATGCGGAAATGTGTGACCGTGTAGTTCTCGGCCTGAACCATGAGCAACAACACCAGGAACTGCTGCTCACCGACATCAAGCACGTGCTTTCGCGAAACCCGTTAATGCCCGTGATGAACCCGAGCCTGACACCTCCACCATCGCGTTCACCGGACGCATATTCCTATATCGACGGCGCAAGCGGAATTCACCGGATCGGCGCGACAGGCGACGGGTTCTGCTTTGACAATGAGTTACCGCGACACGACGCACTTCTGCACGAGCACCGCATCGGTACGCGATTGGTAACTAACGGTGAATTTCGCGACTTTGTAAGCGACGGTGGATATGCCGACTCGAATCTTTGGTTGTCAGACGGCTGGTCGACGCTTGGCCAACGTGGCTGGAATAGGCCTTTGTACTGGAGCGAAGGTCTGGATTCGGAATTTACGCTTGGTGGACAGCGCGATATCGACAAGCACGCACCTGTAAGTCACGTCAGTTTTTACGAAGCCGATGCGTTCGCCCGTTGGGCCGGCGCGCGACTGCCGACAGAATTTGAGTGGGAACTCGCCGCATCGTGTGAGGAGGTGCAGGGTAACCTTCTCGATGCCGGCCACTGGCATCCGGTTTCCGGAGAGTCACGGCAGTTCTTTGGCGATGTCTGGGAGTGGACCTCATCGTCCTACGCGCCCTATCCCGGTTTCGTTCCACTGCAAGGTTCGCTCGGTGAGTACAACGGCAAATTCATGTGTAACCAGATAACCGTTCGCGGTGGTTCCTGCGTGACCTCCGAGGATCATGTCCGCGCGAGCTACCGCAGCTTCTTCTATCCCGACGCCCGCTGGCAGTTCCTCGGCTTTCGTCTTGCCAGGGATGGTCTTGGATGAGTTCTCCGGAAAAAGAACTCACGGAGATCATTGCAGGCCTTCGACAGCCCGAGAAGATGATCTCGCCAAAATATTTCTATGACGAGCGTGGCTCGCAGCTATTCGATACGATCACGCACCTGCCGGAGTACTACCCGACCGAAACCGAGCTTCGCATCATGCACGACCACATGGCCGAACTCGCCGCCCTGGTGGGTGAGCAGGCAAGCCTGATCGAGTACGGCAGCGGCTCGAGCCGCAAGACGCGTGCATTACTCGAGAACCTGCATGATCTCGCGGCGTATGTGCCGGTGGATATTTCGGCGGATCATTTACACGAATCGACGGAAAAGATTCGATTGGAATTTCCGCAGCTGGAGATTCTTCCTGTTGTTGCTGACTTCACGCGGCCGTTCGCTCTGCCAAATCCGACCGTAATGCCGCTTCGCAATGTTGTTCATTTTCCGGGTTCGACGATCGGCAACTTCACTCACGAGCTTGCGCTGGGTTTGCTCGAAGTCATGTACGGAGAGGCCGGCGAAAATGGCGTCCTTCTTATCGGAGTGGATCTGCAGAAGGACCCATGGATTATCGAGCGCGCCTACAACGACAGTACCGGCATCACAGCCGAGTTCAACCTGAACATACTGAATCACCTCAATCGAGAGTTCGGCTTTGATTTCGATACGGATTATTACTCGCATAGCGCACGTTATGACCCAGCCCAAGGTCGCATCGAGATGCGGCTGATTAGTTCAAAGAGTCAAACGGTCACAACGGGCGACGTGGCGATTTCGATTGCTGCTGGTGAGGCGATCCTGACTGAGTACTCATACAAGTACACGCTTGACGACTTCGCGGCGATGGCATCGCACGCCGGGTTCACTGTCGAAAAAGTGTGGACCGATGCCGAGCGCCTGTTCAGCGTCCAGTATTGCGTGCGGGAATAGACTACTGCGGTGGTACGTATTCCTGCGGTGCCGCCGATCCCTCCCCGAAGAAGAACTTCTCCATCTCTGTTTCGAGGAATTTTCTTGCGTCCGGCTCGATCGGCGTAAGACGATACTCGTTGATAAGCATCGTTTGATGCGCGAGCCAGCGTTGCCAGGCCTGCTTTGAGACGCCATCATAGATGCGCTGGCCGAGTTCACCCGGATACGGCAAGTAATCGAGACCTTCGGCCTCTTCGCCAAGCAATACGCAATTAACTGTTCTGGACATGTCCACCTGTCTTTAGTGTGTTGATCAGTTTCTGTACTGGTGCGGCGATGCCGCCTGGCGGTGAATCATCAAGCCGGTGCCATGTTGCGTCGCCGCCATCCGCAACTTTACGCGACGACGACTCGATGCGCACGACCACGGGCTGAATATCCAGATCATAGTGGCTGAAGCTGTGCCGCAGCGTACCCCAGGATTCAGTCCGATCACCGACACAATTCAGGTTCTCCCGGCACCAGTCTCCAACCGCGTCATCGGCCAGTTCGGGCAAGCTCCAAAGTCCGCCCCAGATACCGGCGGGTGGCCGGCGCTCGAGGTATATCGCATCTTCGCTGACGGCGAGCACCATCGTTGTCTGCCTTAACGGCCTGGCCTTTTTAGGCCTGCGACCCGGGTACTGGTCCATCGTTCCAGATTCGCGGGCGAGACAGTCCTGGTTGACCGGACACGCATCGCACCGCGGATTACTGCGTGTACATATCGTCGCACCGAGGTCCATGATGGCTTGCGTGTAAGCGCTGATGCCTGTTTTGGGTGTATGCAATTCCGCCGCTTCCCACAGTCTTTTCGCAACGGCACTTTTACCGGGCCAGCCAGCAATCGCCAGGTGTCTTGCCAGTACACGCTTGACGTTGCCGTCGAGAATCGGATGTCGCCTTTCGAACGCCAGTGAAAGAATCGCGCCAGCCGTGGATCGGCCGATACCCGGGAGCTTGGCGACCTCGTCAAAAGAACTCGGAAAAGTACCGCCATGGTCGTCACGAATGGTTCTCGCGGCGCTGTGCAAATTACGCGCCCTCGCGTAGTAGCCCAGTCCTGACCAGTGCCTCAACACCGTGTCGAGATCCGCGTCTGCCAGAGCATTTACACTCGGGAAACTGTGCATGAAGCGCTCGTAGTACGGAATGACCGTCTGTACCTGCGTCTGCTGTAGCATGATTTCCGAAACCCAGACCCAGTATGCATCGGTTTGCTGCCACGGGAGGTCCTTGCGGCCGTGCCGGTCAAACCATGTGAGTACCCGGTCCGAAAAATCGCTCATCGATGCTCTCATCCCCCGAGAAGGTCCTTGAGCGCATCCTTTAGTTTGTCTCTATCTTTCTTCTTCTTCGACTCTTCATCCGCTGCCTCGTCCTCCGGCTCATCATCGCCGCCGAGCAGTTCGTCGAGCAGTTCGTCGAGCAGACGCTCCTTGATCTCTTCCTTTACTTCTTCTTTGAGCATTTCTCCGACATCAGGCGTAATCGAAGGATCCGCGAGGGGGCCCGTAATCTTCAAGGGAATAACGGCCTCAGTGAACTCTTCAAGCTCCTCCTCGGTCGCGCCCCGCACAAACTCGGGCCGCTCAAGGATACGGGCCGTCAGTCGATAATCGACTTCAGCCGCTGCGAAATCCACGGTGCCCCTGCCCGTGAGTTGCATAAACGGCAATTCGGCCCGCAGATCGTCGTTGTGAAATACACCGTCCGTCACAGGACCGGCCGCCTTTACAGCGCTGAACTCAGTGCGTGCGGGAAGCTCCGGCTCGGGCGCCGGTTCTTGTCTGAACAAGGCCCGGGCACGCCGTAACTCGTACCAAATGTCTGTCCCTTCCCAGGCACCATCGATCAACTCCATCGACATGTTGCCACTCAGGCTGCGCTGTATGGCGGCCAGATCATCGCCTCTTCCGCTGAGTTTGAAGGCGCCGTTTATCGACCCGGTGATGTTTTCCTGTTCGAACATCGCCAACGCCAGCGGGCCCAGCTTAACGTCGCGGATACTCTCATTTACTGACAAAACCGGCGCATCGCCAGTGGCGTTGATGCGTACATCGCCTTCATACTTGCCCTCGAAAAAATCCGCGGAAATCGGGTGCAGTCGCATGTCGCCTCTTGCGGCCGTCAGTCCAAGCTTTACGTTTTCAAACGTCATGCCGCTAAGCTGCGCCTCATCGAATGTCAAGCTGCCGCGCATATTCAATGTCCGAATCAGGTCCACTGGTACTTCGACCGGAACCGCTTCGTTGCCTGCAGCGGCAGCTTCTTCAGCCGGCTCCATATAACGGTCCAGATCTATCGAATCACCGGCCAAGTCGATGCTGATGGTCCCGGCCGCATCGTTGGCCATTGCGATCCCGCCCTTAAATGTCGTGTCATCCACAATTAACACGACATCCTGCAATGCGATTGCGTCTTCGTTTACGAGTACATTTGCATCGACGATTATCTTGCCGAGCGCATCGGGATCAGCCGTGATGGGTGCCTCGATGTTGAGTCTCTCCATCAGGCTCTTCAGCGAAAACGCATCTACTTGAATTGTCGCTGTCGGTATTGCTTCTTCGACGTATGAGAATGGTGGGACATCTGCGGACATGTCGATGCCGATGACTGTCGCCTCGATATTGGAAAAAGCGACAGTGCCCGCTTCTTCGTCAAGAATCATTTCGGTTTCGATAGCAAAATCGCCGACCAGGTCCGCGGGCCGCAGTTCGAAATCAAAGCCACTGTGCAATCCGATCGGCTCGCCACGCGCAACACGTCCCGATGTCATGTTGAAATTGGTCAGTCGATAGCTTTCCCCGATCTGGGCGTCGCTGTAGGCGACAGACGCATTCCTGATCTCGATGCTGGCGATGTCCAGTATCGCCGAGCCAGCCTCTGATGCATCGCTCGAATCAATTGCCTGCGCTTCGGCTTCACTGGCCTCGACCAGGTCCTGCCAGTTACTGCGGCCGTCTTTTGCAACGGCAAGATCGAGTTGCAACGAATCAAGCAGCGCCGTGCCGACAGACACTTCGCGGTCCAGCAGCATCGGCAGGACGTGCACACTGAGCCGGGCCTGCTCGAAACTGGCGAATGGCTCGTCACCGAAGCCCGGGGCGTTCCCAAGCGTGGTCTTGCCGATGTTTATCGCAAGCCACGGAAACAGCGTGAGTTCGAGATCACCTTCGATCACAAGCTCGCGCCCGGTGGCGCGTTGCACTTCCGCCGCGATATCCTCGCGAAAGTCATTGGGGTCGAACAGCAGGACAAAAGAAATCGCGGCGATGCCGAGCAACGCCACGATTCCAAGGAAGAGGAAGAGTACTTTGTTGAGCAGGCCACCCATCGACTGGCCTCCGATATTGGGGGCCCTCTAGGGTACCAAAATAGGAATACTGCGAGGGGTCAGAGCCTTTTTCGTGAAAAGGGCTCTGACCCCATGATCTTTCTAGTCGTTACAGATTTCCATGTCGCCGTTCAACGTCGATATATCGACCCGACCGTCCCCATCGCCTTCGGTGAAGCTCAGCTCCCAACCTGGTGCATATTTGCTGGTGCGCTCCGCCTTCGGCCCGAAGCAGTTGTCGATGTCACCGTTGAATGTCTCGATATCGAATTTTGCCGAAACGCTGCCGCCGAACTGAACATCGACATCGCCATTTACGGTCTCAACGGTCAGCTTGCCGCCTTTGCGAAGACCCGCCAGGAAGTAAATTTCGCCGTTTACCGAATTGAGTGTCGCACGATCGAAGGTTCCGCCATCAATCGTAAGATCGCCGCTAACCGCTTCCACAGAAGCTGCACCCGCCACGCTGGATAAAGTGACATCGCCGGACACGGTCGTCGCCGAGATCTCAACGTCATTGCCCTCACCGCTGACGTCTACGTCGCCGCTAACTGATTGGGCAAAAACATCGCTGCCGGCCGCTATCGTATCCACATCGCCACTAACTGTGTGCAGCGACTGCTCGCCTTTGACATCCTCGACGTCTATGTCTGCACTCACCGCCGAAACGTCAATTGAACTGGCAGACGGCACGCGAACAGTAAGATCACTAGCAATGTTGTTGCCGCTTTTGCGGGGCACTTTAACCTTAACAAGTACCTTGTCGCCATTGCGCTCCACGATAAGCTCCTCGACCTTATCGCCGAGCTCTCCCGTAACTTCAACACTGTTTCGCGACCAACCGTAAACCTCGACTGAACCAGAGATATTGATGATCTCGACGTGGCCGTCCGAAGCAGCGTCAATGGACTCATTGATCTCTTCGGCACTTGCCGGTATTGCCAGCACGGCACCGAAAAATACGATCAAGCATTTAATGGTTTTGTTCACAACTCACCTCTTTCGCGCGGCTTCATTTCCGCACATTAAATATCTTTACGTGACATGACGTATTGCGTCAGGCCACCCACTCTTTGCATCAGTGCCAGCTCTTCGCGGTATGTCTTCACCAACAACTCCTGCAAAAGAGCATTGTCCGGCTCAGCCGTTAGCGCCGCATTGATTTGCGCAATTGCGCCACGAATCATTGATAAATTCAGTTCCACCTCTTCGCGAGCTGCCGGCGACAGTCTCGCAAGCTCGACATCAAGCTGTGCAGCGAGATCACCGCGAGCTTCCTGGTATTCCACGCCAAGCGTATAGCGACCGCCGAATGATGCCTGTTCGAATACAAGCCCCTGCGGAACCACCTCGATGATCTGTTGCTGATCTTTAACGGCGAAATAGGTTACTCCGGATGATGCGCCTATCAAGAGAACGACAGCCGCTGCCTGCGCAAACACGGGCATCCACCGCGATCGCTTTGGCTGCGCAATCGCCTCTGCGATTCCGGGCCACAAATCTCTCTCAGGGCTGATCTCGGTTGATAACGCGCTGGCCGCTGCGATTAATTTGTCATCACGTTCGATCTCGTTCATGCCTTAAAACCTTCTTTTTCCAATTGTTGCGCCAAAAGCCGGCGTGCTCTGTGTAACTGTGCCTTGCTCGTACCTGGCGCGATTCCGAGCATGTTTCCGGTTTCGTCATGGCTGTACCCATACACCGCATACAGCACAAATACATGTCTCGCCCCCTCAGGAAGCTTGTTCACCGCATCGGACAGGTCCCTGAGTTCACCCGTATCTGCGCTGGTGGCCGGTGAAACTGCCACCTCCTCCGCAAGCTGGATGCGATCCTGCTCTCGTTTCGCCTTCCGCATCCTGCCGAGCACGGAGTTAACAGCGATTCGGTGTAGCCAGGTCGAAAATGCGCTGTCGCCACGGAACCTGTCGAGCTTGTTCCAGGCCTGGATGAACGCCTCCTGCGCACAATCTTCAGCTTCTGACACATTGCCCGTCATCCGCAGGCAGAGTCCGTAGACCTTGTCGATGTGCCTGCGGTACAGGGACTCGAATGCCTGTGCATCCGATCGCTGTGCCCGTTCTATACAGTCAGCTTCGTCCATCATCTCTGGCTTATTCAAAACAACCATCTGTGGACTATAGTCGCTGACTGGTACTGTCAAAAGCGCTTCCAAAGGCCAGGTCTCCCTTAATCTGATATTTAGATGTCCGTGGCAGGCTCATGGTTTAAAGGCTGACCTCCCCAAAATGCGCAAAAAATGGCTTAACCACCGGTCATTTCAAGCAATTCTGGTATTATTCTCATGGCCCATCGCGATACCGGCCACCACTGGCAGAACAAAAAGATCAGGAAATATGGCAGGGCATTCCATCCTCTATCTCGGCCGCGGTGAATTCGCCACTGACTACCTTGGCGAACTTGAGACTCTTCCTTTCTGTGCCTTGCTGACGCGTTCGGCAACGCTCGACATACCCGTCGACGCCCCTTCGATCGTCGATCTGGTGCTGCTTGAAGCCGGCCCGGCAATCGCGCAATCAGGACGATCTATTGCGGAGTTGATCAACTCCATACAGGACCATCCTGTCGTGGCGCTGACGACCAGAGACCGCGAACACCGCGGAATTGCTGCCGTGCGCGCTGGCGCACAGGCCTACATTTGTGTTGATGACATTACCGTTGACGGGCAGGAGTCCGTTTTTGAACACGCCGTTCAACGCCATCGCCTGCAGCATCGGCTTTCAGAGACAGACGTAACCGTCTTGTCGATTCTGCGGAACATCAACGACGGCGTTATCATCATCGACCATCAGGGCCATGTCCTCGACATCAATCCCGCCGCACGCACAATTTTAGGTCTGGGCCCGCGAATGCAGCCCGATGCGACCTGGGGTCAGATGTTCTGTTGCATCGACGAGAGCGGTGACAATTACCCAAATTCTGCGGATCTGCCGCTTGTTCGCGCGCGAAGTGGCGAGAAGTTCGCCAATCAGATCGCAATTTATCGGATGCCCGAGCAGCCTGACACGATGCTGTCGATCAATGGCCAGGGCCTCTACGATGGTAATCGCGAATTGATCGGCGGCATCATTACGTTTCGCGACATAACAGACGTCGCAAGAAAGACCAGCGAACTCGAAAAGCTCGCACAGTATGACGAACTCACCGGTCTGCCGAATCGCAGCCTGTTCATCGAGCATCTTGCCCGGGCAATCGGCCGCAGTCAGCGCAAATCTGTACCACTGGCCGTGTTGTTTATCGATCTCGATCGTTTCAAGTCTGTAAATGACACGCTGGGTCACGATGTCGGCGATGCCCTGCTCCGCCATGTCGCCGGACGCTTGCGCAAGAACCTGCGCATTGGAGATTTCTCGGGACGCTGGGGCGGTGATGAATTCGTCGTGTGTCTCGAGGATTTTGGCGAGTCGGGCAATGCCGCAGCTGCGTCCCAGAAATTATTGCTCGTATTGTCAGAGAAATACGAAATTGGCAACAGCGAAGTTTATGCAACGCCAAGCATCGGTATCGCCATCTATCCGGACTCGGGCGAAGCCGCCGACCGACTGATCAAAGCCGCCGACCTCGCAATGTTCGAAGCGAAGAAGCGTGGTGGTGGCCGCTTTCAATACTACTCGCACGCGTTGAACATGCAGCTTGAGCAGCGCGAGGAGCTTGAGGTCGGATTGCGGCATGCTCTGGTACGCGATGAGTTCATATTGCATTACCAGCCCCGCATTGATCTGAATTCCGGCCGCTTGATTAGCCTTGAGGCGCTGTTGCGCTGGCAGCACCCGCGCTTTGGGTTGTTGCCACCGGCGCGATTCCTGCCGATTCTCGAAAGTAGTGGACTCATTCACTCTGCAGGTGAGTGGGTAATCGCAACAGCATGCCGGCAGCTTGCTGCATGGCAGCGACAATTCGAACTACCTGATCTGTCACTGGCATTAAATCTCTCGCCGCAACAGCTGATGCACAATCGGCTGGTCGATGCGGTCGCTACGTCGCTGGAAAATACAGCGATTGATCCGGGCTGTATTGAACTCGAGATCGGCGATGGCGACATTGTCCGTAAGCGCACGAAAGAACTCGGTACGCTGCACTCATTGCGCAGGCTCGGTGTGCGCATATCCCTCGATCACTTCGGCACACGCGATGTATCGTTCGAGTCGCTGGATGACGGCTTCATAGACAGCTTCGTTCTTGATCAATCGCTAATCGCGGATGTCGAAGAGAACGATAGCCACCAACGCATCGTTCGCGCCGCAATCGCGATGGCACAGGGGCTCGATATCGAGGTCGCCGCCGAGGGTGTTGAAACACTGACGCAGCTCGAGTTCCTGAGGAACTGCAATTGCGACCTCGCACAGGGCTTCTTGATCAGCCGCCCGATTCAACCCGAGAAAGTATCCGCAATACTGCGCAGCGAAATAGCGGGAACCCGGCTTCTCGCACGAGGAATGCCGTAGGAGCCCGGCCGAGCGCCTTACAGATCAAGTTTCTCCGCACAGTTCCAACACGCGGCAAACTGTCCTTCATTCTCTTCGCCGCACTTGCCGCATTTCCATGATCCTTTTGGGCTTTCGCCGACGATGGCTGCGTCTATTAACTGCTTCGCGCGATCGTAATCGAGGTCGTTGATCACCCATAGCTCGGGCCATACTTCGAAGAATGGCATCTCGCCGATAATCGAACCCAGGTGTTCGTTTTTCAGGCGGGTCGCAATGCCTTCACTTTCAAGCACGTTCTTGTAGTGGTTAATCGTGATGAAGGACTCTGATGTTGTTACCTTTTTCATCAGCCGAGCAATGTCCGCAGGAACGCCTTCGGATCCCTGCCACTCTCGAGGACCTCAACAAGCGCAGAACCGACAATTGCACCCGACGCATGCTCACCGACATTTTCGACATCGGACGCTTCACGAATTCCGAATCCCGCGCAGACCGGAAGGTCCGATAATGACGATACCTTATCGAGGTAGGTGGCCAAATCATCCGGCAGGCCCGTATCGCCACCCGTAATTCCGGTAATTGTGACGGCGTATACAAACCCACGAGAGGCTTTACAGAGCTTCTTCAGGCGCGCATCTGGCGTGGCTGGCGTCACGAGCTGAATGAGTCCCAGGTCTTGTTTTTCGAGCGCCGTTCTTAGCTCTTCGCACTCTTCGAACGGCAAGTCGGGAACGATAAAAGCACACACGCCTGTCGCGCGTGCATGTTTTGCCAGCCTGTCGTAGCCAAACGCAAGCAACGGATTCAGATAGGACATCATGACCAGAGGTACACCGAGTTCACCAGCCGTCTCCAGTTCGTCAAATATCCATTGCAAACTCACTCCGTTCTGTAGTGCCATGAAACTTGAACGTTGAATTGTCATGCCGTCGGCCATCGGGTCAGAGAACGGAATACCGAGCTCGACAACGTCACCAGCTTCGGCAACCGCCTTCAGCGTATTGATGAACTCGCCCGGCTCAGGGTAGCCCGCCGTCATGAACGGTACGAGAGCCGTGCGGCCCTGATCATTCGCCGCGGTTATCGCAGCAGTCAGCCTCTTATGCGCTGCCATCTGTTCGAATCCTCGCCGGCAATTTGGTCAATGTCGGCATGTCTTTGTCGCCGCGCCCCGAGTTTCCGATCAAGACACGCTTACCCGGATTCTCTTTTGACCACTTGCGCGCAGCAGCATAAGCGTGCGCCGTTTCGAGCGCGGTCAATATACCCTCTGTCTCGCAGAGCTCCTCGAGCGCTTCAAGTGACTCATCGTCGCTGGCGGACACGTAGGTCACACGTCCCGTGGCTTGCAAAAGCGCATGCTCGGGACCCACGCCTGAGTAGTCGAGGCCGGCCGAAATCGAGTGCGTCTCCTGAACCTGGCCATCGTCATCCTGCAAGATTATTGTGTACGAGCCCTGCAAGACACCGGGTGTTCCCGTTGCGAGCGTCGCCGCGTTCTGACCCAGACCATCTCCCGTTCCACCTGCCTCGACACCGATCAACTCAATATCGTCACCGAGTAGCGGATAGAAGAGACCGATGGCGTTCGAGCCGCCGCCAACGCAGGCAAAGGCGACGTCCGGAAGGCCTCCCGCCTGATCCAGCATCTGTTGTCGTGCCTCAACACCGATAACAGACTGTAATTCACGCACCAGATATGGATAAGGATGCGCGCCCACCGCCGAGCCAAGCAGGTAGTAGATACCGGCCGGATCGGTCACCCACTTGCGAAGTGCCTCATCAATTGCCGCGCGCAGGGTTTTGTCGCCTGTTTCCACCGCGACAACTTCTGCGCCGAGACGATGCATGCGATCGACGTTGGGTGCCTGGCGCTCTATATCGACAGCACCCATGTAGACACTGCAAGGAAGACCGACACGTGCACAAGCGGCCGCCGATGCCACGCCGTGCTGTCCTGCACCCGTCTCAGCGATGACGCGCTTCGCGCCGAGTCGCTTCGCGAGTAATGCCTGCCCAATAGCATTGTTGATCTTGTGCGCGCCGGTATGTGCGAGATCCTCGCGCTTTAGCCACACCTCTGCACCCCAACGCTCGCTCAACCGCGGCGCATGACTTAACGCCGTTGGCCGCCCAACCCATTCACGCAACTCTCTACGGTACTCATCCTGAAAATCGGCGTCGTGTAGATACTCACGGATACCTGCCTCGAGGCGCTCGAATGCCGGCACCAGCGTTTCCGGAACATAGCGTCCGCCGAAAGGCCCAAAGCGACCGCGCTCATCCGGTAACTCGCCCTTGATCAAAGCCTCGAGAAGTGCGCCTGCCTCTTTCGCCTTCAGTTGAGACTTCATCAATCGCTCTCCGCGGCGCGCGCCGCAACAATAAACTGTCTTATCAATTTGACGTCCTTCCTGCCCGGACCCGACTCCACGCCGCTGGAAACATCGACGCCCCATGGTTGTGCTTTCTTCATCGCGGCCGCGACATTGTCTACCGCAAGCCCACCCGCAAGAATCATCCGGCCCCGTTTCGCCACCTGTGCAGCTCTCGACCAATCGACCGTCTCGCCCATGCCGCTTTTCCTGCCTTCGTAAACGAATACACCAGGTAGCGCCTCCGTTGCCGCAACACTGCCCTCGCGTATGACAGGCCAGGTAAGGATGTGCTCCGGGACATCCAGGCTGTCAAGATCCTCGATGTCCGTCTGCAATACGTCCGGCCCGAACGCCTCCAGAACCGTCCGCCAATCGTCGTTCGACGGGTGGCGCATGACCGCCACACGCATTACGTTGCCGGGCACTCCCCGTGCGGCTGCGTTCGCCTCGTCGGGAGACACTTTTCGCACCGAGTCCGCAAACACGAAACCGACCGCATCAGTCCCGGCTTCGACCGCAGCAGCGACGCTTTCCCGGTCACGCAAGCCGCAAATCTTGATGAAGCGTTTCATGCGAGAACCCTGCCGCTGCCGGCCTTACGCATTGCCCTGATCAGTGACGCCGGATCGTCGCAGCGCATCAACGCCGTACCAACGAGTGCAAGCCGATATCCCAGCCCTGCAACTGTTGCGGCATCGTCTGCGTCGTACAGGCCACTTTCGGCAACACAGCGCGCAGCAGGCAACGCCGCGGCAAGGTTCGCGAGACGATCCGGGTCGACGTGCAACGTTCGCAGATTGCGCGTATTAACACCGAACAGCAACTGGCCGTTCTCCGCCCGCTCCCGATCCGTCGAGCTGTGGAGCAATCGCGACGCGCGTATGAGGTCCTCGCTGTCAAAGGACTCGAGAAGAACGAACATACCGTGCTCGGCCGCACAGTCGAGCATCGCTCTTATCTTGTCGTCGGAGAGCATGGCGACTATCAGCAACACGCCGCTTGCTCCCGATACCCGAGCTTCCAGGATCTGCACGGGATCAATGAGAAAATCCTTGCGCATGACTGGCGTGTTCGGGGCGGCGGCCACAACCTCTTCAAGATGTGTCAGTGAACCTGAGAACCTGCTCGGCTCAGTCAATACCGAAATCGCTGCCGCACCTCCGTCCATATATCGCTGCGCCTGCTCGGTTCGGTTGCTGTCCTCTGCAGCAAGATCACCTTCGGCGGGCGATCGAACTTTAATCTCTGCGATGACATCGAATCCGCCCAGCACCAGCGGTACGACGGGCTTGTCCAGGTCTGCCGAGGTCGGGCGAACCGCAGCGGCGGCGCGTTCGGCGCTCGATACCGCCATTGTTTGCAGGAAGTCGCTCATTGATCCTGGAAATGTCCGCGCAATCGCTCGAGAAATGCAGCCCCGTCGCCACTATCCAGCGCCGCTGCGGCCATTTCGACGCCCTGCTTCAGATTCTTCGCGCTACCCTGTACTTCGAGCACCAGCGATGTGCCCATGAGCAGCGCATCGCGGTGGGCTCCTTCATCGTCGCCGTCAAGAACGCGAACGAACTCGTTCGCATTGTGTTCTGCGTCACCGCCAGCCAGATCCTCAGGCGCACAGCGCTTCAGATCGTAGTCCTCGGGAGTTCGTACCGTCTCGGTCACTTTGCCGGGTGATACGTCAAAGAGTGCGAACTCACCAACCGGCGTCGCCTCATCCCAACCGGGCGCGCCGTGAACAACAAACGCCCGTTCAATCGGCATGCCGGCAAGCACCTCGGCCATCAACCTGGCGGCATCGAGGCTCCATGCGCCAATCAGTTGGTACGGCGGCGCCGCCGGATTCGTCAACGGCCCGAGCATGTTAAAGACCGTGCGCACCGACAACGCGCCGCGAACCGGCACAACCGCTTTCATTGCCGGGTGATACGCCGGCGCGAACAAGAACGTAAAACTCGTTGCTTCGAGGCAGGCAACCACTTCCTTCTCGTTCAATGGCAACGGCATGCCCAGGCACTCGAGCATGTCCGCGCTGCCCGAACGGCTCGATACCGAACGGTTGCCGTGTTTCACCACTCTCGCGCCGCAGGCTGCTGCCAGGAGGCCCGTGCCCGTCGATAGATTCAGGCTGCCTGAGCCATCCCCACCAGTGCCGACTGTGTCTACCGTCGGCGCACCGTCGGGAATTTTCGGATGCACGGCCAGTTCCCGCATCGCTGTCGCGAAGCCGCGAATTTCATCAGGCGTCTCGCCCTTGGCGCGTAGTCCCGCCAGCAACGCGCCGGCCAGTGCTGACGGCATATTGCCTTTAGCGAGTTCATGCATGAGCTCGTTGGCTTCGTGCTCGGCAAGCGAATCGCCATCCAGCAAACGATCAAGCACTGCGCTGAGTTCATTGCTCATGATGTGCTTACCCGAAGAAAATTGGCCATGAGTTGATCACCCTCAGGCGTAAGCACGCTCTCGGGATGAAATTGCACGCCCTCAAGCGGTAGCTCCTTGTGACGAACACCCATGATCTCACCACGATCTGTCTCGGCTGTTAGCTCGAGCACATCGGGCAGTGAATGGTGCTCAGCGCAAAGGGAATGATAGCGACCAACTTCGAACGGCTGCGACAGTCCATCAAAAATCGTCTTGCCATCATGCTTTGCCATCGAGGTCTTGCCGTGCATCAGCCGCTCCGCACGAACGATGTCTCCACCAAAGTGGCTCACCAGACATTGATGGCCAAGACAAACACCGAGTAATGGCACCCGGGCGGCAAATGCATCGATCATTGCGAGCGACACGCCCGCATCCTCGGGACGGCCTGGACCGGGAGAAATCACGAGATGTGTCGGTTCGAGCTGCAACGCGTTATCGACTGTGATCGCATCGTTGCGATACACCAATACATCGGCCCCCATTGCTGCAAATGCCTGCACGAGGTTGTAGGTAAAAGAGTCGTAGTTGTCTATCAGCAACATCCGTACATTTTCGAAGCTCTGGGATTCCGTCATTACAGGCCCTCTCCTGCGATCTCGAGCGCACGCCGCAAAATGGCGCTTTTTGCCAGCACTTCACGATATTCGCGCGCGGGAACCGAATCCGCAACGATGCCTGCTCCCGCCTGGAAGCTGTACTCGTCACCGGAGAAAACGAGTGTGCGAATCGTGATCGCCTGATCCATGTCACCGGAGAGTCCAAAGTAGCCCGCCGTTCCCGCGTACAGACCGCGCCCGGTATTCTCCATCTCTTCGATAATCTCCATTGCCCTCACCTTCGGCGCTCCAACCAGGGTTCCGGCCGGGAAGCTGGCTGCAAAGAGGTCGAACTGATCGTATTGATGCGACAACTCACCCTGCACGCCACTGACGATATGCATTACGTGACTGTATCGCTCTATCGCACGATGTGGATCGACGCGCACGGACCCCGGTGTAGCAACGCGCCCCAGGTCATTTCGCGCAAGATCCACAAGCATAACGTGCTCAGCCGCCTCCTTCGGATCGGCCAGCAGCGTCTTCTCATTTGCAAGGTCTTCCCGTGTCGTTTCTCCGCGCGGCAGCGTTCCGGCGATCGGCCTTAAAGACGCGGCCGTACCGTTCAGTTTGACGAGCGCCTCGGGCGAGGATCCAACGACCTTAAGATCTCCGAACTCGAAAAAGAACATGTACGGCGACGGATTCAGCAATCGCAACGCACGGTATACCTCGAACGGCGAAACACTTGATTTGCCGTGGAATAGAACGGAAATAACAATTTGATAAATATCGCCTGCAGCAATGTACTCCTTGCAGGCATCTACTCGATGCGAGAATTCGGCCTCACTAAAACTGGCTTCTGCGACGGAGGTCTCCGTGGGACCGTTACCATCCGGCACCGGTCCTCTCAGCCGGGCTATAACAGCGTTGCGCAATTTACTGCGCTCCGCTTCCGGGCCGTCATGCAACAACGCGACCCGCCGCGTCAGGTGATCAAAAACGAGTAATGAGGCGGGCGCGACGAATGCCGCATCCGGCACATTGCTCTGTGGTGTTGTGTTTGGTGGCAAGCGTTCAAATAGCCGTACAACGTCGTAGCCCGATACCCCGACAAGCCCACCTGCGAACGGAAGTCCTTCGACCGTGGGTCCCGGGCGTGGCGCCACTGACAACGCGGCCCGAAGCGCGTCGAGGTATTGCTGTTGGCTTGTGGGGCGCGGCTCTTTCCTGCCATTGACATAGAACGCGCTTTCATCCATGCGAACTTCGAGGGCCTCTCCGAAACCGAGAAATGAATACCGCGCCAACCGCTCACCGCCCTCCACACTCTCGAGCAGAAATCGTGGCTGCAGGTCACGCAGTTTCAGATACGCTGAAACCGGCGTATCGAGATCTGCAGCTATGTCGAATGGTGCTTCCATTTTCAATCCCGTGCGAAAGACCTCAATCGCGACTGATTTGCTCCCACATACAAGTTCTCCCAATAAAAAAGAAGCCCATCACCACAAATGCGGAGATGGGCTTCTGGTATTCGTGCTCAGCTAATAGTCAGCCAGCGGCCCTCTCCTCGCGGGACAGCCACCACCAGTTGTTGATTTGCCGGGCGTTCATGCAAGCGAGTATCACCGGCACCATCACACAGGTCAACGGTTGCGCATGAAACCCTTTTTGGGGCGCCTCCAGTCACGCTCTTCGAGGCACTCCAACTACAGTTGATAGAGCACTGGCAGTACCAACGAGAAACCCAGCCACATTATTATGGTGAGTGGGATCCCCACTCTGAGGAAATCAGAGAACTTGTAACCACCAGCGCTCAGGATCAGCAGGTTTGTCTGATAGCCATACGGTGTCGCGAAGCTCATGTTTGCGCCGAACAAGACAGCCAGAATGAACGGTTCGACGCTGACGCCAAGCTGCTGCGCAATACCAATTGCAATAGGAGTACCGATGACTGCTGCGGCGTTGTTAGACACGACATTGGTCATCACTGTCATGAGCAGCATGAACGCGCTCAGTATCATCGGCGTTGGCAGTCCGGATGCGGCACCGACGAAGCTGACAGCGAGAAAATCGGCCATGCCGGTTCCCATCAAGGCCTTACCAAGCGCAAGCGCCGTAACGATGATCATGACCACGGGAATCGACAGTGCGGTGGCGGCATCACGCCAACTCAGACATCCCGTTACGATCATCAGGCCGAGGCCGACGATCGCGCTTACGGAGATCGGCACAATCCCAAGCGCAGCCGCCAGGACGACGACGCCCATGATTGCCAATGCACGTTTGGCATTATGCGTCTGCGGCAAGTCGGTCGTGCCATCAAGCACCAGCATTGAGCCGCTGTCCTTGAGCTTGCTGATCGCTTCGCCCGAACCCTGCACCAACAGAACATCACCGGCGCGCAATCTGATCATGTTGAGGTCGCCGGTCGCCTGCGAGCTCGGTGCGCGCACACTGTGCAGCGCAAGCGGCATCAATCCATGACTGCTGCTGAAGCGCGCGGCTGCCAGGCTGCGTAAGTGAAGTGGCGAACCGCGGGTGACGACGACCTCGGCAAGTTGCTGGCCCTCGGCCTTGAGTGGCGTTTCTTCATCGACCGGGTGCTCCACATCCGAGATATTAAAGAGCGTCGCACCGAGCAGCTGCTCATAATGCTTGAGATTTTCGGGCGAGTCCTTTACGAAAAGCCTGTCACCGGGCTGAATCTTGACCGATGGCAACTTCGCCAGGACCAGCGACTCACTGCGCTGAATCCTGTCAACGCGCATTTGTCCATCAGCCTTGGCCAGCACCTCCGAAAGTGCCTTGCCGTCAGCGAAGCCGCCTTCTCTTACATGCAGTTGCGCGCTGAACACCCGCGGTTTCGTATCGGCCATGGGCGGGGCGCGATCGGGCAACAACCGCGGCGCCACAAGCCACAGAAACAGCAAGCCTATTCCTCCAACGATGGCGACAGGCAACACCCATTCGAACATCGTGAATTCGTGCCTCCCAAGGTCCTGGGAAATGCCCACAACGAGCAGATTGGTTGAGGTTCCGATTGTCGTGGACATGCCGCCCACGATTGTCGCGAGGCCCATCGGCAGCATTACGCCGGACACTGGAAACTTTGACCGTAACGACGCCCCAACAATGATCGGCATGAGCAGTACGACGATCGGCGTATTGTTCATGAATGCACTTAGAACCGCGCCTGCCACCAACGTTATCAGCAGCGCGAGCACAGGTCGTGTTGACCATGCACGACCAACGATATTCGCAAGTGGTTGCAGGGCGCCGGTCGTTTCCAGCGCCTTGCCAACCATCATTAACGCGCAAATGGCGACGAGCGCCTCATTACCGAAACCCACAAAAAAGTCGGCCGCACCGAGAATCGTCTCTCCATCACTTTCGTAGGGAAAAATCTCAAAGCCAACAACGAGAATAATCAGAATGGCGAGCGCCGACGACTCGAGCGGAATCCGGTCACGCGTGAATAAAAACAGCGCGAGCACAGTTAGAATTAGTACGGCAATTCCGTGAGCGTCAGGTGTTGTCATCGACTGCACCGTATCTCAATATTCCGTCAATATCACCTTGACGGAGCCCTTATTCATATTCGCTCTGTAATCTGGTGTGCAACGTCTCTTTGCTGCAGTACCGCCCACGCGCGCTGATGGAAGCTTTTGAACGTATTGACGTCCCAGCCGGCAGCGCAAGGTTGCTCGGAAAATGTGCAGGCATTGGCAAACCCCAGCAGCGGCAGTAGATCAGCGTAACGATAATCCGCCGGCTGATTCGTGGGGAATACGGACCATGGGGACAACACGAGGAGATTTCGGTGTCTGATCGCAACCAGTTCAACCGCTTCACGCCAGCGCCTGTGCCAGCCATTTCGAATTTCTCCCCCTGGAAATGCACGGCTGGGATCACCTTGCTCGAGTGCCGGTACGCAGCCGGTCTGGGTGGCCATTCGCCGGGACTGCCGATACAGGATGTCCTGTGCCCAGCGCAGCACATCGGACAGACGTTCCAGAGCGGTGAATCGGGTTGGATCGAGTTTGCACTTGAGCGCCAGATCACCAAATCCTGTCAGGTTGATCGCCAGCCGCCGATTCAACCAGGCGTCATGACGCATCTGCGCCGTTGGCCACGCGATAAGACCGTGCAACTCATCGCCGATTGCGACTGCCCGGCACAGGGCCTCCTCGAGAGCGCTCTCGCGCAGTGAACCGGAATTGTTGGCAAACCGGGAGACGTCCAGCCGCATCGGCACCCACGCCGATCCAACCGACGCCTGAATGGCTACCGATGGAATCACGCATTGCGCAAGCTCCAGTGATAACAGCGGACACTGCGTAGATATGAATGGCGCACACGCGACTCGAAGCATCCCGGTCATGCGCAGGTGCCACAACTGCAACCAGAAGCGTTCGTGCCGGTCGCGCTGTAGCAGAGTGTGATCCGGACGCATCACTGAGCAATCCGGCAATACGTAGAGTGGTCCTTTGTTGAGGTGTCGACAACGGGTCAGCCAGGCGGCCTGCGGCGACAATGGCTCTGCCTCAATTGTGATCTCGACCGAGGCTGGCGGCGCGCCAGCGTCCACCGCGGTAGTTCGCAGCAATTCGCACATGGCCGAGAAGACGTCGCTGGCCTCGGGCCCGAGCCGTGACATCGAGACGGATAGCGGCAGTCCGCTGGCAAGGATGTCAAATGCCTGATCTCTTAGCTGTGCTGCTGCGGAGGCCGATTCACGGATGGCGGCAGCATCGACTGACAAGGACACGCCGGATGCCAGGGCCCCATCGCGGTTGACTGACAGCGCCACTTCGACTCCCGCAAGCTCCAGTTCGCGACAAAGTCGGCCAACACGACCTGAATCGTATACGAAAGGAGTATGATCGCTGTCGACAGCCATCTTCAGCATTGTCGGCGCTACGCCGCAGAAGCGCTGTTACCTTATCTGGGCAGCTTGATAAGATTTTGCTAACTTGTGATTACTGATTCCGTAGAGACCCCCTGATGCCATCTTTTGACGTAGTAAGTGACTTCGATGCTCACGAGGCGAGCAATGGTGTCGACCAGGCAAATCGCGAGGTCAACACGCGATTCGACTTCAAGGGCACCGGCTCAAAATTCGAGCTTGACGGCCAGGTCATCGCTTTGACGACCCAATCGGACTTTCAGCTCAAGCAAATGCTCGACATGCTTCGAACCAAGCTCGCCAGGCGGGGTATTGATATCGCCTGCCTTGAAGAGAAGGAGCCCGAATTCAGCGGTAACGAGGCACGGCAGCAGGTAGTCATGCGTAAAGGCATCGACTCCGATCTCGCCAGAAAGCTCGTGAAGATGGTCAAAGGCAGCAAACTTAAGGTGCAGGCCGCCGTTCAGGGTGACCAACTCCGCATCAGCGGCAAAAAACGCGATGATCTCCAGGCCGTCATCGCCCTCCTGAAAGACGCGGATGTTGAACTGCCGCTGCAATACGAAAACTTTCGCGACTAAAGAACCCAGACCATGAACTTCGGGGTACGAAAAACCTTGCGCCGCCAGGACATCATGTTCGAGGACAAGGACCAGGCCTTGCGCAACGACGTGCGGACCTTGGGCGCGATGGTCGGTGATTTGATCCGGGATCAAGGGGGCGACGAGCTCTTCGAGTTTGTCGAGAATGCCAGGCAACGCTCCATACGCAGACGCGAGGAAAATGAAAAGCCCGGCGAAGAACTGGCGCAGCTTGTCGAAGATCTCGACCCGGATTTCGCGTTGCAGGTCATCAGGAGTTTTTCGACCTATTTCCAAATGGTCAACACGGCCGAGAAGGTCCATCGCATTCGGCGACGCCGCGAGTACCTGAGAGAAGTCGGGCATTACCAGCCCGGCGGTTTCGAAGACACGCTTGTCAAATTGAAAGCATCGGGAATGACGATTGAGGACCTGCAGGCCCTTATTGATTCCCTTCAAATTGAGCCGGTGTTCACCGCACATCCGACAGAGCCGACGCGCCGCACAATTTTGCGCAAGGAGCAGAACATCGTTCGCTACCTCGTCGATCTTCTCAATCCGACGATGACTGCGCAGGAAAAAGTTGCCGCGCTCGAGAACATCCGTTTGCTCATCACGACAGGCTGGCAAACTGACGAGCACCCTTCTGAGCGAATGTCGGTCGCCGATGAGGTCGAACATATCCTGTTTTTCATGACCGACGTGCTTTACCGGGCGACACCGCCATTTTATGAGGACATCAGAATGGCGCTCACTCGCATCTACGGCGAGGAGGCCGACAAGATCGACGTCCCGGTTCTTGTTCGCTACGCGTCCTGGGTCGGCGGCGACATGGATGGAAACCCGAATGTAAACGCGAAGACCATACGGGCAACACTAGCTCGACAACGCTCTTTGATTCTTGATCTCTATTTCAATGAATGCGCGACCATTTCCGCGAAGCTCAGCCAATCAAGTGACCGCGCCAGGTTCAGCGAAGCGATTCAGGCGAGAATCGACAAATACCGTGGAGTGTTTCAAAACGCCTACCACGCGGTACCCGCGCGGCATCGCGACATGCCTTATCGAGTGTATCTGCGCCTTGTGCAGCAACGGCTGCAATCAACCTACGATGACGATGTTCTCCCTTACGAGAAGGTCAGTGAGTTTCGTGCCGATATCGAGCTGCTCGCTGATAGCCTGGAAGCAAATAAAGGCGAGCATGCCGGTTTGTTTGCGGTCAAGCGCCTGCTCAGGCGCATTGACACATTCGGCTTTCATCTGATCACTCTCGACATTAGACAGGACGCCGAAGTTCACCGCAGCGTTATCGGCGAGTGTCTGGGCGAAGAAGACTGGGACGAATGGACCGCCGAGGATCGTAGCGCAAGAATCATCGAAGCGATCGAAAGCCGCGAGGGTATACCTGAGGCAGTCGGCACGAAAACACGCAAGACGATAGGCGTGTTCCATGCAATCGCATCCTGCCGACGCAAGTATGGACCAGAAGCAATAGGTCCTTTTATTATCAGCATGACCCAGGGCGCCGATGACATTCTGTCTGTATTGCTGCTTTCCCAATGGGGCGAGCTGCATAACAAGCGCGGCGAAGTGCCTCTTGATATCACACCCTTGTTCGAGACCGTTGACGACCTGGATAAAGGTCGAGAGACTCTCAAGTCCTTGTTGTCGACCAGCATGTATCGCGATCATCTTGAACGACGCAAGAATCGCCAGACGATCATGATCGGCTATTCGGACAGCAACAAGGACAGTGGGCTGGCCTCAGCGCGGTGGGCCCTGCAAAGCGCGCAAGTTACGCTGGTCAAGGCAGTTGAGTCTGAAGGCGTGGAATTAACCTTGTTCCACGGTCGGGGCGGGACGATTAGCCGCGGCGGCTCCAAAACGCACGTTGCCGTGCTCGGCGCACCTCCCGGAACTGTCAACGGCCGCCTTCGAGTTACAGAGCAAGGCGAAATCATCAATGAGAAGTACGGGTTGCGCGGTATCGCTTTGCGCACGCTCGAGCAAGTTACTGGTTCCGTTGCCCTCGCAACCGCCATGCCGCGACATCGCGGCAACGACATGCCTGAATGGCACGACATGATGGACGTCATCGCTGACGAAAGCCGTCGCGCCTACCGCAAGCTAGTCTATGACTCGCCGGAGTTTTACGACTATTTTCGCAAAGCGACACCGATCGACCTGATCGAGCACATGCGCCTTGGCTCACGTCCGACTTCGCGCTATGCGAAAACCGGCATCGAAGGCCTCAGAGCGATCCCCTGGGTGTTTTCGTGGACGCAATCGAGGTGCATGCTGCCGGGCTGGTATGGAATCGGCACCGGGATTTCGAAAGCCGCGGAGCAATTTGAGGATGAGGCGTTTCGTGAAATGTTTGCAGAGTGGTATTTCATGCGGGCGTTGACAGCCGACGCAGAAATGGTGCTTGCGAAGGCAGACCTCGGAGTTGCGAAGCTTTATTCAGAACTCGCCGGCAAACTCCACGATGAGTTCTTCCCGATCATCGAAAAGGAGTACGACCTCACGCGCAACCTTGTTCTCGAGTATTCCGATCACGATACCTTGCTTGCAGGAGACGTAACCCTGCAGCGCACAATCATGTTGCGCAATCCGTACGTCGATCCTATGAGTCTGATGCAGGTTGATTTGCTGGATCGGTGGCGGGACTCGAATTGGGAGGACGCGGAGCTGTTCGACGCTTTACTCGCCAGCGTGAACGGCATCGCTCAGGGCCTGCAAAATACAGGGTAGAATGCCCCGCATGAAGAATGTCGGGCAGAACCATGGTCTTGCGGTAATCCTGCTGGCCCTTGCGCCGGCGGCGATAGCTTGCGCCGAGACATCCACTTTGTTCGCGCGAATCTCGACGGACGAGCATGACCGAGCAATGGCGTTGCAGATGTCCATCGTCACGTATGTGCCCAACGATGGAGATAGCGTTTTTAGCGTTGATCTGGTTGGCGCTATTCACATTGGTGACGCTTCGTACTACGCCGAGCTCAATACGCGGTTTCGTGACTACGACGCTGTGCTTTACGAACTGGTTGCACCGCAGGGCATGATGGCCTCGGACGGAGTCGCACAAGGCAAAGGAATTCTCTCCAGTGCGCAGCTTGGAATGACAAAACTGCTGGGCCTGTCTTTTCAGCTCGATGAGATCAATTACGATCAGACCAACTTTGTGCATGC
>Ga0255046_10000051_pt1 | contig 23561 bp, 22 predicted proteins | sample BC1_12_27_MG_FD_183632 | JGI IMG/M metagenome (GOLD analysis project Ga0255046, IMG submission 183632) | Seawater microbial communities from Strait of Georgia, British Columbia, Canada - BC1_12_27 | ecosystem: Environmental > Aquatic > Marine > Strait | place: Canada: British Columbia...
GATAGGCGTTGTACTTCGCATCGGAGCCAGCTTTCCAGGTTCGGAGAAGACGCCCGGAATCACCCCGCATCGTGCGATGGAGGAAGTCTGCGTTGGACTGGGCCGCGTCGATGTAGTCGGGCCGGCCGAGCGCCTGTCCGGCTTCGGCGAATGCCGCCAGCATCAGGCCGTTCCATGACGTCAGGATCTTGTCATCAAGGCCGGGCCAGATGCGTTTCGAGCGGAGCGCGTAGAGCTTCGCGCGTGCTTCAGTCATTCGCGCATCGAGATCCTCGGCGTCGACGTTTAGTTGCGCAGCCAGTCCCTTCGGATCGACGTGCAGGTTCAGGATGTTGTGACCCTCCCAGTTCCCCTCGTCCGACACGCCGTAGATTCGCATGAAGGTGTCGGCGTCTTCCCCCAAGGCTTCGCGAATCTGGGCTGCTGACCACACGTAGAACTTGCCTTCGACGCCTTCGCTATCTGCATCCTGGCTGCTGTAGAAGCCGCCATCCTCGTGGCGCATCTCCCGAAGAACGTAGTCGAGCGTCTCCTCGGTGATGCGACGGTAGAAGTCGTTGCGCGTGACCTGCCAGGCATGAAGGTAGACGCGGGCGAGCTGCGCGTTGTCGTAGAGCATCTTCTCGAAGTGCGGAACCAGCCAGCGATGGTCGACCGAGTACCGCGCGAAACCGCCGCCAATCTGATCGTACATCCCGCCTTCGGCCATCTTCTTCAGCGTCACCTCAGCCATCTCGAGCGCATAGTCGCCCTCGCCCCGGAGGGACTCGCGCAGCAAGAACTCGATCGTCATCGGCTGCGGAAACTTCGGAGCTTCGCCGAATCCGCCCCAAGTGGCATCGAACCGCTGCCCCAAACCGCCCAGCGCGCTTCGAAAGATCTCCTTGTCGAGCGGCTGCTCGTCGAAGCCCACGCCCGAGAGCGCTTGGAGTTGTTCGGCAACCTCGCTGGCGCTTCCAACGACGTTCTCTCGGTCGCGTTGCCACGCTTGGGTCACGCCAGTCAGGATCTGTCGGAAGCTCGGCATTCCGTGCCGCGGCTCGTCCGGGAAATACGTCCCCGCGTAGAACGGCTTGCCATCCGGTGTGAGAAAGACCGTCATCGGCCAGCCGCCGCGACCGACCATCGCATTGACGGCTTGCATGTAGATGCTGTCGATATCGGGACGCTCTTCGCGGTCGACCTTGACGTTGATGAAGTCGGCATTCATCTGTGCCGCCGTCGCTTCATCTTCGAACGATTCGTGCGCCATCACGTGGCACCAATGACAAGCGGCGTAGCCGATGCTGAGCAGGATCGGTTTGTCTTGCTCGTTGGCGAGTTTCATCGCCTCCTCACCCCACGGGTACCAGTCGACAGGGTTGTCGACGTGTTGGAGCAAGTAGGGACTCGTCTCGTTCTGAAGATGGTTCGCCATGCGGTGCCGAGTTTCTGGGGCTCGTGGCCGCCAGGTCAACAGGGGTCGACGGGCCCGGAGCGCGCCCTAGGTTGCGGGGGCAGGAGGCGCGATGGCAAAGGCAATTTGGCAAGGGCAGGTGATCGCAGAGTCGAACGAGTTCGAGGTCGTCGAGGGGAACATCTACTTCCCGCCCGGCACCATCAGCGAAGGGTTCTTCGAGCCCAGCGACCACCGCAGCGTGTGCCCCTGGAAGGGCACTGCCAGCTACTACCACGTCGTCGTCGACGGCAACCGCAACGAAAACGCGGCCTGGTTCTACCCAGAGACCAAAGAGGCCGCCGCCAACATCAAAGACCACGTGGCGTTCTGGAAGGGTGTTACCGTCGAGCGATAATCCGCTCGAGGGGGACCAGACGCGCGCCGTTCATGCGAACTCCGAGGTGAGCTCCTCGAGATAGGCCCAGACGGCTTTGATGCGAGGCAGGTTCCGCAAGGCGCGGTGTCCGACCAGCCAGATTGGGATCTCTGGCATGGCCGGCAGCCCTTCGATCGCTTCGAGCTCGGGATAGCGCTCTGCAAGTGGACGGGCCAGGACGGAGACGCCGAGCCCACCGCAGGTCGCTCGCAGCCTCACCCCCAGGCTGGTGGTGCGCAACACGGGCTCGATTCCCGGCAAGGCGGCGTGCAGCCAAGCGGCGTCGGGCAAGTGCGCTTGCGTCGTGTCCCAGTCGAGCCACGCAAGCTCTGCCGGCGACCTGCCGCGGTGCTCGTCGAGATACTCCTTCGACCCGAAGACTCCAAAGCGCAGAGTCGCGACACGCCGAACGACCAAATCGCCGCTCTCCGGCCGGACAAAACGAAGCGCAAGATCCGCTTCTCGGCGCGTAAGGTCTAGGATCGCGTCGCCCGCTATCAATTCCAAACGCAGACCGGGGTGCTCGCCGAGGAAGTCTGGGAGAGCGGGGGCGACGAGCTCGCTTGCGATTACGTCCGGCAACGCGACCCGCACCACGCCGCCCAAGCGAGTGTCGAGGCCTTCGACCGCGTCCATGAGCTCGGCGGCTGTAGCTTCGAAGAGCTCGGCGCGAGGAACGATCTCCTCCGCTGCGGCGGTGGGGACGAGCCCCTCCGGCAACCGGTCGAAGAGGCGAACGCCGAGGTCGACCTCCAGCGCGGCAACCCGTCTGCTGATCGTGCTCTGGTTGACGCCCAGGCGCGCACCCGCCGCCGCGCAGCTGCCCTCGCGAAAAGCAGCAAGGAATATGCGGAGGTCGTCCCAGCGCTCCATGTTGCTAGCATTGCATAATCGCAACGCACATGTGCGGAAAAACTGATTTCAATGCTGTTCTGCAAGGCGCAGGCTGAGCATCAGGAGGCCGGGATGCAGGAAGTGACTGGGATGAGGAGGGAAATCGACCAAGCGGGCGATGGGTGGCTCTGGGCGACTCATGTCTCGACGCGGGTGATCCTGGCGGAAGCCTTGCTGCTCCTCGCACTCGGTCTGGCGGGAGCGATGGGTTGGATGCCTGAGGAGCTCTTGCCACGGCGCTGGCATCTCCTGCTCCATCTACTCGGTGTGACGATGTTCCTCGGCAACATCCTCGCGGGCGCGATGTGGATGGCTCGGCTCGGAGCGAGCGGGGAGAGGGTCGCGAACCGCTACGTCAGCGTCTCGATCAACGTCGGTGACATCGTGCTCACCGGTCCCGGCGCTCTCCTCCTTCTCTACAACGGCCTCGTTCTCGCCACCGTCTACGGCGGTACGTTTGCCACGGTGTGGCTCCGGTGGTGCTTTCTTCTCTTCGCCGTTCTCGGGGCGCTGTGGCTCTTGGTCCTCGTCCCCCTGCAACAGCGCCTCATCACCTTGGCGGACAGCGGTGAGGACGAGGCGTTCGACCGCGCGTCTCGTCTCTACGCGTTTCCCGGCGCGGCTGCCGGGATCATCGCGCTCGTCGTGTTCGGGCTGATGGTGTTGCGACCGGGGTGATGAGGAAGTCTGTGGCTTTGAGATCATTGGAGCCGGAACAAAGGAATCGAAAATGGAAAATCGAGAGAAGCAAAGCTCAGTCCCGCGATTCGTGAGCGGCACGGTCGTCGCTGCCACGGTCGCGCTCGCTGCGTGTGGCTCACCTGTGCGCCACGTGCGGACGGCTCAACCCGAGGCGGTGGCGACAGAGTCGGCCGACGAGGGGATTCCTGCCGGGACTTCGATCCCCGTTGTTGCGGTCGTCCAAATCGCATCGCGAAAGGCTGTTTCCGAGCAGCCCACGACGACAGGACAGCAGCCGTACTTCGCCGTCATGCAGAACGTCACCAACAGGGAAGGAACGGTGGTCGTTCACGAGGGTACGCAGGTGATGGCGAGCGTCGCCCGCCGAAAGAACCCGCGGATCGGACGACCAGGTTGGATGGAGGTGTCGTTCAAGAGCACGACGAGCGCGGACGGAACGGTCGTCTACCTCGACGACTCGCCACAGCGCTTCGAGGGCAAGAGTCGCATCAAGGGGTCAATTACCTTGGCCGTTCTTACATACGGATTGGGTCTTCTTCGCACAGGAGGCGATGTTACATTGCCGGAAGGCACCGGGTTGGTTGCCCGGGTTGTCGATTGACAGAGAGAGATATGCGCGCAGCCATCTTGGACAGGAACGGCCCCCTCGACAGCGTGCGTATCGGTGAGCTCGACGCGCCTTCCATGCGAGGGGATGAGATCTTGGTGCGCGTTCACGGGGCCGCCATCAACCCTGCGGATCTGAAGGTTGTTACCGGAAAGGATGGCGCTGCTTTCCTTCACGCGAAGAAGTTTCCCACCTCATTTGGGTTCGACTTCAGCGGCGTAGTCGAGGCGGTGGGCAGCGACGTTCAGGGTCGATTTGTAGGCGACGAAGTATTTGGTTTCCTGGCGTACGCGAGGTCCACCAAGCAGGGGAGCTTCGCGGAGCTCGTCTCGGTGAATCCCGACACGGTGGGGGACAAGCCGTCGAACATCAGTCATGAGGAAGCTGCCGCTGCTGCCACCGCGGGATGCACCGCGCTTCAAGCACTCGAAGAAAAAGGACGCATCCGGTCCGGGCAGAAGGTACTCGTCAACGGCGCTTCAGGAGGCGTCGGAAGCTACGCCGTTCAGATCGCCGCCCAGTTGGGCGCTGAGGTTTGGGGCACGGCTAGCGCCGCAAAGGTTGATTTCGTGAAAGGCCTCGGGGCAGCGCGCGTCCTGGACTACAAGACAGCGCCCCTCGCCGACATCGGCGAGAAGTTCGACATCGTGCTCGACGCTGCGTCGACGTCATCATTTGGCAAGGTGAGCGCGATCCTCGAGCCTGGCGGCGTGTATGTCGCACTTCTTCCGTCCCTCGGCCTCCTCACGGGAATCCTAGCGAGCTTCTTCTCCAGTAAGCGTTGTGGCGTCGTGGTGGTTAAGTCGCGAACCGCCAACTTGAACCGACTCGCCGGCTGGCTCGGTGCAGGCAAGCTCCAGGCTTCGGTCGACTCCACGTTCTCCCTGAACGACATCACGGTAGCCTTAGCCGCACAACAGGCCGGCAAAGCGCGGGGCAAGCTCGTCTCTACCTCACCGACTACCAACAGGACGCGTTTGCGGTGGACGCGCCGACGCCCGTGGTCCGCGAGCTCACCGGTCGCGAGCCGGAGGACTTCGAAACGATCTGCCGCCGATACGTCGCCGAGAGGCCCGAGGCCGTTCCGTCGTTCAGCAACAAGACAGGCGCTCTCTCCAGGCTGTTGAGAGCGATGCTCATGCGCACCCCCGACATGGACGCCCTGCAACGCAGCCAAAACCACCCGCCGCTGTCCAACGCAACCTTTGCCCAAGAAGCCGATGAGTGGCACCAAACCCACCGAAAAGAGGACAGTTCGCCTCTTTCCGAACGCCTTCGGCGGCGGTCTGTCCCACCCCACCGCCCCCGCGCTATCGCCTAACCCCTTTTTAGCGCCAGGCGAAGAAGGGTTGGTCGTAGTGGGCGACTCGTGTGTCGCGGCCGTGGATGGCGACTTCTCGGAACTGGAAGATGACGGCGGCGGTCGGGGCGAAGATGTCTTGGCCGAGGATTCGCACCGAGAGGACCGGGCGATCGCTTTCTTTGAGGTCGAACAGCTTTGGAATACCGGGCGCATCAAGGCCGGAGATCGGGACTCGGTGCACCACCGCGACTTCGTTGGGGTTCGGCGTCAGCACGACGTCGGGGCCCGCCCACACGACGACAGGCGTGATCCGGAAGCCCGAACGGGTTGGGTAGTCGTCGAGAAGCCCGAGCACGCGATCGGCAGCGCACGACAAGCCCACCTCTTCGTCGAGCTCACGCAGCGCAGCGCTCGCTGGGTCCTCGCCTTCGTCGATGCGACCCCCGGGAAGGGCCCACTGCCCGCTATGGTTGCGAAGGCTCGACACGCGGCGCGTGATGACGAAACAAGCTTCACCGTCGTCGTTGGCCACGATCGTCATGGCAACCGCGGCGGGGCGAAGCGAGGGGTCAAGCTCCGCCGATCGCTCGTGCGTGCTGAGATTCGCCATGATTTGCGAGCGCAGGCTGTCGTCGACCCTAAGCACCGCTCGGTTTCATTCTACGAAGCTGGTAGCGGTTCGATGACACCGCCACGACCTGGCCGTTGGCGTCCTTGAGCTCGCACTCCCAGTCGTAGTCCGCTTTTCCAACCTCGTTGGCCGTCTCCTGAATCTTCGCAGCCTCACTCGGGTCGAGCCGCACCTCGACCGTGATGTCGGTCGCCGCAGGCTTGAGGAACTTGATCTCCATCCCCTTGACGAGCGGATAGAACTGACTTGCGTCGAACGTCGACAAGAAGATCGCCCCACCTGGAAGCTCGGCCAGGGTAAACAGCGCTCCGGCATACATGGTCCCGACGTGATTGAGGTTCGGCTGAAGCGGCATCATCATCTTCACGTACCCAGGCTCGAGCTCCAGCACCTTCACCTCCGTCCGCCCCGCAAACGGAATCCCCTTCTCAATCACGAATTTCGAATCCATGAGCCGGATATACTTCCTATCCCCCACCTGCGCACTAGGCTGCGGCCGGGGGATGGCCCGAGCCGGTGCAGCAACCAGACATACGGCACCTAGCGAGCCCTGTGGTTGGATCCTATCGTTCGGGCGATGCAGGTCATTCCCGTACCGTGTTTGAGCGATAACTACGCGTACCTCGTGATCCAAGACGGCCGGGCGGCGGCGGTCGATCCCTCCCAGGCCGATCCCGTGTTGCGGGCGATCGACGAGGCAGGGGTGAAGCTCACCGAGATCTGGCTCACGCATCACCACTGGGACCACATCGGCGGCATCGAACCGCTGATCGAAGAGTGTCCCGTCGAGCACGTGCGGGGCTCACGGTACGACGCGGACCATCAACGGATCCCTCGGCAGACAGACGCGCTGTCAGACGGCGGCTCATTCGACTTCGGCGGGGCGACCGTGGACATCGTCGAAATCCCCGGCCACACACTCGGCGCGATCGCGTTCATCACCGAAGGCAACTTGTTCAGCGGCGACACTTTATTCATTGCCGGTTGCGGCCGCGTCTTCGAAGGCACGATGGAGATGATGTCGCAGTCGCTCGCGAAGCTTCGCTCCTTGCCTTTGAATACGAAGGTGTGGTGCGGTCACGAATACACCATCAACAATCTCCGATTTGCCAAGACGATTGAGCCGGCCAATCCTCAGGTCGAGCAAGCGCTTCGAGACGCGATTGCCACTCGCGAAGCAAAGCAATTCACCGTACCCGGACGGCTCGATCGAGAGCTCGCAACCAACCCTTTTCTTCGCTTCGATGACCCGGCTGTCGCGGCCGGAAGAGATCCAGTCGCGTCGTTCACGGCGATTCGCGAAGCCAAGGACAACTTCTGATCATGGCCGCATCACAAACACCGAAAGCGAGCTGGACTCGGGACGAGCACGGAATCCCGCAGATCTCAGCAGACGACATCACCGGCCTCTACTGGGGGATGGGGTACTGCCACGCCATGGATCGCGGCATGCAAATGCTGATCATGCGGATCCTCGGCCAAGGGCGGGCAGCAGAGCTGCTCGATGGCAGCGACGAGATGGTCGAGGTCGACCGGTTCTTTCGGCGCATGAACTGGAGCGGTGGGCTCACGGGGCAAGCGAACAAACTCAGCCCCGAGGCCCGCGCTGCCTGCGAGGCCTATTGCGACGGCGTGAACGCGCGCTTTTCCAAGTCGGTGCCCTGGGAGCTCAAGCTCGTAGGGGTCCGTCACGATTCCTGGACCATTGGCGACAGCCTCTTGCTCGCGCGGATGACCGGTTTCCTCACCTTGGCCCAGTCGCAAGGGGAGGTAGAGCGGCTCTTCGTCGAGATGGTTCAGGCTGGCATTGGCGATGCTCACCTCGAAGCGCTGTTTTCGGGCTGCACCGATGGGTTGGACCGAGAGCTTCTGGCTGAGGTCGAGCTAACCGAGCGGGTCGTGCCGGAGGCGGTGAAGTGGTCGGTCGCCGCACCGCGGATGATGGCCTCAAACAACTGGTGCGTGTCGGGTTCGCGGTCGGCATCTGGCGCGGCCATGTTCGCGAACGACCCGCATCTCGAGACCAATCGGCTGCCAAACGTGTGGGTCGAGCAGAGCTTTCGCTGGCCCGACGGCCACGCGATGCTGATGACCATGCCGGGCTTGCCGGCCCCCCTCGTGGGGCGCAACGAGCATCTGTGCTGGGGCGCAACCTACACCTTCATGGACGCGATCGACTCGTGGGTCGAACACTGTCGGGACGGGAAGTTCCGTCGCGGAGACGCCTGGGTCGATTTTGATCAACGCGTCGAGACGATCAAGCGCAAAAAGGGCGAGCCGATCGTCGAGACCTTCTGGGAGAACCAGCACGGCGTCCTCGATGGCAGCGCGACCTCCGAGGGATACTCGCTTGCCACACGTTGGTCTGGATCGAATGGCGGAGCCCAGTCACTCAATACGCTGCTCCCGATGTGGACGGCCCGTACTGTGTCCGACGGGATGGCCGCGTTCGCCAACGTCGAGTCCTCAATGAACTGGATCTTCGCCGACAGCGCTGGCGACATCGGCTACCAGATGTCGGGCCTGATGCCGAAACGCCCCGACGATTGGTCGGGTTTCGCGCCTCGGCCTGGCTGGGACGAACGATTCGACTGGCAAGGTTTCGTCGATCCCGAGGAACTGCCGCGCACGCTCAATCCTGCGGACGGTGTGATCGTGACGGCGAACCAGGATCTCAACCACCTCGGCCATGCGAACCCCATCAACGCGCCGATGGGTGACTACCGCGCTCGACGCATCGCGCAGCTGTTGACGGCCCGCGACGACCACGATGTGGACTCCTTCCGCGCGATCCAAATGGACACGTACTCCATCCAGGCCGCCGAGTTCCTCGAAGTCCTCACGCCACTGCTGGGCGCGGGGCCGCTCGCCGAGGCGCTCCGGGCTTGGGATTGCCGCTATGAGCCCGAGTCCAACGGCGCGACGGCCTTCGAGATCTTCTACGCGGAGCTGCTCGTCGAGATGTTCGGTCCCGCCTGCGGCGTCCAGGTCATCGAGCACCTGCGTGACGCCACGGGCGCATTCATCGACTTCTATCAGAACTTCGATCGCGTGCTCGTTTCTGAATCATCGCCGTGGCTCGGCGGACGCACGCGCGACGAGGTTTGGAGCGCCGCCCTCGCGAGGGTCGCCGATCAGGCGCCCGAACCCTGGGGTAAGAGAAACCACATCACGCTCACCAACATGTTCTTTGGCGGCAAGCTCCCTCGCTTCTTCGGCTTCGATCGCGGTCCAATCCCGGTTCGCGGCGGACGGGCGACGCCACACCAGGGGCAGATCTATCGTTCTGGCGAGCGGCTCACTTCATTCACGCCCTCGCTGCGCCTCGTGGCCGACATGAGTGCGTCTGTCCTGCACACCGCCCTCTGCGGAGGCCCATCGGATCGCCGACTGTCGAAGTGGTATACGAGCGGGGTCGACGGTTGGTTTGCCGGTAGCCTCAAGGTTCGAAAGCCACCCGCGTAGCCTAGCGGCGCATCTTTTCGATCGACCGCTTCATGATCGACAGCGTCCAGCCTCTCGGCAGAAATTTCGAAAGCAGGCCCGCGGACATCCGGTCCGCCCAGGTCGGGACCACTGTGGGCTGCCGGCCTAGTGCTCGGAGCGCCGCGATCGCCACAGGTTCGGGCCCGCTGAGAGGCACGTAGAACGGCAAGTCCTCGCCAAGGCCCTGATCCTGGACCGGCTTGGTGTCGGTCATGCCCGGACACACTGCCAGGACGTCGACGCCGCTTCCCCGGAGCTCCGACCACAATCCAGCCGCGAGGTTCAAGCCGTAGCCCTTCGTGGCGGCGTAGTGGCAGAAGTAGGGGGAACCCGACAGTCCGGACGCGGACGAGACGATGATGATCCCCCCGCGACCGCGAGACGCCATCGTCTTTCCAACGATGTACGTCAACACGAGCGTCGCGCGGCAGTTGAGATCCAAGGTCACGAGATGCGCATCCAGGGGGATGTCGAAAAAGGGATCGAGCGAAGAGATGCCCGCGTTATTGACGAGAAGACCGATCTCGTAGGTATTCGCCCACTCCTCGGCCTTTGCCGAGAGGCCCGGCTCGGCGAGGTCACAGATGAGCGCACGCGCATCGATGCCATGTTTAGCAGCGAGCTCTTCGGCGAGCGCTTCCGTTTCGCCGGCTTCCCGGTCGACCAATAGGAGATCAAACCCATCGGCAGCGAGATTGGTCGCAAACGCCCGTCCGATCCCCCGCGCGGCCCCCGTGACGAACGCGTAGCCTCCGTAACGGGCGTGCAGTCCGAGCTTCGTTGAATCTCCCAAGTTGCTCTTCCTCAGCCCGTGGTCAAACGACCCTTCGCACGAGTGCGGTCGTGAATCCAGAAGGCCAGCCAAACGGCCAAGAGCCCCGCCATGCCGCCGATCCCATAGAACGGCCCGAGCCAAGTCGGCGCGCCGAAGGTGAGATCGTGAGCGGCGGCCGTCAGTGCGAGCATGGTGCCTCGCACTATCGCGGAGGCGACCACCGATTCGCTCCGCACGCGCACGTACACCAACACCCAAGAAGCGACAATGCACCAGGGAAGGGCGAGCGCCACGCCCCAGAGCCCCGGCGTGCCGTACAGATTCCCGATCGCCACCGACGGGGCGAGCCACAGCCACCACAAGAGCCCAATCTTCGTCGAGCGCGCCCAGAAGTCACCCGACACCTCACGGAAGTAGTAGCCGCGGAACGCGACCTCTTCGCAGAGCCCCGGGATGAGATTGAACGTCAGCCCGGCGGGCATCCCCATGACGATCAACATCAGCGGATGCGGCGGCGGGCTTTCCGCGAGGTACTCGTTGAACTGTGCGAGCTGATCCGGCGGCACCGTCGAGCGCTTGGTCTCGATCAACTGCTCGACGGTCAGGACCGGCTCGAAACCGGCTGCCCAGGTGACGAGCATGCCGACGAAAAGGATTACAACCGGGAGCAGCCACGCAATGCCCCACCATCGGTTGATCGAAAACTGGATGCCGAGCGGCTTCAGAATCGGTTGCTTTAGCCAGGGCCCCTGCACCAGCAGAATTGCCACCAATGCGGGCACCGTGTACCAAAAGGCGACGGCTCGCCCTGCCGCCCCCGACCACTCGATGCCGTTGAGCCACATGCCGACGACCGGCGTCCAACTCCCGATCGCCATCAAGGCGAACGGAACCCAAATCAGGCGCGCTTTGGTGATTTTTGGGCTCACCGAAAGCGTTTCCACGCGGCGAATTCGGCTTCCTGAAACGCCGCGTAGCGCTTTTGGAGCCGAACGAGCTCTCCGTAGACACGAGGCAACTGCGGCGCCAATGCGAGCAACACGCGCCCGGTGGCTTCTGCGTCTCCTGCCGCACGGTGCGCCTGCTCAAGCGGGATTCCTAGGTGCTTTGCGACATCGCCGAGCCGCCGGCTTTTCAACTCTTTGAGGATCTCGCGAGCCCACACTAGTGGGTCCACCCAAACCACGTCGTCGCGCGCAGCCGGTGGCATGTCCCCTGGGGTCATTCCCTTCGGAGCAGCCCGCGCGATCTCTGCCAGAATGAATCCACGGTCGAACGATGCGTTGTACGCGACCGGGAGCGTGCCCTGCAGAAGCTCGAGCACTCGAGGCATCACCGTCTCGAAGTCAGGAGCACCTTGGAGCTCTTCGTCGGTGATGCCGTGTACCGCCCGCGACTCTTCGGGGATCGGGATTCCCGGGTTGACCAGTAGGCTCTCTCGACTGCTCACGGTGCCTTTGTCGAATCTCACGAGCCCGATTTCGATCACACGGTCGGTTTCGGAGTCCCGCCCCGTCGTCTCGAAATCGATGACGGTGAACGGGATGTCCTCCCACGACGAACCCGGTTCGAACTCATGGCACAGGCCTTCGACGTTTTGGATCGCGTCCGCGATCAGGTCTGCAATGCCTGGATAGTGGCGCCCCGTTGGAAAGCACCCACACACATCGGTTCGTCCCCGCACGCACGGAAGATGCACTGCATGGCCGCCCCGGCGCAAGTCGTATAAAGGATAGACCGTGGCTTCGACGTATCGGACGCGCTTCGCCCCTTCGCCGACTGGCAAGATGCACCCGGGGCACGCGCGCACCGCGCTGGTGACCTGGCTCCGGGCGCGCAAACACGGCGGGGCAATCGTGATGCGGGTCGAGGACATCGATCGCCCGCGGGTCGTTCCCGGCTCCGCCGACGCGATCTTCCGCGACCACGAGTGGCTCGGACTCGACTGGGATGAAGGCCCGGTGTTCCAGTCCTCCCGCGACGAAGCTTACCAGCGAGCACTCGGTCAGCTCGAGGCAGCGGGCATGGTCTACCCATGCACGTGCTCCCGAAAAGAGATCGCCGCGATCGCGAGCGCACCTCACGGAGACGAGGGCCCGCGCTATCCCGGAACTTGCCGCAGTGGCGTCACGAAACCCGGCAAGCCTCCAGCGCTTCGCTTCGTCTTCGAAGACCCGTCTCCAGGTTTCGAGGACGTGTTGTGCGGGTCGTATCCCGAAGGCCGGACTGGGGGTGACTTCGTGCTTCGGCGCGCCGACGGTATTTGGGCCTATCAGCTCGCCGTCGTCGTCGACGACGCCGAGGCGGAGATCACCGAAGTGATCCGTGGTGCGGATCTACTTTCATCCACACCCCGTCAGATCGCGCTCTACCGGGCGCTTGGGTATCGAGTTCCGCGTTTCGCGCACGTCGGCTTGGTGGTCGACGCCGACGGCAACCGGCTTGCGACGCGGCACCAGGCAACTTCAATCGAATCGCTTCGAGAGGGCGGCCGCTCCCCGGAGCAGGTCATCGGTGAGTTGGCGTGCTCACTCGGATTGACGGCCACAGGCGCGCCGATTCGCGCGGAGGAGTTGGTTTCCGCCTTCGACATGACCGAGATCTCCCGGTCCCCGTTCACTTGGAATCCGAAGGGTTGACATTAATTGAATTTTCGACCCTGATTTGGGACAAGGACCGGGCTGTGACATCAAGCGATAGGCTGATGGAGATCGTCGAGCGACTGATGGAGCTCGACCCCGTCCGAACATACCCTCAACGGGGCGCCACCTTGATCGCCGGCCTGGTCGGAGCCCATTCGTTTCGGCTCGATCGCCCCGATGCCGATGCGCTGAGCAGCGAGTCTGCTCTGACCGCGACCGATCCGACGATCTCGCTGCCCCTTCGCCAAGGGCGAACCCTCGTCGGGACACTTCATCTGGAAATCGTGGGCGATGCTCCCGCAGGCAATCAGCTGGAGCTCTTGAAATCGGCGTCGCGCCTCTACGGACGGGGGCTGGACTACGCCGAGCGGCTTACCGATGAAGGCAGCCGAAGGCCGGGGGAAGCGGTCGAGGAAACCTTGCGCCGGGCCCCGCTCACCCCGCGCGAGCGCGATGTCGTTTCGCTTTTGGTTGCGGGGTCCAGCACGCGCGAGATCGCAGCGGAGAGTGGGCTGACGGTGTCGACCGTCAACACTTACCTCAAACGAATCTTTTCCAAGCTCGGTGTGCACTCGAGGGTCGAGCTGATTGCCCGGATGGCCGGGACAGCTACCATTCCCCCGCGCCCCAACTACGAAGCGCCGTACCCTGATTGATGGACAGAGACGACGAGCTCACACATTTGGATCGCGACGGTCAGGCTCGGATGGTCGACGTTGGCGAGAAAGCTAAGACGACGCGACAAGCCCGTGCGCGCGCGACGCTCCGAATGGAGCCAGAGACACGCCGCGTGTTGTTGTCCGGCCAGGTGCCGAAGGGCGACGCTTTGGCGACTGCCCGGATCGCTGGGATTCAAGCAGCGAAGCGGACCTCGGAGTTGATCCCGCTTTGTCATCCTCTAGCGATCACGGGTTGCGACGTTGCGTTCGAACCAGCGGGCGATGATGAGCGATTCATCATTGAAGCGTCGGTCCGTTGCGCCGATCGCACCGGGGTCGAGATGGAAGCGCTCACAGCGGCCACGGTTGCGGCGCTCACCCTCTACGACATGCTGAAAGCGATTGATCGTGGCATGGCGATCGAGGAGGTCGTGTTGCTCGAGAAGGAAGGCGGCCGGAGCGGCCACTATCGGCGTTGAAGCTAGTCTCGACGAACGATTCGGCGAAGCGCGTGCCAGTCATCCTTGGTTAGCTCGCGGGTGACAACCAAGACCGCAACGGAGCTGGCGAAGCCGAGGGCCAGCGCGAGGAGCGCCATTATCCGGGAGTCATCCGGAATCGCGGTGGCCGCGGCGTACCCTGCGCCCGCCGCGAGCCCCGCTCGAACCCAGGTGGCGATAGGGATGAAGACGCCGAACGACCGGTAAACCGCCCACGCGGAAAGCACCAGGGCGATGGCCATCCCGATGGCGGTGCCAGTGGCCGCCGCTTCGAGCGTCTGCTCGCCGAGACCGGCGCGCGTCACCAGAACCCGGTTCGCGATGACCACGGCCAGCAGTGAGACGCCCGCAATCATCGCAGCCAGAGAAGGCTTGCCCGCTCCACTGATCGCCGTTGCAGCGACGGCAAAAAGGGCGAAAGCGACCACGCCGAAGACCAGAATCGAGAGGGCGGGCGCTCCTGCCAGGTACTCCGCCGGGTACGCGAGGCGCATCACGCCGCGGGCGGCGCCCGAGGTGGGCGCGGCGACCAGCAAGAGGAGTAGCAACGATAGACGCATGGCATGCTGAATCGTCGACCGCGCCGCCTCTCGATTTCCGATGCTGGTCGCCTTACTGATCATCGGGAACACGATGAACGTCATCGAGATGATCAATTGATAGGGCACGAATGCGAAGGTCTGCGCGGCGCGGTAGTAGCCGACGTACTGGTTGGCGAGGTCGACAGCGGCCTGGCTGGTCGCCGTGCTGGCGAATGCGATCTCGGTGGCGGTCCGCTTCAGGACTTGCAGGTCGATCATCAGGATGCCGTTGAGGCAGATCTGATAGGTCCAGATCGGGGCCATGAACCCGATCCATCGACTTCGCCGGATCTTTTCCCCATCCGTTCCACGCTTCCCAAAGCCGATCCAAATCAAGCTGATCGTCACAATGGTGGTTGCGGCCGTCGCGAATCCCGCCACTGCGCCGATCGCCCCTAGCCCCAGCGCTGCGCCGCCCAGGATGCCGACCGTGCGAAGCGTCGAGAACGTGACGTCGAGGCGGGCCTGCTGGGCAAACAAATGCTTCCCGTTGAGGCTTCCAACGACAGCCGCGTACAGGGCGTAGGCAAAGACCACGACGGACGCGACTCGGACCAAGCGCGTGAGCTGGTCGTCGAGGAGCAGGCGCGCGATCACCGGCGCAAACACGAAGAGCCCCAAGGCGAGCGTGCCCCCTACGAGGGCTTGAATCCGGAGCCCCTGCCGAAGCGTCACAGCGGCGCGGGCCTCGTCCTCACTCACGAACTTCGAGACCGATTGGATCGTCGCGACAATCAACACATTGGTGAGAATCGCTACGCCGCTCATCGTGGCCGAGTAAAGTCCGAACTCCTTGGCCTCCCCGAAGATCCGCGGAAGCAGCAGTTGCACTGCGTAGCTCGTAACGATGAAGTAGCCCTTGGCGCCGGCAATCGACACCAGGCCCCGCCCGGCCCGGCGCGCGTCTTCTGAGGAATTCACCGCGGCCGGTTGTGCCGCCCCGCGTCGCTGTGGTCAAGGGTTGACTTGGATCGGCGCATGGCGCCAACTACGCTCCAGTGAAGCTGATGTTCTTCCAGTCGAGGCGGGGGGCCTACGGCCGCTTGATCTCAGCAGCCGGCATCCTGGCGGCCGTGGTGCTCGTTGGAGCCACCGCGTATTTCGCCGTCGGCGACGGGCGGTGGTCGTGGTTCGATTGCTTCTACATGACCGTCATCACGCTCTCGACGGTCGGCTTTGCCGAAACGCTCGAGGGCATGAATGAGATGCCCGAAGCCCGGGCGCTGACCATCAGTTTGATCATCCTCGGCAGCGGCACGCTGCTTTATTTCATTTCTAGTCTCACCGCTTTGATTGTAGAAGGTGATTTACAGGGAGTTCTGAGGCGTCGAAGTATGCAACGCGGGATCGACAAACTGAATCAGCACGTAATCGTCTGCGGCATTGGCACGACGGGGCGGCACATCGCGACCGAGCTCAGCGCCGTGGGGGTTCCCTTCGTGGTCGTCGACACCAACCGCGTGAGGCTCGACGAGCTCCGCGAGGAGTTCAACGACTCCCTGCTCTTCGTCATCGGCGACGCGACCGACGACCACGTCCTAGAGCTGGCCGGCGTCGGCCGCGCACGCGGCGTGATTTCGGCGCTCAACGACGACAAGGCCAATCTCTTCGTGACGATCAGCGCTCGCGCCCTCAATCCGACCGCGCGCATCGTCGCCAAGTCGATCGAGCCGTCCACCGAAGCCAAGCTCCGCCGAGCAGGCGCCGATTCGGTGGTTGCGCCGAACTACATTGGCGGCGTACGGCTCTTCAGCGAGATGGTCAGCCCCAAAGCCGCCGCTTTCCTCGACCGGATCGTTCAGTTCGGGAGCGGTATCAGCGTGGGCCTCGAGGCGATCGACGTTCCTGCCAGTAGCCCGCTCGTTGGTCAACGTCTTGCCGAGACCGACATCCGGGAGGCCGGCGCCCTCGTCGTGGCCGTTCACCGGTCGGATGGCGACTACGTCTACAATCCGGGAAGCGAGCATTTGCTCGAGGCCGGGGACTCGCTCATCGTCTTGGCGGACACCGAAGACATCGCCGCGCTACGGCAAACCGTCGCAGGCTGAGCAGGCGCATGTCGCCCGGTTCTCGCTGAGGCTTTCGTCCCCGATTTCTAGTCTCAGAGGACCTTGACGACCCCCTGCGCGTGGTTAAGTTCGTTCAACTCCGACGGCAGCTCGGAGGCAAAAGGAGACAAGAAAACATGGGAAAGATTATCGGCATCGACCTCGGGACGACCAACTCTGTCGTCGCGGTGATGGAGGGCAAAGACCCGCAGGTCATCGTCAATGAGGAGGGTGACCGGATTACACCGTCGGTTGTGGCATGGGACGACCAGGGCGAGGTCCTCGTCGGTCAGATCGCCAAGCGACAGTCCATCACCAACCCCGAAGGCACCGTTTCTTCGACCAAGCGTTTCATGGGCCACCGTTACGACGAGCTCGGCGACGACGCGACGCGTATGCCCTATCACGTCATCGAACGCGAAAACGGCGACGCAGGTTTCGAGGTTCGAGGCAAGAAGCTCTCGCCGCCCGAGGTCTCGGCACAGGTGCTCCGCAAGCTGAAGAAGGCCGCGGAGAACTACCTCGGCGAGCCCGTCACGGAAGCGGTCATCACCGTGCCCGCGTACTTCAATGACTCTCAGCGTCAGGCTACCAAGGATGCCGGCAAGATCGCCGGGCTCGACGTGAAGCGAATCGTCAATGAGCCCACCGCGGCCGCATTGGCCTATGGCCTCGACAAGACCGAGGACCACCTCATCGCGGTTTACGACTTCGGTGGCGGTACGTTCGACATCTCGATCCTCGAGGTGGGCGACAAGGTCGTCGACGTCGTGAGCACCAACGGTGACACGCACCTCGGCGGCGACGACGTCGACCAGCGCATCATCGAGTACCTCGTGGCCGAGTTCAAAAAGGACACCGGCATCGACGTGGGCGAGGACAAGATGGTTCTGCAGCGTCTCAAGGACGCAGCGGAAAAGGCCAAGATCGAGCTCAGCACGAAGCTGGAGACCACGGTCAACCTGCCGTTCCTCACGGCCGACGCCGCTGGCCCGAAGCATCTCAACATCCGACTCACCCGCGCCAAGCTGGAGTCGATGATCGACGACTTGGTGCAGCGCACCCTCGAGCCCTGCAAGAAGGCGCTCTCCGATGCCGGCAAGACGGCGGCAGACATTGCCGAGGTCGTGTTGGTCGGTGGCTCGACGCGTATGCCGGTCGTGCAGGAGATGGTCACCAAGTTCTTCGGCAAGGAGCCCCACAAGGGCGTCAACCCGGACGAGGTCGTCGCGCTCGGCGCGGCGGTTCAGGCGGGCGTGCTCTCGGGCGACGTGCAGGACATGGTCTTGCTGGACGTCACGCCGCTCAGCTTGGGCGTCGAGACGCTCGGCGGCGTCATGACCGCGCTCATCCCCCGGAACACCACCATTCCCACTCGTAAGGAAGAGGTGTTCTCAACCGCGGAAGACAGCCAGACGAAGGTAGAGATTCACGTCCTCCAGGGCGAGCGCGCCGAGGCGAGCAGCAACCGCACGTTGGGGCGTTTCCACCTCGAGGGCATCATGCCTGCGCCGCGCGGCATCCCGAAGATCAAGGTCATCTTCGATATCGACGCCAACGGCATTCTGTCGGTGACGGCGAAGGACGAGGCGACCGGCAAGGATCAGAAGGTCACGATCACCTCGAACAGCGGTCTGTCGGACGAGGAGATCGACAACATGGTCCAGGACGCGGCGTCCCACGAGGAAGAGGACCGCAAGCGGCGCGAGCAAGTCGAGGCCCGCAACAAGGCGGACCAGCTCGCGTACGGCGTCGAAAAGGCCCTGGAAGAGGTCAAAGACAAGCTTCCCGCCGACAAGATTGCCGATGTCGAGGGCAAGGTGAAGTCGCTCCGCGATGCCATCGAAGCCAACGACGCTGCAGCGATGGCCTCTCACAGTGAGGCCCTCGAGGCGGCGATGAAGGAAATCGCCGAAGCTGCTTATAGTGCAGCTGCGACGGCCACCGAGGGCGCCCCGGGCGCCGCGGCCGAAGGAGCTGGCTCCGAGGAGCCCGGTAAAGGCGACGACGACGTCATTGATGCCGAGTTCGAAGAAGGCGACTAACTCCGATCTCACACCACTCCGAACAGCCCCGCCCGGCCTAGCGCCGCGCGGGGCTTTTCATTGTGCTTGCCCCAATCCCCCTAACCTCTATGTAATGGGGACGGCCGCCCGGAATCGGGGGCTCCATTCCTATGCCGGCACTCGACATTCCCTTCTTCGGCACACTCGTGTTGTGCCTAATTCTAATCAGCGCGTCGTACACCATGGCGGTAGCGATGGGCGCGGGCCAGGGGCGACCCCACCTGCTCCCGTCGGCGCGTTGGGGCACGTACGCGACCTGCGCGCTCGTTCTCGTTGCCGTCTGCGTCTTGGCCTACGCGTTTCAGGTCCACGACTTTCGCATTCGGTACGTCGCTCGTTACAGCGATCGGTCGATGCCTTGGTGGTACTTGATTTCGTCCCTTTGGGGCGGTCAGGACGGCTCGCTCCTTTGGTGGGCGTTCCTGCTCTCGGGTTACACCTTCTTCGCGACGCGATGGCTTCGCGGCCGGCACACCGAGCTGCAACCGTGGATCATCGCCACCTTAATGAGCATCTTGATCTTCTTCGTGATCTTGATGCTCTTCGCGGCCAATCCGTTCGCCACATACATTCGGACGACTCCCGGCGACGGCGAAGGCCTCAACCCACTGCTTCAGAACTACTGGATGGCGATCCATCCACCGTCCCTCTACATGGGGTTCGTCGGTTGGTCCGTCCCGTTTGCCATCCTGATTGCCGCTCTCATCACGGGGCGCCTGGGCAACGAGTGGGTTCGCGCCGCGCGGCTGTGGTCGATGATCGCCTGGACGTTCCTGTCGCTTGGCCTGCTCCTCGGCTGTCTCTGGTCGTATGAAGAGCTCGGCTGGGGCGGCTATTGGGCCTGGGATCCCGTCGAGAACGCGTCGTTCCTGCCCTGGCTGGTGGGCACCGCTTATTTGCACTCCGTCCTGATTCAGGAGCGGCGGCACATGATGAGGGTGTGGAACGTCTTCCTCCTGGCGCTGACGTTCTTCCTCACCATTTTCGGCACCTTCCTGACCCGGTCGGGCCTCATTGCGAGCGTGCACTCGTTCGCCCGATCGGACATCGGGCAGTACTTCGTCTGGTACATGGGCTTTCTGATCATCGGCATCGCGGCCTTGATAATTTGGCGGCTTCCCAAGCTCAAGGCCAAGAACGAAATCGAGTCGCTCATGAGCCGCGAGTTCGCCTTCTTGCTCAACAACTGGGTGTTGCTGGGAATGATGATGTTCGTTCTCATCGCGACGACCTTTCCCCTGCTCAGCCAGTGGCTTCGCGGCGAGGAAGTCACCGTCGGCCCCGGCTTCTACAACAAGTGGATGGCGCCGCTTGGCCTCGTGCTCCTGTTCCTAGCGGGGCTCGGGCCGCTGATCGCGTGGCGTAAAGCGACCGGGTCCAAGCTGCTCCGCGCGATGGCCTTCCCTATTGGCGTCGGCGTGTCCGTCGCGGTGCTGCAAGTGCTCTTCGGGGCCCGCTTCGGGTACCCACCCATCGTCGAGCCCACCGAGATCTACGACACAACCACGGGCACCGTCCTCGCTTGGATGTCCGCCGTAGCGCCGCTCGTGTCGTTTGCCACCTGCGCGTTCGTGCTTGCGAGCGTCGGCCAGGAGTTTTGGCGCGGCATGCGGGTTCGCATGCGGAAGGGCGAGAACGCAGGTACCGCGCTCCTTCGGCTCACGTCCAAGGGACGCCGTCGCTATGGCGGGTACATCGTTCACGTGGGCATCGTGTTCATGTACATCGGCTTCACCGGTGCGGCCTACGACGTCGAGCAGGAGAGCGCGCTTCGTCCCGGCGAGACCATGTCGATCGGCAACCACACGGTTCGCTACGACCAGCCCCGCATGGAGGCCGACCCGAACAAGCGGATGATCTTCACCGACATGACGCTCATGGACGAGTCGGGGAACGAAGACGGCCAGGTCGCACCGGCCAAGTTCATTTATCGAACTCACCCGCAGATGCCGACGACGGAGGTGGCGATTCGCAGCCGTCCCGCCGAAGACGTCTACGTGATCATGAGCACCGTCGATCCTTCGACGCGCCGCGGAACGTTCCGGGTGATCATTCGGCCACTAGTCGCGTGGATTTGGTTCGGCGGAATCGTGCTGCTGCTCGGAGCGATTCTCGGCATGTGGCCCACCGGACGTGAGCTTCTTCGCGAAGAGGTCGCGCGACCCCGGCGATTTCGCTTCTCACCGGCCACGGCCGTGGTCGCCTTCGCGATCGTGGTCGCCACGATGGTGGCGTGGGCCGGCGTCGCCTCGGCGCAAAACGACAGCAGCAGTTCGCTTCATGCCGGGTCGGTCGTCATCAACGACCCGGTCGAGCGGCAACTCTTCGGCCGCCTGCTGTGCCAGTGTGGCGACTGCGCACGACTGCCGCTCGATACGTGCGCGTGTGGTTGGGCCGACGACAAGCGCGTGGAGATTCGGGGGCTGCTCGCCGCGGGTGAGGAGCCAACCAAAATCCAAGAGTCGTACCGGGCGCAGTACGGCGCAAAGGCGCTTGCGATTCCATCCGACGAGGGCTTGGACCGCGCGCTTTGGGCGGTACCGGTGGCCGGGATGGTCTTTGCCGTTGGCTTCATCGTCATGATGGGGCGCCGTTGGCAGCGACGCGGCGTCAGCGCCGGGAAGGTCGTGGCCGCCTCGGCCGCTGGGGCCCTCGAATACGACTCACGCCTCGACGAAGAGCTCGAGCGACTGGAGGAAAGCTAATGGCTGATTTCCTCCCCTGGCTGTTCGTCATCGTCGCGTCCGTAGCCATGGTTGCGGGGCTCGGGAGTCTATGGCTCAGCCTGAGCTTGGCGCTTTCCGACGAAGTCCTGGGCGGCACCCGCGCGCAGCTCACCACCGATGCTCGCCGCGCGTTGATCATCGAAAAGGAAGCGCTGCTTCAGGAGATTCGTGACGTGTCGTTCGAGCACGATGCGGACAAGATCTCAGACGCCGACTTCGAAGAGCTCAACGAGAAGCTCCGCGCGCAGGCCCGGCAGGTTCTTCACGAGCTGGACGCGGGTGTCGAGTCCTATAGAGATGAAGCCGAGGCCCTGATCGCCCAGCGGCTCGCAGACGAGGCCTAATGCGAGTCCTAGCTCTCATCGGCCTGCTGCTGTGGGCCCCATCGATGGCATCGGCGCAGCAGGATCAAGCCGTCGTCAATCGCGTGACGGGCAACGTCCCCGACCTGGTCACCTCGGTGGTCGACTCCGAGCTCCCTGCCGGGACGATCGCGATCGAGGTCGTTGACGAAGTCGGAGCGGCCGTGCCCAAACAGGCCGTGCGCCTCGGCGTGATGGAGCAGTCGGGCGGGCGCGAGAGCAAAGCCTGCGTCACCGACGACAAGGGCACCTGTTCGTTCGACGCGCTGCTGACGGACTCGAAGCACTCATATCGAGTGAACGTGCCCTACAACGGGGCGCTTTACAGCTGCACGCCCTTCCGGCTCGATGCCGCGAAGGGTCAGCGAGTTCGTGTGGTCCGTCTGCCGACGACGACCGACAATCGACGCGTTTTCCAGGTGCTCGGCCGCACGATGATCGAGTTTCGGGACGACCGCGCACACATTCAGCAGGAAGCGCGCCTGACGAATCTGGGCGAAGCTACATACGTGTTCCCCGAGGGGGGAATGTCGATCCGGTTGCCGGACGGGTTCAAGGCGTTCGACTCGATGGAGATCATGACGGACCAGCGCCTCGCCGCGACGGATGACGGCCTCGACATCAGCGGCTCGATCCCGCCCGGACGGGTCGACCTGATGTGGACGTATGACATTTCGGCCAGTGGTACGTCGATGCTGATCGAGCAGCCGGTGCCCTTTGCCACGATGGAGTACCAGGTCATCAGCGACTACGTCGACGGCATGACGATGGAAGTCGAAGGATTTCAGGTGGCGCGGGTGCACGAGGGCAGCGACCGGCGTTTCTTGGTCGCCGGCATGATGCGGCGTCCGGGCGACGCCCCTATCGATCCCCTCCGAATCCACATCCGGGGCATCCCTGGGGGCGGCCCGCTACCCTATTTTGCGGCGGCGATCGCCGCGATCTTCTTGTTCTTGGGAATCTGGCTTCTTTTTCGCCCCCTGGACCGGACGGCGATCATGGCCAGGGTCCGAGAGGACCGCCGCGTCGAGCTGCTCGACGAGATCGCTTCGTTAGAAAGCCAGTGTAAGGCCGAAGCGATTGGGCCAGGTTTTTACGAGCACCGTCGGCGGGAATTGACCGATGAGCTAGCAATCGTGCTTCGCATGCAGAGCGAGGCCACTGGCCATTGACTCGGGTCATTGATCCCGGGCGCAAGGCCGCGTATGTTCGCCGCCGTCGATCGCGGCTAGGAGAAGAGGGGAGCCATGGCAGAAGGCCTGAATCGTGTGATGCTCATTGGGAACCTGGGTGCTGACCCGGAGCTCAAGTACACCCAGAACGGGCAAGGCGTGTTGCGCCTTCGCTTGGCAACGACCGAGTCCTACATGAACCGAGCCGGCGAGCGTCAACAACGCACGGACTGGCACACGGTCACCGTCTGGGGCAAGCGCGGCGAAGCGCTCAACAACATCCTTTCCAAAGGTCGCAGCATCTGCGTCGAGGGCCGCATCCAGTACCGCCAGTGGGAAGACAAAGACGGCAACAAGCGCAACTCGACCGAAATCGTCGCAACGAACATCGTCCTCGTGGGCAGCGGCCGCGGCCGCGACTCCGGAGCCCCCGGTGACTTCGGCGGCGGCGGCGGCGGCGGCGGCGGCGGCGGCGGCGGCGGCGGCGGCGGTGGCGGCGGCGGCGGGAGCAGCGCTCCTCCAGCCGACGACTTCGGCGACGACGACATCCCCTTCTAGACCCCTTTTGGGGTTACGGCTGTTGGATTGTGGCG
>Ga0255046_10000052_pt1 | contig 23538 bp, 21 predicted proteins | sample BC1_12_27_MG_FD_183632 | JGI IMG/M metagenome (GOLD analysis project Ga0255046, IMG submission 183632) | Seawater microbial communities from Strait of Georgia, British Columbia, Canada - BC1_12_27 | ecosystem: Environmental > Aquatic > Marine > Strait | place: Canada: British Columbia...
TACCTGCTGCCCTGGGGTCAGATGTCCTACTGGGGAGCGCAGGTGATTATCTCGCTGTTTGGCGCGATACCCGGCATTGGCGAGGCTCTCGTCGAAATCATTCGTGGCGACTACTCGATCTCGGATATCACGCTTAACCGCTTTTTTGCGTTGCACGTGATTGTCCTGCCACTTGCACTGATCGGGTTGGTCTTTGTGCACATCGTCGCGCTGCACCAGGTCGGATCGAACAACCCGGATGGCATTGAGATCAAGGATCACAAAGGGCCGGATGGTGTGCCGCTCGACGGCGTCGCATTTCATCCTTATCACACGAGCAAAGACCTTGTCGGGATTATCGTATTTTTGATGATCTTCTCGTCGGTCGTGTTCTTTGCGCCAGACTTGGGTGGCTACTTCCTCGAGCATGCCAATTTCGAGCCGGCCAACCTGACCGCGACTCCCGAGCACATTGCACCTGTGTGGTACTTCACGCCGTTTTACGCGATCCTTCGCGCTGTACCGGACAAACTGTGGGGAGCTGTCCTTATGGCGGCCGCGGTGCTGCTGTTTGTATTTCTGCCGTGGCTTGATCGTGCCCGAGTCAGGTCGATCCGCTATCGTGGCTGGATCTACAAATCCGCGTTAGCCACTTTCGTCGTGAGCTTCTTGGTGCTGGGCTGGCTCGGAACTCAGCCGGCAGGAGGTCTTTACCTGCGCGCAGCCCAGTTCTTCTCGGTCCTCTACTTCGCATTCTTCCTGTTGATGCCGTATTACACGACAATCGATAAGACGAAGCCGGTGCCGGACAGGGTGGTCTATCATGATTAAGTCAAAGGTTGCTGGCAAGCTCATTGCCATCATTGCGTTGCTTGTTGCAACCGAGAGCTTTGCGGCCAGTGGTGGTGTTGCATTAGCGCCCGCAGAAATCGACCCGGGCAATATCTCGTCCTTGCAGCGTGGCGCACGCAACTTCATGAACTACTGTTCCGGGTGTCATTCCGCGCAGTATGTGCGCTTTAACAAAATCGGGAAATATCTCGAGCTGTCAGAAGAGCAACTTGTCGATAACCTGATGTTCAACGCCGAGAACACGTTCGAAACGATAAAGGCGTCGATGCCAGCCGAGGATGCGGCCCGCTGGTATGGTACCGCGCCGCCGGACATGTCCCTGATGGCGAGGGCCAAAGGTGCTGACTACATTTACAATTTTCTCAAGGGGTTCTACCTGGACCCTGATAGCCCGACTGGCGTCGACAATCTGGTCCTCGAGGGCACCAGCATGCCGCACGTGTTGTGGGAACTGCAGGGATACCAAAGGGCTGGATTCTTGGAACATACTGTTGACGGTGTTACATCGCATGAGTTCAATGGTTTTGAACAAGTCACTACCGGCATGCTGGATGCAGAGGACTATGATGAGTTCGTTCGCGACACTGTCAACTTCCTTGCCCACATCGCTGAGCCAATTCGTTCCGAGCGTCGCAAGCTCGGTGTCTGGGTGCTGATGTACCTTGTTGTTTTCTGGATCGTCGCATCAATGCTCAAGAAACAAATCTGGAAGGACGTCAACTGATGGCATTAATCGCCAATAGACGCTCTGTGATGACCCTGTTTTCGAGGCCGGCTGACATTCATAGTCATCGTACCCGTTTGGTCCTCGCCGAGAAGAACATAAATATCGAAATCGCAAGCGTCATGGGCAATGAATTGCCCGAAGATCTCATGGATTTGAATCCGTATCACACGGTTCCGACCCTGGTTGACCGCGATCTGACCCTGTATGACTCACGCGTCATCATCGAGTATCTCGACGAACGCTTTCCGCATCCGCCGCTCATGCCCGTAGATCCGGTTATGCGTGCACAGTTTCGTCTGGCACTGTTTCGCATCGAGACGGACTGGTATTCAATTGCCGAAGAGTCGGAATTGACCAGCGAGGGCAGGTTGAGCAGCAAGTCGCGCAAGCTGTTGAGGGAGAGTATTTTGCAGAGCGCCGAGCTCTTTAGCGCAAAACCCTACTTCCTGAGCGAAGAGTTTTCACTCGTCGATGCAACCATTGCGCCAATCTTGTGGCGTTTGCCGGTCTACGGTATTGAACTGGGTAGCCAGTCGGGCGCGATCGAGGATTATATGAAGCGCGTGTTCGCACGGCGGTCGTTCCAGCAAAGCCTGACCGAACTCGAGCAAGAGATGCGACTTTGATAAGAGGCGCGGCGGTTGACCAGGGACACTTTGGAGCGCCTTTTTTGATCAGGACGACCTTATGTCACGACGAAATCGCCGGGAGTGACTTTGAACAACGCTCCAACAACACCAAGTTATGTCACGTTTTCCGAAAGAAATGGAAACGGTGGTAAGCTTGACGGCGTAAAGACGATCGTAGGCGCTGAGCAAATTGACTAACCCAAGTCGATCAAAAAGACCGTATTTGATTCGTGCAATGCACGAATGGATGAGTGATAACGGACACACTCCTCACATCGTGGTCGACGCATCCGTGGACGGTGTCAGCGTGCCAAGTGAGCATGTTAAGGACAGCAAAATTATTCTGAATATCAGCGAAACGGCCGCACATAATCTGAAGCTGACAAATGATGCTGTCAGCTTTCGCGCTCGTTTTTCCGGAGTCCCGTTCGAAGTCTGGGTGCCAATGAAGTCTGTCATCGGAATTTATGCTCGCGAATCAGGGCAGGGCATGATCTTCTCGCACGACACGCGCCCCGGCGAGCAGGAAGTGCGTGTCGAAGACGCCGAACCGACACGCAGCCGTCCGCACCTCAAAGTCGTCAAGTAAGAATCCGATAGTCACTACACGGGCTCGCAGCTGGCATCATTTTTTTCCGGAATGGCTCGCTGCGCTGCGCTTTACTTCCGGAAAAAAAGATCCCACCCGCGGCCCCCACAATGTTCGCAGGCCGTGCTTCGGTGTCGCCCGCTGGACCGGATTCCTACAGGCTGGAATCGGCGGGGCGGAATGCGTCCTTGATCCAATCGATAGTTTTTTCGCCACGATCGTCAGCATCGATTGCGAGGACGTCGAAGCGCACGACGCTGTCTGCATACTGTGACTGCTTTGCCAGGAAAAAAGCAGCCGTGCGAATGAGCTTGCGTTGCTTGTGAATGTCGACTGTCAAGCCAGCTTGCGAAAATCGATTGCTTGCGCGATAGCGAACTTCGATAAAGGCGAGGCAATCGTCGTCCCACATGATCAGATCGATTTCGCCCAGGCGGCAGCGGAAGTTCCGGGTGACTGAAATCAGACCCTGCCGCTTCAGGAATTGACCGGCGAGCCTCTCGGCGTCAAAGCCTACAGTTCGCGCGTCTCGTCGTACCACGATTCGTCGTCACCCACCTCGGGCAACAACAGCTCGGGATCATCGCTGATATCCTGAATCGGTCCGCCGATGTGTTCAATTTCAGGCAAAGCGACCGGCTCGCCATTTTGGAACTGTGCCCAGGCCAGATTACGGCGCACACGCCCGTCATGATCCAGGTACAGCATTCCGGTCGCGCCATCGATTTCCTGCATCGGGGTGGTGCGCGCTGCGAATAACGCGGCGATCAGCTGGTAGGCGTCATAGCCCATGGCATGCAGTCGACCATGACGACGTTCTTCCGGCCAGTGTTCGTTGTACAGAGGCGGCAGGCTCTCTATCCAGCTCTGAGGCGCAACAATCCACGGGATATCTGCGAACATGATACCGTTCAGGTCCGAATTGGAACGGCCATCCATGGCATTGATTGACGATGTCGAATACACGGGCAGGTCGCCCGAGTAGTGGAACTTCAATTGGGACTTCAACAAGCGGCCGGCCGGTGCGTCAGCCGCGAGAAAGATGAATTCGCTGTCCTGGCGGCGACGCGGGTCAAACTGCAGGGGCCCACCGATATTTGCGCGCAGACGTTGATAACGTCGCACGCTGCCCGATAAAGCCATCAAATCTTCGATCGTATTTGAGAAGTCCTGAATGCCTGGAGTGTATGTTCGGTAGTCCAGTAATGTCCCGTCAAGCGCTTCAAATTCGGTCGAAAAACTCGCCAGAACACGACGGCCCCAATCGTTGTTTGGTACCAGTGCAACCGCTTTCGTATAGCCATCTGCTAATGCCCGCCCGGCGGCGGATCGTGCTTCATCCTCCGGGGACAGTGCAAATTGATAAAGGCCCGGCGGTGCCAGAGTATCTTCAGGCAGGTAGTTCAGTGTCAGCACCGGCACCGGAACAAAAATGTCGTTAGCGAGTTCGATAACGCTATTTCTGAGTAACGGGCCGATGACAAATTCGGCACCGTCGGCAACAGCGTTCGAATAGGCCGCACTTGCGCCGCCCCCGCTGTTCACGTCATACACACGAACCGTCTGCGGCTCCTCAAGGCTTGATGCGGTAGAGAAATACGCGCCAAAAAAACCGTTCTGAACTGCGTGGCCAGCTGGCGCTGTACGCCCGGACAGTGGTAGCAGCAAAGCGATTTGCCGTGGGTAGTCGAGGCTTAATTCGTCAGGCAACTGCATTCTGCCGACGATTACCATTGCTGGATGGAACGCGTTGGACTCGCGCCAGCGCACGGCACCGTTTGTCCAACCGATGCCTTGTTGTCCCGTGGATACCGCGAGCGACCCGAGTTCGAGCCATGCCCTGACATCCCGATCGAGCGCCAACGCAGCACTTCCCCGAAGCACCTGCGGATCGCTGACGAGCAGGCCTTGCCAGAGACGCCACCGATTCTGCTCAATACTCCGCCTGTCCCTAAGCCATGTCTCACGTTGCATCATGAGTTCAATGGCGCGTGCGGGATCGCCTTTCTGTATCCAGGCGTCAGCCCGCAGTGCCTCGACGCGTTGCCTGTGCCGTTCCGAAAGCGACTCGCGACTCATGGGCTCGAGAATGCTGAGGGAGCCGTCGGCCTCGCCGGTATACAGCAATAGTGCGGCGGCGTTAGTGCTCCATAGCCTGCGCAGGTCGTTACTGCTTGGTCTCTGGACGTCACGAAATGCGTTGCGAGCTCGCACCGCGTCGCCGGCATCAAGCCATTGCTCAACCGCGAGCAACGTCAACCTGTCTTGCTCGATTCCGGTGGTGTCCGCAGCCAGTCCGATGAATATCGCGGCCGCATCGTCATGCTCTCCGTTTCTCGCCAGTCGTTCAGCCCTTTTCTCCCCAGGTGCGCCGCCGAAGCCACCGCCACCGGTTGATCCGCAAGCGCCGAGCATTAAAGTCAGCAAAAGCAGTGTGACAAGACTTGCCACGGGGCTTCTTTCACGGGCAGGATATCTCGGAGCCATCGTCATACGCCTGAACATTCCTGGAGGTAGAGCTACTCAATGAGCGGCACACTATTCATCGTGGCAACGCCGATCGGCAACCTGGAAGATCTGGCGCCGCGAGCACGCCAGACGCTTGCGACCGTCGATCTCATTGCCGCCGAGGATACCCGGCACACCGGGCGATTGCTATCGCATTTCGGCATCAAAACACGGCTTTATGCACTGCATGATCACAATGAAGAAGAGAGTGCAGAATCACTCGTCGCCGAACTGGCGAACGGCAGATCAGTCGCGCTGGTCAGCGATGCGGGGACGCCGCTTCTGAGCGATCCTGGCTATCGGCTCGTGCGGGCCGCGCACCGCGACGGCGTTCCTGTTTCTCCCATTCCGGGCCCGAGTGCGTTGACGACTGCGCTGTCCGTTGCGGGCCTGCCCACCGATCGTTTTTGTTTTGAGGGCTTCTTGCCCGCAAAGGCAAAAGCGCGCAGGGACGTTCTCGCGAGTCTGGTGAACGAACCGCGCACGATGATCTTCTATGAATCCGTACACCGCATTGAGAAGACCCTTGAGGATCTGGTTTCGATTTTCGGCGCCGGTCGTCCCGCCTTTATCGGCCGGGAACTGAGCAAAATGTACGAGCAGTGTGTTCAGGCAAGACTGGATGAATTACTGGACCAGCTTGTCAACGGAACGATTCCCGGCAAGGGCGAATTCGTGCTTGTAGTGGGTGGGTCAACTGTGGCCGAGACCTCGTCAGTCGATATTGATCGTCTACTTGTCGAGCTTGCGGACAAGTTGCCGGGCAAAGAGGTCGCCAAAGTTATCTCACGCGCGACTGGCGAGAAGCGCAACGCGCTCTATGAGCGACTCCTTGTCCTGAGAGACCGCGGGTAACTCGTGGGCGATATATCTGTCGTCGGAAGTAGAGCGCCAGCGCAGCGAGGTCCCGTCAAGCGGGATCGAAACATTGAAGACAACAGAACTACGGGCCGCGAGTCACGTGTGTGCAACATAGTGTAGAATTCGCCGTCCGAGAAAGCAGGAGTCGGCCAGGCAATCGCTGTGAGTTTCTGGCTTGCAGAGGAAAGTCCGGGCTCCTTCGGACAAGGCGCCAGGTAACGCCTGGAGGGTGTGAGCCCATGGAAAGTGCCACAGAAAATATACCGCCGGCTCTGGCCGGTAAGGGTGAAAAGGTGCGGTAAGAGCGCACCGCGCGACTGGCAACAGTTCGCGGCACGGTAAACCCCGCCTGGAGCAAGACCAAATAGGGGAGTAGCAGCTCTGCTGCGCCGCCGGTTCCGAGCGGACTCCCGGGTAGGTTGCTAGAGGCAGTCGGCGACGGCTGTCCCAGATGAATGATTGTCGATGACAGAACCCGGCTTATTGCCGGCTCCTACTTTCTCACTTTTTCTGAAAATACTTTAAAATCAATTAGTTATTGACTTATTGTCAACTCGTGCGGGACAATATGCGCTCACTGCGCAAACCAGGACTCAAATCAGCCGAATACCAGTTCTGTCGCCGTTTCCCGACCCGATTCTCACGTCCTGTCGAGGATTCGACGTTAAGTATATGATTTTCTTAGCGCCAGAGCTGCCACAATTTGCCCGAATTGGGCCACCTAAAAGCCCATAAGTCCCTGTACAACAACAATTAATTGCCAGGGCTTGTTGACGCTCCCAGCACCCCGACCTTATAGTGTCGAAAAGTGGATAAAAGTGGGAGGAGATGGGCTTCCTGCCCAGGGTTCGCGCCAGAAGAGCGAAGCCGGGGACGTCCGTTACATTGTGTTTCGCGGAGCTACCAAAGTCACATTGGACGCCAAAGGGCGTATGGCAATACCGACCCGGTATCGGGAGCGGCTGGCTGCCCGTTGTGATGGCGAGATCGTCGTAACGGTCGACAGGGACCATTGCCTGCTCATTTACCCGTTGCCGGATTGGGAGGAACTCGAACGAAAGCTCGTGCGCCTGCCCAGCATGCACAAGGTCGCACGCCGAATTGTCCGAATCATGGTCGGGTATGCGACCGAAGTTGATATGGACGGAAGTGGCCGGATTCTGGTGTCGCGAGAGCTGCGAGATTTCGCGTCACTTGAGAAGCAGGCGGTCTTGATTGGGCAGGGCAATAAATTCGAACTTTGGGATGAAGAAACCTGGAACGAAAAACGCGATGCATGGCTTGGTGAGGAAGATGACGGCGATTTGCCGGCCGACCTTGAGGCAATTTCGTTCTAGGTGGCGCTGCATCCCATGAGCAGCAACGCGCATGTGCCGGTGCTGCTAGGGCCAGTCCTCGAAGGACTGAATTTAAAACAAGACGGTTTGTACGTCGACGGGACTTTCGGACGCGGGGGACACAGTAGCGCGATATTGGCGGCTCTGAATACGGAAGGTCGATTGATCGCAATCGATCGGGACCCGCAAGCAATTGTATCAGCGGCGCCGGCACTGACGAATGATCCACGTCTTACACTTATAAGGAGCGATTATGCGGAATTGGCGACACACATTGACGAGCGAGGACTCACAGGACGAGTCAACGGCTTGTTACTCGACCTCGGAGTTTCGTCACCGCAACTGGATGAAGCCGGACGAGGCTTCAGCTTTCTTCGCAACGGACCGTTGGACATGCGAATGGACCCGAATTCAGGCATCTCTGCCGCCGAGTTCCTTCGTACCGTGGAGAAAAAAAACTTGACCCGATTACTCAGAATGTATGGCGATGAGCCGCAGGCTGCGCATATCGCCAGCGCAGTCGTGGCAAGCCGCGAGACCGCTGCTATTGAGACGACAAAACAGTTGGCGGACATCGTTGCTTCTGTGGTGCCGGCGCATATGCGAAAAAAACACCCGGCGACCAAAACGTTCCAGGCGATTCGCATCTTCATTAACAACGAACTCGAGCAACTTGAGGCAGCGCTTGCTCAATCGATTGACTTGCTTGCGAAGGGCGGACGTCTTTGCGTCATTAGTTTTCACTCGCTCGAGGACCGAATGGTCAAGCGGTTCATCCGTGATGCGTCTCGAGAAACCGAACAGTATCGCGGCATGCCCAACGTTCCCGAAGAGTTTCAACCGAAGCTCAAGCCGATTGGCAGAGGAATCGTAGCGACAGCTGATGAAATTGCGGCAAATGTGCGAGCGCGCAGCGCACGTCTTCGAACTGCGGAGCGCAGGTGATGCAGGTAGCGCAGACACGCCAGCCGTTCATGCTTGTGCTCGCATTCGCAGTGGTCTGCGTAACCAGTGCGTTGGCTTTGGTCTACACCAAGCACGAGTCGCGCAAGCTGTTCGTAGAGCTTGAAGCGCTCACGCAGGAACGCGATGAACTGAACATTGAGTGGAGCCAGTTGCAAATCGAGCAAAGCACCTGGGCCACGCACGCACGCATCGAGCAAGTTGCGACTGACAACTTGTCCCTGGTGCGACCCGATGCAACGGAAATAGTCGTAATCGAACGTCCATGACACGCGGTGCCGAGACAAAACGACAAACTGCCAGACGATTTGCCGGCAGAGTAACGGTGGTAGGGTTCTTCTTTGCGCTTATCGCATCGTCTCTGCTTGCGCGTGCAGTCCACCTGCAGGTCCTTAACAAGGACTTCCTGAATCAACAGGCCGACACACGGCATCTTCGCACCGAGAAGATCTCAGCGCATCGCGGGACCATCACAGATCGCAACGGCGAACCGCTGGCGATGAGCACGCCGGTTGACAGTATCTGGGCGAATCCGAAGGAACTGGCGCCGGCTGTCGACAGTGTGCCAAAACTCGCTCGTATACTGGGTATCGAGCCACAGCAGTTGATGCGCCGCATAACTCGCAGTATGGACAAGGAGTTCCTGTACCTGAAACGTCACGTCAGCCCGGAACAGGCGCAGGAAGTGCTGGCGATCAATCTCCCTGGCGTGAACGTGCAGCGTGAGTACCGTCGTTACTATCCGGCAGGCGAAGTTGCAGGTCACCTCGTCGGCTTCACGGATATTGATGATGAAGGCCAGGAAGGCCTGGAACTCGCATTTAATCACTGGCTTGCAGGTGAGTCAGGCGCGAAGCGCGTCCTGAAAGACCGCCTCGGACGCTCAGTCGAGAATGTCGAGAGCATTCGACCGCCGCATCATGGCAAAGACCTTCGCACAAGCATTGATCTGAGGATCCAATACCTGGCCTATCGGACGCTCAAGGCGGCCATCCAGTCCTACAGCGCAGAGTCAGGGTCGGTCGTCATGCTCGACATTCATACTGGCGAAGTTCTCGCGATCGTTAATCAGCCGACATACAACCCGAATGACCGTTCGCAGTACTCGGCTGAGCGCTATCGCAATCGGGCGATCACCGATATTTTTGAGCCGGGTTCGAGCGTTAAACCACTCATCGTCGCGGCGGCACTCGAAAGCGGTCAATACCACCCGAGCAGTATCGTTGATACGGCACCTGGCTTTGTAGTCGTCGGTCCGAAGAGGATCGAGGACAGCCGTAACCTGGGTCGCATCAGTCTGACAACAGTACTCGCGCGTTCGAGTAATGTCGGCGTAACGAAACTCGCAATGTCTCTGGAGCCGGACCAGCTGTGGAGTACGATGACCCAGTTCGGTTTCGGATCACTGACCTCCAGTGGTTTCCCGGGCGAATCCGCGGGGCTGCTGACACACTACGATCACTGGCGACCAATCAGCCAGGCAACACTTGCTTATGGCTACGGTGTGTCGGTTACGCCGCTGCAATTGGCGCAAGCGTACTCGGTACTCGGCAGTGACGGTTTCCTGAAACCCGTTTCGCTGGTTGCGCTGGACTCACCGAGCGCAGGCGATCGCGTCTTGTCAACGGAGTCGGCAGCCGCAGTGCGCCGCATGCTCGAAGAAGTCGTGCGACCGGGCGGCACCGGCACAAAAGCTGCCGTAACCGGTTATCGTATTGCCGGAAAGACGGGCACCGCCTGGAAGTTCTCCGCGGGCGGGTATTCCGAGGATAAGTACATCTCAATTTTTGCGGGACTGGCACCCGCCAGCGACCCGCGCCTGGCTGCGGTCGTCGTCATCGATGAACCGAACGGTAAACTGTACTACGGCAGTGATGTCGCCGCGCCCGTATTTGCGGACATCATGTCCGAATCGTTGCGGCTGCTCGCGGTCCCACCAGATGCACTGCCCGCCAGTGATCCAGGCAGCATCGTGCAGGCAATGAGTCGATGAGCATGCCTGCGGAACATCTGACAACAACAAGCAACCTGAACGACTTGCTGCAGGGCTTTGCGGACGCCCCAGCGCTCGAAATACTTGGCCTCTCGAGCGATAGCCGCTATCTCAGGCCGGGAGATCTGTTCCTGGCTTGCGCGGGTCACAGCAGTCACGGGCTCGACTATATTGTCGACGCGGTGGAGGCCGGCGTTGCCGCTATCGCCTGGGACTCATCGACGGCGGATGCCCCGGCTAGTGACGTCGGGGTTCCGATGATCGCGGTTGCCGGACTCGCGCAACGGGTTGGCGAAATCGCGAATCGTTTTTTTGCGCGCCCCTCCGAAACGATCAAGGTCACTGGTGTTACAGGAACCAATGGGAAGACAACTGTTGCCTGGCTGATCGCGCAGTGTTTCACGCGCCTGGATCAACGCTGTGCCTACGTTGGCACATTGGGCTCCGGTATTGGCGAGATCGAGGTCGGTGACGGTTTGACGACACCGGGCGCGATCGAGCTTCATAGTCACCTTGCAGATTTTAGAAATGCTGCTGGGATGCGTGCGGCCGTCGAAGTCTCGTCGCACGCGCTGGCGCAGAACCGTGTTGACGGTGTCGCATTCGAGACAGTGCTCTTCACGAACTTGAGTCGCGATCATCTCGATTATCACGGTGACATGCAGACCTATGCTGCGACAAAAGCACGTCTGTTCCTAGAGTGTAAAGCCAGGAGTCGAATCATCAATATCGATTCTGACTTCGGTGCCGATCTCGCTGGTCGCTGCGGCCAGGATGTCGTTACGGTCTCGACAAATTTTAATCGGGTGGCGAATGGCAGGCCGCATGTATTTGTTCGATCTGTCGTCGCACGAGACAGCGGCTCAAAAGTTCGAGTGAGCAGTTCCTGGGGAGATTGCGAGTTTACGTTGCCGCTGCCGGGTGACTTCAACGTTGCCAATGCCGTTATCGTCCTTGCATTGTTGCTCGAGCAGGGCATACCGCTGGACAAAGCGTGCGACGTTATTGCAACTGTCAGCGCACCGCCTGGTCGCATGCAGCAAGTCACTGCCGCGACGGGACTTCCGTCTGTTTATGTCGACTATGCCCATACGCCGGAGGCACTCAATGTCGCGTTGCGTGCCCTTGATGCGCATTGCAAAGGCAAGCTCTGGTGCGTGTTTGGCTGCGGCGGTGATCGCGATCCGGGCAAGCGGCCGCAGATGGGAAAAATTGCCGAGCGGCGCGCCGACTATATTGTCGTAACCAATGACAATCCGCGAAGCGAGGACCCTTGCAGCATCATTGCGGCGATCGCCGAAGGTCTCGCAAGGCCTGATCGGGCGACGATCATTGAGGATCGCGCAGCGGCAATCGCCTGGGCTATCGGACAAGCGGCGGCAGATGACATTGTGCTGATCGCTGGCAAGGGTCATGAAAACTATCAACTGCTCGATGGCGAGCGAGTTGACTTTTCCGATTACGGCGCAGCACTGGCCAATCTGGCCGCACTGGCGGAGGCGAGCGCATGAACGCAACGCTTTCGTTCGCGGCATACTCGATGCAAGGAACACTGCACGGTGACGACACGACGTTCGGTGGCGTCAGCACCGACTCGCGCACGATTCAAGAAGGTGAGTTATTCGTTGCGCTATCCGGACCTAATTTCGACGGCAGGAAATTCGTCAGCCAGGCACATGTAAAGGGTGCCGCTGCTGCGGTTGTCAATTCGCCCGTTACGGACGATATCGCCCAGATCGAGGTTGATGATACAAGGCTTGCGCTCGGGCAACTCGGCTCAGCATGGTGTGCGCAACACTCTGTGACCGTAATCGGAATTACCGGCAGCAACGGTAAGACTACTCTCAAAGATTTGACGGCTGCGTGCCTGTCGACTGTGGCACCGACTCTTGCAACACAGGGCAATCTCAACAACGACATCGGCATGCCACTGATGATGTCTCGCATCGACGAATCACATAAATTCGCGGTACTTGAAATGGGAGCGAACCACGCGGGCGAAATTGCGTACCTGACCTCGCTCGCCAAGCCCGACGTAGTCGTTATCACAAATGCGTCAGCTGCTCATCTCGAGGGATTCGAATCAATCGAGGGTGTCGCGCACGCCAAGGCAGAAATACTGCTCGGGGAACCAGGACATGAAATCGCGGTTCTGAATTCAGATGACGAGTTCTATTCGTATTGGATGTCACTCGTCGAGAACAGCGACGTGCTGAGCTTTGGCCTCAATGAAGATGCTGACATCAGGGCTGATCAAGTTGAGACGGCCAAAGGCCAAACGCACTTTACGCTGCATTTGCTTGATGCAAAGATTGACATCACGTTACCACTTGCTGGTGCGCACAATGTGCGTAATGCGTGCGCCGCTGCTGCCATAGCCACCGCGCTGGATGTTCCATCAGAGAACATCAAAGAAGCTCTCGAGAAAGTCCAACCGATTGCGGGGCGCTTACACCCTCTAAAGGGTCAATGCGGCGCGACGCTGTACGACGATAGTTATAACGCCAATCCGCTTTCTGCGATTGCAGCGGCCGAATTTCTTGCTTCCTTAGCAGGTGAAAACTGGTTCGTGCTCGGGGACATGTTCGAGCTTGGAGAAGATGCTGCCCAATTGCACAACGACGTTGGCAAAGCGATCCGGAGTAGCGGGGTTGATCGACTGTTTGCATTTGGAGAGTTAAGTCGCAACGCGGTGGACGCGTTTGGTGAAGGAGCGTCGGCATACGACGTGCTGGATGCATTGATTGACGATGTGTCGAACGCTTTGACCAGCAACGTCAATGTGCTGGTCAAAGGCTCGCGGTCGATGCGCATGGAGCGCGTCGTCGATGCGTTGCGTGCGCATCCTTTGAGAAGAGAGGTCTGATCATGCTGCTCTATCTCACCAGTTATCTGGCGCAATTCGAATCCGGCTTTAACGTTTTCAGTTACCTGACGATGCGCGCAATTCTCGGTGCGCTGACAGCGCTGATACTGTCCTTCGTCATCGGCCCTCGAATGATTGCGAAGCTCAGTGTCAATCAGGTTGGCCAGCCGGTTCGTGAAGAAGGGCCCGACACGCATTTAATCAAGGCGGGCACGCCGACGATGGGTGGTGCGTTAATCCTGACAGCGATCGCGATAAGCACGGTCTTATGGGCCGATCTCGAAAACACGTATGTCTGGGTTGTTCTATTCGTGACGCTGTCATTCGGTGTCATCGGCTATGTCGACGACTACAAGAAACTCGTGTTGCAGGATCCGGCTGGAATCTCTACGAAACAGAAACTGTTCTGGCAGTCGGCCGCCGCAATTGTTGCTGCGATTGCCCTGTATTACAGCGCCGAAGCGAACGGTACGCTCGACACGGCGACAGCATTGTTGATTCCTTATTTCAAGGATTTGACGATTCCGCTCGGCATGTTCCAGATCGTCATCACCTACTTTTTTATCGTCGGCTTCAGTAACGCGGTCAATCTGACTGACGGACTTGATGGCCTCGCAATCATGCCAACAGTGCTTGTCGGCGGAGCGCTAGGTGTTTTCGCTTATGTAACCGGCAACACAAATTTTTCGGACTACCTTGGCATTCCATACGTGGCGGGCACGGGCGAAATCCTCGTATTCTGCTCGGCGCTCGCCGGTGCCGGACTTGGTTTTCTGTGGTTCAACACGTATCCGGCACAAGTTTTCATGGGTGATATCGGCGCGTTGTCGCTTGGCGCCTCACTCGGTGTTGTCGCCGTTGTGGTACGGCAGGAAATCGTACTCGCGATCATGGGTGGCGTTTTCGTCATCGAAACCCTGTCGGTCATCATTCAGGTCGCGTCATTCAAGCTAACCGGCAAGCGTGTTTTTCGCATGGCGCCGCTACATCATCACTTCGAACTCAAAGGCTGGGCAGAGCCCAAGGTCATTGTTCGATTCTGGATAATTACGGTCATTCTCGTGCTGATCGGTCTTGCGAGTTTGAAAATACGATGAATGCCGCCAGCAAAACTGAGTCAGCAGGCAAGGATCTCGTGCTTGGTTTGGGTGCAACCGGTTTGTCGATCGCGCGCTATCTGAAGCGCAACGACATGAAAGCGAAATTTCTCGATAGCCGCGACGTACCGCCGGGGCTGGACGAATTGAAGGATGTATGGCCGGGCGCTGACATTGCTTTGGGCGAGATGAAATTGCCGAGAAACATCGATCGGATAATCGTCTCACCCGGTATTGCGGACAGTCACGACGTGCTGAAAAAGGCACGCGAGAAAAAGCTCGAAGTCGTATCCGATATCGAGATTTTCGCGCGTGAGGCGAAGGCGCCGTTTGTCGCGGTAACCGGATCGAATGGCAAGAGCACGGTGACGACCTTGCTCTACCACATGTGTCGGGCTGCCGGTCGTACGGTGCTGGCCGGCGGCAATCTCGGAGAACCCGCTCTGGATCTGCTCGACGATGACAAGCCCGACATCTACCTGCTCGAGTTATCGAGTTTTCAGCTGCAACGTACCGATACATTACCGGCCGAAGTTGCGGTACTTCTGAATGTCTCGCCAGACCATCTCGATTGGCATACCGACGAAGACGAGTACCGGCGGTCGAAATATCGGGTCTATCGTGAAGCTCGTAATGCGGTCGTCAATCGTGCCGATGACGAGGCTAAGGAGCGGGCAAAAGGCATAGAAAACGTCATCACCTTCGGACTCGATGAGCCTGCAGAAGACCAATACGGAATTCGGCGCATGGAGGACGAGATCTACCTCGCTCGTGGCAAGTCATTGCTGATCGCAACCACGGATGTGGCTCTGGTCGGGCTGCATAATCAGGCTAATGCCCTGGCGGCGCTGGCCGCCGGCGAGCTGCTGGGTCTTGAAATGCCAGCCATGCTGCAGGTAGTCAGTGAATTCCCGGGTCTGCCACATCGCATGCAATTCGTTGCCCGCAGGGCCGCTGTTGATTACATCAATGATTCCAAGGCAACCAATGTCGCGGCGGCCGTCGCGTCGATTGAATCAGTCAACGGTAGCGTGATTCTCGTTGCCGGCGGCGAGGGCAAGGGTGACGATTTCAGTGAACTCGCAGCGGCGCTCGAGGGTAAGTTGCGTGCAGCCGTGTTGGTCGGCAAAGACGCAGAGGCTATCGCAAACGCGCTCGATACCGTCATGCCGGTCTACTTTGCGCAGGATATGGACGACGCAGTTTGCCAGGCCGCAGCTTACGCAGAGTCCGATGACACGGTATTGCTCGCGCCGGCCTGTGCGAGTTTTGATCAGTACGAAAACTACGGCGCTCGTGGCGACGCGTTCCGCGACGCGGTGGAGGCGCTCTCCAGATGACGACAAGAAGCGCAATGATGCCGTTCCCGGCACGCCTTCGGACCGAACTCAAACTCGATCCTGTGTTATTGACCTTGGTCATGACGCTCTTGCTTGGCGGTTTCGTCATCCTGACATCGGCGTCAATAACGATTTCCGACAACGCGACCGGAAATCCATTTTTTTACCTCGAACGTCAACTGCTTGCAGCAGCAATCGGAACGGCAGCCGGGTTGTTCTGCCTTTTCGTGCCGATGCGAGTGTGGCAGAGCCTCGGGCCGTTGATGCTGCTTCTCGGTCTCGCTCTTTTGTGCGTCGTGCTTGTTCCTGGCATCGGCTATGAAGTTAACGGTAGCAAGCGCTGGGTACGTTTCGGAATCATGAACATGCAGGTCTCGGAGCCAGCGCGACTGTGCATGCTCGTGTATCTGGCAGGCTACGTGGTTCGCCAACAGAAAGCGCTCCGCGAGCAATTCGTCGGATTTCTGCGGCCCATGCTGGTCTTGATCCTGGGGTGTGCACTGTTGCTCGCCGAGCCTGATTTTGGCGCGGCGATAGTCTTGCTCGCGACTGCGCTCGTTATGTTGTTCGTTGCCGGTGCGCGCATTCGCGACTTCTTGCTGTTCTTCGCGGCTGCGATCACCGCGATGGTTGCGCTGGCGGTCACATCACCGTACAGGGTGAAACGCCTGACCGGCTTTCTCGATCCGTGGGCTGACCCATTCGACTCCGGCTTTCAGTTGACTCAGTCGCTGATCGCCATTGGCCGTGGTGAGTGGATTGGTGTCGGCCTCGGAGAGGGCGTACAAAAACTGTTCTACCTACCCGAAGCGCACACGGACTTTGTGTTCGCTGTGTTTGCTGAAGAATTCGGCCTCTTGGGTTCGTTCGTGCTTATCGCGTTGTTCCTGGCACTTCTCTGGCGCGTTTTCAAACTGGCGATGCGTGCGGCGGACTCCGAGAGGTTTTTCGAGGCCTATCTTGCGATAGGTCTCGGCACCTGGCTTGGATTACAGGCGTTCATCAACGTCGGCGTCAACATGGGGTTGTTGCCAACCAAAGGGCTGACCTTGCCTTTGATTAGTTATGGCCGCAGCAGTCTGATCACTGCGATGACCGCGATTGGCTTGCTACTGCGAATCCACCATGAGCTCGTGGTCGACGCAAGACCGGTCAATCGTAAGCGGAGGCGTAAGAGATGAGCGGCCGGCCGATGAATCGACCAATTCTTGTTATGGCGGGGGGCACAGGAGGTCACGTGTACCCGGCGCTTGCAGTTGCTCGGTCACTCGAAGCGCATGCGCAGGACATCGTGTGGCTGGGTACACATCGCGGCCTCGAATCGAAAATCGTGCCTGCAGCCGGTATCGATATCGAGTGGATCAGCGTTAAGGGACTACGCCGTAAAGGGATCGCCGCGCTGTTCATTGCACCCTTTCAATTGGCATGGGCGCTGTTGCAGTCGCTCGCTGTCATTTTGCGACGCCGACCCGCTGCCGTACTCGGCATGGGTGGCTTCGTATCCGGGCCAGGCGGACTTGCCGCCTGGCTGACCCGTCGGCCGCTCGTGATTCACGAGCAGAATGCGGCCGCCGGCCTTACAAACCGTCTTCTGGCGCGTCTTGCCCGGGTTGTGCTGCAAGCCTTCCCGGGCAGTTTTAATTCCCGTGTCAACGCTGAAACCGTTGGTAACCCGGTTCGCGAGGACATAGCAGCGGTGCCGCCCCCATCTGAACGTTACATCGATCACAAGGGTCCGCTACGTCTTCTCGTCCTGGGCGGCAGTCAAGGTGCACTGGTGCTTAACATGACAGTACCCGAGGCCCTGTCGAAGCTGCCTGAACAAGATCGCCCCGTGGTTCGCCATCAATGCGGTAGCCGGACGATTGATAGCGCACGCGACGCCTACGAAAAACACAATGTCGAAGTTGACCTGGTCGCGTATATCGACGACATGGCCTCGAGTTACGCCTGGGCCGACCTCGTCGTCTGTCGAGCCGGTGCGCTAACTGTCGCCGAACTCTGCGCTGTCGGCTTGCCCGCGCTGTTCGTGCCATACCCTGCGGCAGTCGATGATCATCAAACCGCCAATGCCCGACCCATGGCAGATTCAGGCGCCGCCGTAATAATCGACGAAAGCATGCTGAGCGCTGACGTACTGGTGGGGCAATTGCGCGATTGGCTGTCGACCCGGCAGGAACTGCAAGCCAAAGCTGAGGCAGCTCATGAACTGGACAAGCCGAGCGCGCTGATGCGAATCACCGAGCTGTGCCTCGAACAAGTGGAGGCGCGACATGACCATGCGTAGCAGGGCGTATCTCCTCGAAATCTCTGGGGGACAAGCATGATCAGTCGAATGCGGCGAATTCACTGCGTGCACTTCGTTGGAATCGGTGGCTCCGGCATGTCCGGTATCGCAGAGGTCATGCTGAGCCTCGGCTACAAGGTGCAGGGCTCGGATCTGAAACCCAACAAACAAACACGGCGTCTTGAGAGCCAGGGCGCCACCGTATTCATCGGCCACGCTGCCGACAACATTGAAAACGCCGATGCTGTTGTAGTTTCCAGCGCGGTCGATGAAACCAATCCTGAAGTGGCTGCAGCACGTGAGCGCCTGATGCCGGTCGTGCAACGCGCAGAAATGCTGGCCGAGCTAATGCGATTCCGCTATTCAATCGCCGTCGCCGGAACGCATGGCAAGACCACGACAACAAGTCTGGTCGCGAGCGTACTGGCCGAAGGCGGTCTTGACCCGACCTTTGTCATTGGCGGCCGACTCAAGAGTGCAGACGCGAACGCGCGGCTTGGTCAGGGTGACTACCTGGTGGCCGAAGCTGACGAAAGCGACGCATCGTTCGTTCATCTGAATCCGATGCTCGCGGTCGTCACGAATATCGATGCTGATCACATGTCGACTTACGACGGTGATATGGAGAAATTGCGTTCGGGCTTTGTAGAATTTCTACACAACCTGCCTTTTTACGGTCTGGCCGTTGTCTGTATCGATGACCCGGGTGTCAATGACGTGCTGGGCAGCATTGGTAGATCGGTTGTGACCTATGGCATTCACGAAGAGGCCGACGTACGCGCCGAGAACATCGAATTCTTGCATGGGTCGACGAATTTTGACGTCGTGCGTTCCGGTGAACGCGATGAGCTGCATGTGGCCCTGCAGTTGCCAGGCATGCACAACGTCCGAAATGCACTTGCCGCTATCGCGGTTGCCGACGAATTGCAGATCGGTGATGACGCGGTCGTTTGTGCTCTCGAAGGATTCGAAGGTATCGATCGTCGTTTCCAATGCCTTGGTGACATCGAAACAGCGGTGGGCAAGATCATGCTCGTCGACGACTACGGACATCATCCAACCGAAATTGCCGCGACCCTGTCGGCTGCACGAACAGGTTGGCCGGATCGCCGTGTAGTGCTTGTGTTTCAGCCGCACCGTTATACACGGACCCGCGATCTGATGGATGATTTCGCCGCAGTACTATCGGATGCCGATGTGGCTATTGTTCTCGATGTCTACGCTGCCGGCGAAAACCCTATCGCCGGTGCTGATGGTCGCGCAATTGCCAGGGCCGTCCGTACCCGCGGCGCGGTGGAGCCCCTGTTCGTCGAAGCGCTCGATGACTTGCAACCAGTCCTTGAGCGCGTCATTGAGGAGGGTGATCTGGTACTGACGATGGGAGCAGGCGATATCGGCGCTTATGCAGCTGGTTTGCCAGATCTCCTGTCCACGAAGCCGACACTCAAGGTGCACTCATGATGGCCGCGGAGAAAGCCAATGTGTGCGGGGAAATCCGGCTGAATGAGCCCATGAGCAACCACACATCGTGGCGCGTCGGCGGTCCGGCCGAGACTTTCTTTGTGCCATCCAGCCTTGAAGCCCTGTCAGAGTTTCTACACGAACTGCACGCTTCCGTACCGGTGTTCTGGTTTGGCGTTGGTAGCAATCTGCTGGTTCGCGACGGCGGTATAAAGGGCGTTGTCATTTCTGCATCGCGCGTCCTCAAGGATCTCGAGCGCGTCGAACACTACACCGTCCGTGCTGGCAGTGGTTTGCCGTGCACACAGCTCGCACGACAATGCATACGCTGGGGCATCGGGCCTTGCGAGTTCTTCGCTGGAATTCCAGGCACCGTTGGCGGCGCGCTCGCGATGAACGCCGGCGCCCATGGTGGGGAAACCTGGGAGCGCGTTGCATCGGTGCGCACGATCGACCGTTCAGGGGTCATAAATCAACGCGCGCCAAACGAGTACTCGGTCGGCTACCGCAGATTGACCGGGCCAACCGGCGAATGGTTTATCGAAGGGACATTTCGCTTCGATCCGGAAGTGACGCCAAGCATGGAAACGCTGAACGACATGCTCGAGCGACGCAAGGCAACACAGCCACTTGGACTGCCAAGTTGCGGGTCCGTGTTTCGCAATCCGCCGGGCGATCACGCAGCCCGGCTCATCGAGGCGGCCGGACTGAAGGGCTTTTCGATCGGTGGTGCAGAAGTCTCTGAGAAACATGCCAACTTCATCATTAACAAAGACAACGCGTCAGCGACGGACGTCGAGGAATTGATCGAGCACGTGCGTCAAGCTGTTGTTGAAGAGCACGGAGTCCAACTGATACATGAAGTACGCATCGTCGGTGAGGGGGCCAAATGAGCCGCATAGCGACCTTGCGTGAGGAACGGTTTGTTGTCGGTGATGCGCGTGTTTTTGGTCGTGTTGCGGTCATGCTCGGCGGTATGTCCGCTGAGCGCGAGGTGTCGCTGGATACCGGCTCAGCCGTGCTAAAGGCGTTGTTGTCCCGCGGCATCGATGCGCACCCTTGGGACCCTGCGCAGAAAAGCCTTGTCGAACTCGCGTCTGCTGCCTTTGATCGCGTATGGATAGCCTTGCACGGCACTGGTGGTGAGGACGGATCATTGCAAGGTGCATTGCAATGGATCGACATGCCCTATACAGGCAGTGGTGTCATGGCGTCCGCGTTGGCGATGGATAAAGTCCGCAGCAAACACCTGTTCGAGTACGCCGGCATTCCGACGCCGGAATACGCCGTAATTCGTCACCAGGCAGATGCTGTACTCGCTGCAGAATCTCTCGACTATCCAATAGTGCTAAAACCGTCAGGGCAGGGTTCAAGCGTGGGCATGTCCAAGGTCTTCGAGCGAGATGAGCTTCCAGCCGCTGTCGATCTCGCACTCAGTTATGGAGGTGTTGCGATCGCCGAGCGTTGCATCGTCGGAGACGAATTCACGGTCGGCGTACTGCAGGGGGAGGCGCTGCCGAGTATTCGGATCGAGACACCGCGTGCTTTCTATGATTACCGCGCGAAGTATGAGTCCGATCGCACTGAGTATCACTGCCCGGGGACAACGGACGCTGAGACAGAAGCGCTATACGCCAAGCTGGCAATTGCGGCATTTAATGAAGTGGATTGTTCGGGTTGGGGGCGGGTCGATTTCATGACGGGCGACGATGGTCAGCCGCAAGTGCTCGAGGTCAACACAATTCCGGGCATGACAAGTCACAGCCTTGTGCCCATGGCGGCAAGAAAAGCAGGCATTGATTTTGAAGAGCTCTGTTGGCGCATTCTGGAAACAAGCGTTAGCGAGGGCTTTCGATCCAACGAGGTTGAGGTAGCAGCAAATGACGCGTAAGCAGGCACAACGAAGACGGAAAAAAACCGCACCGCGGTTCCGGATGCCCACAATTCGTGCGGCGCACATCGTTGCACCAATCGTCGCCGTGGGCGCTGTCATTGCCACTTACCTCATCAGCGCAAATATGCTCGATCGCCCGATCCGATCCATTGAGATCAATGGGCCGTTTCAACGCGTCACTGCGTTACAGATTGAAGAGGCAATTAGCGATGAACTCGAGGACGGATTCGTTAGTGCGGACCTCGCTGGCATGCAGCATCAAATTGTTGAGTTGCCCTGGATCGATCAGGCCGTGGTAGCCAGACGCTGGCCAAGCCGGCTTCGCATAACGGTCACCGAGCAGGTGCCTGCAGCCATTTGGGGTGAGCGAGGGTTACTAAACACACGTGGTGAGCTATTCGTCACCGAGGCCAGGCACATCCCAGCGGAGTTGCCGCGTCTCAGCGGTCCCGAGAATCGTTCAGCTGATGTCGCGAAACGCTATCTGGATATTCGTGATCGGCTGATCCCGGTCGGGCTGGACTTGCGTCGCGTGCAGCTCGATCCGCGCGGTGCCTGGGACATGACTTTGCACAACGGTGTAGAAGTGCGGCTCGGACGCCGCGACGTCGATGAACGCACTGAACTGTTCCTCGATACCGTCGCGGACATCATCGCCGGGCGTGCGGCCGAGATCGAATACGTTGACATGCGTTACAGCAATGGATTCACGATTGGCTGGAACAACGGATCGCGTACGCCGGTCGATGATCCAGACGAAGATATTGCCGAATTGCTCGCGTTACGGGGTGATGGCTGAATGCTGGAAGCCCATTCAAACGCGGCCTATGGGAGTTCATGAGATGAGTTCCAAGCGTGCCGATAAGAACCTGATCGTTGGACTCGACGTTGGAACATCCAAGGTTGTCGCGATCGTCGGTGAGATCAACGAAGACGGCATGATTGAAGTCGTCGGTATCGGCTCGCATCCGTCTCGTGGCCTGAAGAAGGGTGTTGTTGTCAACATCGAGTCGACAGTGCACTCCATTCAACGTGCCGTTGAAGAAGCTGAGTTGATGGCGGGTTGTGACATTCACTCTGTGTATACGGGTATTGCTGGCAGTCACGTTCGCAGTCTCAATTCGCACGGTATCGTTGCGATTCGCGATAAGGAAGTGAGCGCGGGCGACGTCGATCGTGTGATCGATGCGGCACGAGCGGTCGCGATTCCCGCGGACCAGAAGATTCTGCATATTCTGCCGCAGGAATTTTTGATCGATAACCAGGAAGGAATTCGTGAGCCGGTCGGCATGTCGGGCGTACGCCTTGAGGCGAAGGTGCACATGGTGACAGGTGCTGAGAGCGCGGCACAGAACATCGTCAAGTGCGTGCAGCGCTGCGGTCTGGAAGTCGATGACATGGTTCTCGAGCAACTCGCATCGAGCTACTCGGTATTGACTGACGACGAGAAGGAGCTCGGCTCCTGCATTGCCGATATTGGCGGCGGCACAACCGACCTCGCGGTATTTCTGGGTGGCGCGATTCAGCATACCGCTGTTATCCCCATCGCTGGAGATCAGGTTACTAACGACATTGCCGTATCGATGCGCACGCCGACGCAGTATGCAGAAGAGATCAAGATCAAATACGCCTGCGCACTGTCGCAGCTCGCGAACCCGGACGAGACGATCGAGGTTCCGAGTGTCGGTGAGCGGCCACCGCGGAGACTCGCACGGCAAACACTTGCCGAGATCGTCGAGCCTCGTTTTGAAGAACTTTTCGGCCTGATCCGCGATGAGTTACGACGCTCGGGTTTTGAAGAACTGATCGCAGCAGGTGTCGTTATCACAGGCGGAAGCGCCAAGATGGAGGGCGCTGTGGAGCTTGCCGAAGAGGTATTTCACATGCCCGTGCGCGTTGGCTCACCGCAATACGTCGAGGGTCTTATGGATGTCGTACGCAATCCAATACATGCAACTGGGGTGGGCCTGCTTCTTTACGGATACGAAAGCCTTACACGTCGCAGTAAACGAGCTACACCGATCAGCCACAACCTGAATGATGTGTGGGGTCGAATGAAAGCCTGGTTTGGCGGGCAGTTTTAGGAGTTTTTGCAATTTGTCGCAAGGGGTCAGGAACAAGATGGTCAATTGAAACCCTTGTGGCGTGATGCAGG
>Ga0255046_10000053_pt1 | contig 23391 bp, 23 predicted proteins | sample BC1_12_27_MG_FD_183632 | JGI IMG/M metagenome (GOLD analysis project Ga0255046, IMG submission 183632) | Seawater microbial communities from Strait of Georgia, British Columbia, Canada - BC1_12_27 | ecosystem: Environmental > Aquatic > Marine > Strait | place: Canada: British Columbia...
CTACTTGCTCTGGACTTGATCTATCAGTACCAGCACCTTCATCCCCTAGACCTAATTGACCATTATTATTACGACCCCATGACCAAAGTGTGCCATCTATTTTGGTAGCAAGAATATGAGAATTACCACTATCAACGGACAACCAGTCAGTTAAAGCGCCTACCTGTACCGGACTAGAATCACGAAGCTCGGTTTCGTCACCTAGTTGACCATAAGCATTATAACCCCAAGACCATAATGTTTTATCACCTGGCATTAATCTTTTACCCTCTCTTTTTTAATAATCTTTATTAGCTTTCTAATCTTACTTTTACCCAACCTTGACTTTCAAAACTAACTCCGTTGTAATCACGCCATTGATTTTTGACAGCAATAATATGATAACCCCCACCGGCAACAGAACTCCAATTCGTTAAACCTCCGACCTGTTCTGGACTAGATTTATCAGCTATATCTTCTTGACCTAGTTCACCATAAGTATTAATACCCCAAGCCCATAGAGTACCATCCGTTTTAGTAGCAGCAGCGTCATAATCCCCACCAACAACAGAACTCCAATCAGTTAAAAGTCCTACCTGTTCTGGACTTGATCTATTATCTATATCTTCTTGACCTAGTTGACCATAATCATTATCCCCCCAAGACCAAACAGTACCATCTGTTTTAATAGCAAGGGTGTGATAATTTCCACAATCAACAGAACTCCAATCAGTTAAAAGTCCGACCTGCACTGGACTAGATCTAAAATCTACATCTCCTAGACCTAACCGACCATTACTATTACGACCCCAAGACCAAAGAGTTCCATTTGTTTTAACAGCAGTGGTGTGGGAATCGCCACAACTAACAGAACTCCAATTAGTTAACAACCCTACTTGTTCTGGACTAGACCTATCATCATTAGTAGATCCTAAACCTAGTTGTCCATAAGCATCATACCCCCAAGTCCAGAGCGATCCATCAGTTTTAACAGCAGCGGTGTGATAAGCTCCGCCAGTAACAGAACGCCAATTAGTTAAATCTCCTACTTGTTCTGGACTAGATCTATGCACATTCCAATCTTCTAAACCGAGCTGGCCTTCATCATTAAGACCCCAAGTCCAAAGAGTACCATCTGTTTTGACAGCAAGAGTATGATAAGCCCCACCAACAACAGCATCACTCCAATCAGTTAAAAATCCTACTTGTTCTGGGCTGGATCTATGAGCTGCATCTTCCTGACCTAATTGACCATTAGTATTAAGACCCCATGACCATAAAGTACCGTCTGTTTTAGTAACAATAGTGTGATAATAACCAGTAGTAGCGGAACCCCAACCGGTTAAAGCTCCTACCTGTTCTGGACTAGATCTAGGATCTATATCTTCTTGTCCTAATTGTCCCTCTTCATTAAATCCCCAAGACCATAAAGTAGGTTCAGCTTCACATTCTGCTTCTGTAGCACCTGTTTTATATTTAATAGTTGGAGTAAGATCAGATCCAGTTCTATATTTATTTATATCTATTCCACACTCCCCAGTCCCCACTTCCCATGATTCAGATTCTTGATACTCCCCAACATCCATTTCTAAAGTTTCTTCATCTCCTGTTCCTACAAGTTCACTACTACCTGACCACGCCCCTAAAGGTCTAGCTACATCTTCTTCTATATCAGAATAAGTAGCATGTCCCCAACAAACATCTCCTTGTGCAGAGTCGAGACTTATATCTTCTATAATAGATTTATCAGCTTGGATTGCTAAAGTATAAAGAAGTCCGCTATCAACATAACTCCAATTGGTTAAAGCACCTACCTGTTCTGGACTAGATCTATTAGCTTGATCTTCTAGACCTAGTTGACCCTGACTATTACGACCCCAAATCCATAAAGTACCATTTGTTTTAATAGCGGTGGTACAATAACTTCCACAATTAACATCACTCCAATCAGTTAAAGATCCAACTTGTTCTGGACTGGATCTATGAGCTACATCTTCTAGTCCTAGTTGACCATATTCATTATCTCCCCAAGCCCATAAAGTACCATCTGTTTTAATAGCAGTAGAATGGTTCCATCCACAATCGATGTAACTCCAATCAGTTAAAGACCCTACTTGTTCTGGACTAGATAAATGAATATCTACAGTTTCTTGACCTAGTTGACCATAATCATCCTTCCCCCAAGACCAAAGAGTACCATCTATTTTAATAGCAGTAGTGTGATCATACCCACAAGAAACGGAACTCCAATCAGTTAAAGCCCCTACCTGCACTGGAATAGATATAGAAAATGTATCTCCTAGACCTAATTCACCATAACCATTATAACCCCAAGACCAAAGAGTACCATCTGTTTTAATAGCAGTATTATGATAAGGTCCACCAACAACAGAACTCCAATCTTCTAAAGATCCCACTTGTTCTGGACTGGATCTATGAGCCGTATCTTCTCGACCTAGTTGACCATTAGTATTAAAACCCCCTACAGCCCAAAGAGTACCATCAGTTTTAATAGCAATAGTATGGTAATATCCACCAGCAACGGAACTCCAATTAGTTAAAGCCCCTACCTGTTCTGGACTTGATCTATTAATTATATCTTCTAGACCTAGTTGACCATAATTATTATTATCACCCCAAATCCAAAGAGTACCATCTGTTTTAATAGTAGCGGTGTGGTAACCTCCACAAGTAACAAAACTCCAATTAGACAAAGAGCCTACTTGTTCTGGGCTGGATCTAGCATCTCTATCTTCTAGACCTAGTTGGCCATCGGAATTTGCTCCCCAAGACCATAATGTTCTACTACCCATTACTTTTATAACCCCTCTAAAATTTTATATTTCTAGTTTTATTTTTACCCAGCCTAAACTATCTATAGCGTAATTAGTATCAGCGTGATTTCTAAATCCGTTTCTAATTGCTACTCCATGAGATCCCCCACAACTAACAGAACTCCAATCAGTTAACAACCCTATTTGAACTGGACTGGATCTAGCAACTACATCTTCTTGACCTAGTTGACCAGCACCATTATTACCCCAAGCCCAAAGAGTACCATCGATTTTAAGAGACATAACACCGGCAGTTGATCCAGAAGTAGTAAAAAGCCAATCAGTTAAAGATCCTACCTGTTCTGGACTAGATCTATCAGTATTATCTCCTAGACCTAGTGCACCACTAAGATTATACCCCCAAGACCATAAAGTGCCGTCTGTTTTAATAGCAGTAGTGAAATAATCTCCACAATTCACATAACTCCAATCAGTTAAAGAACCAACTTGTTCTGGACTAGACTTAGCAAGACTAATAGTTTCTTGACCCAGTATTCCATACTGATCATAACCCCAAGTCCAAAGAGTACCATCTGTTTTAATAGCAGCAGTGTGTGAATTTCCAGCAGCAACGATACTCCAATTATACTCAGTTCCTACTTGTTCTGGACTAGAACGATAATTATCTTCATCTCCTAAACCTAGCTGACCCCAGGCATCATCGCCCCAAGACCATAAAGTATCATCAGTTTTAATAGCATTACTGTGCCAACTTTGAGACGCTACAAAACGCCAATCACCTAAAGAACCTATTTGTTCTGGACTAGATCTATCAACTTCGTCCCCTAAACCTAATTGAACTCTTTGATTACGTCCCCAAGACCATAGAGTTCCATCTGTTTTAATAGCAATAGTGTGACTATCTCCACCAGAAATAAACTTCCAATTAGTTAAAAGTCCTACTTGAACTGGACTGGATCTATGAGCTATATCTTCTTGACCTAATTGACCATAATCATTACGCCCCCAAGACCATAGAGTATTATCTGTTTTAATACCATGAACATTACCATCACCACCACCATCTAAAAAAACCCAATCAGTTAAAGCTCCTATTTGTGTTGGACTGGATCTATGAGCTTGATCTTCTTGGCCTAGATCACCATAACCATTATACCCCCAAGACCATAAAGTAGTACCAGATTCACATTCAACTTTTGAAGCAGTTGTTTTATAACTAATTGTAGGTTTATCATCAGTTCCAGTTCTATATTTATCTATAGCTACTATATATTTACCAGTACCAGTATACCACGATTCAGATTCTTGAACAACTGGAGTATCTAATGTCATCTTTTCGGTGTCGCCGGATTTTTCAACTGTACCATTTCCTGTCCAGTTTCCTAGCATAGGAGTTGTGTTATCTGTGGTGACATCAGTTTCGTGTCCCCAACAGACGGAGCCTTCTGAATGTTGTTGAATTCCTGAAGTATAAAAAAATCCAGCGCTCACAGAATCCCAACGAGTTGAAGTTCCTACTTGTTCTGGACTAGATCTATTATCTGTATCCCCTAGACCTAGTGAGCCATTATTATTAGAACCCCAAGCCCATAGGGTGCCATCTGTTTTAAGAGCAACAGTATGGATACGTCCACAATCAACAACGCTCCAAGTAGTTAAAGCACCAACTTGTTCTGGACTAGATCTTTTGACTATATCTTCTAGACCTAACATACCATTTGCATTATCGCCCCAAGACCACAGAGTACCATCTGTTTTAAGAGCAGTAGTATGGTAATAACCACAAGAAACAGAGCTCCAATTTGTTAAAGAACCTACTTGTTCTGGACTAGATCTCCAAGCTTCATCTCCTAGACCTAGTTGACCATCCTCATTATTACCCCAAGCCCATAAAGTTCCATTTGTTTTAATAGTAATTGTATGATAGCGACCACAAGCGAGAAAACTCCAATTAGTTTCAGTTCCCACTTGTTCTGGACTAGATCTATCAGCTGCATCTTCTTGACCTAATTGGCCTTCAGTATTTCTACCCCAAGACCACAAAGTACCATCTGTTTTAATGGCAGCAGCAGAATAATATCCACCAGAAACAGCACCACTAGCGTCACTCCAATTAGTTAGAGAACCTACTTGCTCTGGACTTGATCTATCAGTACCAGATCCTTCATCTCCTAGACCTAGTTGACCGGCATTATTACCGCCCCAAGTCCAAAGAGTACCGTCTGTTTTAACAGCAGATAGGTGATAATATCCCCCAGCGACATAACTCCAATCTGTTAACGCACCTACTTGTTCTGGACTGGATCTATCATTTGTATCTTCTAGACCTAACTCACCAGTAGTATTATAACCCCAAGTCCAAAGAGTACCATCAGTTTTAAGAGCAGCAGCGTGATACGCCACACTCCTAATAGAATCCCAGTTAATCTCAAAGCCTACCTGTTCTGGACTAGATTTATGAGTATTAGGCGCATCCCCATGACCCAATACACCGTTACCATCATTTCCCCAAGACAATAATAAATTAACTGTCATTAAAAACGCCTCCTAACAAAATAGCGCACCTCTAGCATATTAATATTATTTAACGTAGTTAACTTCAAAACTATATTACTCTTGTACGATCTGCTCAAATTTAAAAGCACTGTCTTTGTCTGAATAAACAAGATACTGACGATTATAAAGCACTGTAGCCACTATCATATAAACAGATACAACAGCAAGCTCTCTTTCTTCATCTATTTCTAGAATAGTTCCTTTTTCAATTGTACCATTTGTTATTTTCTGATTAATACCACTTACAACTGTCCAGTACCATTGTGATGAATCTCCAGCAAATACATCATTTTGTTGAATAGCAGTAGCAGTACCTAGTTCAGCTATTTCACCATCAAGATCTCTACATTTATCTATGATATATTTCTTTACTGCTAAATCTCCAACTTCTCCCCCTGAACTCATACTATCTGTTCCTATAATTGTACCAGGGGTAGATTCGTCGTAAAAATTTATTGTGTAATTATTTCCGTCACCAGTTGGTGTAACACCAGTAATTTTTCCATTGATAGCCATTTTATATGACCCCCCTTAAATTTTTATTGCTTTTTTGTGTGTCTTTATTCTATACAAACAAAAATAGCGGATAAAGCAAAATTCACATCTGTCCTAATGTAAACCACCCTTTTCCGCTATTTTACAATAATACTATTTTATTACTTTTTCTTATCCTAGTCCTTTAATTACTATTTGAAAAATTATCCTCACTACTAACAGATTCCCAATCAGTAGGAGCACATATTGATTGCGAATTGTCTATCTTAACTATATCTTCTTTTTTTAATTGATACTCATTATCATCCAATGCGTTTCTATCCCACCAACTCTCCCAATCTACAAATGGTGATAGGTGTTCTTTAAAATGTAGGTGCACCGCTAGTGCTGGGATAGGGCTTAGTAAAAATGCTCCTCCAGCCCCTTTATAAGGCGCATTCCATATTACATTCACTGTTGTACTTTCATCCACGTATGAATCCTTACCATAATCTTTTGTCATAGCAAATAAATACCAATACCTTTCTAAAATTTCTCTAGAACACAAAAAAGTATCTGTAGAAAATAAAGTAGATCTCCAATGCCTATTTCTACCAATACCCATATTACATGGTATAACGTTCTTTTGTGGGTGCATGTAAAGTTCTACGTTATCATAGGGAAATAACGCTACTTCATGGTTAAGTTTTAACTTAAAAAGATCGTATTCATAAATCATTTCGGGAATACAAGTTATATCATGAAGATAATCATCCTCTACAAAGAATAATAAATCTCTACCAAATTCTTTAGCATATTTGAAACAAGTGTACATAGAAGCACCATTTCCAGTATCTTCTAAACTAATTATTTCTGTATAGTGATTACATTTTTCTGATAATTTCTTTATTTTATCTAATCCATCAGAGTGATCATCCACAATAATTAATCTTAATCCATCATTCACTCTATTCATGGACGTTATGAGCGAATTCATGCATCTTAAACTTATTTCCAATTTACTAACATCCGGTCCAGTTGCACGATGTTTTACTTCAGAAGCTGATTCGTGCACTGTATACACATTACTACATGTCCTTAAAATCACATCTAACATAAATCCTCCTTACTTATAAGCTCTTACTTTAATATTTTGTCCTGAAAATTGTCTTTCTATATTACCTCTTATTCCAGCTTGTCTTAAATAATAATATAATAATTCTGGTTGAACTATAGTTCTATGTAAGTTCTCTTCGTACTCCTGCCCACCAAATATATTATCAATAAGAGATTCTATTCTTTCCATATCATTATTATTATTATCCAAACATTCAGCAAGAAAATATTGAATCATCCTATTAATAGAAGGAGCTCTAATATAAAGCAAACAACCATCCTTTAAAAGAGAAACCCAATGCACTAATAATCTCTGAGACTCACGGTGCGATACATGCTCATATACATCTAATGATAATATTTCATCTATAGTATTCTTCTTAAATGGTAGATGTCTAACATCTGCTATCACATCAACACCAGGTAAAGCTCTAACATCTATATTAACATAACCTTCTTCTGACTTACTCCCACAACCTAAATTAAGCTTCATTTAAATCTCTCTTTCTCAGTTTAGAAATGTAACTTCTATCAATATCGAATTGAGAAGCCGCCTCTTCTGTTAATTTATAATAATCAAGTTCTTCAAATTCTTCCAACAATAATTGATATACATCTGTTTCGTCTTGTGACCACCCACCAGAATTAGCAATTTTTGTAGGTATTAAAGACATAAAAGCATTTACAACATATACTAACCCACCAGGCTTTAAAGACTTATTAAGATTTTTTATAATCTTGTCTACTTCTAGACAATGTTGTAAAATCCAAACAGCTAATATATGATTAACTACAAAACCTTGTGCTATCATTTGTTCAAATTCTTCTGGAAAATATATTGAAAACTTAGGTGAACTTACGTATTCGATAGCCAACTTGTGCATTGATTCACTAATATCTATCCCTACTACGTTACATCCATATCGATTAATTAATTCTTTAGCTAATCTACCAGCCCCACAACCATAATCCAAAATGACATCATCTTCTGTAGGTTTAAGAAATTCACCAATCTGATCTACTAAATACGGTGTTTCCGTTTCCCATCTTTCAGGATCTACAATGGCATACTTAGCTTCTTCCATGTCTTTAACATCATAAAACTCTGGATTATAGAAAAAAGTAGCCGCAGATTTTCTTTCAAACGTTTTTAATTGCTCTCTAATTCTATTGAACGGGTTTGACCAATCATCATAAACCTTCTGTCTAAACAAAACAGCAGAATCATACCAAGGAGTGGTATCTCCTGGATGCGCCCAAGTACAATACATCATAACCGGTACCACTATCCAAGTCGGTTTGCCCATAGCCGCAGATAAATGAGCCACAGAAGTACAAGAAGATATAACAAGGTCTAAATTAGCAACAGCACCAGCTGTATCTTCCCAATTATCAAGCACTGGTTCTAAATCTATAATATGTTTAGGTAGTCCGTCTGCGCTATGATCTTTTTGTAATGAATAAAGCTGAACATGTTCTTGAGTTACTGCTTCAAAAAATTGTTCTCTAGGAAAAACTCTGTTTGCATAATCGGGGCCATCTTGACCTAACCATCTTATGCCTACTTTTAATTTATCAGATCTTATATATCTCGCAAATTTTTGAACATAAGCAGAACGTGGAACTATGTAAGGTTCACCATGTATATCTTCCCATTCAGTTTTTAATGGTATAGGAGATCCTAGTGATAATACATAATAGTCATGATAAATTCCCTGAGCTATATCTGGGTTACCACTTTCATCACCTAACCCAGGTTTTCTAGCTGCTACACAAGAAAGTTCTGGAATCCTTGCGAATAGAGGTACCAAATCCTTACTAGCTATAACAGTGACATGCGCTCCCATCAACGCCATTTCCTTAGCAAATCTTATATAAGTTATTTCATCCCCATACCCCGCTTCAGCATAAAAAAGTATGTGTTTATTCTTTATATCTTCGCCTCGCCACATCGGTTGGTCACTAATACTATTTAAAGACCAAATACCTGCGTCTCTGGCTCTATTCATAAGTTCATAACCTTCCCAAAATTTACCTCGCAGTAAATAGTGCCATCCACGATTATAAGCCACTCTGTCATCATCTGGGAATGCCTCTGTAGCTTTTTGAATACAGTCCCATGATTCGTCTATATGACCCCGCCATGAATACAATAGTCCGAGGTCAAGGAGATATTCTGGACCATGTTCCTTAATAAGATTTTTAGCCATCTCCTCAGCTTTATCAAAACTGCCAGCTATTGCTACCATTTCATGAATATTTGACATAGTTTATTAATCCGCCTTTTCCTTTTTTTTCTCACGTTTTTTGCGTCGTGCTTCTCTTTCTGCACGTTTCTTATAAGGAACCATCTTATCCTTTAACTGTACCGCTCTTTCTGGATAGTATTTCCTTATTAATCTTTCTAATCGTACAGTGAGTGATACTACCCCCATACCGTCTCTATCTAAACAATGAATTTCCCACGCAACATTGTTTTGTGGATGAAAATGACATACTTTAATTGGTTTAATACCACGATCATAACGTTCAAAAAATCCGGAACAACCTACATTATATGAAGAATTTAAAACAGAAACTCTATCTTTATATTCATTTGATTTAAAAATCCTATTCAATGTTGGTTCTTCACTCTTTGCTTTTTCAGCGGTTAATATTTCAACAACCTTATATACAATGTCTTTGGATTCTGGTTTCCAAAAAATTGATCCACCATTAAACTTTGGATTACTATAACAACAAGCTCCTACATCACCTTCAAAAGTTGGACAATCAAACCAAGTAGTTTGCCAGCAATCCAAATCACCAGCATAAATGGTATCATTAACTCTATTGTTATCAAATAAATATTTTATTGCCCACATCTTACTTCCAGACAAACAAAAATTATTTAATTCAATAACTTCGGATTTAATACCCATAAATTCAAAATCAAAGTTTGTTAATAATATAATATCTCTTGGTTGCCATCCCACTTCTAGACAATTATCTATTTGAGCCTTTAACATAATCTCCATTTTATCGTGATGATATCTTGCTTTACCTGTTGTTTGTTTATTCGCCGTTAATAGACGTTTCATTAATATCCCCTTACCCTTGTATTCCAGTTTCTAACTCTTCTCCATCAAAATTCTTTGTTAATTTTGCTTTCCCCCAAATTTTTCCCTCGTTAGCTATAATATTACCAGTTATAAGATCAGCATATGAAATTAATCGATTCCGACCTTCTGTACGCCACCATTCTTCTTGATAATTCCCACTTTGATGTTTGATATGATTCGGCACTTTCTCACAAAATTGCTTACGAAAAGCCATTATTTTATATCCATGCATCCATGCTCGATTTTGAAGATTTGCGTCATCATTGCCATACCCTTTGAGTACTTCATTATAACCACCCATTTCTATAAATTCTCTTTTATAAAAACCTAATCTACCTCTTAATAATTGTCTACTCTTTGCAAACATTGCTTTCTCTGATTGTTCATTAGCCAATTTGTTTATATAAGTAGCAAAACCACATTCTTTAGAAGGAGGAGTAAAATTATCAGCATCAAGATTATTCACTGTGTCACCAGTAGCAGCTAAAAAAGCTATATTCCTTGAATGGGACATATCGAAATATATTGGTTCAGTAGTTCTATAGTAAACTAGCTTACCACTCTCTATATGTTCCATCATTTCACTTTTAATCCATCCACCTACATCATCGACTTTACTATTATAATCTAATACCACAAACTCTACATTAGGGTAATCAGAATTATCTTTAATATTCTGAGGAAGTGTCTGCTTTAAATCTGAAAGCCTGTCCATAATTGTAGTACAAAGAGATACCTTATACTGCTTAGTAATAGGTTTTGTAAATATTCCGTCCCAACATACAAAACCGCCGGTCTCCTTCATAGATTTATACCAAGCATCTTCTAAAATTCTAGCTAGTGCTTTAGTGTTTATAAAACCAGGCTCCATTACTTTTCCCATTATGATTCCTCCTTTTCCTGTGATACTTTTTCAAATTTCATTAAAGTGTTTTTAAACCATTTGCGACTAGACGCTTCTCTTAATTTATCACTGACATCTTTATTAAATTCAAAACCTCTTTTAGCTAGCTCCCCTATTATATACTCGTTAGATAATTCATTAATATGCCCAGCTCCTCCTTGACCAGGAACTGCCCAACTAAGTATTAAATCTTTATTAGCATACCTACACAAGTTATCAATAAAACACTGTTCATGTTGGTGCGGTATATGTTCACCCACTTCCAGACACAAAACTAGATCATAATCAATACCAACCCATCTTTCTTTAGTTAAATCAACAGTCATAATATCCCCATAAGCTGATATTTCTTTTATACCAATAGTACCCTCATATCCATGAACAGTAGGGATACCCATATCTTTTAAATACTTACAGTAATCCCCTCTTCCACAACCAATATCTGCTATAGAAGATAAAGAGCCACACATTGTCCCCAAATACTCTGCTAGCTTTTCATCATATCTATGTCTTCGTTTAGCTGTGTCTAAACTCCAAATACCTGTTTCCATATCATATGCTTGCTTAATAGCAGGCTTAATTTCATCTTTCTTGGGTGAAATTTCTTCCTCCTCATCAGTGTAAGTACTCCAATTCTTTTTAGGAAATTCTTCTGTTATAATTTCTTTTCCCAAAAAAGCACAAAGTTTGTCCCATGATTCACCTTTACAGATATCAAATATTAATAACTTATTTGAAGTGTCTTTATATTTATTAGTAAAATATTCAACTGCCCCATTCTCAAATTCTTTTTGTACCCGCCTATAAATTTTTTCATCGAAATGACTAACACCAAATACATTGAATCTGTTCTCTGCGCGATGGAGTGGTATTCTATGAACATATTTAAATTTTTGCCTACTGTTGTAACGAGAAGCGTGTTGTATGTTTGATCTTATCCAAGCCTCGGTTTCTCTGGTAGTTAAAATAAATTTAGCTTTAGGATATACATAATCTAGAAATTCGTACTTAGAGCTTATAATTATATCACAAATAAAATCATAATCACGTACTTCATCTATAGATATAGGACTATGCTTAGTTTTATATCCTAAAATTTTCATAGATTCCTTTAAACTTTTTGTTCCAGTCCTTGTTAATCCAATACCGAATACTTTTTCCTTATCCAATTCGTTCATACCATTTCTTCCTCCTCTTCCGTTTTTACCAATTATTTAACCTCACATTTCTTTTTTGTTATCATCATAAGCCCCATGTCCCCAGCTGTATAAGGCCAAACAAATGTATAAATAGAATCTAATAACTCCAATTCTTTTCTAAGTAACTCAACACCAATAGTATGTCCTTTCCGTTTAGTATACTGCTCGGACGGCGCAGCGTCATGGAGAAACATTACTCCACCACATGATAATAGCGGTAAAAAAAATTCGAATTCTTGTTTTACGATATCGTATTTATGGCGACCATCTAAAAAAACCAAAGCAACCGGAGAACAATCAAATTGATCAATAAACCCCATAGACTTACCACAAAATATAGTATGATTAGGATTGGGTAAATTCTCTTTAAACCAATCACATAATCTTTTACTGGTATCACAACTATAATATTTTCTTTTAAACTTTGCTGAATGTCTAGATAAAACTCTTGTCGAGCCCCCCATACCTATTTCAACTATACTACCTTTCACATTCTCAAGTATAATATCTGATAATCTATCAATTATTATCCAATGGCTTTCTGGCGCTTGTCGCCCCACTATAAACCCCCCTTTACATTTTCCCACAAATCTATAACCTCTTTATCTATAACACTACCATAAAATTGTCGTTTCTCTTCATCTATTTGGGACCATCTATTTAAAACATTCATTTCTTGAGCCTTGCCATGATACCTTTTTTTATCAAAACTACTGCCTCTCCTAGTAACTTCATTAAGACCCAAATCAGTAAACTCAAGTCCTAATAAACTAGCAAGATTCTTCCTATATTCTTTATTAACAAACCACTCATCAAATAGAAAAGGTACTTTACCAGGAGAAAAAAAGTTAGTGGTTCCTATTAATTCATAAGCATATTTCATCCACATTTCTTTAAAAGAAAAAGCGGACTGTTTTCTAAAGCTATTATTTCCTCGATCTTGTGCAATACTAGCTAAATTATTAAAAGGGCTTCTCAAAACAACAATGTTATATTCTTCCTTACTAAAATATTTTTTTTCATATCTAGCAGCAATTTCTTTCTTCTCTGTGTTATATTCATAGTTTGGATCACTAAGTTTCTGATGTACTTTTTGTGGATCAAGATGCTCTATAAGGTTGATATAACATTGTGGAGTTGACTCCAGTAAACCGAAATATTCATCAAACGTGTTATATTGTTGTCTCTCTTTAAAAGTTAAAGCAGTGTTATTCTGATACATCACAGAACCTGGTTTAAAATAATGCCATACCCACGCATTAGCTGCATGTAGACCAGAACGTTTTAAGCCAAACATTCTTATTTCTTTTTCAAATAAAAAGTTATTTTTAGATGTCATTTTTATTTCCTATATACCCAAATACTACTGTTTTCAATTATATTCACATCTCTTCCAAAACATTCGTCGACAGCTCTCATAGTACCTTTGTGCTGAATTTTATAATCATGTCCAGTTACAAGACCGCCTTTCTTTACCAAAGGGGTCCAAGCTTTAATATCAGCTAATACAAAATCATATCTATGGTCTGCGTCTATAAACACTAAATCAAAATGATCTTTTGGGAATATTTTTGATGCTACTATAGAGTCAGCTCTTATAACATGGAGTTGCGTGAAGTAACGCATTAATTTACAAGCTTTAAAATAAGCATTATCCCAACTTTCTTCAGTCATACTTACATATCTATCCATGTCACGCTCATAATCTTTATTTACGTCTTTTATTTCTTTCCATGGATCTACAGCCCAATAATTAGTAATAATATCACCGCACTCCTTTAAAAGACATTTAGTCAATCTACATTGCCAAATTCCTATTTCAGCAACCACAGCTGGCCTCTCATTTTTTATAATATCAGTTATAATATTGCGATCACTAGAAGAACTCATAAACCTTAACCTCCATTATCCAATCGCTTAACCCAAACTGATCCAGGGTGAAGAACTTCTATATTATCTGCGCCGTAAATTTCATTAATTGCTTTTATTACACCCTTCTCTCTAGAAGCATAATCATGGCCGCATATAATACCGTTCTCTTTTACTAAAGGTTCCCATGCTAATACATCTTTTTTCACATTATCATAATCATGTTCTGCATCTACAAATACTAAGTCAAAATACTTTCCTGGGTGGTATCTATCGTAATGATAAAACACTTTTGATGCATCAACAGAAGGCAATCTAATTATTTTTAGTTGTGGAAAAAAACACATATACTTATAAACATCATATGCTTCTTTATCGAAAAACTCTTGATCCCTATACCAATCTCTTGAGTATATTGTGCTCCAAGGATCTACAGCCCAATATTCTTTAATTATATTAGAACAATTTGATTCTAGTATTGCCCTTGTAGTTCTTCCACGCGCTATGCCAATTTCAGCCACGCGTTCTGACTGTGTTTCTTCTATAAGATCTATCAATATATCAATTCTTCCCATTATTTTAAACCCCCAACATTAAAATTATATCCATTTAAATTTCCTTAACCCATACTGTATAATCATACAGAGTTACATTACCTTTACCAAAACATTCGTCTACCGCTTTCGTACACCCTGGATGTCGCCTATGTCCATAATCATGGCCGGAAAGCATCCCGCCTTTTCTAACTAAAGGAAGCCAATGCTCTATATCTTCTTTTAATGGTTCATAAAAATGGTCTGCGTCTATAAAAACTAAATCAAAATATTTTTCTGGGAATATCCGAGAGGCTTCTACAGAACTCATTCTAAGTATACGAAGTTGTGGGTAATTATACATTAGTTTACAAGCTTTAAAATATAAACTATCCCACACTTCCTGAGTTCGTGTATGATAATGACCATATATTGGATCTGTTGGACGAAGCCACCAGTCAACCCCCCAATATTCTTTAACAATCTTATTGGCTGCTGACTTAAAAATTTTCCGTGTTGTATGACTCTTCCATAACCCTATCTCTGCTATTTTCTCATATTTATTTTCCAAAATAATGTCAACCAAAACATCGCCCTGCCGTCTAGCCATTTATTCACCCCTATTTAGAACAGATCATCTTTTACAATTTTTGTAAACTCTTTGACTCTTACTTCAGCGCTGTGATTTTTTCTTACAAAACCCATCCCAGTTTTAGCAATACTCTCTCTTTCTTCCTCGTGTTTTAAATAATAACGTATTTTATTTTCTAAGTCCAAGAAGTCTTTGTACAAAACTACATGTTTTTTGTCCTTATACCCAAGGAAATCGAAATCTCTTGGTTTATCGGTAAGTAGAAAAGTACCACATGCTAAAGTTTCTGTAAATTTTTGACTTAAAGAACCATCTATATCCATATTAGCTATAAAAATTTTTGACTTATTAATGTGGTTAATGTAGTTTTCATGCTGTATTCTTCTTGTACAACAGATGATACCCATTCCTTTAACTAGAGGTCTTAGAAACCCACGATTAGGATATTTTTCACCTTTGGTAGTGCAACTTGTCATTACGTCTACCGTTTTTGGAATATTAAGTTTTTTATAAATGTTTATATCGACACAAAAAGGCAATACATGTATTTTACTAGCTACTTTATTATTTTTCATCTCATTCATCCAGTGCCTGCTAAATGCAAAAACTAAATCATACTTCTGGTTTTCAAAAGCTTTATTATATTTACGACGATTACGTTCAAAATAATCACCAGCAATATGAACTTTTGGTATATTAGTTACTTCACCAAGTCTTTTGTAAGGACCTCTGCTGTCACGATGTTCATAGTGAACTAAAATTATATCTGGTTCTTCATACATACTCAAAATATCAAAAACATCTAATTTAGGATCATAATCACAGTCATACCCTTCTCCATAGAAAGTAACGTCATGCTGTCTAGCTATTTCCTCTCTAAACAATTCATGACCCCAGTTATAACGATGACGTCTCTTCCAAAATAGACACAATATTTTCAAAGCACAAACCTCCTCAGTTCAAGTTAATATTTTGTTACATTTCATAATAAGGTCTGTTTGGATCCATTTTCATCACCATAGTTAGTCCACAATTTGTAGCTGTGTATGGCCATGTAAAAGTTTGTATATTATCCACAGACTCTAGTTCATTTCTAACTTTATAAACGTCACCTATCATTTTTGGTTCATTAATATCTTTATCTGTTCTCAGAATTGGAGAAGTAATTCTATAAGTATCATGTAAAAAAATCACCCCGCCAACCGATAATCTCTTTAGGAAAAAAGAAATTTCAGATCTAACCGTGCTAGCTTTATGTTTTCCATCAATCAACCCCAGGGCTATAGGAGTCTCTGAAAGTTTTTCCATATTATCTAAAGATTTTCCTTGAAATGCGTTATACCCAAGAAATTTTGCCCAACTACATCTATACTCATTACTATCAAAACAATAAAAATTTCTATCAAAATCGTCCGCTAACCCACCAAGCATAGCAGTAGAAAACCCGATCCCTATTTCAAATACATGTCCTTCGACATTTTTTAAGATAACGCTCCCCAACCGTTCAATTACTATCCAATCTTGACGCTTAGCCATTTAAAAACTCCTTAGTATTGTCTTCTATTTTTTTAACCCACACTACATCAGGAACAATTTCTATTTCGCTCTCACCAAAAATTTCATCAACTGCTTTTTTAACACCAGTGTATCTTCCACCATAATCATGCCCTGTTAATAACCCCCCTTCTTTTACCATGGGTAACCAAGCCTTAATATCTCTCATTACAAATTCATAAGAATGATCAGCGTCTATAAAAACTAAGTCAAAGTAGTTTTCAGGAAATAGGTTGGACGCGGTGATAGAATCCATTCTTAAAACACGTAGTTGAGGAAACCAATACATTAATGAACACGAATAAAAATAAAGACTATCCCAGAATTCAGGAGTATGCTTTCTATACTTTCGGTGGTTAGATAGAGCCCAAATATCTATCGCCCAATATTGAGAAATATCTTCTTTACATTTTCTTAAAACCCTTTTAGTAGTATGACTCTTCCAAGCTCCTATCTCTGCTACATTTTTAATTTTACCATTAGAATCTTCTATAATATCAATTAAAATATGGCCTAGTTTTCTACCCACAGAAAATCTCCTATTTAATTATTTTATACCGCTATTCTAAAATTAGGTCTAGTACCTCTATCCGTAGTACATCCTAAAAACTCAAGCTCTTTAAATATTAGATTTTTTACTAACAACTGTTCAATGTTTGTTTCACTTTGTTTACTATGACCCTCAAACCAACAAGTATCTTTAGTATAAAAATTTATAATTTCAAAAAGATGTTTTGAATTCACGTGTTTCAATATAGACAAAGCGAATACATAATCAAATTTTTGATCACCTATTAAATGTTTTAACTTATCAATACCACTATTAATATCATACACAAATAATTCTATATTCTTATAGTTTTTTTCTTTTATATATTTTTGACCTACTTTTATAGTGTTTTCATTATTATCTATACCGACACAAAAATCCGATTTCCTCAATTTAGCCATAACACAAACCATACCTAAGCTACACCCTAAATCCAAAACGGTCTTCCCGGTAAAATCTTCTGGTAAATCTAAAATAGAATACCTATACTCCATATTGCGAATACCAATCATAGCTTCTTCTTCTATGGATTGATACTGGTATTTCCTTTTTTTGTAGGGAAATTGCCCTTCTTCAATAATCTCTTCTTTTAACGACTGCTCCATTAAGGTTGCTCTATAAAATAGAATTTAGGGTCGATATCAACAAACTTGTGTTCATTTTTGTTAGTTAGAACATAATTCTTATTTTCCAAAAGCTCCAAAGACAAATATTTTCTATTAATGTTGTGTTTTTTAAATATATTAAGTAATACATTAGATATCTCATAAAAATTACGTTTGGAATATTTATATCTTTCTTTCAACTTATCAAACTTAATGTCTGTATTTGTTATATAACCATTAAAAATATGTTGAGTATTTGAATTTATGTCTTTTATGGGGATTTCTAAAACATCGTCCCCACAATCAAATGCTAAATCGTTTTCATAAAGAATTTTTTGAATTTTAATTATTTTTTTTATTTCTTTATATGGATCTCTACCCCTTAAAGGACGTAGTATTTTAAGTCCCGTTGTTTCATTTAACAAAATAAATAAAAAAAATTTACCTTGCGAAAAATAACGCTTAAAAGAAGTTATTTCCATAAAATCTTTTTCAAAGTTAAGTGTTTTTTTACTATTTAAATATAATTCTAAATTTATATAAACTTTCTCTCTAGCAGCCAAAAAATATTTAAAATCGTTAATTAATATTTGATCTTTCCAATCATCCAATATCAACAAACCACACCCCTCTATATAATTATATAAACTATTATATTTTGTTATTTTTCCGTTTTTACTGACTGCATAATCATAGTCAACCCATACCCCGCTGCTGTATAAGGCCATGTAAATACTTGTACCGATTCGTCTCTTTCTAATTCCTGTCTAAGTTTATAACTACTCATAACGCTATGCTCTACCTTAAATTGTATAGGGGGGTTAGTATCATGTATAAATATAACTCCACCATATGACAATAGTGGTAAGAAAAATTCAACTTCTTGTTTTACAATATCGTATTTATGCATACCATCTAAAAAAACTATAGCCACCGGTTGCTTTTCAAATCTTTCCATAAGATCGAAAGATCCTTTTTCATACACCTCACACCCTACTTTTTTAGCCCAAGCACACTTTCTTGGTCTTATATCACAACTATAATGCTTAATTCCAAAATTTTTAGAATGCTTACGTAATATTTTAGTAGATGAACCAATACCTATGTCAACCATACACCCTTCAACGTGGCTAAGAATTATAGGTGCTAAAACATTTATTACTTCCCATTCAATATCTTTTAGTTTATTTGGCATTAGAACGGATGCCTAACCTTTCCTATTTTAGTTATTTCTTTTCTTCTATTGCTTGCGTGATCATAGTTAAACCACATTTAGCTGCAGTATAAGGCCACGTAAACACTTGCAAATCTTCTTCATTTTCTAATTCTGGTCTAATTTTATAAACATCACCACAATGCCGACCATTATCAGCTCTGTATTTCTCTGGCGGATTAGTGTCATGTATGAACATAACTCCACCGTATGATAATTGTGGTAGGAAAAAATCAACTTCTTGTTTTACAAGTTCATATTTATGCCAACCATCTAAAAAAACCAAAGCAATAGGTTGCTTATCAAACTGCTTTATGAAATCCAATGATTCCATTTCATATGCTTCACATCCTACACTTCTAGCCCACTCACATTTATATGGTAATATATCACAAGAATAATGATTAACCCCAAAACTTTTAGAATGTTTACGTAATATTTCAGTAGATGGTCCAATACCTATATCAACTACACACCCCTCTACATCTTTAAGAATTATAGGCGCTAAAACATTCATTATTTTCCACTCTATATGTCTTAGTCTAGTTCCCATTATACTTGTACTACCTCTTCTATAACCTCTACCCATTTTTCAGGATCTAGATTTGTTTTAGCCCATTTCTTCGCTGCATCTCCCATCTCAAAACATAAATCAGTTTTTCTTTGTAGAGTTTTTACATTTAATAGAAACTCATCATAATGCACACAATAGAAACCCGTCTTAGCATGATCAACTCTATCTTTAGTACCATCTCTAGGCTCGGTTAATACTGGTAGACCGACTGCTAGTGCTTCAGCAACTACACGCGGATATTGGTCTCTCCACTGATTAGAGGTTCTATACAAATAAATATGTCCTCTAGAAAGAAATTCTCCTACATCCATAGAATTCCATTTATGAAATACCATTCTAGATGATCCCTTAAAATGATCTCTTAATTCTTTATGCGCTTCCATAAATTCAAATCTAGTGTTCTTCGTGTCTTTTAGTAATCTAGAATAGAATTTAGTATCAAGTTCTTTATCAAACTTTTTCTGCCAAAGATGTATCTTGTCTCCCCTTTTAACAGATTCTTCAGTAACATACTTACGTCCATCAGCAACACAATGTTTCAATATTACAAATGGGTCATTCTTCTCTCTCTTTTTAGGACAAACCTCTAAATATTTAGCAAGTTCTATAGCACCGAATAAGACTATTTGTTTAGTATCTTCGAACCCCAATCTATCACGCTCAAATTCACTCTTTTTTTCTGTGTTTTGAAAAATAACAGCCTTCAATTTATTGGTTTTGTCTAGCCATCTACATTTAGGAAGATCACTATTAATATAGTTGATACCAACTATAACAGCAGAACTTTTCGCAACAATAGATTCAGAGTCTTTACAAAAAGCCCCTATCTGATCATTAGCATAAAATAACAAAGGAGCACCGGCAACCATATTAGCTTGCATGTCCCCCTTAAAAGAATGATTACTTATCCCATATTTTTCTTTGTCGTAACTTTCATGAACACTATCCCAAGGATGGAAATTGACCTTCCAACCTGCTTTTCTAAGCAGCTCCACTATCTTACAAGCTGATTGTTCTCCGCCTCCTTTAGAACTAAGAGAAGCTAAAACGTTTATCTCTTTGCCTGATAATGTAGGAAGTTCCATTACTGGGGTACTAACAACTTTTTTCTTAGGCGGTGCTGGCTTCATATAAGTATAAATATTACCATCATAATATTTTTCAACACCACGTATAACGTCCTCAGCAGTAATGGCGTTCATACATGAAGGAACAGTCTTACCCTCCACTTCTATAGGTAGATTACAAAATCTAGTATTTCTACTAGGATTAGTAGTTAAAGGTATTACCCTAGAATGCCAACAACCACCATTATCACAACAAGTAAAAGCACCATTAGTATGTAGTACTTGATGATTACAATATGCTGTAAAAGCTGTTGGTTCCCTTCCGCCATAAATAGCTACACAAGGTTTTCTTTCTTGTTTAAATCTTGCCGGAACTCCAGCAGCTAGATGCATAAGGAAAGAAACACCACTAACACATCCCTCTGCATGATAAACAAGAGGTATTAAAGATCTAACATCCCCATTAAACTTATCAGTTAAATCAATAACACCTTTTAATTTTTCTACTATATGATCACTTTTCCCAATTACTACAAATTTTATTAAACCATCGAAATGATCTACAACGTCTTGAAATTTTCTCCAATCCCATATTTTACAAGTACAATCCGTTTTTCCTCCAGGAGAGATTACCCAATATTTAATATCATCTCCATAAACATCTTTAATCATATTGTAAGATTTTTCTTTTTCGGTTAAATGTAAATCAGCACGTTGTCTTCCAAAAACAGTATTGAATTTATCTTGATTACCAAATACCGTTTGCAGCTCGGGAGGTAAAAAAGTCAAACCCCCTTTATGCCTTCTAGTACCGTATTTCTCTTTTAGTTTAGCTAAAACATTAGGACCTTCTATTTCCCCATCCGCTTTACCTAAATCATAATCACCTACTTCTCCTCCTGAAAAAACAGCCGTGAACTCTCCTATAGACATAGGTAATCTTTCATGAGCATCTGCAACTGCTATCATGTTATATAAAAAACCTGATGTAAAATGCATAAAAGAATTATTACAATTATTGATGATAGGGTAACCCACTTTATAAAATTCAACACCAGGGTCTCCTTTTTTTATGTTCCTATCTATATAAGGATTGTTTTCCCAAATAGCGTCAAAATTATTTTCAACATTAATTTTAATTTGTGGGAATAAAAGTTTGAAATCTCTAACACCACAACTAAACATAAGAGCATCGCCTATAGCTCTGCCATGCTTAAAAACTATCTTACGTTCATTTGTTGTTGGTTGAGATTCTACACTGGAAGTGTATTTGGAGGTTAATTGGGTAGGTATGGCACTGCTAACAGGCTGTTCTATGTTAGCCTCTTCTTGAGCCCTTGAAATAAATTCTTTCATCAATTCGCTATTTTCAACAGGCCCATGTACATGGAAATGTTGTTTCGAATCTTTAGTTATAACCAAATGTTCCTTAATATCGTTTTTGTTTACAGGAATATTTTTATTATTCGAACAAAACGTACATTTCATTATCTATTTCTCCTTTATTTTTCAACCTTTTCCTTTTTTACACTATTTTAATTAATTATAGAATAAAATAGTGATTTTGCTAGAAAATATTTTTGTTTATGTCCTTAAATATTTATATTATTTAATTTCCAGTCCTAAACCATATCCCTAAAAATTAGTCTATGAGTACACCAGTAACATCAACAAACAGACTATAAATAGTTTCTTCTATTAAATCATCTAATCGTTTCTGTAATCGCTTTATAGTTTTATCACGTTCTCTCAGCCCAGGCCCAGGATCATAAACTGATTGATCATCTCTTATAGTAGCACCATCTTCCGTCATATCCTCAGATGTCATGTTTTCCAATAAATCAATCGCGGATTGTAATACTAAATGATCTTGAGTCACAGAAGCACTCGGTACCTTAGGCGGTATGAAAGCGTCCTCATAAGTTTCATAAACTTCTACATCAGAAAACTTAAAAGTATGATACCAAATATCTACTATTGGCATAGTACCACTAACTAGAGGGTTAGCAAACTCAAGACGCTTATATCCTTGTACTGTAGGATCTGTTAAAGTAATTTTATCAGTAGCATCTTCGCCAGTGTATTGAGTAGAAATATACACGGGCCAACCTTTTTCCTCTAGTTCAATAGTTTTCCCATCTTCATGTAAATATTGACAACTCGTATCATTATCAGTAATATACAATCTGTTTAAACCTTTTAAATCTCCTATAAGACGTCGTATCTTCTGTATTATATCATCATTAGTATATTCAAAATCTACTTCCTGTGGATAAGTTGCGGTGTGATATAAAGCAGGAGCTGACCCTCTAGCTGCATTAGATAATGCGCTTTCAAGTACAGCTGATTCGTAATAAGAAGATTTATACCAATGATCTACTGTACCATCAGTATCAGCATAAGTATAAACAGATTGGCCAGCAACTAAAGGTACGTAATCTAAGTGAGTATACGTACCAGTCTCAGTTGTTGATCTATATATTCGTATATAACTATAAACAGATATAACAACAGCTATATCCGAAACATTTATTGTAAGCCTTATCATACATAGCCCCTACATTATTTAGTTTGGTAGTGGATAGATGTAATTACATTGACATAGGACTACTTGAGCTAGAACTACTCGAACTAGATTCACTAGAACTAGAGCTAGACTCTGAACTAGAACTAGACTCACTAGAACTCGAACTAGACTCGCTAGAGCTAG
>Ga0255046_10000054_pt1 | contig 23254 bp, 27 predicted proteins | sample BC1_12_27_MG_FD_183632 | JGI IMG/M metagenome (GOLD analysis project Ga0255046, IMG submission 183632) | Seawater microbial communities from Strait of Georgia, British Columbia, Canada - BC1_12_27 | ecosystem: Environmental > Aquatic > Marine > Strait | place: Canada: British Columbia...
GGTTCCCTACAAGGCCCCTGAGGGCCACCCTCAAAGGATCTGATATGGCTACCGCCTCTATTGTACTGACAAGTGCAGCTATTGATACTACAGTTGATCTTACATCATTAGATGATACATTCATCGTCACATGCCTATCTGGTTCCGTACAGGTTACTGAGACAGCTACTGGTGAGCCTATAGTAAGGCTATCAGCAAAGCCCGGTGGTGATGCCACCTCATCCAGTAAGACCTTTACATTCGGCACAGACTTTAACTTCACACTAACTGCCACAGCGGACAATACCACTGTAAGTGCAGCCATCTAGGAGCCCTTATGGCAGATACAATCCCAGACGTGGCCGTTACGCCCAACACATACGTGAGCTTAAATAGCTTATCTGGAGTGGCGGCGGGCACAGCGGTACTCATAACTAACAAGGGCACATCCCCTATTAGGCTACAGATAGCTGCAGCCCAGCCATCTGATGGCGACACAGGGGGCGAGTTAATGATGGTTCTACCCGCGAATACAGCAATCAAGTCTATTCCTGCAGGGGAGAGCGAAGTTTGGGCAATGACTATAGGCTACGTTGATATGCCTGTTAGCGTACAAGATAACACATAAGATTAAGTAGCCTCTCAGGAAGAGAAGCTACGCAGGATACATATTACACCGAGACTCTGGGGGGTGCCTAGGTGTAGTCAATGAGCATGACAAAAGGAATTGAGATGACTATAAGACCCCCCAACTCCGGTGGCGATGGAGGAGGCATGGTGTTCTCCATATCAGAGGACAGCCTCCCTATGGGAAGCGCAAGTGGTAATATCCTTGACAGCCCCTACTCTATCGATGATGCTAGTAATATCACTGATGGTACGTACACTCTATACAAGGCCCCCGGCACTGTAATCGTAGTAAACTCTGCATCTGATATAGAGGATCTAGCCGTAGCGAATGTCATTACTGTGACTACGCCGACCACATTCATATTCAACGTATCCTACGTTGGCCTAACTAAGTTCTCGATTGACGCGGGTGCATCTGTGAGGTTTGCAGGGGTGGCACCAACACCACAGTACGTGTACACCGGGGTTGGCACATTCTACTCTGGGGAGGGGTCGATGGAGCTAGTTAACATAAACCTAGTCTCCACCAGCTCTGCCACATTAGCTGACACCACTGGCAGTGGTTACTTCTCTTTTGAATTCCTCTCCATGCTTGGGTGGGGTGACCTAGGGATTATAAACAAGAACGGTAGGGTAACCTTCCGGTTCTGCTCCCTAAGGGACATAGGCACTGGATTTGATGTTGTCAACGCTGACGTAGAAGTACTTAACCTCAAGGTTCTTGATGGGTCTGTAGTAGGCCCTCTAGTATCCCTCTCCGGTAATAGGGTAGCAGCGTACACAGCCTCCGGTATAAAATTCCAAGCTGACTCAGCAGCATCCTTATTTCACATAGACCCTGCTATGAACCCACAGTCTAGGTTCAACATGGCACAGACCAGCTTGATATCTGGGTCTGCCTTTGATGTTAACGGGACTCAGGGTGTTTTCACTGCAGTAGCAGATGCCTCTACTGGCTCAACTGCAGTCAGTGTTATTGACTCCCCAGTGTCTCCGGGCCTTGCTAGGTACACATTTACTGGCCCTACGCTGTACTCAGGCCAAGAGGTGGTCGCTACTGGGTTCACTACTAATGACAATTACAATGGCACCCTCTGCATTACTGACACTGACGGCACCTCCTATTTTGAGGCCTTGTTCATTGACTATGGCTCGGATGAGAGTGCTAACTTCACGGTAGATTCTGTAGTTATGACAGAGACATCAACCGCCCTAGTAAACGGCGACACTATAATGTTGGACACTGACGGAGCCACAGATTACGATGGTGGACGTACAGTATTCAACCAGCAGACAAATAGCTTCCAAGTGAGCTTACCCTTTACATCAACACATACGGGTACATGGGATACATCTGGAATAGACCAGACAGACCCTAGGGTGTTGGTTAATAATAGTCCCGGTATTCAGTCTAGCCTTTACACAGCTGGGGGGATCTCTAACGCTAATGCAGTCACTACTTCTGTATCTGACGGCGGCTACACAGACATAGACTTCAGCGGAATAACACAGCAGGGAACCATAGAGAGGTTTAAGGTAGTAGAGGACGGTACTTGGGAGTACACAGGGCTTGAGCCCATTAAGATGGTCATATATGGGTCTCTTACAGTGTTCAAGGGCGGGCCTACTGCAGCCTATAGGTTCACTTACGCTATCAACGATGAAGTGCCTACCTTTGCTACTGCACACTACCATCCGGTGGAAGTGAAGACAGATAAGATATCCATACCTGTCCTACTGGAAGTGGGTACGATGGTTAAGGGGGATACCGTCCAGCTAAAGATTGCTGGGGATGGTACTAGCGATAGTATAACTGTCTCGGACGCTAGCCTAGTAATAGGCTCAGTATAGTACAAAGAATTGGAGAGAGGAGCCCCGCTCCTGAAGAATCGCGTCCCCAGTAGAGACCCCTCCGCTCTGAGCCGATAGTAATAATAACATTCGGTACTGGGGATGCACCTAATTCAAGAGGAGCCTAATATGGCCAAGTTCCAACCCGGAGTATCAGGTAACCTCCTAGGGAGGGGTGCTTCTAAGAACAAGATACCCTCCAAGGCATTAATCGAGAGGAGCCTTCTGAAGGGCTCCGATGATGCTATTAAGACTTTAAGAACAATGCTGAAACACTCCGATGAGAAAGTCAGAGAGAAGGCAGGCACCAAGATAGTAAAAGAAGGCATGAAGCTCCTACGAGAGCAAGAAGCCAAAGGTAGGAAGTACCGCACAGATGGTGTTCAAGGTAAGTTCCTAGCAGAGCTAGAGGGCGCCATCATAGAGCTACAAGTCCTTATGACTGATTCCATAGACCCCCTGATTAGGGTTAGGGTGGCATCATACCAGCTAGACGAGATTCTAACAGTCCTCAGAGAGAGGTACGAGAGGAAAGAGAAGAAGGGTGCCAAGGGTACAACCAGCACACCTACTGCAGCTCCTCTAAGCTTGGTCATGGGGAGTAAGAAATGAGCTTAGATAATGGCCTCCTAGCGGCCTATCGAGTGGTAGGTGGAGAGTACGTAGATCAGAGCCCCGTTGGTGGGGCTGATGGTGTGAAGACTGGAACTCCCACTACTTCAGTTGGTGACGGCGGAGAGACCTTCTTCAATTTCGATGGATCTACCAACAGCATAGAAATGCCACTGACACCTATAGATGCCTATGCCACTTCCGCCACCCTTGCCATTCGATGCTTTGGGACAGTGGATCTGGGAACCAACAATGCGGTTGCATCATTAGGGCTAGTGGGACAGACCACTAGCAACCTAGCCCTGAGGGGCTCTGGCAGTGCGGGTGATGTTAGCGGATTCATGCGTGACTTGGCCTCCAACAATACAGCAACAAACCTAAACAACACATCCACATGGGATGGTACAGAGAGGGTACTCATAGTTGAGTACAACTCCCCTGACTTAACTCTAGGGATCTTTGATGAGGTTGAGGGCCTATCCAACGTCCAACCAGCGCTAGCTCAGGATAGCTCATTTAACTTCGATAGGGTTACTGCTGGGGCTAGGTTTGACACAACGTGGCCAGCGCAGGCATCAGTATCTTGGGTTGCAGTTTGGCCTAGGGTATTGTCCTCCACGGAGAAAGAGGCCTTAGCAGCCTCCCCGTGGCCAGACTTCGTAGGTGGTGGTCAGACAGACCTAGACGACCTAGGTACAGTGAACAACACCGTAGTAGAAACAATCCAATTATCAATTAAGCCTAGCACAGGCAACTCAGTAAACTAATACCCACAGGGGCAACCAATGACAATTTTTAGAACAGACGCAGTTAGGACGGCCCTCATGGATGGCCTAAACACACAACGTGGTACTAGCGCACTAATACAGATCCGCTCAGGCTCTCCAGATGGTGTGGGTGGTGTTGGTACTCTCCTAGCCACTCTTACAGGTAATGTATCAGCTTGGGGATCAACCTCAGGCGGAGTACTAACATCCAATGCTATTACAGCAGATACCAACGCAGCTGCGTCAGGTACAGCAGGCCACTACGAGCTCCTTACATCAGGAGCTACATTCTTGGAGGCAGGTTTACTGGATGGCAGTGACGGTGTAACACTAGATAACTTAACCATCGTAGCAGGCCAGACTGTGCAGATGTCGGGCAACTGGGTTAATACAGCGGCGTATGACGACGGAGTGTAACCTATGGTTGATACTGTAGCTATAGCTGATTTGGATAGTGATCCCAACCTGACAGACCAAGAGTTCTTTGACATCTTGGCTGTTATGACAGAGGACACTACCCCGGAAAGGAAGATAACATTTGTGATGATTGCCAAGGAGGCATCAGCAACGGTTGCAGCTTGCTTGCAGGACGCACTGGAGTACTGTTGCGGCTTAGCTATAGAGCATGAGGACTACCAGCCAGCATGGGTGATGTCAGCTCTGGAGGGTGCGGGTATTGACATCAATAACTCCCAGACACAGGCTGCTGTTAATGCCCTGATAGACATAGGCCAGTTCTCTTCTGAGATGGCCTCAGCAACCATAGCAATGGGCACTGTAACCGAACTGGTCTTCCCTAGACTAATCTTACAACACGTAACAGACGCACGAATGAAACGCGCTGCAGGAGATATCTAAATGGCAATACCTACAGGGGCTCCCGTAGACTATTTTGGTACAGCTGTAACAGTGACAGACACTACCTCAGCTGTAGCTACCACCGCATTCTCTGTTGTCGGGGATACGGCTAGCTGGACTAACACAGACAATGTACTGTCGGCTTCCGTAGTTGGTACTTTCACAATGACAGGCTCTACTGCCAATGGCACTATAGCCTTATACGCTAGGCCTCTAAATATCCTAAGTACTAACGATGCCACTACACCCAACGCCAACTACCTAGATAGGTTCGTAGGGGTGTTTAACCTGAGCGAGGCGGCTACCGTCCAGTACCCTGCCTTAGAGATATCCACTACTAACATAGTTGATGGCCAAGAGTACGAGTTCTACATTAAGAACAACATGGCAGTCTCTGTAGTCGCAGGTTGGGAGCTAGAGCTTACACCCAAGGCTATCGCTGGTAAAGCTTAATCACTTATACCGAGGTACACAATAATATAAGACTATAGGGGCACCAACGAATGGCGATAATTGGTAAGCTGCCTAAGAAATTACATGCGGGTTTTAAAGACCCGATGGGGAAGCCCCCCGGTGAAGTAGAGATAGATTGGGCTAATGGCCTAACTGATGGTCTTTGCTTCTACACCACACTGGATGCAGACTTACCAATTGACCATGTATCCAGCTCACATTCTGAGAAGGTGGGTACGCCTGAGTTAGGGTATAATAACGAAGGTAGGCTGGTAGACTTCGGTGGGGGCACCGACAGACTAGACTTCCCAGATGCACCTGTCTTTGACGAGACACTGCCTTACACACTATTTATCAGGTGTAATCCAGACTTCTACACTGACCTGACTCCAGTGGTATTGGTCATAGAGGGTATCACCAACAACCTAGTCCTGTCGTTCAGGAGTACTAACGGCCCGATGGGGCCGGTTGCTTTTGGTCTTGATAATGGCGGCAATGTAGCACGACCGCAGAATACCTTCAGTAATAATCTTTGGCGAGATGGTAACTACCACACCCTAGTCGTAACTTATAACGGAGAGGGGGCTACCACCACTAGCAACTACGACTTCTACCGTGATGAGACACACCACGGTGGCCGTGGCGCAGGCACTGGTGGCGTATACCCAGACTACTCCTTCGTCAATGGTGCCTCAGTAGGTGGTAGTGATGATGTAGCAGATGGGCACTTTCTTGGCCCCATGACATTTGTAGGAGGTATCTGTGGAGTAGCGTGGACTCACGGACAAGTAGTAGAGTTCAACAGAAACCCATACCAGATACTGAAGCCTAAAGTACAGATACCCCTCATAGAAGATACCTTTGACGGGGCAAGCCTCACAGCGGATGTTGACGAGGCTGGTGATACTACAGCAGCAACATTAGAGGGGATAGCATCTCTCACAGCAAGTGTCTCAGAAGATGGGGATACTACAGCGGCTAGCCTAGAGCTACCTGCCAACCTAACAGCAAGTGTCTCCGAGGAAGGAGATACCACAGCAGCAGATATAGATGCAGCAGCATCCCTAACAGCCAGCCTCTCAGAAGATGGCGATGTCACACTAGCCACACTGGAAGCTTTAGCCTCCTTAACGGCTAACTTAGCTGAGGAAGGGGATACAACTGCAGCCACATTAGCAGGCATTGCCTCTCTGGTAGCATCTGTTTCAGAAGATGGTGATGCAACAGCAGCACTCCTAGAGTTAATAGGGGAGCTCGCAGCTAACGTATCAGAGGATGGGGATACAACCTCAGCTAGTGTCGAGGCTGTAGCCTCACTGGCAGCAAGCCTAAACGAAGAGGGTGATGCTACAGTAGCTACCCTTGAGGGAATAGCTTCCCTTACAGCCAACCTCCTAGAGGATGGTGATACTACAGCATCACTCTTAGAGCTCCTTGCAGGACTCACAGCAGACGTAGCAGAAGACGGTGACACTACCGCAGCCCTTATTGAGCTGATAGCTGAGGTTACAGCTGATGTCTCTGAGGATGGCGATACAACCTTAGCCAACCTACAGGGTGTAGTGGCTGGAGTTGCCCTCCTTACTGCTGATCAATATGAGGTAGGGGACACTACAGCAGCAACCTTAGAGGCTGTGGCAAGTATAGTAGCTACTGTTGCTGAAGATGGTGATACAACATTAGCTTTACTAGGGACTATAGCAAGCCTTACAGCTAACACAGCTGAAGTAGGTGACACAACCTTAGCTCTGCTAGAAGCCCCAGCAAGCCTTGCAGCCAATGTTTCAGAGGTGGGCGATACAACATTAGCCCTTCTGGAAGCCGTAGCAAGTCTAACAGCAGATGTGGCTGAAGTAGGCGACACCACTCTAGCTAACCTCGAAGGGGTAGCTGCAGGGGTAGCAAACATCACAGCAAGCCTCCTTGAGGAAGGTGATGCAACAGCAGCCTCCCTTGGAGCTGTCTTCTCTCTGACTGCAAATGTCTCGGAGGATGGTGATACAGCCACAGCACTCCTACAGGTACCGGGTAACTTAGTAGTTAGCCTAGCAGAGGCCGGGGATACCACCTTAGCTAACCTTGAGGTGCTAGAAGCGGTAGCCAACCTTACGGCTAATGTGTTTGAGGAGGGTGACTCTACCCTAGCATCCATTGAGGGTGTCCTTAGCCTAACAGCTAATGTCCTTGAGGACGGTGATGCAACTACTGCCACCATAGACGTACTGGTACAGCTTGTAGCTGATGTACAAGAGGATGGTGATACTACCCTAGCAAATATGATCGTGGGAGCCCAGTTGGCTGACCCATGTGATATAGGCCTAGAGGGAACCTTCAGCTTTGGTGACATAGACTTCAATGCTACTTTCAGCTTTGGGGATATAAATCTTTCAGGTGATATATGTTAAAGACTAAACCTTCGGAGGTGAGCTATCAATAAAAATGACTATGGCAATATCCTCCGTGTCAACGCAGGGCAGGATATTAGCTCCAATGTCAACACACTCTTCATAGATAGTCCCCTGACTAGCACAGGGGATTTCACTGTGGATGCAGGTAGTGGATTGACTGTGGGGACTATATCCATTGTGACAGACGTAGGCACATTCAATGCTAATGAGTACGTTGAGTATACATTCTTGGAGAACGACATAGCCTATGCAGGCACATGGAGTGTCAAGCTAACCACACAAGACACTGGCAATGATACATGCAAGAGCTCAGATATCCCACTGACGTTTGAAGTGGGTAAGTAATAAATCCGATATAGCACAATTGGGAGTGCAGCTCACTTGTAATGAGCAGGTTGGGAGTTCGAGTCTCTCTGTCGGAACCAAACAAGAGGGCCACTAGCATAGTGGGTTAATGCAGCCGACTCATAATCGGAAGACGCGAGGTTCAAATCCTTGGTGGCCCACCAAATAACGGTTATGGAGGTAACCTATGAGCGATAAAAAGGGTGGGGTTATCCCCGGCCCAACATCAGCAAAGCAGGAGATGATCATTAACTCTGATGCGCAGATAACGGTCATAGGAGGGGCAGCTGGGTCAGGAAAGAGCTACCTCCTACAAGTAATGGCCCTAAGGTATATAGATGACCCCAACACAACCTGCATAATGTTCCGAAGAACCACACCCCAGCTGATGGGTCAAGGTGGTATTGTAGACACAGCCAAGAGTATATACACAGCACTACCAAAGGATTACAGGCCCTCTTGGACACAGAAACCCATGCAGGCTACATTCCCTAATGGTGCCACTATACGCTGGCAGCACATGGAGCATGTGAGGAACAAGTTTGACATTCAGGGCCTGCAGTACACTTTCATAGGTGTAGACGAGGCCTGCCAGTTTGAGTGGGAACAGCTTGAGTACATGACCTCAAGGCTACGTTCTGCATCTAGGCACAAAAGCCGTATGGTCATGTCGTGTAACCCAGACCCAGACCATAAGCTAAGGGAGATCCTTGAGGATTTCTACTTAGACGAAGACGGCTACCCTATCCCAGAAAGGGATGGAGTTGTGCGGTACTTTATGATGCAGAACGGTGACTTCATCTGGGGAGATACTGCTGACTATCTAGCTGATAAGTACGGAGTAGCTGATGAGGACAGGGATACCAAGATACTATCCTTCACCTTTATCTCATCTACGATCTATGACAACCCTATCATGCTCAAGGAGAATAGGGAATACCTAGCTTTCCTAGAGGGCCTCAACGAGGTTGACAAAGCTCAGCTACTGCACGGTAACTGGTTTGCCAGAGCAGAGGGCAGCACCTTCTTTAAGAGGGAGTGGTTGGAGGCCGTTGACTATGTACCAGATGGAGCTCAAGAGGCTGTGGGGTATGATAAGGCAGCGTCTAAGCCATCTCAAGCAGACAGAAGTCCTGATTACACCGCATGTACGAAGATGTCTAAGTGCCGGGAAGGGTATTACTACATAACTGGTGACTATATAGAGTCCTTCAAAGATGAGGACACAGGTATATACGGACGCTTCAGGGAGACTGCCGGGAGGAGAGATAACCTCATAGAAGCCCAAGGGCACTATGATGGCCGAGATTGTCATATAGTTATGCCACAAGATCCCGGTGCTGCAGGTAAGATGGAGATACTAGAGAGTTGTAAAAAACTCACAGCAGTAGGCCTAATCCCTAAGAAAGATCTTATCCCTATTAACAAGGCTAAGGTGACTAAGTTCATGCCCTTTGCAACAGCTGCAGAGAACGGGCTAGTTAGGATAGTTAAGAGTACTTTTAAGAATGCCAAGTCTTTAGAGGCCTACCTAAAAGAGCTTGATAGCTTTGATGGTGAACGTAGTACGGCACACAAGAAAGATGACTGGGTGGATGCCACGGCTACAGTGTTCAACTACCTCACACTAAGCAGAACCTACAAGTTCACCCCCAGAAACCAAGCCAAAGTAAAGACCTTGGCAAACGATCACTTAAGCAACAATGAAGTCCCTCGGAGGGGATAACTATGGAAGATAACACTATCAAACAAGAACGTAAAGTAATCCAAACAAAGGGAGCCCGAGTCAAGTATGAACTGGAGTTCTTCTTATCCATCCAAGAGGCTGTCCTAGACGGCTGGCGTATAGCAGAGACCAACCTGAGGGATGATACCTCCCTACGTAACTTCCGAGGCAACATAGGCAAGGTAGTCCTCTATAAGGATGCCCTAGGAGCTCCTGAGAGCCCCGTAGAGAGCAAAGAGCCCTTAGAGGTACAACCACCCTCGGAAGAGTCTGCAGAGGCACCAGCAGCCCCTGAGGAGCTCTCAGAGGTACCTGTAGTGGAAACCCCTGAAGAGGACAAACAACCAGAAGGCCCATCCCCCTTAGAAGAGCTCAATGGCCTGTCTAAGAAGGTAGAGCTGTATGCCTTTGCTGAGAAGCATGGCTTCACTGTCCCAGAGGATGTAACTAAGGCTGCATCCATTAAGAAGTTCCTCAAAGGTGAGCTTGCAGAGTAACCAACTAATCAAGGCCTATTATGACAGATGAAACAGTAGAGATCAAGAAGGCCGAGACAGTAGGTAAGCAGGCCATTATACGTCCACAGAGCTTAAAGGAGAAGGGTCAGCCACGGCAAGTGACTGGCTCTAGGTTCATTCAGGATGGGGCCAAGCAAGACCTCATCATGCCTAATAGCTTATACACCTTTGACAATATGGCGTTAGACTCCGCAGTGTTCACTGCAATGGACTCATCTAATGCCCAAGTACTATTATCTCTAAGTGGGGGCGAGGCAGTCCCCGGCAAGAGTAATTCCTCTGTAGCTAAAGAGGCCGCAGAGTTTATTAACTATAACATACGCAATATGTCCTTTGGTACTTGGATGCAGAGTATGAATGATGCTTGTACTGATCTTCAGAATGGCTTCTCTACTCAGAATATTGTACTAGAGAGACGTAACTACGGGCAGTACAAGGGTATGTACTGCCTTAAGAAGTTGGCCCCTAGATCACAGAAGAGTGTATACGGGTGGGTTTACGATAAGAACTTCAGGGATGTACTTGGGTATGTCCAGAAGCCTATGGTTAAGAAGTCTAAGCAACCCACAGAGAAGCAGTTCGAACGTGGCATAACTAACACCAACTCCATAATTAACAGCCAGCAGTATACTTATCTTAAGAACGAGGAGTTGCTCTGGTTTAGGCACAATCCCACACAGAACAACCCTGAGGGGAATAGCCCCCTTAAGAACTGTTACGCAGCTTGGATGGAGAAGGCTCTTGTAGAGAACTTTGAGATCGTTGGTGTCACTAAAGACTTAGGTGGGGCGTATGTCCTTAGGGTAGACCCCGGCCTAATCGAGATGGCCAATGACCCAGAGGGTAACACAGAAGCCAAGACAGAGTATACCACACTACAACAAGATGCAGCTGACCTCGTGGCAGGTAAGGATACATTCATCCTACTGTCATCAGAGACAGATGAGAACGGTAAGTACCTTAATGACTTCTCCATGATGGGGATCTCTGGTACGGGCAAGCAGTACTCCACTTCAGAGATTATAGAGCAGAAGCGTAAGGATATCTTTAATGTATTCGGTGCATCAGCACAGATCACTGGGGACAACGGAGGGGGTAGTTACTCCCTAAGCTCAAGCAAGACTACCATCCAAGAGTTATACGTACAGAGGATTATAGACTGGAAGGTTGATGTTATCAACACCCAATTAATCCCAAGGCTCCTAGCAGCTAACAACATACAGTTGAACTGGAAGGACATGCCTACCTTCAGGTCAGGAGTAGCCTCAGAGCTTAACTTCGATGAGCTTAGTAAAGCTGTTATGAGAATGGCTGGTACCGGGATGATGACTCCTAGCGCCCTTAAGGAGCTCTACAGGCAAGCAGGACTCCCTGAGGACGGTATAGACGACCTAGACTTCACAGCTGCTTCAGGTGGTGATGTAGGGACTTCCAATGGCTCCTCTGGGAATGGCTCCACTAACCAGAACAACTCCGAGAAGAACGGAGAGAATGGTGGGGTGGAGAAGTCTAGAGTTACCAGTATGGTAGAGGATGAGAAGGGTAGGCTTATTGACACCGAGACAGACAAGGTACTGGAGAATGTCCAATGAAATTAATTAGAGAGACCCTTTTGGGTATTCACATGCAATGGAGGGTCTTCTGTGACTCAGATTAACATCAGTAAGGCTACGGCTGGAGATAAATGGAAACACTTACAGGATGCAATGTATTCAGGGTGGCCCTACGACCATGACGAAGAGTACATATACTACGAACTGTGGGATGTAGAGGATGAGAGATACAGATCCTACCGAAGTGCATACAAGTATGATGGTGTCAAGGTGACTATCTCAGAGGACAAGGAGGAGGTAGTCAGTACGACAGAGCATGTCGTAGTGGAGTCCAGTGAGGATGATATAGAGAAGTCAATGTTTAATGCAATCAAGAAGTTCTTTGGAGGTACTGAGGAGCCTTCTGTCCCCATCATCAAGCAGCTCAATGAAGTTGAGATGGTGGCAGTGGAGCCAGTATACATTGCCCCCGGTGATGTGGATGGAGTAGGTGACACTATCGACATGGATGGCTCTGAGAGCCTAGCTAAGAGTATTAACGATAAGATCGCTGCGGAGAGTATGACTTACAACTACTTCCATGCAGCAGATACTGAAGACTTTCACATTCAGAAGTGTTGGGTAAACCCCTACGAGTGTGAGATTGGAGGTAATACAGTTCCTGAGGGTATTGTATTAGCTGAAGTCAAGTATGTCAATAAGGCTGCTTGGGATAAGCGAGTAGAAGGTGAACTCATGGGACTATCCGTTGAGGGTAGCTGCAAAATAGAGGTATTAGATGAAAGCTAAGCGTAGGCTCTACGACTTCAATGTGACTGGCATAGCAGTGACAGACGGCTCCCAAGGGGGTGCTTGTAGCCTCCTCAACGAACCTCTGTTGCTTAAGTCATTGAAGGGCGGAGCAACACTCACACCAGAACAAAAGGCCATCCTATTGGAGCTTGGTCATACCGAATCCGGCATAGGCAAATCGCTTGTGTCAGACAACGAACTCCCACCATCTTCTTCGGAAGAAATATCCGGGGGAGACAACTTAACTATAGAAGGGACAGATATGTCTGAAGAAGTAAATAAGGCGCTAGAGGCTCAAGTAGCCGTCTTGACCAAGAAACTAATCCAGAAGGAATTAGGGGTTTATGGCCTAGAGAGTGATCTCTCTAAAGAGCTGGCAGAAGTGTTGTCAGTCTTAGACGAGGATGCTGTGGCCAGTGTAACTAAAGCATTAGATGCGGTAGTAGCTAAAGGCGAGGCTGAAGTAGAGCTAGCCAAGTCTACAGCACCAGCACCTAAAGAAGAAGAAGAGAATCCATTAGCTAAAGCCCTCTCAGGTGAGAAAGGTGAAGGTGGTGAGCCAGAAGGTGAAGCCCCTCAGACCATGCTAGAGAAGGCAATGGCCGCTAAAGATAAAATCCAAGGAGCTGTGTAATGACTGTAATTGCTACTGGTCGCGCTATCTTATCTGACCTGCTTGCGGGTGTAGAGCCTTATAGTGACGACACTATGACCAATAAGAACTTACTCGGCGTAGCCGTTGGTGGTTCTACTAATACTGTTGGCTTTATCGGTCAACCTCTAATCTGGGATGATGTTGCAGGCAACTGGGATATTTATGACGGTACCTCTCTTACTGTAGCCGCTGCCCTAGCCGACCAAGACGACCTACCTGTACTGGCTAACTACGTTGTAGCTTTGAGTGTTGGTGATAAGTCTGGCTTAGGTTTTAACCGGACTGACATTACTTTATCAGCTGCTAACACTGATGTCAACATGACTGCTATCTACCGTGGTGATGCCACTGTCAATGACTCAGGCATTGTCTGGGGTGCTACTTCAGCCCCTAACCAAGCATTGTTCTGGGCACAGTTAGAAGCACAGCAGTTTATCCAGTCAGCTGAAGCAGCTATCACTGACCCATCTTACAACTCTTAATAGGAATACATAAATGAGTGACCACGGAATTGTAAAAGCCCTAGGGGTTTCCGGTGATAGCGCATTTGAGATGGTGGATGTTTCCCCTCTCGTACAACGCACACAGATCGCCCCTAAATTACTTACTGCCTTATTTGGTGGTGAGATTAACTCTATCTTCAATCAGACTCGTACAGTCCGCCACGATGACCTCCAGCACGAAGGTGTGTCTGTCGCTGGTAAGCAGTACTCTGAGTACGGCCCTCGCGCACTGACTGACAAGCCTCGTCAGCTGAGCTACGACATTGGTTCTTTTGGTGTTACTTACAACACCAAGCCCGGTGATATCTCTGGTCGTCGGACTCCCGGTACCAATGAGTTGATGACAGAAGAGTACTTACTAGGCCAACTAGGCAACAAGGTTGACAAGGCGTGGGTCAAGTTCGAGGAGCAGCTTATCGCTACCTTGTTAACTACTGACTCTAACTTCACTGCTGGTGGTAATCACACAACTTATGACTACTTTGTTGAAGTCATGGGTGATACCCGTGCCAACTTGATTGCTGGTGCTAACGGTAGCGGCCAAGTCTCTATGCAATTGGCAGGTAGTGTCGATCACATTGAGTTGTTCACAGAGCAAGCTGATTACCTGCAGACTGACCTAGAGAAGACTGGTAACGACTCCTCTATGACTGTCGTTATATGTGGTAAGAACTTCTTCGCACAGCGCTTAGAGATTGAGCGTGACGTAGGCTTCAACCGTGAATTGCGTAACACACTAGATATGCAAAGTATGGGTGTACCTGCTGGCGGCTTCGGCTCTGGTCAGTTCAACTACCAGTGGTTTGATAGCCCACGGGATGGTATCCGCTATATCCGTTATGCAGCTTCTTACGATGGCGCTAAGATGATCGGTGATGACGATGCGTACATGGTGCCTATCGGTGCTGAGAACTTCTTACGTACTGCATATGCCCCTGCCCAGACTCGTACCTACGTTAACACTGTAGCCCAGTCTGCGTATGCTTGGAGTAAGGTAGATGACCGTCAAGGCACTACTGTAGCTTCTGAGAAGAATGTTCTGGGTATTGCGGTTAATCCTCAGCTTATTCGCCGCTTAGTAGTCTAAGTTAGTTGATCTTTAGAGGGGGTTCCTAGAGCCTCCTCTCTAAGGTTAATTACAATAAAGAGAGGAACACCATGGCAATAGATAGAGATGTCCTCTATGCAGATACGGTACTGTACTTACCTGAAGGCAATGTCCTCACTGAGGGCCAGATAAGGACTATAAACGAGCAGGTTATAGCTCTTGACGGTATCGAGGATGATAACGCATTTTACTCTGAAGTGCTCTGCAAGAGCCTCAAGAGATGTGCCCTAATCAATGCAGCCAAGTATGATGTAGATGGGGCTGGGCTTAGGCGGGATAAGGTAGGTGAGGTGGAGCTTGAGTTCCATGAGAAGGTAAGCCCATACACATGGCGTAAGTATATCAGGGGCTTGTCCCAGCTATGCCCTTTCCTCCCCGGTGGTGGCTACTCTCCAGCATACGGCATGGGTATCCAGATCTCCCCCGGTTGCTTCCCTGATGTTAACCCTCCCCCAGTGAATGCTACATACCCAGAGGGGACAGTTACTTGTACTTATGACTCAGCCTGCACATGCCCCGGATGTCTAGTCCTGTGAAGCTCAAGCTGAAGCGTAAGGGAAGGGCTCACACCAAGACTAGAGACACTATGAAGCACCTAGACCAGAGTCACCTCTCCGTGGGGCACTTCTCTGATGGGGAACACTCTAGTGGCTTTAACTATGCAGAGTTAATGGCGATACAGCATCTAGGTCTGGGTGGGCAGATCCCTAGACCCCTTATGAGTATCCTCAAGATGGGTGGCCTCAAAGACCCAGCCTATAGAGCGGCATTCAATAGGTGGGCAGCAGCCCCTCAGTCTAAGGCCAACAACAATAGACTCATAGATGACTTCGGTAAGATCACCGCAGATAACGAGTACGACTTGTTCGGCAAGGTAAGCAATAAGATGCCCCCAACTACCTCACCTAAGAAGGTTGGTGTAGATGGCCCCACAGCCCCTCTGGTAGACACCGGAGAGCTTAGGGATAACATAAGGTTTAAGAACTCTAATACACCCACTAAGACCTAGGAGGCTTTATGGCTATAAGCCGACTAATGCGTACATCCACTCTGACTATTGCGAGGTTCTCCACAGAGAGGGTACTGCAGCCATCAGGTAAGTACGAAGATAATGTATCAGACGAGAGCTTTGATATCCAATGCAGTATCCAACCCCTAGGTAAGAACCTAGTGAAGATACTCCCAGAAGGGTACACCAAGACGGACTCCAGAACAATAAGAACTACTTCTGTGTTACGAACCACTAGCCAGTTTACTAAGTTCTCTGCAGATGAAACAAACATAGAGGGACTTACTTACAGGTGCTTTGCTGAGGATGCTTGGGACACCCATGGCCTTCAGTCAGATCATAGAAACTACATTTTTATACTTAAGGACTTAGACGTATGATCGATTACGACAACATCCTTACAGTGTTATCGACTATAGCTAGAGAGCCTATCTATACACCAGCTCTCTCAGTAGACCCCGGCAGTGGTCTTAAGAATGTCCTAAGGGCGTACCCTGATGACCAATCTAAGCCAGACTACCCGTACATGGTGGTAGATATTCCCCATGTCGAGGAAGAGGGTGGCTGGGAAGTAGACAGCTATGTGGCTGATGATGACTTCAGTGTTGTCCATGCCACTAACTTCACCATACTAATAACCTTCACTATCTACGGGGAGGGGGCCAAGACCATGGCCAGTACTCTCAACGGGTACTTTAGGTATGGCAGGGTGATGGACGATATAAGAGTTAACACAGATGGGGGCAGGATAAAGGAGACCTTCATGGTCAACCTACCTAACCCTAGCCTAGCAACTAAGTTTGTAGAGGCATCCCAAGTAAATCTAATGTTATCAGTTACTGATAGCTCTACTGATGAGCAGGCAGGTGTTATCAACATTGCCACGGTAGAAGGTGAGTTGTTCTCCTCAGAGGAAGACACTACCCCCATTGAGATTGACATCACCGTACCAACCCCCTAACCGGCTCGTAGAGCTAATTAATCACCTAAGAGGAATCCACTAGATGGCCTATCAAGACAATATCGTAAATGTCTCCATCTCGCTTGACACCACTGCTGTAACCGTTGCGGGGTTTGGTACACCAATCTTCGCTTCTGAGCATCGCTGGTTCCCTGAGCGAGTACAGTCGTTTACATCACTAGCAGAAGTAGCAGCAGTTGCCCCAACAGATTCAAACGAGTATGCAGCAGCTGTAGGCTTCTTTAACTCGGACATTTCACCCAATCTTATCAAGATTGGTAGGCGCACTGTTGACACAATCACGTACACACCTACGGGTGACCCTTCAGTAGCTGGCACCGTGTACACCTTGTCGGTAACTGGTACTGATGATGTCACAGTTGAAGGTAGTTACACAACCCTACTAGCTGACACAGCAGTTGAGGTTACCGCTGGTTTGGCTGCAGACCTCACTGGTAATGTAACTGGTGTAGATGTAGTTGATGGTACAGGTACATTGACAGTATCAGCCACAGTCCCCTCAGTGGACAACTACACAGTTAGTGATATTAGCGGCTTATCCTACGCATACACTACCACAGAGACTGCAGCCGATATGGTTACAGCCATCTCTGAAGAGGATAATGACTGGTACTTTATGACATCTAATGATCATACTGATGCCTTCGTTAACACCTTAGTCACTGGCATGGCCCCCACTATTGAAGCCCTAGAGAAGCTCTACTTCCTGTCTGTACAGGACACTGAGACTTTAGTTGCTTGGACTGGCACAGCCCCTACTGATGATGTAGCTGGGCAATTAACTGAAGATGTACGTACACGCTCAACTGCAATCTTCCACCAAGATGCTGACACAGTATTTGCTGAATGCTACTTCATCTCTGAGTTTGCTACCAAGAATCCCGGTGAAGAGGTTTGGACTAACAAGCCTATAGGACTGAGCGCATCACAAGACCCTACCACTGGTAATGTCCTCACATCGACCCAGCGAGGTTACCTAGCTGACCGTAACTGTAACTTCATCCAGAACCAAGGCGGTGTTGCTATTGTCCGTACTGGCCGTACAGCTAGTGGAGAACGCATAGGTGTTATGAGGTTCCGTGACTTCCTAGCAGCCCGTATCACTGAGGCGTTCCAGTTACTGCAGATCAATGAGGACAAGATCCCTTATACTGATGGCGGTATCAATCAGTACCGTAGCACATTAGAGAGTGTCTTGTCCTCCTATGTATCTACTGCACAACAGCCTAAAGGTCTACAAGAAGCACCAGCCTACACAACTACATTCCCTAAGCGAGCTGGTGTCTCTGCTTCTGATGTACTTGCTGGCCTACTTACTTGCTCCTTTGAGGCGTTCCTATCAGGTGCCATCACAGAGAGTATCGTGCAGGGTTCATTAACAATTGAAGGTCTAGGCTAAGGAGCTTATAAATGGCATATACATATAGCGCACGAGAGGTTGTGGCCTCTTGGTCTGGTGTTGATCTTGGCGGCTTCGCTAAAGACTCATTCATCACTATTGAACGTACTTCTGATCTAGTCACCCCCGGTGACGTAGGTGCCCACGGTGATGCGGAGATCAGCCTAAGTCCTGACATGACTGGCACCCTCTCCATGGACTTCCTGCAGGGTAGTAACACTAGCCGTGCTCTAGGAGCTGCAGTAGCAGCCTCTGACGCTGGCAATCCTATCGTAGGTGATATTACTATCATTGATCCTTCAGGTAGTATCTTCGCCCAGTGTAAGGGTTGTATCCTAATGAAGTCTGCAACTATCACCCAAGGTACAGAGCTTAACAGCCGAGTATGGGAGTGGTGGTGTGAAGAGATCATTATGACTGGTACCCCAGCAGGGTTAGACGAGGATGTGGCTACATTCGCATCATTCGGTGGTAGCTTAATCACATAAGGATTGACAAATGGCTCACTATTTATATAACCCAGCTAAGGTACAAGTATCTTGGTGGAATGGGGGAAATGCAACACGCCTCACTGGGTTCTCTAGTGGGTCGTTTGTCACGGTGGACATAGCTTCACCGGAAGTTATTGTACGGAAGGGGATAGACGGGGGCAACTCTGTCCTCCCCAAGTTCGACTCATCAGGTACTGTAACCTTGAGCTTCCAGCAGGGTAGCCTTGGTAATGTGTGGCTCCAAGAGATAGCAGCCCACCAAGAGCAGAACCCCGGAGAGATCTCCCAAGGGAGCATTACTATAGACGATGCATCAGGGACATTCAACCTTAAGATAGACGATGTAATCATACAGAGTCAACCAAATGTTTCCTTTGGCAAGTTAGCCTCTGAGGGGACAAGGGAGTGGGTACTCTACTCCAACAGAATATCATATAACAGGCACATACAGTTGCCACAGACTTCACAATCTACGGTGAGGCAGTTGTTAACCTCGCTGACTTCACTACCTTAATGACCCTCGGAGGGATTAACTATGAGTACAGGATTTGGTGCTATTGCAGCACAAGCAGAGGCCAAAAGTGGCACTGTCAGTAAGACCATTAATGGCAAAGCGTTTACCATCAACCGTATGTCAGGCCTGCCGGGGTATATGCTCGGCTTTAAGCTAATGAGACAACTACTCCCAGCGATAGGTAGTGTCGGGGATGGTGTGCAGAACTTTGAAGATATCTTCCCAGAGGATAGGTCTGTATTCACACAGATCAGTGTGCTCCTCAGTAGTGGCCTAGGCAATGTAGACATAGAGGAAGTAATCAGGTTACTGCTGGGTGGAGCTACCCTAGATGGCGTAGCAATTAACCTAGACGACCCAGACTTCCTCCGTGGAGATGTAGCCTCAGTGGCCTTCCTATTGGAGTGGGCATTGGAGGTGAACTATAAAGATTTTTTTATCGTGTATATCATGGAGAGGGTTACAGGCATCCCCGCTGTGATACAAAATCTGATGCCACGGCACACAACGTCAGGAGAGTCATCAGAGACATAGAGAGGACATCCACTCTCAACGATGATGAATCTGGTGCCAAGTGGTTCTTCTATAACATAGTGAGAAGTAAGAACTGTCCCCCAGCATGTACCAACCCACAAATGCTTATGTGGGAGTGGAGCCTTCCTGAGGTATTGGAGCTGGATGAGATGATTACTATGTGGGATGCAGTGGAAGAAGCAGTACATAAAGATAACGAAGCTAAAGAGAAGAGGGGAAGCTAGATGGCTGACGAGTTCGGTAATTGGACGGTAGGGGTAGACTGGGACTTAACTGGGTTCAACAAGTCAGCTGCCCATGTAGAAAAGACTCTCAAGAAGCTTGTATCCTTACAGAATAAGCTCACCCCAGCTGTATCCCCTAGAGTATCTAAACTGGCAGGAATCAATGAGAAGGTGAACACCCAAGGGGCTGTTGTCGCTGAGAGGAGGGCTACAGCCGCTGAGAGGACTACTAGGGCTGCAGAGCGTACTGCTAGGGTTAATAAGTCCACTGCTGTTGAGGGTGATGCTTGGTTGGTCAGGAAGCAAAGGTTAAATGCTGAGATATTTGCTATAGAGGGTAAAATAGCAAGTAAGGTGAAGGAGACCCACAGGAACTACGACACTCTGATAGCTAAGGCTAGGTTACTCAAGGCTGCTGCCCTGAAAGCTAATGACGCTAAGGGCCTTGTAAATTACCGGGAACAACTAGGTCTACTGAAAGCAGGTTTGGCAGACACCACCAACGAAATAGCCAGACAGAATAGGGCTATGAATAGCCAGAAGTTTGCTGCCAATAGCCTTACATCCTCTATGCAGAATATGGCTAGAAGTTACTTATCTGTCTTTGCAGCTATAGGGGCTGGTAGATCGGTATTTAATACTGCCTCTAGGTTTGACTCACTTGACGCCTCTATGCTGGCAGCATCAGGGTCAGCCGAAGCTGCGGCAGATGACTTTAGATTCGTTACAGATCTATCCTTTCAGATGGGCGTAGGCCTAGAAGCAACCACAGACGGCTTCAGGCAGATAGCATCAGCCCAGAGGTTTAGTGGAGTAAGTGCAGAGGAGAGTAGGAAGCAGTTCACACAGATGACTAAGATCACAAGGTCGTTTGGACTTGACACTGAAAGGACGAAGCTCTCCTTACTTGCCTTCCAGCAGATGATCTCCAAGGGTGTAGTTAGCTCTGAGGAACTACGTCGTCAGCTGGGTGAGAACTTACCGGGTGCAATGGCTGTAGCTGCTGATGCTATGGGCTTGACAGGTACAGAGCTTGATAAGATGCTACGCAGTGGTAAGGTTATTACTACTGATTTCCTACCTAAATTCTTAGATCTCTACGAGGGTATTGTAGTAGAGTCTGGTGCCTATGCCAAGTCCCTCAAGACTATCACCGTTGCCCAGAGTAGGTTTGTTAGTGAGTGGCAGTTGATGGTTAAGAACTTCTCTGACATGGGCGGCAAGAGCGCTGCTATAATAGTCCTAGAGGGCTTAAGGGATATCCTCATTAGTCTGGCACCTGTCCTCAAGTTGGTAGGTGGCTTAGTTGGTACCTTAGCGATAGCCGCTACTGGACTCGTCACTGGATTCACTGCTGCACTCTCCCCTATTGCTGAAGTCATCAACGCACTATTGAGCATGGTGGGCGTTGTTGGAGGCCCAGACGGCTTAGTGACAGCCTTTGAGGCACTGGGTGTGGTTATGGGGGGCGTCTTTGTTATGGGTGCTGGGGGTGCCATTGGTGCTGCCGTGGCTGCTATGGCCAAGATGCTCAAGTATGTGGTCAAGTGGAGAGTCACCTTGAGACTGATCAGGATGGAGATGGCTAAGATTGCCTTCTTCTCTTCTTTAACTACTGGTGGTGCTACCGCACTCGCTGGAGCTGCTGCCTTCGGGGCGGTGGCTGTAGGTGGCATGGCACTGATCAATAGGAGCGATCCCAGTGAGGCCCCCGGAGCAACAACAAACACAGACAAGAGCACTAACACCACTATAGAGAAGCTGGAAGTGAATGTCACAGCACCAGCTGGGGCCGATGCAAACCAGTTCGGTCAGCACGTAGCTGATTCTATGGCTGCTAGTATGGGGTTGTCCTCGGCTATAACTAATTAGGAACCACTATGGCAGAAATCACAGAGCAGTACTACATACTGACTCAAGACGGCACGGTGTACACGCTGGACTCCACTACAGGGATGGCCTATACCCTTAGCGGGGAGACCACTGACTCAAAAGTGGAGGCTGGGTTCACCTCATCTGACCACTATGTAGTTAAGAACACGATAGCCAGCCTTACTGGGGTCATCACTGATATAAACACCTTCCAGCCTAGCGCACACTCATTAGTCTCCGGGGATAGCTACACCAAGCACTGGTCAGAGAGGTTGACAGCCCTACAGAAGAGTGGAAATACGTTCTCCGTTGGTTGTACCGGCAGCTTAGGGGTACTCAGTAGCTGTGTGTTCACCTCGCTGTCCTTCAACCAGTCCGGGGAAGTGGGTACTGCGGTACACGGCAGTGGGACTATATCAGCCTTTAATATCCAGATGGCGTTTAAGCAGATAAGAGTAGCTACCCGGAGTGTCACTAAGACAGTACTTATAGACGTAGATGAGTCTATAGAGAAGGAAGCCTCTGACAAGGTTATCTCTGGTGCAGTGCCTGATGAGCCAGAACCGCCACAAGACCCCCTAGTACATAGAGGCCAAGAGATAACTTACCTAGGGTTCTAGGGGTAACGGAGGAAGTATGCCATTAACTATACCAGTACCAAGTCACGCACACTCAGAGATTAGAAACACCCTAGGTGGTCTCTCCTACACCATAGAGTACAAATTCAACAGTAGGGATGAAGGGTGGAGGTTTGATGTCTATGACTCCTCCGGTAACGCTATCAAGCTCGGGATCAAGGTTGTGGAGAATATAGCCTTCTTCACTAGGTTTAGGTTACCGGGGTTCTCCACTGGGGATATAGTTTGCACTAAGTTTAGGCAGACAGACGACAACATAGACTTTAATAACCTAGGCTCCAACAAGGCCTACGTACTAACCTACCTCACTAATGCAGAGATAGCAGAACTCCTAGAGGGCTAACCATGGCAGACAGCAACTTAGCCTACAAGAGGAGATACTCCCTCTCTATAGCTCACCCAGAGAAGACCATAAGAACTAAGACCCCTAGTGCTGTACAGGGGGTGTATGAGAACCCAGCAGGCCCTACATACATCTATCCACTGAAGATAGACCCTGCACTAAACTCCAACCCAGCATACTTTGACTACGTGTTCACTAACAATGATGCACAAGTGATCTCTGAGTTGAATATGCAGGCCACTATAGTATATGAGAAGGATGTGGTCTCAGCCACTCCCCAGCAGGCAACCATAACATTATACAATGTTAGTAAGGAGACTGACCAGTACCTCAAAGAGGAGGCTACCATAAAGCTCCAAGCGGGGTACGAGAAGGATGGGGATGACCTCCCCACACTCTTCATAGGGCAGATAAGTACTAAGATTACCACAAAGAGTGGGGCAGACATAATCACTGTCCTGTACTGTGGAGACTCCTATACACTGAAAAA
>Ga0255046_10000055_pt1 | contig 23049 bp, 18 predicted proteins | sample BC1_12_27_MG_FD_183632 | JGI IMG/M metagenome (GOLD analysis project Ga0255046, IMG submission 183632) | Seawater microbial communities from Strait of Georgia, British Columbia, Canada - BC1_12_27 | ecosystem: Environmental > Aquatic > Marine > Strait | place: Canada: British Columbia...
ACCCGTCCCAATCCTTGATGCTGGATGCTGGATGCTGGATGCTGGATGCTGGATGCTGGATGCTGGATGCTGGATGCAACAAAAGAATTGATTCCATAGGCCACCGTGTCAAGGGGCGGGCGGGTGGATCCAGCATCTAGGATCTAGCATCCAGTATCGGGGGGGTGGGTGGGCGCGGGTACACTTACCGACATGAATGACAAGAAGCGCAAGACACTCTATCTGATCGATGGGCCCAACATGGCGTTTCGGGCCTTTTATGCCATCGGCGGGATGTCGAACTCGCAGGGGCTGCCGACCAATGCCCTCTTCGGATTCACCAACATGCTGCTCAAGCTGATCCGGGACGAGCAGCCGGATTACCTGGCCATCACCTGGGACCCGAAGGGCGGTTCCTTCCGCGACCGCGACTTCCCCGACTACAAGGGCACGCGGGCCGAGATGCCCGACGCACTGCGCGCTCAGATGCCACATTTCGCACGCATCGCCGAGGCCTTCGACGTGCCCTACCTGTGCATCAACGACTTCGAGGCCGACGACGTCATGGGCACCCTCGCCCGCCGTCACGAGGACGAGCTCGACGTCGTGTTGGTGACGTCGGACAAGGATCTCATGCAGCTGGTGTCGGACAACGTCACCCTCTTCGACTCGATGAAAGACCGCCGCATCTCCTACCCGGAGGTGGAGGAGAAGTTCGGCTGCACTCCCGATCTGGTGCCCGACGCCCTCGGTATCTGGGGCGACTCGTCAGACAACATTCCCGGAGTGAAGGGGATCGGCGAAAAGGGAGTCAAAGCACTGCTCGCCAAGTGGAATGGCCTGGACGACATTTTCGAGCACATCGACGAGGTCACACCCCCGGGCGCCAAAACCAAACTGGAAAACGACCGCGACAACGCCTACCTCTCCCGCGACCTCGCGACCATTCGGGTCGATGCTCCGGTCGAGGTCGATCTCGAGGCCCTCGCCCTCGAATACCCACCCCCGGAAGATCGCGCGCAGGAGCTCTTCGCCGAACTCGAATTTCGCTCGCTGCTCAAACAGTTCGGCGGTGATATGGCGACGATCGACCGCGGCGCCTATCGTCTGGTGACATCAACGGAGGAGCTCGAGGAGCTTCGCTCGGCAATGGCGGCGGCCGGCCGCTTCGCCCTCGACACCGAGACAACCTCGCTCGACGCCCTCCAGGCCGACCTCGTCGGTCTCTCCTTCTGTGCCGACGAGAAGGTCGCCTGGTATGTGCCGGTCGCCCATGCAACCCTCGAACAGCAGCTCACGTGGGAAACGGCGCGCGAAATTCTGGCGCCGTTGATCGAAGACCCCGACACCGGCGTCACCGGCCAACACCTCAAATACGACCTCAAGATCCTCGCGCGGCACGGCGTCGAGCTCGGAGGCATCGACGGCGACACCCTTCTGGCCGACTATCTTCTGAGCCCCGATCGCCGCTCGCACAAGCTCGACGATCTTGCCCTGATTCACCTCTCTCACCGAATGATCCCGTACGACGAGGTCGCAGGTGACAAGGAGACCTTTGCCGATGTCAGTTTCGAGGCAGCGCGAGATTATGCCGCAGAGGACGCACACATCACGTGGCTGCTCGACGCCAAGCTCGGGCCGGCGCTCGCCGAGGAGGGCCTGGACCGGCTCTACCAGGAGATCGAGCTGCCGCTGATCCCGGTCCTGGCGCGGATGGAGACCAACGGCATCGCGATCGACAGGACCGTCCTCGAGGGGCTTTCAGAAGAGCTTGCCAACGGCATCACTGAAGCCGAAGCGCGATGCTATGAGGCGGCCGGCGAGGAGTTCAAGATCGGCTCGGTCAAGCAGCTCCGGGAGATTCTCTTCGAGAAACTCGAGCTGCCGGTGATTCGAAAGACCAAGACCGGCCCCTCAACCAACGAGCAGGTCCTCACCGAGCTTGCCCTCCAGCACCCACTGCCGCGTGCAATCCTCGACTACCGGTCGTTGGTCAAGCTCAAGAACACCTATGTCGACCCTCTGCCCGAGCTGGTCAACCCGAACACCGGCCGCATCCACACCCACTATTCACAGACAACGGCCGCCACTGGCCGCCTCTCCTCCACCGACCCCAATATGCAGAACATCCCGGTCCGCACCGAAGAGGGGCGCCGCATCCGAACCGCGTTCGTGGCGCCACCCGGCCGCGTCCTGCTCGCCGCAGACTACTCTCAGGTCGAGCTGAGGATCCTTGCCCACCTGTGCGGCGGTGTCGGCGGTTTCGCCGACGCCTTTGCCCGCGGTGCCGATGTCCACGCCGAGACCGCCGCCGGTCTTTTCGAGGTTTCGCCGGACTCAGTCACCCGGGAAATGCGGACCATCGCCAAGGCCGTCAACTTCGGCATCGTCTACGGCCAGAGTGCGTTTGGCCTGGCCCAAACTCAGCGCATCTCCCGCGCTGAGGCGGCCGACTACATCAAGCGTTACAAGCAACGGTACCCGGAGATTGAGGAATACCGGCAGCGAACCCTGACCGAGGCCGCGGAGAACGGCTACGTCGAAACCCTGATGGGTCGCAAGCGTCCGGTCCCCGATCTCCAGAGCGGAAACTTCGCGGCACGGGCAGCGGCCGAGCGGGTGGCCATCAATACCCCTGTCCAGGGAAGCGCTGCCGACCTCATCAAGAAGGCGATGTTGACAGTGGATGCGCGGCTGCGGGCCGAGTTCCCCAACCAGCTCCTCTTGCTCCAGGTCCACGACGAGCTGTTGCTCGAGGTCGATGAGGATCAAGCCCAAGAGGTCGGCGCGATGGTGCAGCACGAGATGTGCTCGGCGATGGAGCTGTCCGTTCCGTTGGTCGTTGATCTGGGCACAGGACGCAACTGGGAAGAAGCACATTAGCCCGCCACCCACCGAGTGCAGGGGGGAAAGGGAGAACGTGATAAGGAGACAGTCTCCCCTGCTCCCCTGCGGTTACACTTGAATGATGCGTTTTGCACCCGAGCCCCCCGCCGTGGCCGACCCACCCGTTGCGGGGCTCCTGCTCGCCAACCTCGGCTCGCCCTCCGCCCCAAGAGCAAAGGCGGTGCGCTCCTTTCTCAGGCTGTTCCTCGCCGACCCTCGCGTCGTCGAGATCCCGCGTTTCAGGTGGTGGCTGCTCCGCAACCTCGTGGTCCTCCCGCTCAGGCCATTCCGATCGGCACGCGCCTACCGCCGGATCTGGACCGACGAAGGTTCCCCTCTGATCGTCACCAGCCGCCAACAGGCAGCAGATCTCGAGTGGGAGATCGGGCGACGGATCGACCGTCAGTTGCCAGTTTTCTCGGGCATGCGCTACGGCAAGCCTTCGATCGAGGCTGCCCTCAGTGTGCTGCGGCGCCGCGGCTGCCGCCGAATCCTCGTCCTGCCCATGTTTCCGCAATACTCCGCAACCACAACAGCGTCGGTGTTCGACGAGGTGACGCGAGAACTGTCGAACTGGCGCCGGGTGCCGGAGCTACGGATCATCGCCGACTATCACGACCATCCCGCCTACATCGGCGCACTTGCCTCGAGCCTGCAGGATCTGTGGCAGTCGGGAGGAAAGCCGCGCCGACTCCTTCTCAGCTTCCACGGACTGCCGGTACGATACGCCGAGGCCGGCGACCCCTACCCAGAGCAGTGCCGCCGGACCGCTACAGCGCTCACCGGTCGTCTCGACATCGATCCAAAGCGCGTTGTCACTGCCTTCCAGTCACGCTTTGGGCGCGAGCCGTGGGTCGGGCCCGACACCGCCGGTCTCCTGCAAAAGTGGGGGCGCGAGCACCTCGACCGGCTGGATGTCATGTGCCCCGGCTTTGCTGCCGATTGCCTGGAGACGTTGGAGGAGATCGACGTCACCGGCCACAAAATATTCGAGAAAGCCGGCGGCGGTTCCTTTCGATATGTCCCGGCCCTCAACCGTCGATCAGTTCACATCGAGGCGCTCGCGGAGATCGCGATAGAGCACCTCGGCGGGTGGATAGTCTAGGCCCGTTTCCGACAGGGTTATTAGCTATAGGGCCACCCACCCACCCGATTCACCACCAAGGCACCAAGAACACCAAGGAAATCAATAGTAATCACGCAGCAACACATCGCCGAACCAAGCGATCCGAACAAAGAACGGCAATGTGTTCCGATCAGTCAAACAAACACTGAATGAAACCTTTGTGGATTCTTGGTGACCTTGGTGCCTTGGTGTTTCAAACCAAAATCCAGGAACCGCTTTGGAAGGATCCATCCGAGTTTTCTGTTGACTGAGTCACCATGAGGATTGTTGTTTCAGGAGCCAGCGGATTGATCGGATCGGCGCTGGTGCCATCACTCGAGGCGGCGGGCCATGAGGTGGTGCGTCTGGTCCGCAGCTCATCCTCGGGGGCGCCGAGCGAGGCAGGCTGGGACCCGGCCACCGGAACGATTGGCCGCGCTGTCATCGATGGCGCAGACGCCATCATCAACCTCAACGGGCGTTCGATCGCCAACGGCCGGTGGAACTCTGCGGTCAAAGAGGAGCTCCACTCCAGCCGGCTGCAGTCCACCCGCACCCTGGTCGACGCCATCGGCCGCGCCGAGAAACCACCTGAGCTGCTGATCAACGCTTCCGCGGTCGGTTACTACGGTGATCGCGGTGACGAACTCCTCGAAGAGAGCACGGCGATGGGAGAGGGTTTCCTCGCCGAGCTCTCCCGCAATTGGGAGGAAGCTGCCCTCGCCGCAAAATCTGAACGCACACGGGTAGTCCTCCTGCGGTTGGGCATGGTGGTGGCCCGTGAAGGTGCCCTTGGGAAGATGCTGACACCATTCAAGCTGGGGTTGGGCGGACCCATTGGAACCGGTCGTCAGTTCTGGTCGTGGATCGGAATCGAGGACGTGTGCGGAATCATCGACCATGTCCTCGAGCACGACGAGATCGAGGGCCCGGTCAACACAGTCGCACCCCAGAAGCTCCGAGGCTCGGAGTTTGCACGCACCCTCGGCCGCGTTCTCTCGAGGCCGGCCGTCATCCCAATGCCGGCCTTCGCCGTCCGAATGGCCCTCGGTGAGATGGCCGACTCGTTGCTTCTGGCCTCGCAACGAGTCCACCCGAGGGTCCTCGAAGGCAGTGGGTACGCCTTTCGGACCCCCACGTTGGAAGAGGCCGTTCGATTTGCGCTCTCACATTGAACCCGTGAATCGTTCGAAATTCTAAGACTCAGAATCGTGTAGGATCTGCCCATGAAAACCGTCGAATCCATTCTCGAACTCATCGGCAAAACCCCTCTCCTCCGCCTCAAAGAACTCGAGGGCGACGAAGGAGGAGAGATCTGGGCCAAGCTCGAAAGCCTCAACCCGGGCTTCTCGGTCAAGGACCGTATCGGTCTCGCTCTTATCCGCAAGGCGGAGACCGATGGGCGCCTGGCACCAGGCGGCACCGTTGTCGAGGCCACCGCCGGAAACACCGGTCTGGCGCTGGCGATGGTCGGGCGGAGGCTCGGTTACCGGGTTGTCCTGGTAATGCCGGAACAGTTCTCAATCGAAAAACGACGACTGATGCGCGCCCTCGGCGGTGAGGTCATCGTGACCCCCGCGGACGACGGCATCCCCGGCGCCCAGCAACGAGCCCGGGAGATCGCCGGCAGCACACCCGGAGCGGTCTACTTGGACCAGTTTGCCAACCCCGCCAACCCCGACGCCCACTTCGCCACCACCGGGCCCGAGATCTATGAGCAGATGGGAGGCCACCTCGACGCCCTGGTTGCCGGCTGCGGGTCCGGTGGCACGTTTTCCGGGACCGCTCGGTATCTTAAAAAGGAGATCCCCAGTCTGCTGGCGGTGGCGGTGGAGCCGAAAGGCTCGGTCCTCGCCGGCGGTAAGCTCGGGGAGTACGAGGTCGAAGGCATCGGCATGAGCGTGGTCCACGCGACCATGGATCTCGATCTTGCCGACGAGATCATCAGCGTGCCCGACGCCAACGCCTTCCTCTGGGTGCGACGCCTCGCCGCCGAGTGCGGGGTGCTCGCCGGTTCGTCCGCCGGAGCCGCGGCGTGGGCGGCGGCTCAGGTGGCGAAGCGCCTCGGGCCCGGCAAGAAGGTGGTCACCGTAATCCCCGACTCGGCCGAGAGGTATCTGTCAAAGGACATTTACGATCGGTTTTTGGAGGACTCGTGAAAATTGCCACCAATTGCGTCCACGCGGGGCACGAGCCGGATGAGGCCACCGGCGCTGTCAATGTCCCGATCTATGCGACCTCGACCTACGCCTACCGGCGATTCGGCGAACACCGCGGGTGGGAGTACTCGCGCACCGGAAATCCGACCCGATCGGCCCTCGAACGGGCGATGGCCGAGCTCGAGGGCGGTGCCGATGGTATCGCCTTCGCGTCCGGTCTCGCGGCAATCGATGCCATCACCGATCTTCTCGAACCCGGTGACCACGTGGTCGCCGGCGACAACCTCTACGGCGGGACCTACCGCCTCTTCACCACCATCACCGAGCGACACGGGATCGAGGTGAGCTTTGTGGACGCGGCGGACACTCAGGCCTTCGAAAACGCCTGCTCCGACCGCACCCGGGTCGTCTTCGCAGAAACGCCGACAAATCCGATGATGCGGCTCGCCGACCTGTCGGCCGTGGCGGCCGTCGCCCATGAACGTGGGGCGCTGATGGTAGTCGACAACACATTCTTGACACCGGTGCTCCAACGTCCGATCGACCTCGGCGCCGATCTCGTCGTCCACTCCACCACCAAGTACCTCAACGGGCACTCGGATGGGGTCGGCGGAGTAATCGTCGCCCGCGACGCTGACCTCGGTGAACGGCTCCACACCGTGCAAAACAACGTCGGCGCAATCCTTGGTCCGTTTGACGCATACCTGGTGCTGCGTGGACTCAAAACCCTGGCCGTCCGCATGGCGGTCCACGAGAGCAATGGACGCAACCTCGCCGGCTTTTTGTTGGCTCGCAAAGACGTCGAGGCGGTCCACTATCCCGGCCTCGCCAACCACCCCCAACACCAACTCGCACGGACCCAACAAACGGGTTTCGGCGGCATGATCTCCGTCGATCTCGGTTCGCTCGAAAGAGCGCGTGCCTTCTGTGACGGCGTCGAGATCTTCACCCTCGCAGAATCGCTCGGCGGGGTCGAGTCGCTGGTCTGCCACCCAGCTTCCATGACCCACGCCGCGGTGCCGGTCTCAGAACGGGAGCGCCTCGGCATCGGCGACGGACTGATCCGGCTGTCGGTGGGTATTGAGGATGCCGGAGACCTTGAAGCAGATATTACGAAGGGCCTGGAGGCTGCTGCTACCGTTTGATGCCAGATGCCAGATGCCAGATGCCTGATGGATCCCGGATGATACCGGACGGGTGGGTGGATCTGGTATCTGGGACCTGGGATCTGGTATCTGGGATCTTGTTCGCTACCCGGCAAGCGCTTCGACGGGGGTGAGCCGGGCCGCACGGAGTGACGGGTAGATCCCCGCGACGAGCCCGATGCTGATGGCGAAGATGATCGCCAGGAAGACGGCAAAGCTCGAAATCGGTAGACCGGCCTCGAAGAACTGGCCTGCAAATGCGCACAGCACCACCGCGACGAAGAAACCGATGACCGCCCCGATCGCCGATAGGAAGATCGCCTCGACCATGAACTGGATCAGGATATCCCGGTCCTCGGCACCGATGGACTTGCGGAGGCCAATCTCGTAAAGACGTTCGGCAAGCGAAATCTGGAGCACCGAAAAGATCCCGACGCCACCGACGACGAGCGAGATCGCCGAGATGGCAAAGAGGACGATCGTCCATCCACGGAGCTGCTCGTCGATCTGCTCCTCCGCCTCGAGGATCTCCTGGGCGACATTTTCGATCTCGAAATCCTCGACCCTGTTGTGCTGCCGCCAGAGACGGTTTTTGAGGTGGGCGAAGAGCTGCGAGAGGTTGTTGGTATCGGCCGCCTTCACCATCAGCAGTGGAACCCTGTCGCCGCCGCCGTATAGGCTCTGCATGGTGGTGAGGGGGATGGTGGCGCCCTCCATCTCGCGTCGGCTCCAGCCATCGTTGATCATCTCGTTACCGACTCGTTCGCCGATGCCAACGACCTCGAATCGATGGTCGCCGATCCGCACCCACTGTCCGACGACGTCGTGGCCGCCAAAGAGCTCCTCAGCCAGGAAATGACCGATGACGGCAACCCTGCTCCTCCTTTTGAGATCGAGATCGGAGATGTAGCGGCCCTTTTCGGCCCGACGGTCGAAGACGACAGCGTACTGGGGGGTCGTGGCGGTGATCCGTATAGACTGACTGGCGTCGCCCCAGGCGATAACCTGTTGGGTGAACGACACCGGTGCGGCCGACGTAATCTGATCGCTCGCCTCGACCAGCCCCGCCGCGTCCTCTCGCCGTAGGCCCTCGGAAAGGTGAGAGCGTTTGACGTCGAGGTTCGAGGTCGGGGTCTCGGCGCTGACGAAGAGCACGCCACGCAGGCCGAGCGAATCGATTCCGTTCCAGATCTCCACCTTGACCGCCTCGATGAGGCTGACCATGGTCACCACCGCCATGGTGCCGAGGACAACGCCGAAAAGAGTCAGCAGAGAGCGCATCTTGTGCGCCCAGATCTCGGTGAGGGTCGTTCGCAAGGATTCGCCGATGAACATATGGCCTCACTCGTACCGCAGGGCGACCACTGGATCGAGACGCGAGGCCCTGACCGCCGGATAGAGACCAAAAAAGAAACCGACCACCGTAGCCGATGCCACCGAAACAAAGATCATCGAAGCCGTGATCGTCATGGGCATCTTCATGACGGCCATGATGCCGAAGGTGAAAACAATGCCGAGCGCGAGACCTGCGGCGCCACCGAAAACGGTGACCACGATGGCCTCGATGAGGAACTGGACAAAGACCTGCCAACCGGTGGCGCCGAGCGCCTTGCGAACACCAACCTCGCGCATCCGTTCGGTGAACGAGGCGAGCATGATATTGGTGATGACGATTCCTCCCACCAGCAACGAGATGACACCGCAGGCGAGAAACGTGATGTTGTAAATCATTCCCTCGCGGTTGCCCTGCTCGATGCGCTCCTGGCGGTCCCAGACGCCAAAGTCCTCGATCCCGTGACGGGAGCGCAGGAGCAGTTCGAGCGCGTCGCGCGATTCTTTGTGGACCTCGGGCGACCGCAGGCGTAGGTTGAGTTCGTCGATACGCTCGGCCCCGGATTCCTGGTGGCGTTTCATGTACGAGGTAATGGGCACGACAATCAGCCGATTGAGCCACTCGTGAGCGTTGTAGGTGTCCGTTTCCTGGAAGAAAAAGACCTTTTCCTCCGTGACCCCGACCACGGTGTAGGCCTTGCCGTCGATGTTGAGGGCCTTTCCGACCGGGTCGGCGGTGCCGAAAAGCTCGCGTGCCCGGGTCGAGCCCAGCACGGCCACCGCCGCTGCCGAGTCCATGTCGTGGTCGGTGATGTAGCGGCCGCTGCCCATTTCCTGCTCACGCATCTGCATGAACTCGGGCTCGATGGCGGTGATGCGGAAGCTCTCCTCAGTGGAGCCCGCTCGCACCTTGTGGCGGCGCGCGATCTCGGCAACCACGAGGTCGAATCCATCGACGGTGTCGCGAATGGCCGCCGCGTCCTCGAGCTTGAGCCCAGTCTTCGCCCGCTGCCGGGCGGTCATTTCGAGCTCGCCCGGCGGCTGGTTGTAGACCCCCATGAGGCGGGTGCCGCCCGACTCGCGAAAGTATTGGTCCCTGCGGGCATCCATGCTGGCGGTCATGCCGAGGGTCGCCACCACCGAGGCCACACCGAGGATCACACCGAGCGTCTGCAGTACCGTGCGACCGATGTGCTCGCGGATTTCGACAAACCCCTCGCGAATGAACTGCGCCGGATTCATGCAGCGGCCCTCTGTCCGTTCGGTAATACCAACCCGTCGACCAGGCGAATCGTCTCGCGGGCGCGGGCCGCGATGGAGGGATCATGAGTGACAATGATCATGGTCTGGCCGCCGGCGCGGAGCTCGTCGAAGAGTTCGAGGATCTCGCCGCCGGTCTGTTGGTCGAGGTTGCCGGTGGGTTCATCGGCCATGATCACCGAGGGTCTGCCGACGATCGCCCGGGCGATGGCGCCGCGCTGCCGCTGGCCGCCCGAGAGCTCGTTTGGCCGATGCCTCCCGCGGTCGGCGAGACCGACCTTGGCCAGCGCCTCGTAGGCGAGCTGGCGCCGCTCCTTGCGGCCCATGCCGCCGTAGAGCAACGGCAATTCCACATTCCGCAACAGGCTCGCCCTGGGAAGCAGGTTGAAATTCTGGAAGATGAAGCCGATTTTCTTGTTGCGAAGGTGCGCCAGCTTGCGCCTGGAAAAGCTTGCCACCTCCTCGCCGTCGAGCAGGTAGGAGCCCGATGTCGGCGAGTCGAGGAGACCGAGGATGTGCATGAGGGTGGACTTGCCGGAGCCCGACGGGCCCATCACCGCCAGGTAGTCGCCGACGCCGACCTCCAGGTGGACGCCGCGCAGCGCTTCGACCGACAGATCGCCCTCACCGTAGACCTTGGTGATGCCCTCGAGCTTCATCAGCGTCTGCATCAGGACCTCTCCTCCTGTGGCTTCGACGGATCGGCGAGCGCGACCTTTTCACCTTCCTCGAGACCTTCGACGACCTCGACCTCGGTGGTCGACGCGATGCCGGTCACTACCCTGCGCTCCTCGAACCAGCGCCGCCATTCCTGGCGCGGGTCGTCCCGCCAATCGTCCTCGTCGCTCTTCTTATCCTCGCCTTCGGAGTCCTCTGCGATCTCTTCGTCCTCCTCGGTCTCGGCGGTCTCCTTCGGCAGAGGCGTCTCGCGTTGGATATAGACCATTTCCTCTTCGCCGCGAACGAAGACGGACTCCACGGGCACCGTCAACACCTGCTCGCGGATCTCTCCGCGGATCTCGATGTTGGCGGTCATGCCCGTTCGCAACTCACGGCCGAGCTCTTCGAGGGCGATTTCGACGTCGAAGACCTTGACCTGGTCGTCGAGCCGTGCAGCCGGCGCGATTCGGCTAATGGTCCCCTTGAAGAGCACCCGCGGGAAGGCGTCGAGGGTGATCCGAACCTCCTGGTCGAGGTGGATCTTGCCGATGTCCACCTCGTTGATTCCGCCCTTGACCAGCATGGTGCCGAGGTCGGCGACGGTGGAGATCACGGTGCCGGCATTGAACGAGCCCGATCCGGTTACCGTCTCACCGAGCTCAACCGGCCGCTCGATGACCACCCCGTCCATCGGCGAAAAGATGTTGACCACTTGCCGCGGGTTGTCGCCGATCGGAATACCGGAGGCCTCGACCAGGCGAATCTTGTCCTGTGCCTCGTCGATCGCCTGTTGGGCCTGGCGGTAGCGAGTCTCCGCCTCGCGGTTGACTTCGACCGAGATGAGGCCGTTCTCAAAGAGTTTGCGCTTTGCATCGTAGTCCTGCTTGGCATCCTCGAGATTGATCGCCGCGGCCTCGACTTGATTGCGAACCGCGAGCAGGTCTTGGGCCTGGTTGACGTCGGGCTCGATGCGGGCGATCAACTGGCCCTTCTTCACCACATCGCCGGCACGGATCGGGAGATCGACGACTCGGCCGGAGAGGTTGGATTTCACCTCCACCTTGACCTCCGGCTCGACCGTACCGACCTCGCGAACCACGACCTGTACATCATCGATATTCGCGCCCAGGGTCGGGATCTCCGGTCCCTTCTCCTCTTCGCCGTTGCCATTACCTTTTGTTGTCGCTGCATACGCAATGGCCGCGGCTGCTATAACAACCACGGCGATGAGAATCAACCAACGTTTCTTCTTGGGGGCCATGAGCTCCTCCTCACATCACCGTCAACGACTCGACTCGCTTTGAATTACGCGCTAGCGGCAAGAAATGTTCGCTTGCGGTTCGTTTTTCCCCGTTTTTGATGCGAGAGATCAGGATGCACACACCCCTCCTCCCATTCGGGCACGGGGGCAGGGTGCAAGATGCGGGGCCGACCAACCACCGTGGTCCGAGGAATGAAATCATGGCTGGGGCTGGTTGAACCTGCATCCGGGCGTGTTGGGCGGGTGGGTTCATCATGAATCCGGGTGGGTGGCTGGACCTGTGTAGAATAACCGTCTCATCGCAATAAGGGGGGAGCATGCGCGAGCTGCTGAGCAAACAAAATATCGACTTCATGGAGCGGGCCCGGGAGGTGGCGGAGAAGTACGTGCGACCGCGTGCGGCCGAGCTCGACCGCACCGGTGAGTACGGCTGGGACATCCTCGAGGCGCTCAAGTCCTACGAGCTGACCGGAGTGTGGATACCCGAAGAGTACGGCGGTAAGGGCGGCGGCGTGCTCGACCTGTGCCTGATTGTCGAGCAGATATCGCGCGCCTGCGGCGGTGTCGGTGTCGCCTACGCGATCAACGCTCTCGGCTCTTTTCCCATCATCCTCGGCGGCACCGACGAGCAGAAGGAGAAGTATCTTCCGCCCATCGCTTCCGGGGAATCGCTGATCGCCTTCGGACTGTCGGAGAAGGCGTCCGGCTCCGACGCAGGCAGCCTCCGCACGACGGCCATTCGCGACGGCGACGAATACGTCCTCAACGGCCACAAGAAGTGGAATACCAACGGCGGTGTCGCCTCGCTCTTCACCATTTACGCCCTGACCGAACCGGACAGGGGGATGCGCGGCATCTCGGCCTTCATACTCGAAAAAGACACGCCCGGCTTCACCGTTGGCAAACGTGAGGACACCATGGGCATCCGCACGGTGTCGGTCAACGAGCTCGACTTCACCGACTGCCGGGTCCCAGCCTCACAGCTGCTCGGCGACCGCGAGGGCGGCGGCTTCAAGAACACGATGATGACCCTCGACCGCGCCCGTCCGGGGGTCGCGGCCCAGGCCCTCGGTCTCGCCCAGGGCGCGCTCGAGTGGGCGCTGAGGTACACATCCGAGAGACGCCAGTTCGGCCAGACCGTGATGTCTCACCAGGCGGTGCAGTTCATGCTCGCCGACATGGCGACCCAGGTGGAGGCGGCCCGCCAGTTGGTCTATGCCGGCGCACGGCTGATCGACTCCGGCGCAAAGAACATCAACAAGATCGCCGCCATGGGCAAGGTCTTCGCCACCGACACCGCCATGAAGGTGACCACCGACGCTGTCCAGCTCTTCGGCGGCTACGGCTACTGCAAGGACTACCCGATCGAGAAGTACATGCGAGACGCCAAGATTACCCAGATCTACGAGGGCACCAACCAGATCCAGCGACTGGTCATCGGCCGCGCGTTGACCCGGGAGCTCAAGGAGCTCACCGGCCACCTCGACGTCACCGTCGAGCACTTCCCCGAGTACGACCCGGAACAGTAGCGCCTCCCGTTTCTCGACCGCGCCAGCGCATCATTCGGAGGTGCCTGGCTCCCGCATTGACGATGTCCTCATTGTCAATGCGGCGTGCCTGGCATCCTCTCGGGGAGCGCGCACTGAGAAAAGCGCTTCGAATCTCAGAATGACTCGGCTTTCAATCGGGGACGGGCGGTCAAATCCGAAATCCGAAATGGATGGGTGGTGGGAATTCCGAATTCCGAATTCCGAATTCCTAATTCGGCGAAGCCGCAGTCACCCTTCATCGAGCGATCGGTGGTACTCGTGCTCCCAGTCGTTCCACCATTCCGTCTCGATGCCGCCGCAGCTTTCGCCAAAGGCTGAACAGGCGACGCAGCCATCACCGCGCACGATCTCGGGATCGTCGAGGGGTGGGAAACGTTCGGTGAGTCGCTCTCCGAGACCGCGGGCAGCCTCTTCCTCCGCGGTTGGCTCGCGACCCTCGAGTTGAGTCATTCCGTTTCGGCGCAGCCGTTCCGCTGACTCGGGCAAGAGGACGCTGTCCTCCTTGTCAACGTGCTCCCAGAGGTGGTGCGCCAGACGCCGGGCGATGCCGGCTGCTCTCTCCTGGTTCCCACCAGCTTCCTCGAGCTCGTCGACGAGCGCTGCCGCCGCACGGTGGTCCGCCTCGATCGCCGGCAGCGGTCCACGCCTGGCCGGCACCTCGGCGTGCTCGACCAGTGCCGGGAAAAGGACCTCCTCCTCTCGCTCGTGGTGGTAGCCGGAGACGAAGACCCGGAAAAAGCGAACAAAATCGGCCACATCCTCGGCTGAGGTCTCACCACGGGCCGCCAGCTCGGCGAACCGGATCAGGGATCCCGCTACCCGGTCCACCAGCAGATGTTCGGTTTTGAACTCTTCGAGGAGCCGCATCAATCGACGGCCGGACGGACGACGCCGGCGGTGCCCGGGCCGCGCGGATCCTGGGCCGCCCACACCTCGGCGGCGACCTCACCCCGGACCGAGTGGACCTCGCCGAGCTCGAGGACGACTCGCAACTCATGGCCGCGACGCTTGAGTGCCCTCGCGGTCTCGGGCGACAGCGCGTACAGCTCTGTGTAGAGGAGATCCGGCATCCATTGATGGTGAATGCGCGCTCGATCGACCGCCTCCTGCAGGTCGTCGCCATCGACGATGAGGTTGAGAAGCACCTGCGCGGTCGCAGTCGGTATCCTCGATCCACCGGGCGAACCGATCACGATGACCTGTTTGCCGCGCCAGGCGATCGTGGGCGTCATGGAGGACAGCATGCGCTTGCCCGGACCGACCGAGTTGGCCTCTCCCTGGATCAGACCGTAAAAATTCGGTTGGCCGGGCGCGGTCGCGAAGTCGTCCATCTCGTTGTTGAGAATGAAGCCGGCGCCCGGGACCAGGAGACCACATCCGAATGAGCCGTTGAGGGTGGTGGTGAGCGCCACAGCATTGCCGTCACCATCCATCACCGACAGGTGGGTCGTCTGCGTGGGTTCTGGCAGCTGATCGCGCGACCACGACCGAACCCGGTTGGAGGCGGTTGCCTTTGCGAGGCGGATCCTCTCTGCCCGGAAATCGAGCCACTCTCCGGCGAGCAGCTGGACCGCGCTCGCCACGCTTGTGCGTGGATCACCGAGCAGAACGCGATCAGCATAGGCACGACGCCACACCTCGACCAACAGGTGGAAACGGTCGGCGCCGAAACGCGGGTATTTCGCCCAGTCGAGGCGCTCGAGCAGACCGCAGGTCTGGCCGAGAATAATCCCGCCCGACGATGGCAGCGGCATGGAGGCTACCTGCCAGCCGAAGGCTTCGAACCGCACAGGCTCTCGCCAAACGGGGCGATAGGCGGCAAGATCGGCGGCGCGAAGCACACCGCCATGGCGGCGTGCGGCAAGCTCCACCGCCGCGGCAATCGGGCCCTCGGTGATCGCAGGCGCACCTCTCGCCGCGTACGCTTCGAGGGTCGCCGCCAACTCGGGCAGGCGCATCGTGCTCCCCGCCACCGGAGGTTTGCCGTCTGGAAACCACACCGCAGCAGTCTCGGGAAACCGTTGCAGGCGATCGGCGTTTGCACCGAGCCCGCGCTCGAGACGGCGGTCTACCGTGAATCCGTCCCGAGCGAGCCTGATAGCCGGCGCCACCACCTCCGCCCAGGGCAGCCAACCGAGCGCACGGTGGAGCTCGAACAACCCAGCCGGTGAACCCGGCACTCCGGTCGCCAACGGTCCGATCAGCGAGGCATCTGGACGGGGCTCTCCTCGGTTGTCGAGGTACATGTCTCGGGTCGCCTCGGCGGGGGCGGTTTCGCGGAAGTCCAGTGTCTTGACCTCGACCCCGAAACGCGTGACCGCAAAGCCGCCTCCACCCAGGTTGCCGGCTCGCGGGCGAACCACGGCCAGAGCGAGGGCGGTGGCCACCGCCGCGTCGGCGGCATTCCCACCCGCCCGGAGAACCTCGAGGCCGGCCTCGGTGGCGGCCGGGGCAGCGCTGGCGACGGCCCCACCCGAACCCCGCACCGACTCTGGGTGCGCCGCATTGACACCAGCGGCAGAACATGTCAACACGAGCACAAGGAGTGCCGCCACCCCTCGGCTTCTCGCCATCAAGAGAGCGATTCGAATCATCGATCGAGTTTACTTCAACCGCGTCCGTCGACTCTTCGATTTGGAACAAACGACAGATCTCTTGCGTAGCAAATGGCATGGAGGCCCAAATATGACCACCACCTCGAATTCCACGGCGGATGGCAGCGCGGTCCCGGATTTCGCGAGCGAGGTCCGCCGTGCCCTGGCCCGGCTCGATGAGCTCGACCGCGAAACCGCCGGCTACCTCAAGATCCTCGCCTTCATCCTCCACCGAGTGGCGATGGCCGACAACGAGGTCAGCGACGAAGAGGTCAACCGTATGGAACAGATCCTCGTCGAACACGCGTCGCTTTCCCAGCCGGAGGCGATGCTGACGGTGGAGATCGCCAAGCACTGCGGCAAGATCGCCGACTGCGGTTGCAGCTACGAGGCCAGCCGGGCGCTTCGATCACGACTCGATGTGGACGGCGGGCGTCGAATCCGGCGCTTTCTCGATTTGGTGGCCGAAGCCGACGGCCGTGTCCGGCGTTGCGAACGGGCTCAGATCCGGCAAATCGCGAGCGAGCTGGGACTTCCATCTTAGATTTAAGTTTTAAGTTTTGAGTTTTGAGTTCCCGCCCCCCCGGGGTACCACGAGAGTTCTTTAGGCTGGTTGGGGGAAAACTCAAAACTCATAACTCAACTCTCAAAACTCTTTGCTGATCGATTCCAACCGCGTGAATCAGTTATCATTCCCCGTGCGCCACGTCTCGTGGTGTTCGGAGGTTCGATGACCTGGAACTACTCGCAGAAAACCACCGACCTCTTCATGGCGGCGGTGCAGGGAAAACCCGGAACCCATCTTGGCGAGATCGAGGACCCTGACGGCTTCGGAGAACACGGATCGATCGCCTGCGGCGATGCCCTTCGGTTCACCTTTCGCGTCGATCGGAACGCCGATGACCCGCTGAAGGACCGCATCACCGAGGCGCGCTATCTGACCTTTGGCTGCACCTCGGCCATCGCCGCCTCCGAGGCCCTGTGCGCCATCATCGAAGAGGGCGATTTCACCCCGATCGAGGCCCTCAAAATCACCAACAAGGACATCGTCGATTACCTCGAAGGCCTCCCCCAGGCCAAGATCCACTGCTCGGTGATGGGCGCCGAGGCGCTCGAGGCAGCGGTCTTCAATTGGGCCCAGAAGCGCGGAATCGGCCTCGCCGAGCTTGGGGTGGACATCAGCCGCGACGAGCAGGAAGAAGGCCGGTTGGTCTGCACCTGCTTCGGCCTCACCGAGCCCTACATCGAACGCAAGATCGAAGAGCTCGAGCTGAAGACGATTGCCGACATTACCAACGCCATCAAGGCCGGCGGCGCCTGCATGTCGTGCCACCACACCCCGGGAGGGCTGCAGGACATCCTGAACAAAGTGTGGGGCCAGCGCCCGACTGCGTTCAAGGAGCTCCCGGTCCTGCCGATGGCAAGGGATGCGAAGGTCGAGCCGCCGCGAGAGATGTCTCCGTTCAAATTCGCAAAACTGGTCGAGACTGTGCTCGACGAACACGTTCGCCCGCAGCTGGCCAGGGACGGCGGCGATATCGAGATCGTCGACATCAAGGACCAGGTTGTCTACGTCGGAATGACGGGCGCGTGCTCGGACTGCATGGGTTCCACAAACACTATCAAGATGCTGGTGGAACAGGCATTAAAGGACCAGATAGACGAGCGGATTCGCGTCGTACAAGTTTGACAGACACTCGATTTGCGATCCCAAGATAGATGCTGGATGCTAGATGCTAGATGCTGGATGTCGTATTGCTACTCCCTGATGGGGTGGTAGGGCGGATCCAGCATCCAGAGACCAGCATCCAGAATCTGTTGAACACCAGTACCTCGATAGGTTCGACTCATTATCAGGAGGATCAGTGGCGATTATCTATCTCGACAACAACGCAACAACACAAGTCGCCCCCGAGGTCGTGGAAGCTATGATGCCCTTCCTCACCGGCGAGTACTTCAACCCGAGCTCGATGTACGAGGCCGCGCGCGGTCCGGCTGACGCCATCACCGAGGCACGCAAGAAAATCGCGCGATTGCTCGGCCACGCCAGGCCGACCGAGATCCTCTTCACCTCCTGCGCCTCCGAGAGCAACAACACCGCCGTCTTCGGCACAATCGCTGCCAACCCCGAACGCCGCCACATCATCACTACCGCGGTCGAACACCCGGCCATCTTCGAGGTCGCGCACGACCTCGTGCGGCGCGGCTTCGAGGTCGATTTCATCCCGGTGGACCCTCAGGGCCGCCTCGACAAGGTGGAGTTCGTCCGTGCTTTGCGTCCGGACACCCTGCTTGTATCGGTGATGCACGCCAACAACGAAAGCGGCGTCATCTTCCCAGTCGAGGAGTTGGCGCGGATCACAAAGGAAACCGATCCCTCGATCGTTTTTCACACCGACGCCACCCAGTCGGTGGGCAAGCTCTCCATAGATCTGCGCGGCAGCTTCAAGAACGTCGACTTGCTCTCCTTCTCCGGTCACAAGCTGCACGCACCCAAGGGCATCGGCGCGCTCTTCATTCGCCGCGGCACCCCGTGCCGTCCGTATCTCCTCGGTGGTCACCAGGAGGCTGGGCGACGGGCCGGCACCGAGAACGTCGCCTTCATCGTTGGCCTCGCAAGAGCCCTCGAGTTGGCGATGGAAAGCCGCGAAGAGGACGTGGCACGCGTCACGGCCATGCGCAATCGCCTCCAAAAGGAGCTGACGGAGCGCATCCCCTACCTCGAGATCAACGGCGGCGAGGCGCAGCGCCTCGACAACACTCTCAACGTAGCCTGCCACTTCATCGAGGGCGAGGGCATCCTCTACCAGCTCTCCGCGCACGGCATCTGCGCTTCCTCCGGTTCGGCCTGTACCTCCGGCTCGCTCGAACCCTCGCACGTTCTTCGCGCCATGAAGGTCCCGTTCACCGCCGTCCATGGCTCGGTCCGATTCAGTCTCAGTCGCTACAACACCGAATCAGAGATCGACAGGGTCATCGAGGTCTTTCCGGAGATCGTCGCCAGTCTGCGTCGCCTCTCGCCGTACTGGGATGCCGACAAGAACCAGCCCCGCCCCGAGGGGCTGGAAATGTTGGCCGAAACCGAGATGCCGCAAGCAAGCGCGTAGCCTAGCCTCCCTTTCCGAAATCTCTATTGCTCGCGCGCCCTTTGAACCACAGAGACACAGAGAACACAGAGAGATTCACGGAGTTATTTAAAATATCCCTCTGTGAAGCTCCGTGCCCTCTGTGCCTCTGTGGTTGATAGACCATTGCGGAGGCTCATCCCAACCAGTTGCGAAAGCCGCGGCAGGATCAGCTACAGTGTCGCGCATGAAACGACTGACTGTTTTCGCGTTAGCCCTGTTCATCCCTTGTCTGCTGGTGGTTGCTGACGAAATCCCCGAAGAGTGGCTCACGGTGGCCGAGAAGACCGATTTCCGCAGCACCTCGAGCTACGACCAGACGATGGTCTACCTCTACCAACTCGAATCGGCGGCGCCGGAGAGGATCCGCATCACCGATTTCGGTCGGTCGGGGCAAGGGCGACCGCTGCCGCTGGTCATCGTGTCCTCAGATGGCGCCTTCACGCCCGAGGCGGCGGTCGCCACCGGCAAGCCGATCTTGCTCATCCAGAGCTGCATCCACGCCGGCGAGGTGGACGGCAAGGACGCCACCCTGATGGTCCTGCGCGACATTGCTCTCGGCCTCAAGCCCGAGCTGGCGGAAGGCGCAGTCACGCTATTCGCCCCCATCTACAACGCCGACGGCCACGAAATGGTGTCGCCCAACAACCGATCGAACCAGAACGGGCCGGTTGAGGGGATGGGCTACCGCGCCACCGCCAACGGCATCAACCTCAACCGCGACTTCCTGCGTCTGGCGAGCCCCGAGGCGAAGGCCATGGCCAAGCTGGTGGCGCAATGGAACCCTCACCTGCACGTCGACAACCACGTGACCAACGGCTCCGATCACGCCTGGGTCCTCACCTGGTTGGTTGCGGAGGCGCCGCAGCTCGCACCACAGGTCGATGCTTGGGTCCGGGTTTCGCTGCCAAAGGTCCTCGCCAATACGGAGGCCGCGGGTCACCCCAATGGGCCAGACGTGAGCCTCGTCTCGGGCTCCGACCCGACCAAAGGTATGGTCTGGGACGTCGCTCAGCCCCGCTACTCCTCCGGCTACTTCCCCCTCCGAAACCGCCCATCGATCCTGATCGAGATGCACGCCCACAAGCCATTCCGCGCCCGGGTCCTCGCCAACCGCGGTTTCATAGACGCCCTGATGACCGAGGTCGGCCGATCGGGGGAGGATCTCGTGCGGGCGGTCGCGGCGGCGGACGCCGCCGAGGTCGAGCGGGGTCGGGCAGGCGCCGAACCCTCAGAGGTCGTGGTGAAATGGGCCGTCGCCGACAAGGGCAAGCGAATCGCGTGGCCGGCGTACGAATGGACCGTCGAGGACTCGATCGTTACCGGTGGAACGCGAGTCGTGTACCAGCCCGACAAAGGGCACGAGCTGGAGCTCGAGTGGCGCCACCTTCCGGTCGCCGAGCTGACGCTGCCACGCCCACAAGGCTACATCGTCCTCGCCGGATGGCCTCAGATCGAGGAGGTGGTGGCCGGTCACTCCCTTCGCGCCTACCGGCTGATGAGCGAGATCGAGCTCGATGTCGAGACTATCCGCCTGTCAAATCCACAGTTTGCGACTGCTTCTTATCAGGGTGTGGTGATGGTGGAAAACTTCGAAATCACCCGCCGCACGGAGCGCCGCTCGATCCCGGCGGGCAGTCTTTGGATCCCCGCCGATCAGCCGGCGTTCGAGATCGCGGTGCAACTCTTCGAGCCCGAGGCGCCCGACTCGCTGGTGCGTTGGGGAGCAGTGTCATCTCTCTTCGAACGCAAGATCTACATCGGCGCCGACGTCCTGGAAACGCTCGCCCGCGAGATGTTGGCCGACGAGAATGTCCGGCTTGAGTGGGAGGCGGCTCTGGAAGATCCCGATTTTGCCGCCGATCGGCGCGCCCGTTACATGTGGTGGTACAGGCGCACACCGTACTGGGACGAAACCGTCGGGTTGCTTCCGGTGTTTCGGGTTATGACGCCTGGTGATCTCAATCTCGAAGCCTGGCCCAAGCCTTGACTGATTCGAGACCGCACGGCGAACGCTGGGGGCCACTCGGGCGCGCCCTCCTCGACTTTCACCACGGAGCCACTACTGCTCGGATCGTAGTCCACACGGACCTTTGGCATGCCGAGACCACTCCGGTGGAGGAGTTCTATCGCCCGGATGAAAAGCCGCTCCCCGAGCTCGAGAACACCGCCCTCGACCTTTGTCGCGGCCGGACCCTGGACCTCGGGGCCGGTGCCGGGCGACACGCGCTCGAGCTGCAGCAGCGAGGATTCGAAGTCACCGCGGTGGATGCCACCCCCGAAGCGGTCGAAGTGATGCGCGAACGCGGTGTGGCGGACGCGCGATGCGGAGACCTCGACGCCGTGGCCGGCGATAGTTTCGACACCATCGTGTTGCTCATGCACGGCATTGGCCTCGTCGGGACTCTCGAAGGGTTGGAGCGTTTTTTCGACCAGGCCCGACGCCATCTCGAGGACGAAGGCCAGATCATCTTCGACTCGGCGGACCTCGGAATCGTCATGCCGGAGCTCTTCCAAGAAGGTCTCGATGAGTGGCGGGCCGGCGGCCTCTACCCGGGAGAGGTCGAGTACCGTCTGTCGTACGAACGGCTCGAGGGTGAGCCCTACCCGTGGCTGTTCGTCGACCCCGTGACGCTCGTCGATCGGGCGGACGAGGCCGGTCTCCGGGCCAAGGTCGTGGCCAGGGGCGACCGAGGGTCGTTTCTAGCCCGCATTTCAGCTTGATTAATGATATGCTGCGCCCTCGTCGAACGGGCTTTGAGGCCGGTTCCGAAATGGAAAGGTCCACAATGAAAAGACATATCAAACTCGCTCTTATTCTTGTTTCAGCCTTGATCGCACCGATGGCCGCCATCGCACAATCGCCGACCGCGCAACCCGAAAACAAAAATCCTGCGGTCCTCGAGGTCAACGGCGAGAAGATCTTTGCCGCTGAAATCAGCATGATCATGCAGAACATCGCCGCCCAGCTGGGAGGACGCGAAAACGTCCAAGACGAAGAGGCGTTGGTGCAAATGGCGACCCAGAGGGTGGTGGAGCAAACACTCCTTGCCCAGGAAGCGCGGCGCAACAACATTCAGCCGAACGAGCTCCGCCTGGCAGAGATGGTCCAGGCTATCGAGCAACAGTCCGGCGGCCGCGAGGCGCTGGAGTCCAACCTGGCGACCGTCGGCATGACCTACGACCAAGCGGTGGACATGGTTCGCGATCTCGAGCTTTCCAAATCGCTGATTGAAAAGCAGATCAGTCCTACCATCGAGGTCTCCGACCAGGAGGTCAAAGCCTTTTACGATGAAAACCCGCAGCTCTTCGAAGCCGAGGAACAGGTCCACGCCCGCCATATCATCTTCAACGTCACGCTCCAGGCCGACGCCCAGACCGTCGCCGAAGCCCGCTCCAAGGCCACAGACGCGCGCCAGCGCGCCCTGGCGGGTGAGGACTTCGCCGAGCTCGCGCGCGAGCTGTCGGAAGGTCCGGCCGCGCCCAACGGTGGTGATCTCGGCTTCTTCACCCGCACCCAGACCGCCCCCCAGTTCGCCGCCGCGGCTTTTGCCCTCGAGCCGGGCGGGATCTCGCCGATCGTACGCACCGACTTCGGCGTCCACGTCATCAAGGTCGAAGAAAAGCGTCCGGCCGGACTCTTGGCATTCGACGAGGTCTCTGACCACGTTCGGAATCTGCTGATCCAGCAGAAAACCGGCGAGACCGTGGGCAAATTCGTCGAGTCGCTGGCTGACAAGGCCACCGTCGTCAATCTGGTAGATGCGCCGGCGGCTGCTGCGGCACCGCAGTAGATCCCATCCTCCCCGCACACGGGTTATAGGCTATAAGCTATAAGCTATAGGCTATAAGCTATAAGCTATAAGCTATAGGCTATAAGCTATAAGCTATAGGCTATAGGCTATGGGCTACGGGGGTTTCGACGTACCTCCGAGCCCAGGTTGCGATCATCGAACCGGCGTAGCGTGCATCTGCGGCATCGCTCAGGAGATG
>Ga0255046_10000056_pt1 | contig 22982 bp, 39 predicted proteins | sample BC1_12_27_MG_FD_183632 | JGI IMG/M metagenome (GOLD analysis project Ga0255046, IMG submission 183632) | Seawater microbial communities from Strait of Georgia, British Columbia, Canada - BC1_12_27 | ecosystem: Environmental > Aquatic > Marine > Strait | place: Canada: British Columbia...
CCACAGTATTTCGGCGTGCACACCCATCCAGGATAGACAGCAGGCGGTAGAAAAACTCCGGCCTTGATCATGGCAACGAAAGCCGCGATCTTTTTTTTGACGATATCGTGTTGAGCTTTCCCCACCGTGATTTTTTGATGCGTTACCGTGGGGATTTTTTTAATGACGATGTTGTCAAATGCAAACTCGGTCTCTGTCCTGCCGCTTTCGATGCTGTCAGCCAGACCGTAAAATCCTGGCTGTAGCTCTGTCTTGATCTGATCTGCCATCATGGTTTGTGCTGTGATTTTCAGATCGCGGATCCCGGTTTTTGTTTTGACGTCCATCCTCCCTTTAATTACGATATCGATATCCTCCACGTAGACTGCAAAAGACTTTTCGATCGACACCGCATCGTTTATCACAGGTGCCACGTCCTGGTTGTAAATCTCTGTTATTGTTAATGATTTTTCCAGACACTCATTCAGCAGTCTGGATTTCGCGCTGATTTCATCGCGCGTCAGCAGCACCCCATCGCTGACAGTCCTGCAAAAGCTGTCGCGTGTGCAGTCGAGCATGTCAGACAGGGGCATGTCTTTTTTCGATGTGATTTTTTGTGATAAGTTGATGTCATTTGTTTTGTGCACAGATCTCCCACGGACCATGGCCAGGCTGGGCGGCAATTTGATGTGCTCTATATATCGCATGCGATATTTTTCACCGCACGACAGGCCCAGCGACATTGCGGATGGACTTAACTCTATCACCGTTCACCTCCTTGTGCCACGGCCTGAGCCGGGGCTATGTGGTTAGCTTGCTACGTAGACGTTGTTTAAAAGCTTTACTATCCCATCTGTTTTTAGTCTATTTAGTGTCCTAGCTGTCACATAGCGATAATATATAGTGCGTGTCGTCTCTCCCGGACGGGGCTCTAATGTCACCGTTTTAATCCAGCTCACATGCCGGTTTATCTTATCGATATTCGCGCCTTTGATATTTCGCAACGACCGCTTTGCGTTTTCGATCGACACTGCCCTGCCCTTATACACTGTTGTGATTGTCCTGTGATTTGTCATTGTTCCCACTTAGTTAAGCCCCGGCCGGAGCCGGGGCGGTGTGGATTAGTCCTGGATTGCATCCCATGCAGCATGCAAGTTTGCCCATCTTTGATCCGGTCTCTCTATGTAGTAACTGTCATACCCGCATCCGGTCGTTATTGAAGCGAGCTGACCCGCTTTTTCCGCCTGCTTCAGGCAGCAAAACTGGCATGGGTCATAGTTGATCTTAGATATATCGCGATGGGCGTGCAGCTGTCTAGAGACTGCGCACAAGATAAAGTACTCCTGCCGTGATACGCATTCTGGAGATCCTAGAGAGTTTTCCAGGCCCTTGGTGATGCGCTCGATTTCTTGCGCGCAAAAAGTCATGTCGTCATTATCGAGGCGCTTAAAGCATGCGCCTGATGCTGCGATGTCTTCTCTTACCATCTCGGCTTCTAAAGCCTCTTTCCGCATCCTTTTTTGCTCGGCTGTAAATTTCATGTCCATCCTCCCTTTTGGTTACGCTCTCTCTCCATGAGCTTGATTACATTATATACCCTGTAACGGTAGTGTCAAGCTTTTTTTTGCAAAAAAGTTTATTTTTTTTCGGATAGTCAAATTAATATAATAAATACAAGCATTTAGACGATAAAAAAGTTTGATGGTGAAAGGTTGACACATCAAAAAGACTTGACACTAGCAGCACAAAGACCCATGATCAGGACATCACATTAAAAAAAAGGAGGGATCATGCAAAAAAAAAGCTACCGGGCAGTTGGCGAGCTGCTGAAATCGGTGCGCAAAAAACGCGGGCTTAGACAGCGCCATGCAGGTGACATGATGGGAGTCACCTACGCGTATGTGAGCCGGATTGAAAAAGGTGAGGTGCAGCTTCGCCGTGGCGATATGCAGGAGAGGCTTGCGAAATTTCTGGGGATCAGCACAGGGGCTCTTGGATTCTTGCTCCATGACATCCCGGACGAGTTGACCGGCGACGACGTTAAATCGTATGAAAAAATCCGCGAAAAAATTACAACAAGCTGTATCCAATGAAATGGTTCCGGCACATGACCAGGGCCTTTCGCGATGAGTCTCTTCTTGAGCTTCGCGATGAGTTTGGCCTGGCTGGATATGGTGCGTATTGGATCATCCTGGAGCTCATCGGCGAAAAGCTTGGTGAGAAACCAGAGGACAAAGAAGACCCATCTTTAAGACTTTCTGACAAAAATTGGCGAAATTTTGTCAACTTTTCGCCAAAAAAGTTTCAAAAATTTCTCACTTTTCTGCAGAAACTTGAACTTTTTTTGGTGGAAATTGACGGAGCGTTTATTACTATCAAATGTCCTAACCTACTGAAATACCGGGATGAATGGGCCAGAAAAAAGAATAAGAAAATAGTAAAAAACTCCGGAGTCACTCCGGAGTCACTCCGGAGCAAAGAAACAGAGACAGAGACAGAGACAGATACAGATACAGAATCTAGTATATATACTAGATACAAATCTTGTAACGATATTAGCTCGGAGCCTCCGGCTCCATCGCCGGTGACGAAAGAAGACCATGTCCTGGAAATCCCATTGAAAAACGGCAAAATGTACGCTGTCAAAGCTGACGATATTGATAGGTGGAAACAATCGTATCCGGCGCTGGACGTGGATTTGGAGCTGCTCAGGATCAGGGATTGGAATCATGCGAATCCAGGGAAGCGCAAGACCAGCCGAGGCATATCGCGGCACATAAACTCGTGGCTTTCAAGATGCGAAAAAAGCCCTGTATCGCATACTGGGACTAGGGCTCATCGTAACGCAAGTGCCTGTTTTGACTTTATGACCGAGGAGGAGAGATGACAAACGACGACAAACAAAAATTTGCGGAAATCATGTGGGGCCTGGCCGATGTTTTTGGCGGCGAAATCTCACAATCTGGCCTTAAGGTGCGGTTTGCAGCACTGTACGAGTACCAAATCGAAGACATTGAGGCATCAGGGGCGTATCTTTTGAGATATCGCAAAGCGAAATTCCCGGCCGTGCCGACTGTCTCTGAAATTATTGAAATCATTGAGCAAAAAGAATCTCCTGACATAGCTGCAAGACGCCAGGCTGATTTTGTTATCAGTCAGCGTGGCGTAGTATACATGCCTGATTTCGACGACGAAATTACGAAAAGGCTTATGTCGGAAACCTGGCCGTATCGCAAGTGGGTACAGACCGTACAGGACAAGGATCTGGCCTGGTGGCGCAGGGATTTTGTCGCTGCATATGTCGGGATCGCGGAGCGCGAAAGGTACAGATCAATCCGTGAATCTATAGGCAAAATTGACTATAAAGGCTTGAAAAGATTGGAAAAACCATGAAATTTTTTTTGGGCGTGGACCCGGGACGCTTGGGGGGCGCTGCTTTGATAGACGAAAACTCAGAGATCGTTGATGCCATTGGATTTTCGGCAAAAACATATCGCGATAAGGGATTTCACATAGAGCAGCTACGTGGCTCTGTCTGTAACGGCGATGAGCTTTTCGCGATGGTCGAAAAGCCGCGTGTCTGGCCTGGTGTCAGGATGCGACACCTGTCGCAACTCATCCGCGATGCCGGGATCTGGGAAGGTTGGTTACAGGCGAAAGGCGCGAAAGTCTCCACGGCGACACCAAGGGAGTGGCAACAGCCGATAATGTCCGCCTGTGGTGAGCGCTATGGGGTCAAAAATTCACTTACGAAAAAAACGAGGGTCTATACACTCGTAAAATTTTATTATGGGGAAAAGGCTCTTAAAACTCACTGTACTGGGAAAAGGGGTGGACTGCTTGATGGAGTGTGTGATGCTTTACTAATAGCTAAGTTTTTACAAATGAGGAAAAAATAAATGCCACGCGATGTAAAAAATATACAAAAATATCAGTTTGTTAAAGGTAAGTCCGGCAACCCGGAGGGGTCGAAAAAAGGCCACGTGAAATTACGATATCATCTGGCGAAAGTCCTTGCGACGAAAGTCAGCGTCAAAGATGGTGATAAAATGATTAAGCTCACAGCTGCAGATCTCATTATTGACCAGCTTTTCGTCAAAGCCTCGAAAGGCAACATGGAGGCGATAAAGCTTATATTTCAGTACGTTGAGGGTATGCCTGTGCAGGCGATAACAACCGAAGATGGTCTCAAAGCTCCTACGATTAACATCCAAATCAACAAGCTTACGGATGGAAATAAACTTACAAATTGACCATCCGTTTGACGTCCTTTACGATCCTTACGATTACATTGGGCTGTTCGGTGGGCGTGGTGGTGGTAAATCCCATGCCATCGCCGAGTTTCTCGTTATCGCGGCGATGCAGAAAAGGGAACGCATTCTGTGTGGCCGCGAAATTCAGCTTTCGATCAAGGATTCCGTCAAATTTCTGCTTGAAAAAAAGATCGAAAAGCTTGGCGTCGGCCAGTATTTTGAGATTACACGCGATACGATCAAGTGCCTGACCACCGGAACTGTCTTTATTTTCAAGGGGTTGAGTGACCAGACCTCGGAGTCTATAAAATCGTTTGAGGGGATCACGATCTGCTGGGTGGAAGAAGCTCATATGCTCACTCAAAGATCGCTTGATTTGCTCTTGCCGACGATCCGCGAGGATGGAGCGAAAGTCATTTTTTCATGGAACCCGAAACTCCCGAAAGACCCTGAAGTCGGGGCTCCTGGCGATCCTGTGGCGAAATTTTTGTTGTGGGATGGAGGCCCAAAAAACTCAATCACGCGAAAAGTCTCCTGGCGCGATAATAAATTTTTCCCGGCAAGGCTCAATGAACTCCGGCTCTGGTGGAAAAAACACGATCCTAAGCGCTACATGCACGTGTGGGAGGGCGAGGAGGACGTGCGGTCCGATGCCATTATTTTCTATAGATGGAAAATCGCCAATTTCGTAGCTCCTCCAGGGACAAATTTTCTTTTCGGAGCTGACTGGGGGTTTTCACAGGCTCCCACCACCCTGGTGCGATTTTGGGTGGATATGGATTCGCGAAAAATCTACATCGATCATGAGGCATACGGCGTGGGAGTAGAGGTAACGGACACTCCGGCACTTTTTATGCAGGTTCCAGGAGCGCTGAATTGGCGTATTATCGCTGACTCGGAAAACCCACAGTTAATATCGCATATGCGAAGACAGGGCTTTAATATCGTTGGCGCTAAAAAAGGCCAGGGCAGTGTTGAGGTGGGGGTGAAGTGGCTGCAGGATTTTGATATCGTCGTGCATAGCAGATGCAAAAACACGATCAGTGAATTGTCAACATATAGCTATAAAATCGATAAGTTAACCGACAAACCAACCCAGGTGATCGTAAGAGAGCATGACCATATCATGGATGCATTACGATATGGTGCGGAGGACCTGATCCGCAAGGGCGATCTCATAAGTAGGACGATAAAAATGGTTGCGATATAAAAAACACTTGACAAAAAGATCAAAAATCATATCATACAGGGGATGTTAACCAAAAAAGGAGGTAATATGGCGTTTAAATCGTTTGAAAACCCTATAATCATTAGACAAAAGACATGTGACCAGATCTCTGTCAGAGAAAGGTTAATTTCGCTAGGTGTGGCGTTTTGCAAAAAATACGATATCGCAAAACATACACATATGCTGCTTTTTTATGATCGCGATAAAGACAGGATGGCGCTCAGACCTATCAACACCGATGATTACGATGCGGTGAAAATCCACATTGTCAAAGAGGGAAAGACCCATGGACATATAACTTGTTCTGTCCAGTGTACGAAATTTCTGTGCTGGTGTGGGCTGAAAGGTGACGATATTGGTATCCTGGAAATGCATTTTGACAAAAATCTGGATCTTATCGTATCGGAATCATTAGGAAAATTAAGGGAGAACAAAAATGTTTGAAATGTATAAAAATAGTGGGACATACAGCGGATTATCTCATCAGTTTATGTCAATTTGGCCGTGTCATAATATTTATTTTAGCAAATCCATGGTCAAAAAATATCAAATTTACGAAAAAAATAAATCGGCGAGGATTTATTTTGACGACGAAACGGGTAGGGCTGCTATAGAGCTGGTCAATGGCGATAAAGATCCAAAGCAGCTTTTTCGCATCCAGAGCAACGGCAAATCTGCTGGTTGTTTTTTGATAGCAAAAAGCTTTATCCATCATCATCGCATCAGGCATGACAAAAAGTTGCGTTACGATTTCGTCTATGATCGAGAGACCGGTTTTTTTATCTTTGAGCCTGAGATCGAGGAGAAAATCTTAAATGTCTGATGAGAGCATCTACGAAAAAAGCAAACAACGAGTGGAGTTTGAGGAGATGATGTCATATGCGGCGTATCGTGGTGCTCAAAAAGCCCTGTCAGAGGTTGGTCTTGCTGACGAAAAGGCAACCGAGGACATCCGGACAGTGCGGAGTCTCATACGATCTATCCGGATCGCCCAGGTGACTTTTTGGAAAACTGTAGTTCGGTGGGTGACGATAGGAGTTTTGACCGCTGTGCTCTATGAGACAGCAAGCCGACTTAACATACTGAAATAAGGGGAGAAAATGACACGCGTATCCTGGGAGAGCTATTTTTTGGGTATCGCAAAGCAGGTGGCGACACGGTCTACGTGCATGCGGCGCAAGGTTGGTGCCGTCATCGTCAAAGACGATCGCATCCTTGCGACTGGCTACAACGGGGCGCCTGCAGGTTTTGATCACTGTGATGAGATTGGCCGATGCAAAAAAGACTGTGCGAAAGCCCCGTCAGGAGCATATCACGACAAATGCGTCGGTGTGCATGCTGAACAAAACGCTATAGTGATGGCGGCGTACCACGGAGTATCTATTGCAGGAGGGTCGCTTTATTGCACCATTCAGCCGTGCGCGATATGTGCACGCATGCTGATCAATGCCGGGATCAGGGCGATATACCACACCGACGAATACCTGGATACCGATGCGATAGATGCGTTTATTGCGGCGGATGTGAATATCAAAAATCACTGAAAAAGGGGGAAAAATGGAGAAAAAAAGAGGAAAATTTATCGTGCTTGAGGGCGTCAACGGGGCGGGAAAAACGACCCAAGCCGAACTGCTGGCGAAAAAGATAGGGAAAACTGGCAGGGATGTTGTTTGCACCAAAGAGCCTACACAATGGACGCTGCCTGGAATAATCCTGAATGGCGATTACGAGCTGATGAAAAAAGGCGATGGGATCACAATGACAAATGATGACGTCGAAGCGAATCTTTTTTTCCTTGATCGCCTGCAGCATATCCTTGATCCGCGATTAGGTATTTTGCATATCCTGGATAGCGGTAAAGATGTCGTATGTGACCGTTTTTACTGGACATCTTATGTCTACAACGGACTTAATATTGGTTACGATAAAGCTGTGGAGCTAAACGAGATCTGCACAAAACTGCTTACCCCAGATCTGACTTTTTTTATCGATGTGCCCCCGGATGTGTGCCGCGAAAGGATCGTAAAAAGAAACGATCGCGAAAAAAATCGAACAGAAGCAGAGCTTTGCGATTTGAGAGACAGGTATTTTGACGCATTTAGCAGAAAGACCGAGTCTGATGGGCCCGTGATACAAGTAGAGTGTGGTTCTAGAGACAAAGAAGACGTTGCAGAGTTTATATCTAGTATATATACTAGATTCTGTTGCGATATGGAGAGAGGCAAAGCAATTTTTTAGTTTTGGATGCGAAAAAAAGACTGTGAAGACTCAATTTTTAACCAATGAGAGAAGCAAAACGAGGAGGAAAAATGAGGGGATGGTTGGTGGTTACGACGGGAGGCGAAAAAGTTTTGAACCCTGAGAAAATTTTATTTATGGAAGCGGACTCGGATAGGGCTTGTAAAATAACTATGGATAATGATGAGGAATTTTGGGTCATCGCTACTGTCAAAGAGGTCCGGGACAGCCTTATGGAAAGCGATATGGCGTGGATTGGGGCAATTGAGCGAGCGAAAGAAGAGACAAGAACGGTGAAAATGAGTGAAGCGGAATTGACCGAGTTATTTGAGTCTGGCCGACAAGATGTAGGGCGGAGCTTTGGAGGGGAAGAAAAATGCTAACTTTGTTCGGCAGTATAATCGGTTTCCTGACCTCGGCGATCCCGGACTTGCTTGAGCTTGTACGGGATCGCTCCGACCGGCGACATGAGCTTGCGATCATGGACAGACAGCTGGCAGCTCAAAAACAGGGGCACACGGAGCGTCTCGATGAGATCCGTATTATGGGCGATATCGCGGAGACGAAAGCGCTTTACTCACACGCCGGCACTCCGGCTGGTGTCCCCTGGGTGGATGCCATGCGTGCAGCTGTGCGGCCGGTCATAACATACTGTTTTTTTGGGCTTTTCTCAGTAGTGAAAATTGCAGGACTCTGGCAGCTGGTCAGCAGTGGTGAAGCTGTGGCCGAGGCTTTTTTAGCGATCTGGGACTCTGAGACACAAGCACTTTTCGCCGCTGTAATGAGCTTTTGGTTTGGGCAAAGGGCGTTGACGAAATTTAAGGGAGATAAATGATGGAAGAAAGAATTGACGAAATTAAATCAAAGGCATTGGATCTTGAGATCAAACGACATCAGAAAATCATGTCAGGAGGCTATCTTAAAGGGTCTCAAGAGGATCTAAAATATTTTCATCTGGCTTCTGAAGAATTGGCGAAAGTTGCTGGCGAAAAAATGATTCCGGCATGCATCAGGCCGCCACATTTAAGACATCTCAAAATTGAGGATATATCAAAGGTCGTTTTCAGCGGATCGCTTTGCTGCTCAGCAGCAGTGCTTATCGTCAAAACGTGGGGATTGGGCAAAGATAAAGGGTTTTGTCTTGTCGCCGATGCGATTAATAAAGGCATCGTAGATCAGACATATTACGGCGACACATCTGGCGCATACTCAGTCTGCAAATTTTGTACAAAAAATTTCTATACCGTATATTTCCTTTACGACCTATTAAAAATCAAGGAGTGGGCCAATGGCAGGCATAAATAAAGTAATTCTCATCGGCAACCTGGGCAGGGACCCGGAGATCAGTTATTCCAAGCAGGGATTGGCAGTGGTAAATTTCCCAATTGCTACCAGTGAACAGTGGACTGACAAAAATACCGGAGATAGGCAGGAGAAAACAGAATGGCACAAGGTGGTTGCGTTTGGCAAACCTGCTGAGACCCTTGCGAAATATCTGTCTAAAGGGAGGCCGGTTTATATTGAAGGTCGGTTACAGACCAGAAGTTACGAAAAGGACGGGCAGACTCACTATATCACGGAAGTGGTGGTGACCGGCTTTCAGTTTTTGGGCGGCGGTGAAAAAGGTGGAACTACTCGCAAGCCTGGGTCGGGCGGTTACCACAGTCAGGATGATGATATTCCGTTTTAACGCGTACTACTTATTTTAACTTGGAGGGAAAATGAAACTTAAAGAAGCAATAGTAAAAAGTAAAAATGATGGCGTCACAATCAGGAGACTCGCTTGGTTATGTAATCGGCAAATACGCGATCGGCAAATTAGATATGTAAGAAAAATGGGCGAATTCCCGCCATTTTTAGCTAGGAGATCCATGCTGGGCGATTTTGTCCCATGGATGCCATCGCCATCAGATAGGTATGCCGATGACTGGGAAGTAATTGAGCCTTGAGACACGCGACATCCATGGGTGTTGATCTCATCAAGCGATTTGAGGGATTTTCTCCGGCTCCGTACGTGTGTCCTGGTGGTCACGAGACGATCGGCTACGGTCACGTGATCAGAGATCGCGAGATATGGGACACGATCGATGAGCAGACAGCAACCTTGCTGCTCATGCAGGATATTGCAGTTGCTGAGAGTGCAGTATAGCGACTGATCACTGTGCACCTGGTCGACTGCCAGTTTGACGCGCTCGTGTCTTTTGCTTACAACGTCGGCTCCGGTGCTCTCCAGAGATCGACGCTCAGGCGCAAGGCGAATCGCGGAGACCACCAGCTTGTACCGCGTGAGCTGATGCGATGGGTCAAGGCCGGTGGGCGACGGATGCTTGGGCTTGTGCGGAGACGGAGAGCCGAGGGGAAATTATACGAGGAGGGAAAATTATGGATTTAGATAAGGGGCAAGAGCTAGTCTTGTGCGTTGATAGATCGGATTTGTCAAATCACTGGTTTAGCGATCGCGTGATATCTGTCGCATATCTGCACAAAATGCAACAGACGATTTTATCCGGGTGTGTATTTATCGCAAGGCGCGACGTCGAAGAAGATCCCGGCTGGAAGCAGATCATCCCCTGGGTCGTGATACAGACACCGACAAAAACAGCGATATACCAGATAGCGGGAGCCGAAAAGCGGCTGCACGATCTGTGGTCGGTGGGTATCGGAGGGCATGTGAACTCTTATGATGCGCTATGTACGTCTCGAGACGGCAAAATTATTTTAGACGATGCCATCAGGGCTGGTATGAGCCGGGAGCTGGATGAGGAGTTGCCTGGGAGACCACCCGGTGAAGAGCCTGTCTTTTGCGGTGTTATAAATGATGACAGCACAGAGACCGGCAGGCATCACCTGGGGTTGGTTTTTAAAATTGATGCGGCAGATTATAAAGGATACGCTCCAGGCGAGGAGCTAAAAAATTTTAGATTTGTTGAAACCCTTGGCTGTCAAGGGTTTTACGAGTTTGACAGCTGGTCAAAACTGTCACTGGATTTTTTCATGAGTGAAAAGTGATGTTGTGATTGCTGATTCAAACCCTTCGACACTCTCAAAATCATCATCTTTAATCGAGATATCATAGAGTCCAGAATTCTCCTGGGTCAGCTTTATGTCTATGCTTTGTTCAGTCGCCATCGTTAAAATATGCCAATAATATCAAGTATTTGCGTTTGAGTGTATTTTCCAACACCTCTTCCATGCGGCTGTGATGCAGGACTGACGCGGCTCTTAGCGTTTTTTCGATTTAAGACATGGCGCATATACATGTATACACCATGAGGAGAAAGTGCGCTATACAGCATCCTCACGCATCGATTTTCTGCGAAAAAAAATAATCTTTTTACAAAAAAAAGCTTGACATTACCGGTAAGGGGTATATAATGTAGTCAAGCTCAGGGAGAGAGCGTAACGCAAAAGGGAGTACGGAATGATGAGTGGATGGATTATCAAAAAAAAAGAGACTGGATCGATCAGATCTTACATGGCTGATGACAGCACCGGTTGGAGAGTATCACAACATCACACGATTAGCACCGGATCGACTTTGGACAAACTCGGAATCACGGCAGAAAAAATCGAGGCCGCCAGAGCCGCCAGGGATAGGGTTTTGAGAGCGATCGGACAATAAAAAAAGGGGGAACGATGAATCAGGAATTGAGAGATGCCGAGACGGAGAGACATTGCCTGCATTGCAGACACCGCCAGGATTTTGAGTCCGGCAGATATTATGATTGTAAGCGCTACTTTTGCAAACGCAATCATGATGGATTCCGATGGGAGGACATCGACCAGGCCCTTGATTGCGACGACTACATCTACTAAATACTTGTATTTAAAAGACACTTTGCTACCGACATTCATGTCGGTAGCAAATTAATTCGACTATCCGAAAAAAAATAATCTTTTTTGTAAAAAAAGCTTGACATTAGCGGTAAGGGGTATATAATGTAATCAAGCTCAGGGAGAGCGTAACCAAAATGGAGGATGGAACATGAGAGCATTATCAAAAAAAGCAGTATTGTCAGCACTGAGATCAGTACCGGATGCCCGCATCATGCGCAATGGACATGTGGACTGGGACAATGACGCATACGTGCCGAGAGAGACGATACATGAATTATCCTGGGAAGATGATGTGCTGGATGCAGTTTTTGAGGACTGCGAGGGCTCAAGGCCGGTCCGTTACTACAAAGCCAGCACTTATTTTTTAACTCATTAGATTATCCCGCCGGACAGGCGGATTACTAACCGCCCCGGCTCCGGCCGGGGCACTAAAAAAGGGGGTGGCTATGAGTTACGAGGCTGTCACATGCATGAGATGTCAAGTTTTTATTTTTGACAAATGCACACGCTACACGCCAGCTAACTACAAAGTCGACATGTACCAAAAAAATTTACAGGCCCGGAAATCGGTCCAGGCCATCGGCTGTAAAAATTTTTTGCACCTCGACGCAAAATAATCCACACCGCCCCGCTTCGGCGGGGCTTAAAAAAGGAGGACGACATGGACAAAAAACTTGCAGCGCTCGAAGCAGACATTGAGCGCACATCAGATATTTTGATAGGCGTGTTTGACCAAGGTGGCGAAGTGGATCTTGAGTTTTGCAGAGACAAAGCGGATGAGATTTGTCCTGAGGTTGGAACATATTGCGACACAGTGCCGCCCCGCATCTCATGCATAATAGCTGCAAAAATCGCGTACATGGAAAACGCCACGGAAGATCAATCTGATTGTGAGTTTTGCCTCATGTCTGATATGGGGGGCAAGAGCAGCTGCAACCCGAGGCTGACAAGTGATATTTTGGGTCGGATGAAGAATCTTAGGAAAAAAATTATCAAAAAAACATGAGAGCCGGCGGGGGCACAGGAGGAAATTATGAAACGAGAGACATTGCACAGAGCAAAAATTGTTGGAAAAAAAGTAATGCTTGCATTAGTTGCTGACTATGATGCTGAGACCGAAGTAATTGATTTTTTTGAAAAACATCTCTACATTTTAGACCCAGATGGCGGCCGCCGTGAACATCATGGGGAAAAAACTTGTGACGCTATGCATGAGCTCTGGAAATCAGGCAAAAGAAATTCTGCATGTCGAATGTGTCCATTTGCGATGGCTGAGGACCGGGGAATGATCGTCGCATGTGATGAGCTGCCGGAAGAAAATTGCGATGCAATTGATGCGGGCAGGACTGTTGTCGACGCCGCAATCGACGCTGCGTTTAATTAACCAACCACCGCCCCGCTCCGGCGGGACTTAATCAAGGGAGACGATATGACAGATTTTCAAAACGTTCCGGCGTATACTTCCGGAAATCTGCCGGAAATCGCAAAAACCGGAGCAATACAGACAAAAAACGAGTATTTTACGGCTCAACGGGTCCAGGTGCCGCGTGAGATCGAGATAGTGCGATCCCAGCTGCTGGCAGAGGCCAGATTTGCGGGTGAGGATTTTTATTACAGTTTTGAGATAAAAACAAAGCATGGTCCGCAGATTATCGAGGGCCCATCGATTGGGCTTGCAAGTTCAGCTACGAGACTCTATCGTAATTGTTTCACCGACATTTTTTTGGAGGAGGAAAAAGAGTATTCTTGGGTTTTCAAGGCTGTTTTTGTTGATCTGGAAAACGGCTTTCACTGCTCGCGAATCTATGTGCAGCCACGTCCGATCCCTCTGTCAAAATCAAAAAGTTTAAATTTTGCTGATAAAAGAAAGGTCCTGATGGAGTGCCAAAGCGGAGAGTCAAAAGCGATCAGAAACGTTGCGGTCATGGGCTTGCCAGGCTGGTTGCTTGCTCACGCTGTCGAGACTGCAAAAAGATCGGTAGTGGAATCATCAGGGGATGACAGCAAAAAAAAGCTGGATTCCGTGATCCGATATTTTGATAAGATCGGGGTGAAGCCAACTGACCTGACGAGATTCCTTGGGGGCCCGGAAAAAAGCTGGACAGAGTTTGAAATCGCGAAATTGAGGGAGACAGCATCTACGATCAGACAGGGCGTTGCCACCGTAGATGAGATTTTTCACACTGGGGAGCAGCACCAGGAGACGCGGCGTGATCCACAGCTCGATACGCTAAAACCTGATCCGCCAGAGATACCATTATTGAAACCAGCAGATGAAAAAACAGCTGCTGCATATGATAGACTTGATGACGGGATTTTTGACAACGACGGGGTGGAGACCCAGGAGGAGCGAAAACAGAATAGGAAAATGAGGTTGTGAAAGGAGGGGTATGGACAAAAAAGGGGCAGAAGTGGTCGTTGAGGTGCACGGGCTTGATGATGTTTTTAAAAACCCCATGGAACAGGTTATAACATTTGACCCGTGGGGGAAGACCAAAATCCCGCTTTTGTATCCAGCCAGGAAGCTCATACGTACAGGGTGCAGGCTGGAATCAGGCGATGATGACCCGGTCCTGGTTGATATTTCTATACGTGGAGAGGATCAAAAAATCCTGGATCTTTTTTTTACTGTCAGTGCGGAATTGGATGATGATATAGTGCCAATGCAGGAGCTATCAACCTGTAAATTTATCAACGGTGTGTGTATGTATCTGTATTTCTTGAAATTTAGCGATAAACGGAGGATGAAATGATTAAAAAAATGAGTGTGATTATGTGTGGTGTAGCGATGTGTTTATATTTGATACTGCCGCCGACGTGGCATGTACCGGATGGGTGGCATTTTCCTTATCCGCCACCGCCCGGGTGGATCGTTGAAACAAAAAATGTCTGATGCAGCAATAAATCAGCTGCTAAGCAGGGACCAGGCACAATAAGTGCTTGAAAAAATAGACAAACTCGGGTATGCTCATGTGTACCCGAGTTTTTTTATTTTCGGAGGGGAGAAAAATGGTATACATGGGGAGCAAGAAAAAAATCAGGCGCCAGCTTTTGCCTTATATTTTGAGAGACAGGAAGCCGGGACAGGCGTATGTTGAGCCTTTCCTTGGCGGCTCAAATATGATGGAAATAGTGCCGGGCGCTAACAGGATCGGGAATGATCTCAATTACTATGTGATCGAGATGTGGAAGGCTCTGCAAAACGGGTGGCAGCCGCCGATGTGGGTGAGCAAAGAAGATTATATGCACATAAGGAGAAACAAGGAAAAATATCCGCCCCAGCTTGTGGGTTTTGTTGGGAGCTGTTGTGCTGCTTTTGGCACGTGGTTCCACGGTTACGCTCAAATAGACGGGGTCAATTTTGCTACCAGGGGGCACAAGGTTTTGCTTCAGCAGATCCAGAAATTGACTGATGTGAAATTATATTGCAGAGACTACAGGCGGCTTGATTATCCTGATAACTCTATCATTTATTGTGATCCTCCGTACGATGGGGTTTCAGAATACGATGGAGTTCCTGATTTTGACACAGATAATTTCTGGCCCTGGGCTAGGGAAATGTCCAGAGACCATAGCGTGTATGTCAGCGAGTATAAGGCGCCAGCTTATTTTAAGTCAATTTGCGACATAGAAGTGAGCAGAATTTTCCCGGGGAAACCAACTACAAGGGTAACCGAGCGTCTTTTTGTGCTCGATGACGGCAGATGCGACAGGGTGCCAATTTTGAGCCAGCGGAACGGGGAGCTGTTTTGAAAATATCGTTGCTTACAGATGCACGTGATCACAATCTCGCCTTGATGAAAATTTCAGCATGGCACAAAGCCCAGGGAGATGAGGTGATGCTTAATGCTCCGATTTTTCCAGCTGATTTTACTTATGCTTCTGTCTTGTTTGAAAAAAATCTTGACGAGTATAGCTTGCTTGCCGATGAGATAGGCGGACCCGCGGTGGATGGCTCTGAGTTACCAGCTGAGATCGAATCTATGATGCCTGATTACGATCTGTATCCCCACAACCAATTTAGCCTCGGGTATACATATCGACCGTGTGATAACCAATGTGATTTTTGCAAAGTCCCAAAAATGGCTGGTGATCGCGATCATCACTCAATACATGAGTTTTACGACCACCGATTTAAGACTATCTGTCTGCTAAACAACAACACCTTCCAAGATCCCCGGTGGAAAGAGACATTTGAAGAGATATGGGAGCTTGACCTTTCAGTAAAAGACGAAAACGGGTATGATATCAGGCTGTTGGATGACGATAAAGCGGCTGCACTGAAAAAGACAAGATGGGATAGCTGTCTGCATTTTTCCTGGGACAGGATGTCCGATGAGGACCTCGTCATGCACAATGTAGAGATCCTAAAACGACATAAAATTAGAAATGTGGTCTTCCATGTATTGATAGGATACAACACGACAGATGAAGATGATCTCAGACGATGCGAGATGCTTGCAAGGGCTGGCGTACCAGCTGTATATCCTATGCCATACAAGTATACTGATTTCGGGAGCAGGTTGAGACGGTTTATGTTTTCACATTTCTACGCCAATCAAAAATATAAAGGAGTGCCTTTTGCTGAGTCTTTTAGGGATTATCGATCCTCTGGATTTAGAGGCCAGGAGCAGACAGAGGGCTTGTTTTGAAACTCAGCATTAAAGACATCATAGCCAAGATCCTGCCGGGACCGGCTGTTGAAAAAAGTTTGTCCCAGGACCAGGTGAGACAGTATCTCAGATCCGGGATGGCTTTTTGTTGGGATGGGTGCGACGAGCATTTTTTGTCCCAGCAACAGGCCTACTACTATTTTGAAAATATCTCGCCGCTGCAATCCACGGTCAAAAAGATCGCTCAGACTGTAGCAGGCCTCCCGTTGGTTATCGTGTCTGACAACAATCCGGATGAGATGATCACGGATCACCCAATCCTGGATATCCTCCGCGGCCCAGGATATGGCCTGACAGGGCAAAATCTGCTTACAGATCTTTGTATCTCATACCTGCTTACAGACGAGGCCTGGTTGTTACTCATAGGTAGGGTTGCAGCTGAGCCTATAGCGTCAATGGCAGTACGTCCGTATGCAGTAGGCACGGATGGGGGCGGGAGCGAGGAAGAGGATTATCCAAATATAATCCGAGTTACACAGGCCAACAAGCAGTACATTTTTGAGTCTGTATCATATGGAGGTGTTACAAGATACTTTGATACCCCTGGCGGCAAGGGGGCGATGAAAGAGCTTGTCCCTGTGATCGGGACCAAAGCCCGCAACCGCGCCTTCCGCGGTCTGTCTCGCCTTATGCCTTTGCAGAGGGTTTTGATGCAGATGATGAGCGGCGATATTTATAACGCAAAGCTGTTACAGAGTGGCGCCAAACCTTTTATGGTTTTAAGCCCAAAGGAAGGGCTTAGTGACAAAGAAATGGAAACCATTGTGCAGTCGTTGGAAGATCTGAAAGGCACTCAGAACGTGGGTGGGATTTTTATCCTGCCTACATCAATGGATGATGTTTCAAAGCCGAATACGAACCGGGATATGGAGTACCAGGAAGGGCTTAAAGAAAACAAACAACGGATCGCCGATGCATATTTTGTACCACTGGCTTTGATCAGCACCGAAACAATGACTTACAGTAACTACACTACTGCACAAACGGCGTTTTATGACGGGCCGGTGAACAACCTGGTTAGCAACCTTTTCCCCCAAATCGTCAACGTGCTGAGTGTGCGGCTTGGGATTGCTGGTGAAAAATGGAGAGTCACTTACAATCAGCATGATGTCCCGGCACTCCAGTCACGCCAGGCTGAGCGTATGTCTCAGCTTGCAAAGACATACACGATGACACTCAATGAGCTGAGGGATGTCATGGGACTTGAGCCGGTACCGGTGGGCGAGGAAATCTATATGCCCGGCAATTTAATCCCAGTCACTATCCCGGGCATGGTGGGGGATGATATCTGATGCCAGAGTTTGCATTGACGCCAGAGGAGCAGAGGCGGTTTGAAAACGACACTCGAAAAAAAATCGTGCTCGAAAAAAAGCTGGCTGCAAAATTTCTCAAGTGGGGCGTGGCTGTGGCCAACGAGGTAGCAAGAGAGAGAGCTTTCAACGGCGCAATCAGTCAGTATTTGCGTGATGCTCTTTGGCAGATCCTGAGAGATCACTATATTTTGACCATGGACCGTTTTCTGAGATACGATTTTAAAGCGTACGCCGAGTCTGGGGTCATCGATGAACCGGATGATGCTGTGAGATCAGGACTTCTTAATATATCTGCTGATCTTGCAGGACTCATCATGACACGCGGGCGCGCATCACAAAAGAGCATCCTTGAGACGACTACCAAAAACATCATGCAGGCAATAGAGGCAGCACGTGACACTTTCAAGTCTTTTGGAAACGACATCGTTACAAAGCAGGAGCCACCTCAGCCGGAGGCGGTACCGACTGCTGATGATGTTATGTCAATAGCCAGGCGTCTATTGATCGTGAGGCTAAATCACAGGGCAAATTTGATCGGCATCACGGAAACCCAATGGGCAGCCGAGGGCGCTAAATACAAATCTGTTGACCATGGTACAAATGTACTCAACGTCCTGCTGCGAGGAATAAACGATGACATAGCAGCCGGGCGGCCAGATCTGGCAAGACGCAAGCTGGAAAGTGCCGTCCGTATGGCCGAGAAATCCTACACTGATTTTGCAAAGAGCGAACTCTCAAAAGCCCGTGAAGATGTCGAACAGGGGCGAGTGCGGAAAACTCCAAGAAATGTTGTGTCTTTTAAAGCATGGGTAACACGCATGGATAAACGTGTCCGGGCCACTCACCGCCTGGCCCTGGGTCAACGGGTACGGAATGATGAGCCTTTTTTGGTTGGCGACAGCAAGCTTATGTATCCTGGTGATCGGTCGTTGAATGCCGAAAAGGCCGAGACGGCAATGTGTCGGTGTTGGGTCATATATAACTAAGAAATTCGGGATTTCCGAATTTCTGTGGAGAACAAAAATGAGTGACAATTTTGAATATAAAAGTGTTGGATTTTCCCTCAAGTCATCCAAAGTCATTAAGGGTGACGGCGGGTCTGAATATTTTGTTTTTTCTGGGTACGGGTCCACCTGGCAGGTAGATTCCGATCAAGACCAGATCCTGCCTGGAGCTTTTGACAGCTCGGTGCGTAAGGGTCTGCCGGCACTGCTTTGGTCACACGACAGCTGGGAGCCTGCAATCGGTCTGATCACTGATGCAAAAGAGGATGATGTCGGGCTTTTCATCAAAGCAAAAATGCCGCTTGAAGACACCAGAGTTGCGACGATGTTTAAGCCCCAAATCGAGCTTGGGTCTATCGACCGGATGTCCATCGGATTCCGTATCCTCCGTGATGAGCGTGTAAGAGAACCGGAGACTGGAGGGGCTGATAGGTTGATCAAAGACCTGGATCTCATGGAAATCAGCCTGGTCAACAAAAACTTTGCCGCCAACGATGGCGCCAGAATCACAGCCCTGGAGAAAGAGCTGAAGAGGCTAAAGGGATTTGATGAAGAGAATAGTGAGTTAAAACAACTACTTGAACTCTCAAGAGTTGTGAAAAAATTGAATGACGGCTTGTCAAAAACAAAAAGGAGCTGAAATGTCTGAAATCCAGGACGTCGTCAAAGACGTCAAAAAAATCACGGCTAACATCCACTCAGAGATGGAAGCGCGCAAGACCAGAGATGGTGAGTTAGACTTGACTATCATCAAAATGAAACAAGAGTTTGCAGATCTGATCGAAAAACACCAGCAGCTTAATTTTGCAAAAGAAGCCGCAGATGAAAAAATCCAGGACCTGGAAACTGCTATCGAGGAAGGCAAGAAGCGAGGCGATGATTTGGAAGTGGCCCTGGCGATGAAAGCCAAGCTCGGCTCTGACATGGATCTGAAGATCTCAAGTCGAGAGTATGTCGAAAAGTTTTACGACTGTGTCAGAGCCAACAACAAAAACTACAAAATGCCGGATAACGTATATGCAGAGGAGCAAAGACGTTACCTGCGTTACAAGATGCCCTACAAATCTAATTCCGACATCAATTACATCCAAAAAGAAATCTCAGCTGCGTACGGCCCGGCTATGGGATGGATGATGCCTGTTGATCAGCAGATGTTGATGGAGCAACGGAGGTATGAGCTTACGCCTCTGAGATCCCTGGCAACAGTGACGACTACTGGCACAGACAGCATTGAGTTTCCGACCGATGACACTTTCATCACCCCCAACAACCGCGGCGAGCTTGGAGACCAGTCGCCTAAAACCGAGATTGAAGAGATCTTTATGATCGAAATCAAGCTCCACGAGATGGACGTCAACCCTGAGGTCACTCAAAAGATGCTCCGCAACCGGACCTTTGACCTGGAAGGGTGGATCACCAGGCGGAAAGTTACGATGGGGTTTGCTTTGCAGGAGAGCTACGATTATACTGTTGGAGACGGTGTCCAAAGAGCACGTGGTCTTTTTACCTATCCCGCGTGGGATGACCCGGAGGTTTACCAGCGGAATGCACTGGGAACCCTTGTCACTACAGGCGTTACGCTTGATGACGATCACCTGCGTAAGCTGTACATGAGCCTGATCGAGGCATGGCAGCCAGGCGCAAGATGGCTGATGCACCGCAACACTTTTACGCATATCATGGGACTTAAAGATGAGGAGGGCCGCTGGCTTATCAACCCCCAGTTGCTTTTCCTTGGTACCCAACTCCAGCTTTTCGGCAAACCTGTAGTTTTTGGTGGTGATGTGCCGAGACCCACGCTGGAGGGGACTTTCACGGCTGGACAAAAAGTCATTGCTTACGGGGATTTTTCCCAGTACGTCATTTTGGACGGGGTCGAGGGGATGAATTACACGATCCGGGACGAGATCACTCGCAAGGGATTTGTCAACTGGTACATCACCCAGAATACCGGTGGAGGCCTGGTTGGATTTCAGGGGATCAAAATGATTGAGATCGGCGCGTAGTGTGCCATCCACGAGACACTAATTATTTTGTGTAACCGTTTTTAAAAAATATAAGACACAAAGGAAAATATAATGCCGCTTTTGAGAGAGAAAATGTCAGAGCTGCTTTTGCTGGCTCCCAAGGCTATCACCATCCCTCTGTCCGTGACTGACACGGACTACGAGGGAGACGCTATTGATCTGCAGATACCTGCATCCCTGAGTTTTGGTTTCAAACTCGATGCTGAGCTGCCGGAGCTAGACGAGGGTAAAATCACCTATCGTTTTCAATTTGCTCCGGATGACGCTGGGTCGCCTGGAGTCTGGTTTGAGGGCTCATCTGCTGCGATCATGCCGCGATACAAACGGCCGCCGAACAACACGATCGAAAATACCGAGATCGATATCAACTCCAACCCATACCAACAACCAGCTGGCGTTGCTGGTGATGCACCTGGCCGGTATTGCCGGATCGTGTTGAACATAGGGAGCGTTGCCCTGACAGAGGCCCGGACTATAACAATAACTCCGATTATCAAGCCGATGATCACTCCATCACAGCTGTGGAAAAAGACCAACATTTTCCCCAATGACGGTAGGCCGTAGGAGATAGCAATGCCCCAAAAAAGAGTGATTTTGCTAAAGACAAAAAAGCTCGCCATTGATGGCGTGCAGATACGAGAATATCCAAAGGGCGAGCTTTTGACGATCCGCGACCAGCTTGCTGATAACTTGATCAAAGCCAAGTGGGCCAAGGAATTCCGGGCCCGATTTAGCAAAGCCGATGACGAATAATTGCGACTGCCAACATCCGGCAACTATCGAGTATGATGGGCCTGCTCCAACTGAGCTGCCTGTCACGTTGGCTTTTGCTAAACAGCAGGCGGCGATTGATCCGAGTGACTCGAGCTTTGATGATCTCCTGACCTCATACCTGCAAGCCGCGACCACTATGGTCCAGGACTGGATTGGCAAAACGTTGATCACCACCAGCTATATAGCCAACTGGAATTTTGAGTTTCCGATGTGCATGAAAATTAGGGAAAATCCAGAGCTTTTTGTGGACAGGATCGAGTACATCCCGGCTGGTGAAGAAGATTATGTTGTGCTTGATCCCGATATGTACTTGCTCGCAAAAACTCAGCATGTCAGATATGTTTACCCGGTTGTGCACTGGCCGGATACTGATCAAGTGTCCGATACTGCACGGCTATATTACTCAGCAGGGTTTGGTCCGGACGAAAGCAGCATACCAGCTGAGATCAAGTTAGCCATCACAATGATCACGACCAAAGCCATTGCCCAGCGGGGCGATTGCGGCAGTGAGTGTGGATCGGATTTGCTGAAACCTGCCCAGAAACTTTTGCGGTCATGGAAAGAGCATCGAGGGTTATATGTCTGATACTTGCGATGTGATGCGGATCAAAAAAAAGCGCCTATGTGCTGGTGATCTCAGACACCTGGCCCAGGTCTTGTCTCGCGACCAGGTGGTTGGGAGCTTTGACTCTGTAGAGCCTGAGGAGATATTCACTGAGATTGCGAGGTCCTGGATGGCGATTAAAACAGTTGCTGGCAAGTCACTCGTTTCCGGGATCCAGGTTTTAGATGAGACCACACACATGTTTTTTTGTCGCTATACGCCAGTGCTAGCCGAGATGGATATCACAAAAACGTTTTTTCTTTGGAGTGGTGGATACTATCGTGTGCTCAAGCTGGACAAGATCAATGAGGACAATTTGACGCTTGCTATCCAGTGTGCATTGCGCGGCGACAGCACCAAAGCCGCGGCGGAGGCCTGATGCCAGATCCTGGGATATCAGCTGACATAAAACCCACTGGGACTACGCGCGAGTTTGTTGTCAAGATGTCCAACACTCATCAGTTGACAAATGCTGTGAAAAAGGAGATGCGCAAGGCGCTCAGGAAAGCTGGCAGAAATATGGAGCGCGAGGTCGTGTATCTGCTGCTCACACCTCCAAAGACCGGGCGGATTTATCCGCTCCGTGGCGCTAAACATCAGGCTTCTGCACCTGACGAAGCTCCGGCAAACCGGACCGGAAAGCTGATCCAGAGTCTGTACTCAGAGGTCAGATCATGCACGGAGCTTGAGATCGGAGAGACTGAGCCATACGCGATCTACCTGGAAGAAGGCACTGAGAAAGAAGATGGATCTGTGCTTATGGCACCGCGGCCCCACGTGTATAAGGTTGCAGACAAGTACGAGAAAAAAATTGCAGACTTAATAGTAACCGCATTAGATAAGGCTTTTCCCCTATGACACCCCTACTTATTAGCGACATCGTGAAGCAGCTGAGGGTTTATATGCCCTGGCATACGGACATTTTCACCAACTTTTTGACGATCGATTATTTTACCGGTCCGGGTCCTTTATTTGATGCTCCGGACAGTGTCCGAGTACCTTTTGCATCCCCCCATGGACTATCTGTCGGTGATGTGGTGATAGTCAAATCC
>Ga0255046_10000057_pt1 | contig 22919 bp, 21 predicted proteins | sample BC1_12_27_MG_FD_183632 | JGI IMG/M metagenome (GOLD analysis project Ga0255046, IMG submission 183632) | Seawater microbial communities from Strait of Georgia, British Columbia, Canada - BC1_12_27 | ecosystem: Environmental > Aquatic > Marine > Strait | place: Canada: British Columbia...
TCAACTCATCGTAGGTTTGCTTGATACACATCTTGATGCGCAAATCGTTGCCGCCATCGAGACCCCAGGCGCTGGCGTGACAGACAACATCCCGGTCCCTTGGCTTCGAAAACTGCGAGCGCTCCCAGAACGTGTCCGGCAGACGAGGCATGCCGAGCGACACGTAAAAGTTTTCTGCCGAGCGCACCATTTCCTGCGGCGAATAGTCCTTCTTCTTTAACGTGCTATCGACGTCGAGGTCGGCGACACCCGGGTACGGCTCCAGAAGGTCGTAAATGAAACCCCATTGTTGAGCCCACATGTTGCCGAGAAGGTGTGCCGGGATAGCTCCGTCTTGTGGCACCTTGTCCGCGCCATAAACCTCTCCGAGCCTTGCGCGAACATGACAGTGCAGCTCGTCGTACAAGGGTTTGACCTGTTCCCAAAGGCGCCCGGTTTCCTGTTCGAATTCGGCGGGACTCATGTCATAGCCGGCCCGCCACATTTCACCAAGATCGTTGTAGCCGAGCTCGTTGGCACCTTCGTTCACAAGCTCGGCATAGCGCTGGTATTTTTCTCGCATGGGCGGTGCAACGGTTCGCCAGCCCTGCCAGGCATCAAGCAGCACGTCGTAGTTGCGACTATCGGCCATAATGTCTTCGAGCTCAGGCAGGCTCTTGCAGTCGTTGTCGCTGCTACAGTACTCACCTGCTCCGTACATGCCCTTAATTTCGGTCGCTATTAATGTGAGCTCTTTGCGTTTCAGGGCGTCGGTGGGGGTCGGCAACTCGGTGCCAAGCTTCAGGAGATCGAGCGCTCGTCGTGCCTCCGCGCCAAGCTCGTCGCCGCCATATTGCTTTGCTTGTTGCACGATATTGCTGTGCCAGGCCGCGTACTTTTCATCGGCGGCTGCGGCAATAATCGCCGTATCGTCGGTAATGTAGGTTTGACGTACCCAGTTGGCAGCGCCCGTTTCCCGATTCAGCTCGGCGAGTTCCGCATTGGCGCGAGCAATAAACTCATCAGCAGCTTCCGTCGAGACGGCGACGGCGGCTTCCTCGGACTCCTGTTGTGCACAGGCGCCAAGTACGAAAAGCAGCACGAGGCTCGCAACGATTCTTACGAGATCTGTCATTGGGTTCTTCCGATATCCAGGGGTGATTAATGTATGCCATGCATCCAGCGACGCAAGATGGGTGAAATGATGATCATGAACGCGCCAGCTCCAAGTCCGAACCACATCAGGAACTCAAAGAGCTGTGTGTAGGTGGCCAGCGCGTCGGCCGAGGTCGTGACTTCGCCCGAGTGCGAACCGATCGCCGCCATCTTGCCGATGCGCGTAGCGACAGTTTCAGATAGCGCCGTTGCCAGGAACCAGGTACCCATGCTCACGCCGACGACATTGCTGATGGACAGCTTGGTTACAGCAGACAGGCCGACGGGTGACAGGCAAAGCTCGCCGGTGGTGTGCAGCAGGTAGGCGAGAATCAGCCAGATCATCGCGACCTGCCCGGACTGATCCGGAAACTGCCCGCCGACGACCAGTGCGCCGAAACCGAGGCCCGCCTGAAAAATACCCAGGCCGAACTTCACCGGCGTGGAGGGTTCGAGCTCTTTCTTCGCAAGCCACGTCCAGAGCGCCGCGAATGGAATGGCAAGCAACATGATGAAGCCGGCATTGAGAGAGCCGAACTGTGCGGCCGTGAAGGTGGTGTTACCGATAGACCGATCGACGACGCGGTCGGCATACAAGGTCATGGAACCAGCGGATTGTTCAAACAGTGCCCAGAAAACGATCGTGGAAAGTATAAGAATCATGAGCACGACGGTTCGACCGAACTCAGGCGAGTTGTGTGTCATGAAGCCGTAAATGACAAAGCCGACAATGAGAATAATCGAACCGTACAAGACATTTTCGGCCAGCGCCTCACTGCCCGGTATGAAGTGCAGGTTTACGCCTATTGCATACAGAGCTGCGACGACTGCGGTTGCCGCGATCGTATAAGCGACCGTGTTGTTCTGGTCCTGCTTGGTATGCACCATCGAGTAGAGAATCAGCCCGACGATTGCGATAACGAGGAACACGTTTTGCGTCAAATACACGACCGGCTCGTGTTGCACCAGCAGCCAAAGCACGCCGAGCACCGGCAGGCTCAATAGGTAGATCGACCATTCAAGGTTGATAGGACCCAGGAAAGGCTTCTTGAGATTTTCCGGTTCCGAGGGCTCCGCGTGCCCCATGAGATATTTCTGACCGTACATGAAGGTGAACAGGCCGAATATCATGCCGATACCGGCAGCACCGAAGCCGTATTTCCAGCCGAAGGTCTCGCCGAGCCAGCCGCAGAGCAGGGTCGCCGCGAAAGAGCCTATGTTGATGCCCATGTAGAAGATCGTGAAGCCGGAATCGCGACGCGGATCGTCGATCGAATACAGTTTTCCCACGATGGTGGAAATATTGGGTTTCAAGTAACCGACGCCCATTACGATCAGCGCCAACGCGAAGTAGAAGACCTTGAGCGCCTCGGTGTCGCGAAACATAATCGCCTCGCTCAACACTGTTCCGGCTGCGATCACCTCGCCACTGGCTAACGTCAGGTCGCTCGACAACACCGACCCCGCGGCGTAGTTGATGGCCTGGTGGCCCTCCACGGCCATAAGAATGTGCCCGAGTGATAACAGGATGCCGCCAAACAAAACAGACTTGCGCATACCGAGGAATCGGTGGGCGATCATGCCGCCAATCAGCGGCAACGCGTAGACGAGGCCGGCGTAGGAACCCAGAACATCGAGACCGGCTTCGTCTGTGAACAGGTGGTACTTGGTGAGATACAGGAGCAGCAGGTACTTCATTCCGTAGAATGAAAATCGCTCCCAAAGCTCGGTCGAGAAGCACACGTAAAGGCCTTTCGGATGGCCCAGAAACTCGCCGTCGCGTGAAAAGTCGTCCGCGGTCGCGGCAACGGAATCGGTCATGTTTTCCCCCGAATGGTGTCAGCCGCCATCTGCTGTGGTGCCTGGCGGGCCAAGGCTAGGCATTAAACACTATTTGCCGCCCTTCCCGCCAGTTGCCGGCGAAACCAATATCTTATGCGTTAGAGGAATTGTGTTTGATTACAGGGGATTAGGGTTCCGCGGTCGCGGACTCGTCGGGCTTTGCGCGAAATACGCGTGACATGATGATGCCCAGTTCATAAAGCAGGTAGACAGGGATTGCGAGGATGGTCTGGCTTATGATGTCTGGCGGCGTCAGTAGCATGCCGACTACGAACGCGCCGAGAAAAACGTAGGGGCGAGCCTTGCCAAGTTTTTCCGGTGTCGTGAGGCCCGTCCAGACCGTGAGTACGGTTGCGACAGGGGTTTCGAACGCGAGGCCGAACACCAGTACCAACATCATCACGAAGCTTATATATTCCGCGATGTCAGGCATGTACGCGACGCTGACGGGGGTGAAACTGGCGACAAAGGCAAAAATGAGCGGGAAAACGACGTAGTAGGCGAATGCAATGCCGGCATAAAAAAGCGCGATGCTCGTGGCCAGCAACGGAAACGCAAAGCGTTGTTCCTTTTTGTATAAACCCGGTGCGACAAACGCCCAGACCTGGTAGAGGATCACCGGCATCGCGGCAAACAGCGAAATGTAGAAAGACAGCATGATCGTCGCCGTCAATGGCGACACCGGGCCGAGCGCGATCAGCTCGCCACCAGGAACCACGCTAATCAGCGGTTCCGCGACAAAACTAAATATCCTCGGTGCAAACGGCAACAACAGGACGAATATTACGAACACGGCGCCAAAGATCTTGAAGAGCCGGCTCCTGAGCTCAACCAAATGCGACATCAGGGTGCCTTCTCCGAGGTCGCCATCCTTGTCGGGCGTTGTTTCAGGCATCAGGCCGTTTTTTCTTCAGGCGCATCGTTATTCGGGACGACGGCTGATTGATCGTCATCTGCGGCTTTTTCTTCGGCGATTTTGTCGTCGGCATCTTCGTCATGCAGCGGCGAAAACGTGTCGTCTTCGCGCGGCGTTAGCAATGCGTCGGGGTGGAAGTCTTTGGGGTTGATGCCGAGATTCTTCTCGACATCAATTTCGTCTTCGAGCTGCCGCTGCATCGCGCGAGTCATCTGTCGGGCCTTGCCGATCCAGCCGCCGATCTGACGCGCGACACGCGGCAAACGCTCGGGCCCCAGTATCAGGAGCCCGATCACGCAAAGGAGCAAGAATTCAGAACCGCCTATTCCGGACATGGCAGAAGGGGATCAGGCGTCGTTTTCTTTGCGAGGCTCTTCGGCCGGGGTGTTGTCAAAATCAGCGTCTTTCGAAGAGTCGCCGAGTTGATCGTTCGTTTGCTCGGCCTCGTTCATCGCGGAGCGGAAACCCTTTACGGCGCTACCAAGGTCTGAGCCGAGGGAGCGCAGCCGCTTGGTGCCAAAAATGGCCAAAACAATGACGAGAATGATCAGTAACTGCCACGGACCGATGTTGGCAAACATTCTGTAACTCCTGGGGCGGCACCCCGCTGCTTTTTCAATAGTCTGCGCCGACGCGAAGCCGGGTGCGAATTATGTTCATGATACCCCCGGCCGCGCAACAAAACCGTACCGGCGTCACACGTGCCCGAGCCCGTCAGGATTCAAGCCAGAAGGTCACGGGGCCATCATTGACGAGACTCACCTGCATATTGGCGCCAAATCGGCCGGTTTCAACGGTGTCGAGCGTCTGGCGGCAAATCGCGACGAGCCCGTCAAAATAGCGCGCGCCTTTTTCGGGTGACGCTGCCTTCGTAAAGCTGGCCCGGGTCCCCTTCTTCGTGTCCGCGGCCAGCGTGAACTGAGGCACCAGCAATAGTCCACCGGCCTCGTCCTGGAGGCTACGGTTCATGCGGCCTTCGGTGTCGGGGAAGACGCGGTAACTGAGTATTCGCTCCGCAAGTCGTGACACGTCTCGCTGGGCGTCGTCGCGGTGGACGGCGACGAGAACCAGCAGGCCGCGGTCGATTCGGCCCATTAATTGCCCGTCGATTCGTACCTCGGCATGGCTTACTCGTTGCAGTAGTCCTATCATAATGAGCTGAAATCCTTAAGTTTTAGCGGGTTTGGGCTTTTGTGGATGGATCGTAGAGAATGATAAGCCACAAAAGGCCGCCAGAGATGACAGACTCTGCATACCAGTCGGTGGGATGGATGAGCTCAAAAGCAGTCCTTTCCAACGCCAGGGACGGCGAAGTCGGGCGTTTTTCGCGGCTGGGCCACGGAAGGGATGGCCCCGGTCGAGAGATCGGGGTCTTTTTTCGCATATTGTGGGTTATCCACAGGACTTAGCTCCGAATGAATTGGCTAAAAGTGGGATAATAGAGTCGTCTTATTTTCCCACCAACGTGATGTTGGCATTACTGCAGCCGATGAATAGACTGGCCAGAACAAAACCCCAATCGGATCCCTCATGAAAAGACGACAATTCGTAGGCGGCCTCGCTGCCGCCGCAACCCTCTCGGCCTGCGCGAAAGAAACGCCAGATTGCGGCGACGGAAACGTCAGCCAGGAGACCTTTGAGTGGTCCTGTGTCACGTCCTGGCCACCGAAATTCCCCGGGCTCGGTATGGCGCCAGAAAACGTGGCGGACCGGGTCGAGGCCGCGTCGGCCGGGAGGCTCAAGATCAAGGTATATGGCGCGGGCGAGATAGTGCCGGCTTTTGAGGTATTTGACGCCGTGAGTCGTGGCACGGTCGAGATGGGTCACGACGCCTCTTACTATCACAAGGGCAAGGTGGATGCCGCCCAGTTCTTCACGGCGATTCCCTTCGGCATGACCAACCTGGAGCTGAACGGCTGGCTCTACTACGGCGGTGGCATGGAGCTTTGGCGCGAGCTTTATGATCCGTTCGACCTGGTGCCATTCCCGACCGGTAATACCGGCGTACAAATGGGTGGCTGGTTCAACAAGGAGATCAACACGGTCGATGACCTCAAGGGCTTGAAGATGCGCATCCCCGGCCTGGGTGGTGAGGTATTGCGCCGCGCCGGGGGTACACCGGTAACGCTGCCTGGCTCGGAGATATTTACGGCATTGCAGACCGGAGCGATCGACGCGACAGAGTGGGTCGGACCCTACAACGACTCGTCATTCGGATTGCACAAGGCGGCACGTTATTACTACTACCCGGGCTGGCAGGAACCGGGCCCCGGCCTCGAAACCATTATTAACAAGAAGGCATGGGATTCTTTGCCTGTCGACTTGCAGGCGCTCGTCGAAATTACCTGTCAGTCCATTACAACCGACATGGCAGCCGAGTACACGAACGGCAACGCCAATTCCCTGCAGCAGATACTGGCTGACCCCAATATCGAAATACGGCCCTTCCCGGGCGAGGTTCTGCAACACCTGAAATCGATCACGGCGGATGTCGTTGCCGAACTGATGGCGTCAGATCCTGCCTCTGAAAAAATCGGCAAAGCGTTCTACGCATACCTCGAAAAGGCCGAGGCCAATACCCGTATTTCAGAAGCCGCTTACTTGAGCACAAGGAATTAGCGAACAAAAAAAACCGCGCATGCTCGAAAACATGCGCGGCTGATTTTCTTTGATACCGGTCCTTAGAAGTTGTAATTAGCTCCAACTGACCAGTACGCACCGTTAAAGCCGAAGGGTGCAGAACGACGTGAGTACTTGAATACTGTCGGGCTGAACATATCCATCGCGCCCGGAGTAGATTCAAAGCTACCGCCACGCGAACCAGAGTTGGTCACCTCGTCTGGTGTCGTGTCGAAGATGTTATTGCCAGAGACGTAAACGCTGAGGTTGTCATTCAGTTGATAGCTGCCACGCAGGTCCACCAATATTTCGGCGCCGTAAGTCTGGCTGCCAGAGTCGACCGTCGTGTACTCGCCGTAACGCTGAATCGCAAGGCTCGCAGACCAGGCATCCTTAACCCAGTTTGATGTAACGCTGACGCGATCCTCAGGCTGCCAGGTCTCGATAACAGAAGGCTGGAAGCCACCGAAAATTGTTTCAGGGGGCAATGCACCAATGGTTGACGAGCTACTGAAAATCCGTGAGATATCAGTTTCCGTGAAGTTGGCTGCAAACGTGATTGACATGTGTCCACCCAACAACCCGATATCCGAAAGTGTCGAAACGATGTCGATACCCGTGGTGTCGGTATCGATGGCGTTCAGGAAGAACTGTCCGCCACCGGAGCCGCTGGCAATCAACGCGGCATCGAGTACAGGCGATAAGCCTGGGCCAAGATTGCTGCTGAGAACGACACGGTCGTCAATGGTAATGTCGTAGTAATCAATCTGCAGGTCCCAGCTATCAGTGATGTCGACGACAGCGCCGATACCGAAACTGACAGACTCTTCTTCTTTGAGCTCCGGAACACCAATGGCCTGTGCTACCAGGCTGTCATTGCGGAATGTGCCGGTCTCGACCTGTACACCGCCAAGAAACTGCGTGCTGAAGCTGCTGAAATAGAGCTGCTGCATTGATGGTGCACGGAAGCCGGTGCTCGCTGAAGCGCGCAGTCGGAAGGTGTCCGTTACCCTCAGGTTGCCCGCTAACTTGAAGTTCGTCGTATCACCAAAGCCGTCATAGTCGTCGTATCGAATAGCCGCGTTGACCATCAGGTTGTCTGACACCTGATGTTCAAGATCGCCATAGAACGAAATCACGTTACGTTCTTCGTCTGCTGCGTTAGCTGGGCCAATGCCGGGAAAACCCTGCATGCCGCCCGACGAGTTCTGCGCGTAGAGCGCGACGCCGTCTACGGAATCGTAATCGGTATACGAGTATTCATCTCCCGGCGTAATCATATAGGCGTCTTCGCGGAGCTCAGCACCTATCGCCATAAAAGTATCACCAAACGACGTTGTGTAGTCGAGGTTAATCGTCTCCAGCGTCATCTCGATACCGTAAGCATTGGCTGAGCGAGGAATCTGCGCCCGAATGTCTGCGTCGCTTAAGCCAACGCCGAAGTTAAGCTCGTTAACGAAAGAGTAGTTAACCGAGTTGCTGGTTATGTAATCAATCGTGTTACGGCCATTCGAGTAAGACAGGTCAAGCGTTGCACCATCGTCAAACTCGGTTCGGTAGCCAAAGGTGTACGAGCGATCGTTGGTTTCGCTGTCGATCTCCGGCCGGAAGCCATCGACGACGACATTCTCGCCATCATCGAGCGGAGCGCCCCCACTGGACGGGTTACGATAGAACGCCCCGGAATTGCCGTCTCGGCCTGAGTAGGTAATAAAGCTGTACAGCTCGCCATCACCCAGCGGCAATCCAGCGTTGACCACAATGGCGACTTGCTCCGAGTCGGAATCACCGATTCGGAAGCTGTCACGTCCCGGCCCACTGACTTCACGCGTTTCGTTGCCCGGCGCAGGCTCAAGAAAACCATTGAGATCGGTATCAACGCAGCCACCGTACAGACAGCCACCCTGAGGATTTGCCCGAGAGGTTCTCTCGCGATCTCGATAGTTGACGGCCACGCCCATGTAGCCATCGCTGCCGAGACTGAAACCCTTGTAGAAATCGACATTCGTTGCCTGGCCGTCACCGTCGGTGTACTCGCCAATAGACAAGCCGAGAGAGCCGCCCTCAGCATCGTCCTTCAACTGAATGTTAATAACGCCGGCAATTGCGTCTGATCCGTATTGAGCGGCAGCACCATCGCGCAGGACTTCAATGCGCTTGATTGCAGCAGCGGGAATCGCGTTCATGTCGGTACCCGCTGTACCTCGACCAACCGAGTTGTTGATGTGAATCAACGCAGCCTGATGACGACGCTTGCCGTTAACCAGAACCAACGTCTGATCCGGGCCGAGGCCGCGTAAGGTCGCTGGACGCAATGCGTCGGTACCATCTGAAATGGATGAGCTGGAAAAGTTAAACGAAGGCGCGAGTGCCTGCAGCATTCGACCCACTTCCGTTTGACCGGTAGCGGCCATGTCGTCTGCGCTGAGCGTATCAACTGCCACCGCGAGATCCGCACTTACGCGGCCTGGGGCGCGGGTACCCAGCGTGACGATTTCCTCGATAAGCTCGTCGTCCTGCGCGAAGGCGCTGCCCGCGGGAACGGCCAGTATGAGAGCACACGCGGTGAGCGTGGCCGAGAAGTTCGGGTATCTAGGTTTCATCGTTATCCCCCTGGTATCGATAATCTTAGAAATATACAAATCTTGCTTGACCGACCACCGTACGTTGGGTGCAAAGCCGTTGTCAAACCGCTGGGCCGGATTATTGCCCGTAAATTTTCCCCGGCAGCCAGGTAACCAGGTCCGGGAACACCGCGAGCAGCAGTAGCGCGAATACCTGGATGGCCACAAAAGGAATCGCGCCACGGTAGATTTGCGCCGTCGTTACCGAGGGGGGCGCCACGCCGCGAAGATAGAAGAGTGCGAAGCCAAACGGCGGGGTCAGGAAAGAGGTCTGCAGGTTGATAGCAATCATGATGCCGAGCCAGACGGGATCGAGGCCCATCGCCAGCAGCACCGGACCGACAATAGGCACGACGACGAACGTGATCTCGATGAAATCGAGCACGAACCCGAGCAGAAACATCACAAGCATTACGACGATAACCGCGCCGATAACACCGCCGGGCAGCGCCTCGAGAACGGCACGCACTCCGTCGTCGCCACCGTAGCCGCGAAACACGAGCGAGAAGACAGAGGCGCCGATCAGGATAAGAAAGACCATGCTGCTGATACGCAGCGTACTTTGAGTGATCTCCTTAAGGCGCGGCAGCGTAAGCTGGCGACGGGAAAGCGCCAGAAGCATGGCGCCCATGCCGCCCACACCGGCAGCCTCGGTCGGTGTTGCAAAACCCTTAAGAATGGAGCCGAGTACGGCGAAAATTAAAATCAGCGGTGGGAGCAATGCGCGAAGTACCGATCCTAAGGAAACCTCCTGCCCCGCTTCTCGATGATGCGCGGGCATCGTTGCAGGCCGAAAGAACGCGACGCCGAGAATGTACAGCATGTACATTACAACGAGCATAAGACCGGGAATTAATGCGCCGGCAAAGAGGTCACCGACAGAGACGGTCTTTGGCGAATAGACGCCCATTTCCAACTGTGCCTGCTGATACGCTGTTGTCATCACGTCGCCAAGCATGACCAGGATGATTGACGGGGGGATGATTTGCCCAAGGGTGCCCGATGCACAAATAGTCCCGGCCGCGATTTCAGGCGAATAACCACGCTTGATCATGGTCGGCAATGACAGCAAGCCCATGGTGACAACCGTCGCGCCGACGATCCCGGTGCTCGCAGCAAGCAACATGCCGACGAGCGTCACCGAGAGGCCCAGGCCGCCACGCAAGCTGCCGAACAGCGAGCTGAGCGTGTCCAGCAGTTCATCGGCAATACGAGCCCGTTCCAGCGTTACACCCATGAAGACAAACAGTGGAACAGCGACCAGCGTTTCATTGGTCATGATGCCGAATACCCTGTTCGGCAAACTCGACAACAACGCCTCGTGAAAGCCGCCACCCAAGACACCGAGCCCCGCAAAAAGCAGCGCCGTGCCGCCGAGCGTGAATGCGACCGGAAAGCCGGCCAGCAGTAACAGTATTACTGTTAGAAAGAGCAGCGCGGCGACCCACTCCATGCTCAGCCCTGCCTCAAGATTTTCAGTGAGCGCAGCAACAAGGACAAGCCCTGCAAGGCGACTGTGACCGGCATGAGCAACAACACCAACTTGAGCAGTGGGATGAGCGGATAAGGCAGGCCGCCGGACTCCCGTGAGGCCTCGCGCAAACTCCAGGATGCGGCGACGAAATCGACGGATTTCCAACCCAGGAACACACACAGGGGGAAAAGAAAGATGATGACGCCAATAAGGTCGACCCAGGCACGGCGCGTCATGCTCATCGTTCGATAAAAGACGTCGACGCGCACGTGATCCTCCTGTTGCAGGGTATACGCGGCACCCATCATGAAGACCACGGCGTGCATCCAGATCACCGACTCCTGCAACCAGATCAAGCCGGCATCGAACACGTATCGCATTACGACGACGATGAAGGTGATGATTACCATGAACAGAATGAGCCAGGCGGACGCCTTGCCAATAATGGTGCTTATTCGATCTACCAGGCCGGGTGGCGTTTCGCTACTCACAACAGCGGGCTGGCACTCAGGTGCGCCAGAAGGTTGGTGAAATCAGAACCAGCAGGGTGAAGATCTCCAGGCGGCCAAGCAGCATTCCGGCGACAGATATCCATTTGGCCGTGTCGGTTAGCGACATGAAACCGGAGGCGACGTCGCCGAGGCCGGGACCCAGATTATTCAATGTTGCGGCGACGGCGGAGAACGCCGTTACCTGGTCGAGGCCCGTCGACATCATCAAGAGAAGCATGACCCCGAAGACGATCATGTAAACCGAGAAAAAGCCCCAGACTGCATCGACGACGCGATAGGGAACCGCTTTATTGCCGAGCTTGACCGGAATCTCGGCGCTCGGATGCACGAGGCGCACGATCTCGCGGACCCCTTGCTTGTAAATCAGCAACCAACGAATGACCTTGATGCCACCGGCCGTCGATCCTGCAGAGCCACCAATAAAGCTCGCGAATATCAACATTACCGGCAAAGCGGCCGGCCATATTGCGAAGTTCTCTGTCGTGAAACCCGTCGTCGTCCCGATAGATACCGCCTGAAACAGCCCATTGATAATCGTCTGTCCGGCGTCGTCGAGGCCCCTGTGGCCAAGAAGAATCGCTACAACGATTGCGGAAAGGGCAATCAGCATAGCGCTGTAGGCACGAAACTCCGGGTCCTGGAAATAGTGCTTTATAGAAACGTATCGCCATGCGAAAAAGTGCAGCGAGAAGTTGATGCCCGCGACAAACATGAAGAAGACAGCAACAAGATCCACCGCAGCACTGTCGAAATACCCGATGCTCAAATCGTGGGGCGAAAAACCACCAATCGCGACGGTCGAAAACGCATGACATAGCGCATCGAACCAGCCCATGCCGGCGATCCGATAACCCACCATGCAGGTAATGGTAAAAGCGAGATACACGTACCAAAGCGCTTTAGCCGTTTCCGTAATACGAGGGGTGAGCTTGGTGTCTTTAACGGGTCCGGGAGTTTCAGCACGATACAGCTGCATGCCGCCGACGCCGAGCATCGGCAATACAGCGACGGCCAGAACGATGATGCCCATGCCGCCGAGCCATTGCAGCTGCTGTCGGTAATAGAGGATAGAAACCGGAAGCTCGTCGAGCCCCTTGAGCACGGTGGCTCCAGTAGTCGTCAGGCCCGACATCGACTCGAAAACAGCGTCCGTGAATGACAGCGACAAGCCGTCCGCGAAATACAGGGGCGCGGCACCAAAGGTCCCCAGCACCGTCCAAAAAGCGGCGACCACCAAAAAGCCGTCACGAAGCCTGAGGTCCTTGCGCGAGCGATGTACCGGCAACCAGCAGAGAAAACCGGCGGCCAGCGTTATCCCGAATCCTTCGACAAACGGCAGCCAGGAGTGGTCGTTATAATAAAGACTGAACACGATCGGCGGCAGCATGGTGACGCTGAACATCATCAACAACAAACCGAGAATGCGTTGTACTACCGTCCAGTTCATTGGGGACTGCTAGCACTTGCCAGATCGCTGCGTTGCCGGCCCAAATGGCCCCAGGCAAGGCGCGAGGAATGTGGTTTGGTTATTCCAAATGAATGACGAGCAACACGGCGTGGGGCCATTTGAGACGACAACCCGACGGGACGGGTCCCATTTTGTTCACTACGGCGTCTCTCTTTACTAAAGTACGCAGAGTACATTACGTTCATCGTTCCTTGTATTGAACAAAATGACTTCCCGTCGCAGCGACCTGGCAAGTGCTAGCAGTCCCTATACGAAAGAGACGCCGACCTGGAACAAACTCTCGAGATTCTCGATCTTGCGACGATCGGTCATAAACAGAATCATGTGGTCATCGGCCTCAATGACGGTGTCGTGATGAGCGATGATGACCTGTTCACCTCGCACGATGGCGACGATTGCCGTTCCTTTCGGTAATTCGATATCCTCGATCGCGCGGCCAACCACCTTGGAGTTTTGTTCGTCGCCGTGGGCGATAGCCTCCATGGCTTCCGCCGCGCCGCGTCGCAGGGAGTGTACTTTGACGACGTCGCCGCGCCGCACGTGTGCAAGCAGAGAGCCAATCGTGACCTGCTGCGGCGAAATCGCGATGTCGATGCTGCCGGACTCAACGAGGTCCACGTAAGACGCCCGGTTGATCAATGCCATCGCTTTGTGGGCGCCGAGCCGCTTCGAAAGCATCGAGCTTAGAATATTCGCTTCTTCAGAATTCGTTATTGCACAAAAGACATCGACGTTGTCGATGTTCTCTTCGAGCAGCAGCTCTTCATCCGCGGCATCGCCCACAAGAACGATCGCCTTGTTGAGTTGTTCGGAGATGTCGCGCGCGCGCCGATGATCACGCTCAATGATCTTCACCTGGTTGGTTTGCTCCAGCGCGAGCGCCAGGCGCACACCGATATTACCGCCGCCGGCGATCACTACGCGGCGCACAGGATCCTCGAGTCGCCGCATTTCGCTCATAAAGACGCGAATGTCCTTGCGGTCCGCGATAAAGAACACCTCATCGTCTTCCTGGATTACCGTGTCACCGTCCGGGAGCATGGCTTTACCCTGGCGATAGATCGCCGCAATGCGTCCTTCGGTATTCGGGATGTGATCCTTGAGCGTCGCAATGCGTTGCCCGACGAGCAGGCCGTCTCGGTCCGCTTTGACGCCGACCAGCCGTACGCGGCCGTCGGCGAAGTCGAGGACCTGTGACGAGCCCGGATAAAGAATGAGCTGTTCGACGTAGGAACAGACTAATTGCTCCGGACTGATGCGTACATCGATCGGTATCGCATCCTGCGCGAACAGTTTGTTCGCATTCATATACTCGGCCGAGCGAATGCGCGCGATCTTCGTGGGGGTCCGAAACTGCGTGTAGGCAACCTGACAGGCGACCATGTTGGTCTCGTCGCTGTCAGTCAGGGCGACCACGATGTCGGCATCCCTTGCGCCGGCGCGCTCCAGTACCTCGGGATATGCTGCGTGGCCGACGACGGTGCGGATATCGAGTCGATCCTGCAGCTCACGGAGCACGTCCGGGCGCCTGTCGACGACGGTGACCTCGTTAGCTTCCTCGCGAGACAAATGATAAGCCGCCGAGGACCCAACCTGACCAGCGCCGAGAATGAGAATTTTCATCGCGCTCTCTGCATCACTTTGAAATCATTCGAATTGGCAAGAAAGGACACCAGTTTACATCAGATCGAGATTTGCATAACTCAGAACCAACCATTTTGTGCCAGCCCTCTCAAAATTGACCTCAACGCGCGCGTGGGCGCCCTGCCCCTCGCAATTGAGGATGACACCTTCGCCAAACTTCTTGTGACGTACTCGCTGCCCGAGGCGGATGCCGAGCTCATTGCCCGGCGCTGTCGACGTTCGCTTGCGTTGCGATGAAGCCAGGGGCCGCATGGGTCTGGAAACCTGTACTCGCGGGCGAACCTCTTCCACGTGCTCGCTGGGAATTTCCGCGATAAAGCGTGAGGGTTGCGAGAAGTTGTCCATGCCGTGCAAGCGCCGCTGTTCGGCGTGGGTGATAAACAGTGTTTGTTTGGCGCGCGTGATGCCCACATAACAGAGGCGCCGCTCCTCCTCGAGGCCATTGGGGTCCGCGATCGAACGCTGGTGCGGAAACAGCCCGTCTTCCATGCCACACATGAAGACCAAGGGGAACTCAAGACCCTTGGCGGAATGCATCGTCATCAGCTGAACACAGTCCTCCCAGGCCTCGGCTTGTCCTTCTCCCGCTTCGAGGGCGGCGTGCGAGAGGAATTCATCGAGTGGCGCCATTTCCTCGGCAGGGTCCGGTTCGAAACTCTTTGCTGCGCTGACGAGTTCGAGCAGGTTTTCCACGCGCGTTTCACCTTTCTCGCCTTTATCCTTCTTGAAAAAGTCGATGAGGCCGCTGGCGTGAATTACGTGGTCGACCTGGTCGTGTAAATCCATGTCCTGAGTCTCGCGGGCCAGGCGCTCGATGAGTGACAGGAACGCATTTACCGCGTTAGCCGCTCTGCCATTGAGGTCATCACTTGCGATGGCGCCGGCAGCGCGCCACAAGGGGCAGGCGTTCGCCCTTGCGTAGGAGCGCATGAGCTCCACCGTTCGGGCACCAATGCCGCGCGTCGGCTTGTTAACGATTCGCTCGAAGGAGCTGTCGTCATCGCGATTGGAAATCAATCGCAAATAGGCAAGCGCATCCTTGATCTCGGCGCGTTCGAAGAACCGCAATCCACCATAAACGCGGTAGGGAATGCGTGAGTTGATCAAACCTTCTTCCAGTACGCGCGACTGGGCATTGGAGCGATACAGGACGGCCGAATCGGCGCGCGCGTTACCCTGGTCGATCCAGTCTCGCAGGCGCCCGATAACAAAGTCTGCCTCGTCGCGCTCGTTGTAAGCTGAGTAGACCCGGATCGATTCGCCCTTTGCGCCCTCGGTCCAGAGATTCTTGCCGAGGCGCGAACTGTTGTTGGCGATTACCGCATTTGCCGCGTTGAGGATCGTTGCCGTCGATCGGTAGTTTTGTTCCAGCTTGACAATTCGTGTGCCGGGAAAGTCCTTTTGGAAACGGTGTATGTGTTCAACCCGCGCGCCTCGCCAGCGATAGATCGACTGATCATCATCGCCGACGACAAACGGCACGCCCTGATCACCCGCAAGCAAGCGCAGCCATGCATATTGAATGGCATTGGTGTCCTGGAACTCGTCAACCAGCAGGTGTTGAAAACGACGCCGGTAATGCGACAGCAATTCCGCGTTGTCGCGCAACAATTCGTGAGCACGCAAAAGCAGTTCGGCGAAATCAACCAGGCCACCGCGTTGGCAGATTTCTTCATAGGACTGGTACAGGGAGATCATCTGCCTGCGATCCGGGTCGTCCTCGTCGTCCAGGTGTTGTGGGCGCAGACCCTCGTCCTTCTGCGCATTGATGAACCACTGGATTTCCTTAGGCACCCAGCGGCTGTCATCGATCTCGAGGTTCTTCAGCAGGCGCTTGATTAGCCGAAGCTGGTCGTCAGAGTCGATAATCTGGAAATTCTGTGGCAGTCCGGCCTCGCGCCAGTGGCGGCGCAACATGCGATGCGCCAGTCCATGAAAGGTGCCAATCCAGAGGTGCTGAACCGGTAGTCGAAGCAGCGTCTCGATACGGCTTCGCATCTCTGCCGCGGCCTTGTTCGTGAAGGTAACGGCGAGCAGACTTTGTGGCGAAAGGCCTTCGACGTCGATAAGCCACGCCGCACGGTGGACGAGAACGCGCGTCTTACCGCTGCCGGCGCCGGCAATTACGAGCGTCGGTTCCGCAGGCGCCGTCACAGCCTGGCGCTGTGCTTCATTCAGTTTATCGAGGATTGGTGTGACATCCATGGTGGATCGAGCGTCGCCGGCTCATCGCGGAAATTCGAGAGCGACGAAGTCTAGCAGAGAATTACTGTTGCCAGCGCACCCCGAGAACGTACTGCCAGCGCTCGTACTGAATGCGCGTATCGTTGGAGACCGTCTCGCGATAGCGCGCCTCGCCAACGAGATCCAGGTGCCTGGTCATGCGAAAGGTGCCGACGATCTTGGCGTCCGCGGATTCCTGGGTCTTGCGGCCGGCAACCGGGTTGTGGAATGCAAATGCGTTCGGGTAATCGTAATTCCGGTAGATACCGCGCAGTTCCATATCGAATCGATCGTCGAGCGTCCAGTGAAAGTCGAATTGAAAAATGTCTTTCGTGTAATCGTTGTAACCGACATACTGATCGATGCGCTCAGCGCGCTCGACGTCAAAGCCGAACCACATGCTGTCTGTAATGCGCTGGCGCGCTCTCAGCCCGAGCGAATAATAGTCGTAACGAACATCCGGATTGCCAAGAATCTGCTGGCCGTTGAGGTCATACGAAGGACGGTCGCCGTAACGCCGGCTGTAGTACTCGGTAGTTACACGAAACAGCGAACTCTTCGTGAATTTGTACTGGCCATACAGGCTAATGAGGAAATACTCGTGGTCGTACTCCGGCACAACGGTGGTTTCCTCGTAGTTCCAGAGCTGGCCCTTGAACTTGGCGCCAATGGAGAGGCGTTCATGCGTTTGCCGCAAGGATAGTTCCGGCCCGTATCGCAGGTAGTTCATGCGTTCGTCGATATTGACCCCGCCGTTAACACGGCTGACACCGTCGTCCGGGTCGTAGTAGATTTCATCATGCTGGGCGATCGCGAATGCGCTCTTGACCTCGCGTTCTCTTGATCCTTCCTTGCGACTGTACTCACTGCCAAAGCTCGCTTCGTGGAGGTACTCGTTGGCGTTGTCGAGTTCCTTGTCCTGGTAGTAACGGCCTGCCAGACGGTAGGCGCCGTAGAAGCCTTCAAACGGCAGGCTGTTAATCATGTACCTGGCACTCAAACTCACTGGCATGAAAGCGCCACTCTGCGGCACGGGCGTCACGATGGGCAATGCCGGGTCGGCGAAATCGATGTAATTCTGGTCCGGTGTGCGAAATACGTTGTCATCGTTACCGAAACTCACACGAGCACGAAATTCGAGGTCCGCAAAAGCGCGTTTCTTTTTTCGCTCGGCGACCCGAACTTCAAACTCGTCCGGCACTGCCGCCTCGCTGCGAATTCTCGAGATAGCAACAACGGCAAACGTTTGCAGCTTGCGGTTCTGGTTTTGGTCGCGGACCAGCCGAAACCAGCGTAACGCCTCATCCGGATTGCCGGCGGCATAGGCGTTCAGGCCCAGGTTGTACTGAGTGGCCACGCGCAAGCCCGGATCTGCAACGGCCCTCTGTAACGAATCACGCGCACGGTCATATTGCATGGCACGGTAGTGCGCGATGCCGGTGTTGTAGTGCAGGAGCGCATGGTCGAGACCTTCATCAGCCGCCTGGCGGTAGCGCAGCAACGCGGCCCAGTAAAGGTCGTCGCGAAACAGCCGGTTGCCATCCCCGAAGTACTGCTCGGCCGTCATCGCGGAGGCGCTACGGACCGGGGCCAGCGCTGTTAGCACAGCCAATATCAGCAGGGAGCTTGCGAGAAATATCTTCTTGGCCATGTAGGTCGGGCGCTTCAGCGTTATGTCAGGTCAGAAGAGTAACGGCATTGCCATCATCAAAACTATGACGTGGCGCAAAAAAACACCCCCGGACTGGCAACAATCGAGGGTATTTCGTGTTTTCGGGCTCATAGAGCCCGGTTTCAGGCGTGTCGTGACGAACTAGTCATCGTCGTCGACGTCGTCCTCCTCGTCGTCGTCATCTTCCTCGTCTTCTTCGAACTCGTCTTCGTCGACGTCTTCGCCGTCTTCGAAGTCGTCTTCGTCTTCCATCTCATCCTCTTCGAACGCGTCGTCGTGCTCAAACTCATCTTCGAATTCGTCTTCCATCTCATCTTCATCGGATTCGTCGTCACGCTCTTCGCCGTCGCTGTCGTCGGACCCCTCGTCGGATTCGTCGTCAGGCTCTTCGCCGTCTTCGTCGTCCTCCCAGTCATCATCGTCTACATCGCCGTCGTCGGGGCCGCTCATCGTCGAGATGGCACCCCGAAGGTCGCTCACATCATCGAGCACCTCCATCGTTACGTCGAGATCATCCATTTCATCGGCGCGCGAAACCACCGGGAAAAACGCCACTAGCGTTAATGCCAGGATTGCGAGAAATACGTTTACCTGTTTCATAACCTGCTCCCTTAGGTCACTTCTATACGCAGCCGAAATGTCCGGTCGCGATCATTGTGTTCGAGACGCGCAAGCACCTCGCCGCCAACGGGTGATACGGCGATCAGCTCAAGCGGTAGTAGATTCTTGCCTTCGTTCAAACTGGTTTGCCACGTGATCTCACGCTGCCCCGGAAATCCTGCGAGCTCAATACCGTCCGGTAGCGTGACGGTGAGGTTTGCCGAGTCCAGTGCTGTTGCCGACGCAAACACGAGATTGATCGTGCGCGGCTCCTCAAGCGTCATCGTAATGCCGGGGATGCCGGGTTCCGCGACTGGCAAATCCGGCGTCGTCATGAAGAACCCGCCGATAAACCAGAGCGCGATGCCGGCAGCCATTGCAGAACCAAAGCCGGTCATAACCCAGCGGTTGCGCAGCCGGCGTGCACCTTCGTGCGTTGCACGAGCGAGCGCCTGGTCGTAAAAGGCCTCGGATGCTTCGGGCACCGGGTAATCCTTTAACAACGCCTGGAGCGCCTGTTCCTGCTGGTTTGTGTCTTCAGTCTGCATACTTTTGTCCTGTCTGTTCCCTTACACGAGCGGCGTTAAAGAAAGGTTCCGCTCTGCGTCAAAATATCCCGCAGGCGCGCCCGGGCGCGATGCAGGCGGGACTTGATCGTCCCGACCGGAACCCCCGTAAGCTCGTGTATTTCATTAAGTTTATAACCCTCGGTGTCGTGTAGAAGCACAACAACGCGGTGTTCGTCACTGAGCCGGGACAGGGCGGCGTCCAGCGCCAGAATCTGCTCCCTTCGCTCGTTGTCGCGCAGCGGATCTTCGGTACCCGGCATGCCCGCGAGTCCCTCGCCGGTCATCTCCCCCTCTTCAATGGTATGCAGCCGTCGACGCGCGAATCGGCGCCGCTCGTCGATAAACAGGTTGTACATCACGCGTGCCAGCCATGAGCCTGGCTCGTCGATCCTGGCAAGCTCGTCGAGCTTGCCGTAGGCCTTTATGAGAAGTTCCTGAAAAAGGTCCTCCGCCTCCGCCTTGTGGCCGGCCAGGCGCCACGAAAGACGGTGCAGCCGGTCGAGGTGTGGGCGCACCATGCGCTCGAACGCCAGTTTTCGATCGTCTTTGTAGTGCTTGCTACTCATAGGCCTTCGGAGTCTATTACGGAGCCTCGCGACAGAACCCGACTCACTTGGCATTTTCAGCGCTTGCTGAGCAACTTATGGGCGGGTGCCGTGTTCAACGAAGACGTAGTTACGATGTTTCACCAGCGGACGAACGTTTTGATAACTGGCTCTGGTTCACAAGGGTCATGTTATCGAGCCCGAAGGCCTGTTTTACGGCGCGCAGGTGATCGCCGAGCTCAGGCTGAGCCTCGAAAGCGATGAGCATGCCGTCGGGTCCCGCAGCGCGAGACATGTAGATGGAGAAAACGCCCTTGTTCGCGCCGATATCAATCACAGTACGACCCGCCACGCCGCGCCCTGCGGGAAGCAGTGACCTACGCAAGGACCGCGTTGCATCCCTTGCCAAGGTCTCGACATTGGCAGCGGAATGCGCCTTGTCTTTGCGTAGGTCACCGCTTCTGAAATCCTGTGAATTAACCGGACAGGACACCAGTCAGAGGCTGACTCGAAACAGCAGGTAGTGATCTATAAGAATTGCTGCAAACAAAAATCCCAGGTAGCTGATCGAAAACTTGAAGGTCTTCATCGGTAATTCCTCATCGCCGGGAACCCGATACATTTGTATCGCGTGGTAAAGGAAGAACGCATCCAGCACGATCGCCGACAACAGGTAGATTAAGCCACTCATGCCGATCAGGTACGGCATGATCGTAACGAGTGCGAGCAGGATCGTGTACAGCAATATGTTGAGGCGCGTATAAGCCTCACCGTGCGTTACCGGCAACATCGGGATGTCGACTTTCGCATATTCTTCTTTTCTTGCGATCGCGAGCGCCCAGAAGTGTGGTGGCGTCCATACGAACACAATAAGAAACATCAAGAGCGCGCCGCTATGAACTTCGTTCGTAACCGCCGTCCAACCAAGGACCGGCGGGGCCGCCCCGGCCGCACCACCGATGACAATATTCTGCGGAGTCGCGCGCTTGAGAAACACCGTGTATATGACGGCGTAGCCAATCAGCGAGAGAAAAGTCAGTACGGCGGTCAACGGGTTCACGAGGAACCAGAGAATGATCATCGAAATGACACAGAGACCGGATGCGAACGTGAGTGCCGCCTGTTCCGTCAGCTTGCCTTGCGGTAGCGGCCGGCCACGGGTGCGCATCATTTGAATGTCGACGCGTGCGTCCAGAACGTGGTTGAACACAGCGGCAGATGAGGCCGCGAGGCCGATGCCCAGCGTCCCTAGTACGAGGGCTGTGGCGCCCGGCCAGCCGGGCACGGAAACGAACATGCCGACAATCGCCGTAAACACGATGAGAATGACGACACGAGGTTTGGTTAGCTCGTAGTAGTCGCGCCAGTTAGTGTAGGTTTCTACGTTCTCGTTCACGCCCATGTTCCAGTCAGCCGATGCGCGACAGCTTCAGCAAGCGCTCGATGTCTTCAACCATTTCACTTGGATCGATATCCGGCTTGAAGTACATCACGAGGTTTCCGAGCGGATCGATCAGAAAATAACCGCCAGCCATTAGTTCAGCAGGCCGTTGTTTCTCAAGCAGACCACTGAAGTTGCCGTCCCTAAGGGTAATCAGTCCTGCGTGCTGGTCGGCGAGAAACACTGTATCGGGCAGAGATTCGCCATGCAAGAAAACCCGCAGGAGCCGGTCCATCTCCTGGCCGAGCATCAAGCGCGACTGGCGAAGGGTAAACAGAGCATATTCGCAAGCCTCGTCGCACGGGCCGCCATTTGAGTGGACCAGCAGCCAGTGGCCGTCATTATGGTCATGTATCGAGGCGCCGGGGAGTGCCTCGCCAATATTGACCATCGGCTCAAGCAGCTCTCCGTGGTTGGTTCTGCCCTCGGGCCTGAATCCGCCGCCATTGAAATACAACCAGGTTGCCAGTATCAGTGGCCCGAAAAACGCCAGTGAAATCAAAAATAGCTGAAACCGGCCAGCCGGGCCTTTCTGTTTTGTCATCACTGAAATCGCTTCTTTCGGTAGTTCCACGTAAGAAGAGCCGCCAAAACCACGGCCATGGCAAACCACTGGAACGCGTATGCAAAGTGCTTGCTCGGACCGAACTCCGTCGGAACCCATTGTCGCAGGAAACCATGATCCTCTTCATGGTCCATCAGTAGCACAAACGGCTGAACCGGCTCGCCCAGCGCCGCCGCCACGTCCTCGCTGCCTGGATAGACGGCGCTTCTTGGCCAATCGGAGGCCGGGTCGATCGCCGCGCCCATTTTGTAGCCGGCACGCGGCAGCGACCCCGCCCGCCCGCGCACGGTTGTTCGTGATGTTTTGACAACCAGCAGGCGGACGTCGAGGGGCGTGCTGCCTTTCTCGATCCAGCCTCGGTTGACGAGCAGTACCGGTTCATCTTCCTCTCCGATGAGCGGTGTAACGACGTAATAACCGTAGCGGCTGTTAACGATAATGTTCTCGAGCAAGAATTGGTGATCGTTGTCATATCGTCCGGTGGCCTTGAGTCGCTGAAAGGGACGTATCTCCATGCCGTCCTGCCAGGCAGCGAAGCTGGTCTCATCATTGAAGGCGACCTGGTCGGCTCGCTTCTCGAGGCCGCGGCTGATTTGCCATGCGCCGAGGCCCGCAAATTGTACGACCAGTAGTGCGCCGACGATCAGCGGCAGCCAGGCCGGTAACGGCTTTTTCGACATTGTGTTCAAGGTATAATGATCACTTCGGAGGGTGCTGCCATGAAATACGTTGTATTCGTTCTCTTAGCTGCCATTGTAATCAGCCTGGGAACCGGTCTTTTCTACCTGCGCAAAGAGGATGCAGACTCGCCGAAAATGCTCCGCGCGCTTGAGATTCGGGTAGGTTTGTCGCTGGTCCTGATTCTGTTCCTCGTTGCGTCCTATTTCCTCGGCTGGATCGTTCCACCCACACAATAGCAGCGTTAGACCTCTCCGACAGGGCAAAACGGGCGCCTGGGCGCCCGCTTGGATTGCTCTATTGCCGCCGCGCCCTCACATCCAGTAGACGAATACGTACAGGCCCACCCAGACCACGTCGACAAAGTGCCAGTACCAGGCGACCGCTTCAAAT
>Ga0255046_10000059_pt1 | contig 22818 bp, 21 predicted proteins | sample BC1_12_27_MG_FD_183632 | JGI IMG/M metagenome (GOLD analysis project Ga0255046, IMG submission 183632) | Seawater microbial communities from Strait of Georgia, British Columbia, Canada - BC1_12_27 | ecosystem: Environmental > Aquatic > Marine > Strait | place: Canada: British Columbia...
CCGGGAATGATCTGTCCGCCGAGATGAGTACCGCCGCTATCGATGGCATCAAGTGTAATTGCGGTACCAACATCGACCACCAGGCACGAGCCCTGAAGCTCCGAAAAAGCGCCAATCATTGCCACCCACCGGTCCACTCCCATGCGACGTGGCTGCGTGTAGCTGTTGCGTACGCCCCACCCTTGTTTTTGGACACGAGCAAATCGGACATCACAGTCGCAGTGCATGCCAACGACGCCCGACAGCCGGGTGGCAAAACTAGTGCCGGCGACATTGCTTACGAAAACCTCATCAACATGGTGTGGAAGCCGGGTCGTCAAGACCTGCAAACCCTTGTCCCGAATCCGATCCTGCGAGATATGACCGGTTCGACGAATCTCACCATCGTCGAGAATGCCCCACTTGATGCGGGAGTTTCCGACATCCAGTAGAAGCGCCGTCACGAACCCGTCTCCTGAATATCCGCCGCCATCACGGTACCTGATGTAATTCGTTGCACACCCGAGGACGGGGTGTCGACCAGCAGGGCCCCGTCGTCGGCAATGCCGGCGCCGATCCCGCTTATCCGATTTGTCGGCGAATCAATCGTTACGGCTCTTCCAAGCAGCCAGTCATGTTGTTGCCATTGCTCACTAAACTGAGCAAAACCGGTGGCGTCATAGTCGACCAGAATCTTGCTTAGACCGCTGATAAGACTCGACGCGATTACATTTCGACCGGGCAAATCCACGACCTGACTATTCAAATCGATGATACGCCGCGCCCACTCCGCTTCGACCACAAGATCCGGCTGCTCGCTCAAATCTATGTTCAAGCCGATACCGGTGACGACCGTTACAGCGCTGCCCGTCTGTGTCTGCGCTTCGGTGAGAATCCCGCCGAGCTTGCCATCCATTGCGATCAGGTCGTTCGGCCACTTGAGCTGTACACCACTCGCACCCAGCCCTTTGAGCGCACCAATAACCCCAAGACCGATCGCCAGCGTCAAGGCCGGGAGGTTTGCGGGGCTCGATGCGAAGCCATACGCCATCGACAGGCAAAGACCGGAGCCTGGCGGAGACTGCCACGTGCGGCCATGCCGGCCGCGGCCTGCCGTCTGATTATCGGTTGCCGCTACACGAATTTGCCCGGGCGCCGGGCTCGGTTGTTGCAGCAGATAAGTGTTCGTCGACTCGATTTTGGTAAAGACCTCGAGCATGCCGAGCCGCTGCGCCGCTGCTTCGTCGAGGGTGCGACGAATGACGTCGGCATCAAGCCGCATCGTCGTTCGTATTTGTGCGTGCCCGACTGAATAACATCAACTTTGTATTGCGGAGCTCAACGCCCTTACGCATCCGTCGAATGTTGGAGCGGTGGCAATAAATGATAAACATCGCTATCGCGACGCTATAGATAAATAACGGCTGATCTTCCGGCAGTCGGGTGATGCCGAGCCACAGTGGCAACGAGGTCGCGGCGGTCATTGACGCAAGACCGACATACCCGGTCAAGACGACGACGATCACCCAGACGAGCAGCACCTCGATAGTAAGCACAGGGCCCAGAACGACAAGGGTACCGATAAATGTCGCGGCGCCTTTGCCACCTTTGAAGCCATGGTAAATAGGCCATACGTGCCCAATGACCGCAGCGGCAGCGCAGCACATCGTTAGCCAGGTGCGTGATATCTCAGGATCCGTCGCGACGAACGGCACTTCCAGACCGGGTACGACCCCGGCGCCGATGACGCCCTTGCCGATGTCAATAACAACCACGAACAGAGCAAAAAACACGCCTTGAGTTCGCAACGCATTGGTGCCACCCGCGTTGCCACTTCCCATTGTCCGAATGTCCACGCCGCCACGCAGCCAGCCGACAATTATGGCCCCCATGAGCGAGCCGATGAAGTAGCTGATCAGAAACTTGACGCCCAGTTCCAACATTTGGGATTCCCTATCGCGCAAAAAGTCGCGAGAACAGTCGCGCGCATTGTAGCATCGGACATCGGCGTCCCGTTCTGGCAATGATGACAGCAGAGACCATCCACCTTTTCCTCAATCCGACCGCCGGGCGCGGCCGTGCGGGGCGTCGGCAAGCACGCATTCTCGAGCTGTTGCAACGCAGGGACCTGCCGGTGGAGCTGCACCAGAGCCAGGCAATTGGCAATCTTGAGGAACAGGTCCAACACTTCGTGGACCAGGGCGCGGGCCGAATTGTTGTCGCCGGCGGGGACGGCACTGTTTATGAGGCTGTCAACGGAATTATGCGTTCCGGTGAAAAGGCGTCATTCGGCGTGATACCGACAGGCACGGGCAACGACTTCGCCAAAGCGTGCGACATTCCGCTCAACTGGGAACATGCGTCGCGACTGCTCGCGGACCGGCTTGCTACCGGCCAATACGTCAAAACTATTGATATCGGCACCATGAACGATCGTTTTTTCGCCAACGGGGCGGGCATCGGGTTTGACGCCAAGGTCACTCATATCGCTCGCTCGTATCGACTGCCGATTGGAGACTTCGTCTATCTACTCGCGATTTTTCGTGCAATGTTCGATGGAATCGCGACACCGCGGCTGCAGATCTCTTCGCCCGGGTTTTCGTGGGACGGCCCCGCCACGCTTGCGAGCATCAGCAACGGGCCATGGATTGGCGGGATGTTCCACATCGCGCCAATGGCAAGAAACGACGATGGCAAACTGGAGTTGTTAGTTGCCGATCCAGTATCGCGGCGGCGCATCGTCTCATTGCTGCCGAAGCTGATGTCCGGCGAACACCTGGGCGAAACCGAGATCCGGCAGCAGGCGATCACAACATTGTCGGTCTTATCATCTGAGCCTGTCGCATCGCACCTGGACGGCGAAGTTCAACCGTTGCAACGGCGATTCGAATTTGGCGTGCTACCCAGCGCCTTGCGCCTGCTTTGATCCGGGTCGCGCGCCAAGGTAAATCGCGGTCAACGCAATCGCGGCACCGACTAATTCGGTAGCGCTCATCGGTCGGCCGAAAAACAGCACATCCCAGACAAAACTCAATGTCGGTTGCAGCAACAATGCGAGGCCGGCCTCGGTAGTCGAGACTTGCCTCAAGCTGCTTCCAATGAGAATGACACCTATCCCCTGCGAAAAAATGCCGTATGCGACGAGCCATGTAGCATCCTCGAGATTGGGAATCACGAGCGATTGACCTTCGGCTGCGGCAGACAGGCCGAGCAACAACGCTGAGACTGCGGACACGACGGCCACCTCACGGATCGGCATAGGGTGTTCCGAATCACGTCTCGCCTCGCGCAAACTCAGCAGATAACCGGCATACACTACGGCCGTTAGCAAGCCAAAGATGATACCCAGCCGGTAGTCCTGCGGCAGGTTCTGCCAGTCCAGTCCGACGATCATAGCCAACCCGATGAGCGCCATCGGTACGGCAATGAATTGCGCGAGGCTGGGCAGTTGGCGCAGCAAGACGATGCCAGCGAACATCATTATGAACACTTGAAAATTGGCGAGCAGGGTTGCCAGCCCGGGACCGATGTAGTTGATACTTCGATGCCAGAACCAAAGGTCCAGCGCAAAGAATATTGACGCGCCGATCAGAAATATCCACGCGCTGGACTTAAGGTGCAGGCGTTGTCTCTTGACCAATAGATAGGCGGCGAGCGCCATGCTGCCAAAAAGAACCCGGTAAAAACCGCTGGTCGTCGGCGACACACTGACTAACTTCACCCACACGGGCGACAGACTGATGAGCGCCGCACCGATAAACAGGCGCAGCGTCGGATTACTGAGGATGGGCATTATCGTGCCAGCCAGGCACCACGTCGCGACCGCACGGCATCATCGACCTCGTCATTTAGTTCCAGGTAGCACGTATCGGTCGGGGCCTCGGCCCATTTCATACGAACGGAAATCAGTTCATCGCCACGGAAAACGCTCAAGTCAGAAATATCGCCCGGACGATAGCGGCGAGTCCGGGCCTCACAACCGGCGATATCGATGCGCAAGCCGTCCAGTGCGACCAGCTCATCGCCAGGCGATATACCGGCCTGCTCAGCGGGCCCGCCATTATGTACTGACCGAAAAACGGGCTTTCCGGCCCGAGAGCCGAGGGTGGCGCCCAGCCAGACGGCAGGCAGGTTGCCATCGCCGGATGGCTTGCCACCTTTGTCACTGCCGCCGGACGAACGACGCAGACGGTAGTCCACGCCGTGGCTACTCAAGAGCGATTCGAGCGGTAGCTCACCTGTGCCGCGGACGGTCGCGTTAAAGAAGTCTTCCAGGTCCGCGCCGGAAATTTCGATACACAAGCGCTCAAAGCCATCTTCGGGCATGCCCTCGCCACTTTCGCCCCAGCGCTTCCAGGCCTCTTTCATGATGTCGTCGAGCGATATCCGGCCGGCGGTTTCATTGCGTAACTTTAGATCGAGGCAAAGCGCAACGAGCGCGCCCTTGGCGTAGTAGCTGACTACAGCGTTCGTTGCATTGGCATCTTGTTTATAGAACTTGGTCCAGGCGTCAAAACTGGATGCCTCTATACTCTGTTTGCGTCGACCACCACCGCGAGTCACCCGCGAGACCGTCTGTCCCAGCAACTCGAGGTAGCTTTCGATCGTGATATTCCGGAACGAACCAGCGCGAGATCGTCGTAATACGACGTGATTCCCTCGTATACCCAAAGCAGACCCGTATGGACTTCCTGTGACAGGTCATAGGGGGTGAAAGCCGCCGGCTTCATGCGCTTCACGTTCCACAGGTGAAAGTACTCGTGACTCACCAGACCGAGGAACGTCCGATACTCATCCGAAACGCCTTCATCGCCGCGGGCAGGTAGATTGTCACGGCCGCATATGAGGCTCGAAGACCAGCGGTGTTCGAGTCCACCGTAGCCGCTGCCAGGTGCGTTGAGGAGGAAAAGGTATCGATCAAGGTCGGATGGCGCGCCAAGCAACGCCATCTGCTGTTCACAGACGGTCTTCAGATCACGGCAGAGCCGCGCCATGTCCACCCGCGTCTTGCCGCGAATTGCTATCGCGTGCGGAATTCCCTGCACCTCGAATTCGCCAATAGATAAGCGACCTATCTCGACGGGATGATCGATCAGCTCGGCATAGTTGTCTGCCGCGTAGCCACCGAATTCATATTCCAGTGCCGCGCCTCGCCGCATCGATGTCGCAACGCGCCAGCCTTTGCCGAAAGGCGCCTCGGGCGCAACGATATCGACATCGCAAGCGCTATCTTCCTGGCCGACGACCGCCGGAAAAACACAGGTGCCGTTAAAGAACGCGTGGTTGGCATCGAGGTGGGCACCGCGCACGCTCTCGTCGTGTGCAAATATTTCGAGAACTAAAATGAGCTCACGACTTGTTTTCGCTGCGCGCCAGCGACTTTTGTCGAGCTTTTCGACCGCGATATCGCGACCGTCAGCCTCCGCTCTGACCGAGACTACGTGCTTGGCATAGTCGCGAATCATGTAGCTCCCGGGTATCCATGCCGGCATCGCGAATACCTGGCCGTCCGGATGCGGCTCTGTGACGCTTACCCGAACCTCGAACAGATGCGCGGCAGGATCTTTTGGCCAAATCTGATAGGCGAGTGATGCAACCATCGTCATACTCTCTCAGCGCCGTGGTTCGACAAGTTTAAGTGTCAGACACTTCGCTGAACCGCCCGCCTTCAGGAACTCGCTCAGCTCAACCTCATGCACCCTGAAACCCGCCAGCATCAGGCGTGCCTTCAACGGATCCGACGCTTTGTTGAGGATAACCCGGTCACCAATATTGACAGCGTTGCAGGCGAAGTTACCAGCGTCCATCGTATCAACGATAATGCGCTTGTGCGGCGGGATGCGACTTTCGATCGCCATGCGAGACTCGTAGTCGAATGCGGGCGGGTGATACATGAGGAAGCCGTCCGTCAGCGGGCAAAAACAGGTGTCGATATGATAGAAGCGGGCGTCCGTAAGACGAATCGAGACAACCTCGATATCGAAAAATTCACGGATCTCTGCATGTGCCTCGATCTCGGTTCGGAATCCGTAACCCGTCCATAGCCAGTGCCCACGACGATCCAGCAGACAATCGCCGGCTCCTTCAAAACCGATATTTTCGTGCAGATCCAGCAGTTCGAAACCGTTTTCCCGAAACCACTTTTTGAAAAACCGTTCTTCTCCCCTTCGTTCTTGCGGCATAAAGTGACTTGCAATCGCCTTGTCGCCATAAACGACGCCTGCGTTGGCCGTGAACACCATGTCCGGAAGTTCGGGCTGAGGTGTAATCGTCACGATTTCCGCAAATTCTGCGATCGTGTCGCGCAGCGTTTCCCATTGGCGTTTCGCGAGCTCGATACTCATCGATTCTTCGTGCCCCGCCATCCACGGGTTGATCACGTAGTCGACGGTGAAGAAGTCCGGTGGGCACATGAGGATCTTGTCGTTATTCATTGTTCTTCTGCATTCCAGTGTGTCTCAGAAATACCAAACGGGAGCCAGTCACCCGACTCCCGTTCATTTCGATAGAACTCGACGCCAGGACTAGCGCTGCGGATCGCCCAAGTGCATCAACGGAAGCGGGCTCGGGCTGGAACCATCCAGAAAATACACCTTGCTTGCTGGGTCCTTCGAGATGGCTTTCAGCGCTTCAAGTGACTGCAGCTGAATATACGCCTGATTGCGCGCGATCGCATTGTTGATCTGGGTAATTTCGTAGGCCTGCGCGTCGGCAAGTATTCTCTTTCTTGCCGCCTCCTGCTCAGCGGCTTCACGCCCGGCTTCGGCGCGAGCAACCTGCTGCTGAAGCTCTGTTCGTACGCGTTCGAGCTCGGCCCTTTCACGCTCCACGGCCTGCTCGCGTTCCTTTTTCTGTTCGATCGCCTGCACGATGAATGGCGGCAACGTTATATCGCGGATCAGCACCGCCGACACGATGATGCCCTTGGGTTCCAGGTACTCTCTGAGCCCCTCCGTCAGAGCAACCTGAAGTGTCTCCTGCGTCTCTTCCTTGAAGAAGTCCTCGGCACGCACAATGCTCTTTCCCTGTTCGCGTAACAGTGAACGCAGTTTCGGGATCAAGTGCACTCGGACCGCCGCATCCGCGGTGCCGGTTTGTTCGAGGATGTCGGGCGCCATCGCGCCATCAATCCGGTACTGTACGCTCACATCCAGTTTCGTCTGGAGTTGATCCTGGCTCGGCACATTGGCTGTTTCAAGGTGCGTTTGCTGGCGTGCGTCAAACATCGTCCAGCGATACAGCGGATTGACGGGAATGTGTATTCCCTGCGCATAGCCTTCTGCCTGGGCATTACCGAACAAGGTTGCAACACCGACTCGCCCGACCGGGATCGTCTTGACAAAATTTGAAGCAACAAACACCAGAAGGGCAATTCCGCCGACGATCATTACGAGGTTCTTCTGTGCTTTTGCACCGGCCATAGAATTTCTCCTGTTGGAAGGATTAATAAGCGATTCAAGATTTATGGGCGAATTCAATGTTTTAAAGGTCCTGGGGCCGGGTTTTCATGCTCTTGGCAAGTGAACTTCCGCAAGCATGCAACGCACGCTGCCACCCGCGGACAATTCGATTGTGTCTATCGGCGCGCACACGATTCTGCCATTGGCTTTCAGCCTCTCAAGCTGGTCGTTATCCAGGGAGTCGAAGGCCTGTTGCGACATGGCCACGACGCGCTCGCCGCTCGTGTTTCTTAGCTCGAGCATATTGCCTGCGAATGCCTCGAGTTGCGCATAACTCAAGCTTATGATGTCGTGCCCCGTATCGCGCAGCTGGCCGAGAACCGCTTCGCGTTGATCTTCGCGCACGATGGCCTCGTCGCAAACTACGGCGAGCTTTTCCCCGACATTCATCAGAACGTTGGTGTGATAGACAGGCACACCGTCTCGGTCGACCGCGTCGAACGCAACAACACTGTAATCCATGCGCTGCGCGAAATCGCCAAGCGGATCGAGTTGTGTTCGCGACGAAAGACACGCATAGGCAATTCGATTAACTCTATCGAGCACCATACTGCCCGTGCCCTCAAGAAAGTGACCCGAGTCTTCATGACCGGTCAGGTCAACGACCTCCGTCACCAACAGTCCCAGGTCGTCGCTAAGACGCTCGATGATATCCGCGCGACGCTCGGTGCGGCGGTTTATTGCCTCCATCGGGTACAACACGACGCGTCCATCGGCGTGCAGGCTGATCCAGTTGTTCGGGAATATTGAATCCGGCGTTTGCGGCTCCAGCATGTCCTCAACGACAATCACTTCGATGCCGGCCTCCTGCAATACCTGCACCAGCCCCTCGAATTCATTGAGTGCCGCCGCCTGTTGTGCGTCGGGATCCACACCCGACCTGCCCTGAAAACGATTCGATTTCGCCGTGAGCGGATTGCTCTCGAAGGCAGCCGGGCGAATCATCAACACACGCGTCGCCAGTTGTGATTCTGACTCAGTCATCATTGGTGTCTTTCGTCGAATGGTCGTGCATTATACGACGGTGTCGAAGCAAATTCGCAACGCAATAATGAACCCCGCCTGGGTTTGCTTTCTCTGGGTTGGCATTACGGTCGGTGTGTCGATGATCGCAACGCCGGTCCGATTTACGGCACCGTCGATTACTCGCCCGATTGCGCTCGATGTCGGCCGCGTGGTTTTCGCAGTGCTAAACAAGGCCGAATTGGCAGCGTTGGTCGTGTTGCTCATTGTGGTCAGGATGGCGGGGCTTGCTCGAAAATGGTGGGGCATTTGCGCATTTCTGGCGCTGATCGTGCTGGCGCAGGGCGTTTGGCTCATTCCAGAGCTTGCAGCGCGGACGGATATCATCCTGGCGGGTGGTGAGCCTCCGAGCTCCAATGCGCACGCTGTTTATTCGACGCTCGAAATGATCAAGATCGCTTTGCTGCTATTTTTCGGGTTCTCAGCGCTAACGGAAAAACGCTGACCTCAGGCTGCCGCGCTCGGTCGCTTCGAAACGGCGCTGTACCAACGGCTGAGATTCTCGGCGCCGTCAGGCAATGCAATCTTTATCCAGGCCGCAAAATCAACGAAGACCATCGCCGAGATGTCCGCCAGCGAGAAGAAGTCGCCGACAATATACTCGTTGCCAGCGAACCGTTCATCCAGTCGCAACAGGAACTGGCCAACGCGTTTTCGGCCACGTTCCGCCAGTTCCGGGATCTGTGCGTAGGCGTCCGGGCCGGGCAGCGCGTTATTCGTAAGCGCTTTTGCCGAGTTTCGAAAGGCATCTGCCATGGCCAGCAGTCCCTGTTGTTCAACTTTCGCATTCCACATCAATACTGCCGCATGCTCCTCGGGGGTTTTGCCGAACATCGCAGGCGCAGGATGCAGCGCTTCAAGATAACTGCAGATTGCGAGCACCTCGCTGATGCATTGACCGTCATCGAGTTGCAGAACAGGCACGACACAATCCGGATTGATCCTGCGAAACGCCTCGCCGAATTGCTCACCACTACCGAGGTCTACCTGGACGGTGTCCAGTTCAATGCCCTTTTCTGCGAGGTATACCCGGACGCGTCTTGGGCTGGGCGCTGTCTTGCAATCGTAAAACCTCAAACTACTTCTCCAGCGCATTTACGGCGGCAAACACGGTATCGGCATTCTGATCGAACAAGATGGCCCTGGCCTTCTCGTTTCGTGCTTCGTCGCGCCGCCAGTCTTTGCCGAGATCGATGCCGCGCTGCACGGCAGGGCGGTTCTTGAGTGCGTCGAACCAACGCCTCAGGTTCGCGAACTTATCGAGATCATTGCCAAGACGGCGATAGGGAACAATCCAGGGAAAACTTGCAATATCCGCGATGGAATAGTCCCCGGCAAGGAATTCCCGATCCCGTAGTCGAACGTCCATGACCGCGAGCAAACGATCGTATTCACTCGCGTACCGCTTGTGCGCGTACGGTATCTCTTCCTTGGTGTAATTCACGAAGTGGCTCAGCTGCCCCGCCATCGGCCCTAATCCACCGGCTTGCCAAAACAGCCACTGCAATACCTCGAAGCGCTGCGCCTGCGCTTCCGGGAATAACATTCCGGCCTTTTCCGCCAGGTAAATCAGGATGGCACCGCCTTCAAACACGGAAATTCCGGTTTCGGTATCCACGATAGCCGGCATCCGGTTATTCGGGCTGATGCGCAGGAATGCGGGATCGAATTGATCGCCGGCGCCGATATCTACCGGCTTCACTTCGTACTCCAGACCACATTCTTCGAGCATGACCGATATCTTTTGTCCGTTCGGCGTCGGCCAGTAGTAGAGCTCTATCATTCGGTTATCGCCACCTGATGATGCACCGGGATCCATGTCACCGTGCAGAATATTGAGCTTCCAGTATATGATGTTTCTTTGCAAACCACCTCAGCGGACAGTATGGAAAACGTCACGGTCAAAACCCACACTGTGAGTACGGCTACGAATCATCAGATTCCGGTTTATCTCTGGGAGCCTGAGGGCACGCCGACGATTGTCATCCAGGTTTTCCACGGCCTCGGCGAGCACTCGGCGCGTTATGATCGGTTCGCGCAGGCCGCAGTTGATCGTGGTTATGCCGTATGCGCCCACGACCATCGCGGCCACGGACCGCAGGCGACAGATCTTGGTTATTTCGCGCCGGACAACGGTTGGGACCGCCTGGTTTCAGATGGTCATCTCGTTACCGAATTCCTGCAAAAAAGGTACGCGCGGCAGACGATCGTACTTCTCGGCCACAGCATGGGCTCGTACATTGCGCAAAGTTATGCCATGCGATTCGGGGACGATCTTTCTGCATTGGTTCTTTCCGGATCCACGTGGCCTGGTCGCGTGCCACTGTTCATTGGTCGGTTGGTCGCGCGCATCCTATCGTGGCGTCACGGAAAACGCGGCGCGAGCCCGTTACTCGACCAAATTGGATTCGGCAACTTCAACAAAAGATTCGAGCCGGCGCGGACAGAACTAGACTGGCTTTCGCGCGAGCCGAGCGAGGTGGATGCGTACATCAGTGACCCATTGTGCGGAGGCCCGTATACAACCGGCTTGTGGATCGACTTGCTCAGTGGTGTGCTCGAAATTTCGACGAACAAGGCCTTGCGCAGGATTCCATCGGAGCTGCCAATATTGATTACGGGCGGCAGTGACGATCCTGTTGGCGGCAAGGACGGCATGACCAAACTCTCTGAGCATTACGAGACCACCGGCCACGGGAAGTTGAGCACGAAAATCTACACCGGTGGGCGCCACGAGATGCTCAACGAAACGAACCGCGACGAGTTCACTAATGATTTGTTGCGCTGGATTTCACAGGTTCCGTCGAATTACCAGCCATAGCTGGCAGTCAGGCTTAGCTGCCTGCCAGCCGCCGGCGTTCCTGGAAAAGGCTGGAATTCGCTGTCAGTCAGATTGTCCGCGATGAGGCTCGCACTCAGCCCATCGAGTTGCGCCGATTCCCACAGCAACGAAAGCGACGCGAGATATGTCGAATTATCCCCAACCCGTAGGGGGTTATCCTGCTGACGACGGTATTCGTTGTCGACGCGTAGCTCGAAACTGTCAGCAAACCTGTATCTCAGCGCCAACGTAGCGCGATGCCGGGCAAAGTTCAGCGCATAGAAACTGGCATCCACCAACGCCGATCCGTAATCCTCATCTTTATCAAGCCAGGTGTAACCGGCAACAAGGTCGATGGTCGACCACTGACGCGTGAAAAATGCTTCGAAACCGACGACGTCGATGTCGACAGGGTTCGCTTGCCGTGAGAAGGGCGCGCCAGTCGAATATGTCCAGTCCACGAGCTTGTCGTCGCGTCGACTGAATACCGCCAAACGCCCTTGCCATTGACCTGCCTCGTGTTCGACGGACGCTGCGAGTTGTTTTGCGCGTTCACGCCCCAGATTCGGATTACCGCCGAACAGTCCTGCTGGATTTGAATTCAACGCCGTGTAGCCTGGCAATTGAGAGGTCGCCGCATATTCAAGCGATACGTTCGTTTGCCCGTTTTCCCTTGGCAGTCCGTAAACCACGCCGATCAGCGGTGAAACCGCGCTGCTGTCACGATTCGAATAGTCGACAGTTGCGCCCGCTCGCAAAGTCATCGTTCGGCTTTTTTCAAGGTCGATATCGAATGACGGCACCACTGTCACTTTCGCGTATGTGCGATTGTTGAAGTTTCCGTTCGTCAGGTCGGTTGATCGAACCAATTCGTCTGACGTTATCTGCGCTCCGTAGCTCCATGCCACGCGACCGGTCCTCTGCTCTCCACGCAGTCCAACCGCAACGTTGCGGGTTTCATGCTCGAACGATCCCGGCGCTCCAGACTCAACGGTCGTGCGATCGAAGTCGTAGTCGTCTACCAGTCGCCGGTAGTAAGTGCCGAGCTCCCACCAACCGCTATTGGCCTCAACGCGGTGGTTGGCGAGTATCAGCGTTGTCTGCGTGTCGTCGATCTCCGCGAGTGACGCGAAGCCGGTGTAAGCGCCGGGCCACCCAAAGAATTTGTCCTGGTAGCTCAACAACAGATCGGACTGCGAGTCCGTTCCAGATCGCTGCAAATGCGCGTTGTAGCGCGAAAAACGATGGTCTCCCGACGGCACGCTTCCATCGCCCTCGGACCTGGCAAACGAAAACGCCGCTCCAACCTCATTACCCGCATGGTCAATGGCTGTGCGCGTGAAGTGTAATGACTGAAAATTCATAGCGTCGCTGCCGGCGCCAAGTGAGATCAGACCACCGTCGTCCAGCGGACGAATGCGGTACGCGATCGTCCCGATCGCCGAGTTGAATCCTTCTACTGCGTTATCAATACCTTTGAATATTACCGGTGCAGACATCAGCGCAGGATCTATCCCAAGCCCCGCCACATAATGGCCGGTTTGCGGATCCATGACCGTTACCGCGCCCAACTTGAAACCGGTATTTTCGAATACTCCGCCTCGTATCGTTACATCCGACTGGCCCTCTGCGATTCCCCGAGATTGAATCTCGGTGAGCGGGTCGAATCGCAAAACGGTAACGGGCGAAGCGTAGCTGCCGGCGGGCCGCGTGTTCGCAACGCGATCAGCGCGAACCGTAATTTCGGTGATCTCACTACTTACGTCGTCGGTACTCGCCGCCAATATCTGCGCCGAAGATTGCGACACGCCAAAAAGGCTCAGCGATAACGCAGTCGAAAACAATGTTCTCTGCATAATATTTTTTTCCAGTGACTTGAGACTAGCTGGCTTTTTGTTGTGCTGGAAGGTCGGCCGGCAGATGAAAGGCCAGATAAGTCCGGCCCAACGTTTCAGCCTCTACCAGGCGCTTTTCACTGATGTGGCCTTCCGTGCGTATTGCATCTGCGAAGGCGACATCGCATAACTCCGTCAGGAACCCTAGTTTGTGCGACCAGTGCGGCACGTCCGGCACGACAAAGTGGCGGTCGAAAATATCGACCAGAACCTTGCTCATCGCTTCCACAGCTAGCCGATAAGCTCCCGCTTTCTCGGACCGCAGGCGCGGCAAGAGTTTCAGCGTATCCGAAGTCGCCGCCCAATACTCTGCACCCCTGCGCACGATAAAATCAGAAAGCTCGCCCAGTTTTCTGGCCGGACAGCCGTATCGCCGCTCCGAAGAAAGTCCACGAAATTATTAACCCATTCGGTCGCAATGTCCTGGAACAAATCGTCAATACCATTATAGATCCGGTAGGCCGACCCTCTTGACACGCCGGCCGCCTCAAAAACGTCGCTGAACTTGAGCAGGTCACCACGTTGCTGCTCGAGCATGAGTCTTTGCGCCTCACGCAACAGCTTTCGGCGGTTCTCACGACTGCGCGCGCGCAGCTTGAGAATCTTTTTTATAGACCTGGTCATCACGCCCCTGAACACGGTCGGCTGCAGGATTGTATCGGACAACCCGATGCAATCCTATCATGCGCTACTCATCAGTGAGAATGCTAAGATCCGCCGAGACCCATTCAAAGCTAAATCACCATGGCCGCACACCGCGCAGCACATTCGACAGGCACTTCCCTGGCAGGATTGGCATGTTAGGCGTCAGTGAAATCAAGTTTCTCGATCGAAATCCGCCAGCGCATCCTGTTGAGGAAGTTCGCGCAGTTGCCGAACGCTACTATGGTCTCGAGGGCAACTTTCGCCCACTGCAGAGCGAGCGCGATCAGAATTTCCTCGTAGAGACAAACGACGATTCACGCTTCGTCTTTAAAGTGGCCAATGCTGACGAGAGCGGCGATGTCATCAAGTTCCAGCTTGGAGCGTTGCAACACATTGCGCGAACGGAGCCGTCGTTGCCGGTACCGCGGGTCGTACCAAGTGATCAGGGCCGTGCCTTTCACATAGTCGATTTCTCAAACGGTCGTAAACATCTGGTCTATGTGCTGACGTATCTTGACGGCACGTTACTATCGGAGACCAGCGTCTGTGACGACATCTCGGCGCACCGGCGACTAGGTGTCTTTATGGCCCGTGTCGACATGGCACTGCGCGGCTATTTCCATCCGTCCGCCGTTCAGCAGCACCCCTGGAATTTCGAGACCTGTGCGCGCCTGAAACCGCTTTGCTCGCACATTGAGGACCGGCAACACAAATCGGAAGTGGAGGACGTTCTTGAACATATGGCGCAGATTGTCATTCCTCGTCTGCAGACGTTGCGACACCAGGTCATTCACCAAGACGCACATACCGATAACGTGCTGGTCGACCCGAACGACCCGACAACCATTACCGGCCTGATTGATTTTGGCGATCTCCTTTACGGTACGTTGGTTGCAGAAATCGCCGTTGCCTGTGACAGCATTCCACAAGGAACCCCGGACGTTATCACTCCGGCCTGCGCCGTGGTGGCGGGCTTTGACTCGGTTCTTGCGTTGGAAGAAGATGAAATCGATATTGTTTTTGATCTCATCTGCGCGCGCAACGCGATGACCGCAACCATCGCCGCCGCGCGCTCGGCTTTGACTCCGGAACAGCCCGCTCACACTCGTTCGCCGGTACGGTTTATCGAGCAACTGCGCGCTCTGAATAGCGTGGGAAGAGCGGAATTCAGCCGCCGTCTCAGGGAGGCGTGCCGGTTTCCCGTGTATTGTCCGAGAACCGCAGACGAAGCGCTGGAGGGCACCGAAGAGAAGCGGCTTATTGAAGCACGCCAAGCGCTAATGGGACGAAACACGACGCATTTCTACGAGCGTCCAATGCACTTCGAACGCGCCCATGGGCCCTGGCTGTATGCAACCGATGGCCACCGCTACCTCGATTGCTATAACAATGTGCCGCAGGTCGGGCACTGCCATCCGCACGTCGTGCGAGCCATCTCGAGGCAGGCGGCAGTGCTCAACACGAACACGCGATATCTTTATAGCAGTGCGATTGAATACGCGGATCGCCTCACCGCAACTCTCGCGCCACATCTGACCGCCTGCGTTTTTGTCAATTCCGGCAGCGAAGCTAACGATGTTGCCTGGCAGATGGCCAAACTCGTCACTGACAAGACCGGCGCCATAATAATGGCGGATGCGTATCACGGCGTTACGGACGTCATTCGCAAATTCTCACCTGGTCGCCCGAACGTCCGACTGCCGGAGTTCCTGAAAGGACTCATCGTCCCCGACCCATATCGTGGGCCCTACCGGGAAGATGATGCAAACCGTGTGGAGAAATACGTCACCGATGCCGATCGCGCGATCGCGGAGTTACAAGACTCGGGTCACGGCACCGCAGCCTTTATGATTGACTCGGCATTTTGTTCCAGCGGCGTACCGAACGTCCCCGACGGGTACCTGCGAGGTATCGAGGAGAAAGTCAGAGCGGCCGGAGGCCTGATGATCTGTGACGAGGTGCAGTCGGGTTTTGGTCGAATGGGACAATGGTGGGGCCATGAACATCACGGCGTCCGAGCAGACATCGTTACGATGGGAAAACCCGTCGGCAACGGGCATCCGCTGGGCGTGGTTGTAACCACTGACGAAATCGTCAATTTATTTATCGACACGACTCGCCTTTTCAGCACTTTTGGTGGCAATACGGTCGCCTGCGCCGCAGGCAACGCGGTACTCGATGTCATCGAGCAAGAAGAACTCATAGAACACGGCAAAACCATCGGTGCCTACTTGCGTAACGAGATTGCGCAACTCGCCTCGAAGCACGACCTGATTGGCGATGTTCGCGGGCACGGCATGGTGACCGGGTTGGAATTTGTCACGGATCGTCAAGCGCGTACTCCGGCGACCAGGGAGACCGCTCTTCTTCTCGAATTGATGCGGGAACAGCGCGTGCTTGTCGGCAGCGAAGGTCGGGATGCCAACATCCTGAAACTGCGGCCGGCACTCGTCTTCCGCCACGAGCATGTAGATCGGTTTATCGGCGCACTTGATCACAGTCTGGAGTCGTTATGAGCAACAAATCGGATCTCGAGGCTGCGCAGCAGTTTCTCGCAGAGAATCCGGATATCGAAGTCATCGAAGTGCTTCTGATCGACCTCAATGGTGTCCATCGAGGCAAATGGATTCCGCGCCATAAGCTTGAATCCCTTTTCGAAGGCGGCCTGCGAATGGCATTGACTGGCGTTACGCCGGACATCTGGGGTCGCGACGTCGAATCGTTGTGCGCCAACACCGGCGATGGTGACGGCATATGTGTACCAACTGTTCGCACCTTGAAGCGTCTGCCATGGCTGACGCGACCGACCGCGCAAATGTATTTGCACCTGACACACGAAGGCGAGCCTTGGGGGTACGACCCGCGTGTGATACTGGCTACTCTTCAGCAACGCTTTGCCGATCAGGGCCTAACACCCGTCGTCGCGCCCGAGCTCGAGTTCATGTTGTTGTCGTCGGAACGTGACGCTGATGGTGTCCCGCAAGTGCCGCGAACGCGAATCGACGGCCGTAGCAAGGTTGGAGGGCAGTTATACAGCACCGACATCATGCATGAGTTCGCCGAGGTATTGCATGAGATGCGCGACGGCTGCGATTCGATGGATCTGCGTCTTGACACCCTGGTGAAGGAGCTTGCGCCAGGGCAGTACGAGTTGAACCAGCACCATATTGGTGACGCATTACAAGCAGCCGACAACGCTCAAATGCTGAAGCGCGTCATCAAGGGCGTTGCGTTGAAACACGGCTATATCGCGACGTTCATGCCGAAACCGTTTGCTCATGCGGATGGCAACGGATTCCACACGCACATCAGTGTCCTGGATGAAAATGGTGACAATATTTTCAATGACGGTACTGAGAAAGGTAGCGATGCGCTGCAGCATGCCATCGCGGGTCTGGCGGAATCGATGGCGGATTTGATGCTCGTTTTCGCACCACATCGCAACTCGTATCGTCGTTTTGTCGCAGGCTCGCACGTTCCAACGGCACCAACCTGGGGTTACGAAAATCGTGATGTGGCCTTGCGAGTCCCGGTCGGCGCTCCGGTCGCGCGGAGGATCGAACACCGTGTTGCCGGCGCCGACGCCAATCCTTACCTTGTGCTGTCGGCGATCCTGGCCGGTGTGCTCTATGGCCTGGATAACAAGCTTGAGGCATCCAATCCCTCAACCGGTGGATCCGCGGAGCAGATCGGCAAGCTCGCAACCGACTGGTTGACGGCGACCCGCGACTTCCAGGAATCGAGGTTCGTGCCCGAGTACCTGGGTGCGCCGTTCCAGGAAGCGATGTGCGCTGTAAAGCAGTTCGAACAAGATGAATTCAATCGCACGATTACCCCGTTCGAGTACGACGCTTACCTCATTTCAGCGTGACCGACTTCCACAAGATTCAAACGAATTGCGACGTTCGGGCATCTAAGACCTAAACACAACGTAAATCTCTGGTTTGTCATGGAAAGTAAGAGGGTCAGAACCCTGAATATAGCCGACACGTCGGCGCAGGATGTGCGGCTCGCGCCGCGCGATCCACGCCGCAATCAACTGATATATGCCGGAATTACCGTCGCACTAGTTGCGCTCATCGTGATCGCCGCACCGTGGGTGAATCGTTGGGCGAACGCAACCATCAGCGTTCCTTTCGAACGGATTCGTGCTGCTACCGTTGTGCGCGGGGACCTGGTTCGCGACGTCTCCGTGCAAGGGCGAATTGTTGCGGCCGTCAGCCCGACCTTGTACGCCACCGCTCCGGGCAATATCACCCTGCAGGCAGAAGCAGGGGAACCCGTTGTCGCAGGCCAGGTGCTTGCGATTGTCGACAGTCCCGAACTCGCGAGCCAACTGCGACAAGCCGAGGCATCTCTCGAACAACGCAAGGTCGAACTCCAGCGCCAGCGCATTCAGTCACGCCAGCAGGCGCTTGAAAAGCGCAAAGCCGCAGATCTCGCCGACGTTGCGCTTGTGGCGGCAAAACGTGAGAAACGTCGTGCCGATGACGCCAACGAACTTGGCGTAATTCCCGTTATTGATTTCGAGAAGGCACAGGATGACTTGCGCAACGGGGAGCTCGCATACAAACATGCTATTGCAGATGCGGACCTGTTCGATGAAAGACTTGCTTTCGAGTTGCGCGCAAGCGAATTTGAAGTAGACCGTCAGGAGCTGTTTGTCGAGGACCTGCAACGCCAGGTAGACGACCTGTCAATCAAATCTCCTGTCGACGGCATCGTCGGCGACCTGCTCGTTGACCAGAAATCGGCGGTGTCCCGCGACACACCCGTGATGGCCGTTGTTGATCTCACGCGCTTCGAAATTGACGCCCTGATTCCCGAGAGCTACGCGGATGACCTCGCGATAGGCATGGCCACAGAGATCCAGGTGGGCGGCCAACGCTATAAAGGGCAACTCGTTGCAGTCTCACCCGAGATAGTCAATAACCAGGTGGCAAGCCGTGTTCGCTTCAACGGTGATGGACCCACCGGCTTACGTCAAAACCAGCGGCTGACAACACGAATTCTGCTTGCCGAGCATTCCAATGTACTCATGGTGCAGCGTGGCCAGTTCCTCGATAGCGGCGCAGGACATATCGCCTATGTAATCAATGAGGACCGCATGGCGGAGCGCCGCCAGATTCAAACTGGCGTACGCAGTCTTGGCGCCGTCCAGATCGTCGCCGGGCTGGAGCCAGGCGATTCCATCGTGATTTCCAATCTTGATCCGTTCCGTGGCGCGGAATCGGTTCTCCTAACTAACTAATTCGCTACGCAGGAGTTACAAATATGTTGAAGATGAATGCGGTATCCAAGGTTTACCGGACGGACACGGTTGAGACTCACGCGCTACGCGAATTCTCGCTCCAGGTCGATGAGGGTGAGTTCGTTTCTGTAACCGGGCCTTCCGGATCCGGCAAAACCACTTTTCTGAATATCGCCGGTCTGCTCGAGGAACTGACCGACGGCACCTACGAACTCGACGGTCGCGACATCTCGTCCCTGGGCGACAAAGAGCGCTCAAGGGTTCGTAACCAGAAAATCGGTTTCATTTTCCAGAGCTTCAACCTGATTCCCGAGCTCGATATTTTTGACAATGTTGACGTACCGCTTCGCTATCGCGGCTTTGACACCGCAGAACGCAAACGTCGAATCGAGAACTGTCTCGGCATGGTCGGCCTGGCCTCGCGTACGCAACACTACCCGGCGCAGCTTTCCGGCGGGCAACAGCAGCGCGTCGCCATCGCCCGAGCCCTGGCGGGCGAGCCGCGCTTCCTTCTCGCTGACGAACCAACCGGCAATCTCGATACCAACATGGCGGAAAGCGTACTTGATCTCCTTCATGAGATTAACGAGAACGGGACAACTATCATCATGGTGACTCATGAGTTGACACTCGCCGACAGAGCGAAGCGCAACATCTTCGTTCGCGACGGTCAGATTCATGATGGCCCGCCCGAGCTGCATTTCGCAGCCGCGGCCAACTCGTAGAGCGGGAGGCGATATGTTTCGTTACTACCTGAAACTCGGCGTGCTCAGTATTCGCGCCAACCCTGCGCTAAGCACATTGATGGTTGCCGCTGTCGCGATCGGTATCGGCGCTTGCATGTCCATCGTTACTGTCCGCCACTTGATGAGTGACAATCCGGTCGCACACAAGAACGATCTGCTTTATCACGTGCAACTCGATAACTGGAATCCGGACGATCCGTACGATGATCCGAACGAACCGCCTGAGCAGGTGACCTATCTTGACTCGACGGCCTTGCTCCAGGCCGGTCGAGCCTTTCGCCAGGTAATCAGCTTCAAGTCTGATCGAGTCGTTCAGCCTGAGGGCGAAGGCGTACGGCCGTTCCAGCAGGAAGTGCGAGCGACTTCGGCTGATTTCTTCACCATGTTTGGCGCATCCTTTGAGTATGGTTCGGGCTGGGACAGCGCCGCTGATCAGACCGAAGAACCCGTCATCGTTCTGTCCGCGACGATGAATGAACAACTGTTCGGTGGCGAAAACTCTGTCGGACGGATGCTGACCATGGAAATGGAACAGTATCGCGTCGTCGGAGTATTGGCCGAGTGGAACCCCATACCAACGTTCTACGATCTGAATAACAATCCGTTCGAGGGCGCTGAAGAAATATACGCACCTTTTTCGGTGGCGGTTGCGGGAAAATGGGGCAGCTCGGGGAACAACAGCTGCTGGAAGCCACCCGAAGGCGGCAACTACGAAGCTTATCTCGCGTCTGAGTGCATCTGGATCCAGATGTGGGTTGAGTTCGAGAACGCCGATCAGAAGCAAGACTATCTGCAGTTTCTCGACGACTATGTTGTAGAGCAAAAAGCGCTCGGACGTTTTCCGCGACCGCTAAATAATCGTCTGAGCACACCGTCCGAATGGATGGAGAATCGCGGCGTCGTTGACGATACTGTCAGTGTCCTGCTCAGCCTGGCTATCCTTTTTCTGGTGGTCTGCCTGCTGAATACGGTTGGATTGCTGCTTGCGAAGGTCATGCGACGCACAAGCGATATCAGCCTGCGAAGAGCGTTAGGCGCCAGTAAATCACATCTTTTCACACAGTATATTGTCGAGGCCGGCATGATCGGCGTCGCTGGAGGTATAGCCGGTATAGGCATGACCTGGCTGGGGCTCCGCGGTATCGAAAACGTATTCAAAGAATATGAGTTTGTCGCATACCTGGTCCGCATGGACTGGTCGATGATCTCGCTCGCCGTTGCCCTGGCGATTGTGTCCGCGTTGTGCGCGGCACTTTACCCGACGTGGCGCGCATGCAGTGTTTCGCCAGCCACCACTCTCAGAATTCAATAGGAGGTCGTAATGGATATCGGTCCAATCTGGCGTGCCATGCTGAAGAATAAAGCGGGATTCATACTGATCGCTCTACAAATCGCCGTAACCATGACGATCATGGTCAATGCGGTTGCCATCATGCAGGAGCGCGCCGAAAAGATGGGGCGTGACAGCGGCATGGATGAGGCTAATACCTTTGCACTGGCGAGCGCGTATTTCGGAGAGTACGAAAAGATCAAGATGGAGACCTTGATCCAGGAGGACCTCGATATGATCCGCGGTGTCCCTGGCGTGAGAAGCGCGGTTGCTTCGAATTCATTCCCCTTGCGTCAAGGTGGATGGTCGATGGGGTTGCAGCTCGAACCCGGCAGCCAAAGCAGCGATTCGGTCGGAGCTGCAATATATTTTGTGGACGAACATGGCGTCGATACTTTCGCAGCCCGACTCATAGACGGCGAGAACTTTTCGCCCAATCAGGTGGCGTGGGAAATAGAGGACGACAATACGTGGCCAGCAACAGGAATTATCACGGAAGCATTGGGCAAGAAGATGTTCCCGGATGAAACGGGCACTTACGTCGGCAAGACAGTTTACATTAACGACAATGACCCTGTGAACATCATCGGTGTCATGGAGCGCATGCAGGCACCGTGGGAGGGCTGGTCCGGCGTGGAGCAATCAATGCTCGTACCGCAACGCCGTTCATCGAGCTTTCAGCGTTATGTGATTCGCACAGAGCCAGGCTATCGCGATGAGTTGATGCCAAGAATCGAGGAACTGCTGGCGAATAGTAGCGAAGACCGCATTATTCGCGACGTGACGACCATGGAACAGGTTCGCAAACTCGCCTACCTCGCCGACTCGGCAATGATCAAGATCCTGACGTTTGTCGTCATACTCCTGACGATCATCACAGCACTCGGAATCGTGGGCCTGGCGAGCTTCAATGTCAGCCGCCGCACCCGACAGATCGGTATTCGTCGTGCGCTTGGCGCAACCAAACCCGCAATCGTCCGCTACTTCATGGTCGAGAACTTCATTGCCAGCAGCATCGGATTGGCATTTGGCGGACTGCTCGCGGTCGCGCTGAACATCGCAATGGTTGAAGCATTCGCACTTGAGCCGCTGGCCTGGTACATAATCCCGGCGGCGATGGTCGGGTTATGGCTCATTGGCCAAGCAGCTGTTGCGGGGCCCGCGCGCAGGGCGAGCAATATCCCTCCGGCGATCGCGACGCGTTCGAATTAAAAAAAAGGCCGCACCCAAAAGGGTGCGGCCTTCTCTTAAAATAAATCCTGGCGGTGTCCTACTCTCACATGGGGAGACCCCACACTACCATCGGCGCTGAGCGTTTTCACTTCCGAGTTCGAAAAGGGATCGGGTGGTACCCACTCGCTATTGCCGCCAGAAAACCGGTTGAGGGGAAAAGTGGGGTCGAACCGAGGTTTTTGCCTCTGCGTTCGATTCGCCACTATTCTCAATGAAAACCTCGGTTCGACCCGGGTTTTCCCTCGAATAAATAACAATCTGGAAAATTTCTGACAATCTGAGATTTATCGTAGCGTCGCATTACATGTCGCATACAACACCAAAGAACCAAAACGCTTTGGCGTTATATGATCAAGCCTCACGTGCAATTAGTACTGGTTAGCTTCACACATTACTGCGCTTCCACACCCAGCCTATCAACCTCGTAGTCTTCGA
>Ga0255046_10000060_pt1 | contig 22750 bp, 19 predicted proteins | sample BC1_12_27_MG_FD_183632 | JGI IMG/M metagenome (GOLD analysis project Ga0255046, IMG submission 183632) | Seawater microbial communities from Strait of Georgia, British Columbia, Canada - BC1_12_27 | ecosystem: Environmental > Aquatic > Marine > Strait | place: Canada: British Columbia...
TCCCGGGCCAAACCCGCCGCCAGTGTTCCATCAGTCGATGATAAGCGGCGTAGTAGCGACCGATCTGCTCGAGATCGTAGGAAAACGGATAGCCCATGCGAAACAGCGCCTTGAACATCGCATAACCACTTGCCATGGGGTGACGCCGCATGTGAACAATGCGTGCGGCAGGCAGGGACTGCATGATCAGGCCCAGGTAGAGGTAATTGGCCGGTGTCTTGTCAATCAAATAGGGTGCTGTCTCGCCGTAGCCCTGCAGCGCCTCCCAATAACCCTCGCCGAGGGCTGTGAGATCTGCGCCTGCAACCTGTTTGATCAGTTCGGACTTGCCGGAAGCCTGACCGCCAGCGCGCATCACGGCATAAGCAAAATCACTCACTTCACCGAGGCTGCTCACCTCGGCATGGGCGTTCAGGATTCTGTCCACGAGCGTCGTGCCGCTGCGAGGCAGACCGAGCACGAAAATCGGTCCGTCGATGTCAGGTCCCGGCGTTGACTCGTCCCGCCATGCCTCGTCGAACGTGTTGATGATCTCGGCACTGGCGGCTTCATCAGTCGCAACATCATAAGACAGCCGAGCTTTTCGTGCTGCCGCGCCACGGGCGAAACAAGCGAACGATTCCTCGTAGTCACCGAGGTCCTCGTATTCCTTGCCGAGAGCGTAGCTGAGGGGCACTTCCGCCACCCCGTTAGCCGGCATTTCGCTTAGCCGCAGTTTCAATTCTTCAACGTGGTTCTCCTCACGGGATTGCCGCCGCAAGGTCGCCCTCATGTAATAAGCCTCCGCCAGCTTCGGGTCCGTCGAAATGATACTGTCGAGAAGCGCTTCCGCTTCGTCCATCCTTCCGACAATGGTCGCCGCGCTCGCAACCGAGAACAACGCACCTGGTGAACGGGGAAGTAACGCTGTCAGGCGCTTGGCGCAATCGTAAGCTGCTTGGTGTCTACCCAACAGCGTATAGAGCAATAGCAATTGATTCCAGGCTTCGGCATCACTACCAGCCAGTCGCTCGATCTCGCTAAGGCGTGCTCGCGCTTCTGCAATACGCCCTGTGCATTTCAGCGTTTCGACCCACAAGAACAGTACGTCCAGGCGTTGCGGTTGCAACTCGAGCGCGCGCTGCGCTGTCTCCGCCATCGCGGCAAAATCCGACCGTCGCTGAAAATCCCGCGCCTGCCGCAGCAGATCCTGTATCTGTCTCAACTAGAAATCGTAGCTGAGCGATACGCCGACAGTCCTCGGCAGGGCCATAAATTGCCTGGCACTGCTGCCGTAGAACTCAGCTGCTGGCAGAGTGCCGAAGGCCTCCGGTGTAAACGCACCTGTCGTACCCTCTTCGTTGAGAATATTATTCGCGAAGATTGCAGCATACCATTGGTCAGCCGCGATGAGTCGGTCGATGTGCGCTCGGCCGTACGCTCGTATACGATCTGGGCAGCACACCAGATGTTCGCCCTCTCCGCCACTAAATAGGACCCTCTATGGCCACTGTACTCGTAACCGGCTGCAACCGCGGCATTGGCTTGCAACTGTGTAAACAATTGCTTGCCCGCGGTGACGAGGTGATCGGCGTAACTCGCGGTGGCAGCGATGAATTGACGCAACTGGGTGCTCATGTCATTTCTGGCATAGATGTAGGCGATGGCGCGTCAATGCCTGCACTCAAGGAAGCCATCGGCGATCAACGCATCGACGTACTCATCAACAACGCCGGCATACTGCGACGCGACAAGCTCGGCGAGCTCGACTACGAAGAGATGGCTGAGCAGTTTCGTGTCAATACGCTAGGTCCATTGCGTGTGACAGAGGCGCTGCTCGGGAATCTCGCCAAGGGTTCCAAAGTGGCTATCGTCACGAGCCGTGTCGGTTCGATCGGGGACAACGCGTCGGGTGGTAACTATGGGTACCGCGCATCCAAGACGGCGGTCAATCAGATCGGCACCAATCTCAAACTTGATCTGCATCCGCGGGGAATTGCTGTTGCCTTGTTACATCCCGGATTTGTCGCTACGGACATGACAGGTGGCCAGGGAATCGCGACGGCAGACTCGGCAAAAGGCCTGATCGATCGAATCGATGAACTCAATCTTGAGAACAGCGGCGGCTTCTGGCACGCCGAAGGCTACGAATTGCCGTGGTGATGTTAGAATCGACCGATTAATCAAGGAGAGGAAATCCGCATGCAAGAGCAAGTAAATTATCTGGCTCCGGTCTCACAGGCTTCTGTCGAAGATCGGTCTCAGTTCATCTGGAGGGTCTACGCCCACGTCGTCGGCGCAATACTGGCCCTGGTGGCGATCGAGGTTTATATCCTCACGTCCGGGATGGTGAATGGCCTTATTTCGCTTATGTTCTCCAGTCCGATCCTGACTTTCTTTCTGTTCATCGGTTCCACCATGGCTGCTCAATCTGTTGCCCATCGCGCGCGGTCAACGACAACTCAATATGCCGCCCTGGCAGCCTACGTCTTTGTGTTCTCACTGTTTGTGGCGCCGGCGATCGTTTTTGCCGAAATGAAGCAACCCGGTGTCGTTGATAGCGCCGCTGGCGTGACTATTTTGGGTGCGGTTGGCCTGATCGCTACGGCCATGATCACGCGAAAAGACTTTTCCTTCCTTCGCGGTATTGTGATCTGGGGGATGTCGCTTGCGCTAGTGGCAATACTGGCAAGCATGTTTCTCGGTTTTCAGTGGGGGCAGTGGTTTTCGCTGGCAATGATCGGGCTGCTTGGCGCGTCTATTTTGTTCCAGACGTCGGAAATCATGCGTACGTATCCAACTAACAGATACGTGGCGGCCTCGCTGGAACTATTTGGATCTATCGCCCTGCTGTTCCTGTGGATATTGCGTTTCATGCGTGACTAAATCGACGTTATAAAAGACACACAAGAAGGCCCGCTTGCGGGCCTTTTTTTTCGCCCAAAATACCTGCGGCTATCACGGATGTTGCCGGCCGTGACTACGTGTTATCAGTTACCTGTGAGCTGGCGAACAGCAATCAGATGGGAGCGATGTGATGCAAAGACTTTCTATTCTGACCCTGCTCTTGAGCCTTGTTGTCGCTTTGGGCGGCTGCGACGAGGACCGCACGATGTCCGAGCGCGGCTTTCGACTGCCCGATGGCAATGCTGCGGCAGGTCGTGAGACGTTTCTCTACATGCACTGCAATCAGTGCCATACGATTAAGGACGAGCAGTTGCCGTCAATCCCGGGATTCGAGCCATATGTTGAACTCGGCGGGCCGGTAACACACGTGAAGTCTTATGGGGAACTCGTAACTGCTGTCATCAATCCGACACACAAGCTCGCAGATGGCTACCGGAAAGAACTCGTTTCTGAAGACAGTGCGTCTAATATGTATGTGTACAACGGCTTCATGACGGTTCAGGAGCTGACCGACATCGTCATGTTCCTGCAGCCCTACTACGAGGTTGTGACGCCCGAGTTTCGCTACCGAATTTATCCCTAGATTATAGTCGCGCCGCCCATGTACGGCTGCAACACGTCCGGCACGCGGATGCTGCCGTCGGCTTGCTGATAGTTCTCCATAACCGCGATCAGCGCACGACCCGCGGCAACTCCGGAACCATTTAGCGTGTGAATCAACTCTGGCTTGCCGGTCTCCGGATTGCGGCGGCGCGCCTGCATGCGGCGCGCCTGAAAGTCCGCATAATTGCTGCAGGAAGAAATCTCGCGGTACTTTGCCTGGCCGGGCAACCAGACCTCGATATCGTAGGTCTTGGTTGAACCGAAACCGATATCGCCTGTACACAGCGCAACGACTCTGTACGGCAACTCAAGACGCTGCAGAATGACTTCAGCGTGCCCGGTCAATTCCTCGAGCGCCTGCACCGAGTCCCCTGCTGATACGAATTGCACCAGCTCGACTTTTTCGAATTGATGTTGCCGGATCATGCCTCGCGTGTCCTGGCCATAGGAGCCGGCCTCGGAACGAAAACACGGCGTGTGTGCGGTGTAACGCAGTGGTAGCTCGTCTGCGTCAAAAATCACATCGCGCGCAAAATTGGTTACCGGCACTTCTGCTGTCGGAATCAGGTAAAACGGAGTCTCAGTCGTCGTTTTAAACAGATCCTCTTCGAACTTCGGCAACTGCCCGGTGCCCAGGAGCGCCTGATCCTGCACAAGGTACGGCACATAAACCTCTTCGTAACCGTGCTCTTGCGTGTGTATATCAAGCATGAACTGCACCAGGGCACGTTGCATTCTCGCGAGTTGTCCACGCATGACAACAAAGCGCGAGCCGGAGATCTTGCTCGCAGATTCAAAGTCGAGCAGCGCCGACGCGTTACCCAGCTCAACATGGTCTTTGGGTTCAAACCCGAATTTAGTCGGCTCTCCCCAATGTCGAACCTCAGCATTATCCTCCTCTTCCTTGCCATCAGGTACATCGTCCTGTAGCAAATTGGGCAGTCCGAGTTCGATCAAACGAAGTTCTTTCTGCACCGACTGCAACTCGGCCTCATTGCCGTCGAGCTTCTCGCCGAGTTTCTTGACCGCATCCAGAAGCGGCGCGATATCCTCACCTCGCGCCTTGGCCTTGCCAATGTCTTTCGAACTCGTGTTGCGTTCGTTCCGCAGGTCTTCAGTCTCTACCTGAAGGGTCTTGCGCCGCTCTTCGAGCGCGAGATAGCCGTCTGCATCAAAGACGAAACCACGGCGCGCCAGGTTGGCCGTTACATCGGCGGTTGCTTGCCTAAGTAGTTTCGGATCGATCATTTTTTTCCGGGTTCGGGTTCCCTGATTTCGGCGAGCTTTTCGCGAATCTTTATCTCAAGTCCGCGAGGCACGGGATGATAATACGTACGCGGGTCCATGTCGTCGGGAAAGTATTTCTCGCCTTTTGCCACGCCCCCGTTCTCGTCGTGTGCGTAGCGATAGTTCTCGCCGTAACCGAGCTCCTTCATCAGCCGGGTTGGTGCATTTCTGAGGTGCATCGGCACCTCGAGCGAGCCGAATTCCTGGGCATCGCTTTGCGCCGCTTTGGCGGCCGTATAAACGGCATTGCTCTTCGCCGCGCAGGCAAGATAAACGACTGCCTGAGCGAGTGCCAGTTCGCCTTCCGGACTGCCCAGACGTTCAAGCGTCTCCCAGGCGTCCAGCGTCAGTCTGAGCGCTCGCGGGTCTGCATTGCCGACGTCTTCCGAGGCAACACGAATCATGCGTCGTGCGATGTACAGCGGATCACACCCACCGTCGATCATGCGCATTAACCAATACAGCGACGCGTCCGGATCCGAGCCACGCACGGATTTGTGTAAGGCTGATATCTGGTCATAGAAGTATTCGCCTTGCTTGTCGAAGCGTCGCCGGCCACCGGTCGCCACTTCTCTCACCGTCGATTCCTTGATGTCTCTGCCATCGGTAAGATCAGCGGCAAGCTCGACCAGGTTCAGGGCCCGCCGGGCGTCGCCGTCGGCTGCCATGGCGATCAGACCGAGCGCGTCGTCGGATATCTGATACCGGCCCGCAAAACCGCATTCTTCATCGGCAAGTGCACGATGCAGGATACCGAGTATCGAGGCCTCATCCAGTGTCTTCAGTACGTATACCCGCGCTCTCGAAAGCAGTGCGTTGTTCAGTTCAAACGACGGATTTTCGGTTGTCGCACCGATAAAAGTCAGGGTGCCGTCTTCGACGAACGGCAGGAACGCATCCTGCTGCGCTTTATTGAATCGATGCACTTCGTCGAGAAACAGTACCGTGCCCCGACCCGACATCTGGCGATGCTGCTCGGCCTGCGATACTGCAGATCGAATGTCCTTGACGCCAGCCATCACCGCCGAGAATGCGATGAAGTGGGAATCAGTTGTCGTGGCAATCATGCGCGCAAGGGTGGTCTTGCCCGTGCCCGGAGGTCCCCAGAAGACCATCGAATGAGCTCTGCCCTGCTCAATCGCCCGACGCAGGGGTTTGCCTTCGTCGAGCAGATGCGACTGCCCGGAAAACTCATCGAGGTTTGCCGGTCGCATACGATCGGCGAGCGGCCGCTCCGCCGCTTCTGCCACTTCGCTCGCAAATAAGTCAGTCAATACCAGCTTCTACCTTGCTCTCGGCCAGTCGGTTCTCGACCCGGAGGCTCCAGCCGCCGAGACCCCCCAGGGCCACAGCCATGCCAACTGAAATACCGGCAACATCCGCCACAATATCGAGCCAGTCTGCCGACCGATACGTAACGAGTCGCTGGCACGCTTCTATGAGCACACCAAAAAGAACCAGGCCAATGCCGATTCGCCAATACGAACGCGGTCGGTACTGGCCCGTGAACCATATCGCGAGAAATACAAACGTAATGCCGTGTAACCACTTGTCGACGTCGACAAACCATGCGAGGAATTGACCGCGGTCCGGCCAGAACCACACGGCCGGCATCAACATCGCGACCAGCACCAGGCACAGCAGAGCGATACCGGCGATTCGCCAGCGACGAGCGTAGCGCAAAGGCAGCATCAGGGATCCATCGAGTCAGCGACGGCGGGCGTGCCGACGACGTCAACATCTTCGGGTACAACAAACTCGAACCGGGCCGGATCGATAGGCGCATTAACCATAACCCCGTCCAGCGCGACCAACGTCTGTTGTTCGAGATTGTCGAAGAACACCATGCGGCTCAATGTGTCTGCGACGAAGCCGAGTTCGACCCGGACGAAACCGCTTTCCATGTTCTTTGGGACCAAACGCACCCAGGTCGTGACGGTCTCGACATAGCTGCCCTCATAGTCGAACTGGTCTATTGCGCCTGCCGAACCGCCGAGCAAAAGAGCTGGTGTATTTGCCAATGCTTCAGCTTGAGGTTTGACGATGACCTGTGCCAGATCAACGTCGTAGCTCCAGATGTTGACACCATCCGCAACGAGCCATTGCTCGTACGGCTCAATGTAGCTCCAGCGAAACTGCCCAGGACGTTGAATCTCAAGCATGCCGTTCGTCTTTTCAACAACCTCGCCGTCCGCATCGATCAGCGCTTGTTCGAAACTGCCCTGGAACGTGATGACATCGTCAACGAATTCGTCGACCAGCCTCTTGCCGTCATCCACTTCTGATGTCTCGCCGCAGGCGAGCTGAGCGACGAGAAGCAGCATCGCAATACCTGTTTGTCTTACTTTCAACATCATTTTGACGGAGTACTAGTCCTCAGCAACGTTCGGTACAAGGATTTCTCTGGTCCCGTTTGATTGCAGCGGTCCGACCAATCCGGCCGCTTCCATCGACTCAACCATTCGCGCCGCGCGGTTGTAGCCGATTTTGAGGCGTCTTTGTACGCCCGAAATCGACGCCTTGCGTGTATCCATGACCACCTGGATCGCCTGGTCGTACAACGGGTCCTGCTCGGCGTCAACCGGCATCTTGTCTATCCCGACCAGTCCTGGAGTTGGACCGGTCGGGCCTTCAAGAATTTCATCGAGATATCGCGGTGACGCGGTCTTTTTGAGGTGGCGTACAACTGAATGTACTTCATGGTCGGCAACAAACGCGCCATGCACGCGCGTAGGCAGCGACGTACCGGGTGGCAGATACAACATGTCGCCATGACCCAGCAGATTCTCTGCGCCCATTTGGTCGAGAATAGTCCGTGAGTCAACTTTTGCGGAAACCTGAAACGCGATGCGACACGGAATATTCGCCTTAATCAACCCGGTAATGACATCAACCGACGGCCGCTGCGTCGCGAGCAACATGTGAATGCCAGATGCCCTGGCCTTTTGCGCAAGTCTTGCGATGATTTCTTCAACTTTCTTGCCGACCATCATCATCATGTCGGCCAGCTCATCAATGATCACGACAATGTATGGCAGCGGCGTCAGGGTTGGGTGTTCGACGGGATTTTCTTCGTCCTCAAAAGGTGGCGGCGTAAATGTTGGATCTTTGATCGGGTCCCGGGCATTGATCGCCTCTTTGACCTTGCGGTTGTAGCCCCCGATGTTGCGCACTCCGAGGTGTGTCATCAGCCGATAACGTCGATCCATTTCAGCGACACACCAACGCAGCGCATTGGCCGCTTCGGACATATCGGTCACAACCGGCGTCAGCAAGTGTGGAATGCCTTCGTAAACGGATAACTCGAGCATTTTCGGATCGACCATGATCAAGCGAACCTGCTCCGGCTGAGTTTTGTAAAGCAGACTCAACACCATGGCGTTGATCGCAACGGATTTTCCCGAGCCAGTTGTGCCAGCAATCAGTAGATGCGGCATGCGCGCGAGGTCAGCGACAACTGAATTGCCACCGATGTCCTTGCCGAGCGCCAGTGTCAGTGGCGATGCGAGATCTTCATAGGCCCGCGACTTCAATATCTCACCCAGTGTCACGAGCGCACGACTCTCATTTGGTATTTCGAGGCCGACGAATGACTTGCCAGGAATTACCTCGACAACACGAACGCTGACCACGGATAAAGACCTTGCAATGTCCTTTGCCAGGCTCGATATCTGACTCACTTTTACGCCGGGCGCCGGATCAAGCTCAAAGCGTGTGATTATGGGTCCGGGCGACACTGACCTGACCTCGACATCGACACCGAAGTCCTTGAGCTTGAGCTCCACGAGTCGCGACATACCCTCAAGCGACTCGTCGGAATAGCCCTTTTTCTGTGCTGGCGGATCATCGAGAAGCGACAAAGGCGGCAATTCACCGGCAGCAGGCGGGTCGAACAGCAACACTTGCCGTTCGCGTTCAGCCCGAACGCTTTTCTCGAGCTCCTGCATAACCGGTTCGATACGTGGCTTGCCGCGATTGGCCGTGCGCTTTTTCTCGGTCTCAATGACGTCCTGGCGTGCGGCGAACTGGCGCCGGCCTTCGGCTTTGTCCTGAAATTCACCGATCTTGAAGCGCAAACGTTCATAGCCAAGGAGGCACCAACGTCCGATCCGGTCCATGACATTGAACCAGGAGATCCCGAGGAAAAGCGAAATGGACGCGACCCAGATTACAAATAACATGGTGCTGGCACCGAGCAATTTCATCACGGACTCAAGCCGAAGACCCACTTCCTGGCCGATAATGCCGCCCGCAGTCTCATTGAAGCCTACCGCTGAAAAATGCAGCGTTGCCAATGCGCAGCTGGTCAAGAGAGTCGCAACAAACCCGCTAATGCGTAGCGTGTAGTCCATCCTGGTCAGAATCTGCTGCGTTTTCTGTTCGCGGTACAGCATCCAGCCCAAGTAGAAGACCATGATCGTGAACAGATACGCCGGACGACCGAAAAAATTGAACAACAGATCGGCCACCAGCGCACCAGCCTGGCCCACGCCGTTGTTTATCTCAGTTCCACTCGTGGCCTGGCTGAATCCCGGGTCGGCCTCGTCGTAGGTGAACAACGCGTACCAGAGAATGAGCGCAAGCGCGCCAAACACATACAGGGCGCCCTCACGCAACGCCCTCGAGACTTGTGCGGATAGTCGTTGTGCTGCCTGGTTGTTCTTTTGGGCTCGTACCATATCTAAAGTAAACTTCGGGTCATCATTGATCGTCGGACGAATAAATTGCCCGCAGCGGCACCCTTGAAAGTCCTCCAAGGGACCGTATTTCCTGGGCTTCAGCGGGCAAGTGTAGTGCCTGAACGAATAGGGATAAATTATACATGAGTGATTTGAGACATATGCGGCTTGTGATTCTGGGCTCCGGGCCGGCCGGCTACTCCGCTGCCGTTTACGCAGCGCGGGCCAACCTGAATCCGGCAATTATTACCGGCATCGAACAGGGTGGGCAGCTCATGACCACAACGGATGTAGATAACTGGCCCGGCGACGTTGAAGGCCTGCAGGGGCCGGAGTTAATGGACCGTATGCTCCGGCACGCCGAGAGATTCAATACCGAGATCATCAACGACCATATCCATACTGCCGACCTTTCGAAGCGCCCGTTTCAACTCGACGGAGACTATGGTGGCTACACCTGCGATGCGTTGATCATCGCAACAGGCGCGACCGCCATGTACCTCGGCTTGCCTTCAGAAGAGGCCTTCAAGGGGCGCGGAGTGTCCGCATGCGCAACCTGTGACGGGTTCTTTTACCGCGGCAAAGACGTCGCCGTAATTGGTGGCGGTAACACCGCCGCCGAAGAAGCGCTCTACCTGAGCAATATCGCGTCTAAAGTTACGCTCGTACACCGCCGTGACGAGCTACGTGCCGAAAAAATTCTGCAGGACCACCTGTTCGACAAAAAGGACAAAATCGAGATCCTTTGGGACCACGTCGTCGACGAAGTTCTGGGCGATGATTCGGGCGTTACGGGGTTGCGAGTGCGCAGCACGAAGGACGAATCAAAGACGACCGATGTTGATCTGGCCGGCATCTTCATCGCTATCGGTCATAGCCCGAATACGGGCCTTTTTGACGGCCAACTCGACATGAAGAATGGCTACATTACGATCAAGTCGGGCCTCGACGGCGATGCGACAGCATCAAGTGTTGCTGGCGTTTTCGCCGCCGGTGACGTTTCGGACCAGGTGTACCGTCAGGCGGTCACATCAGCCGGTGCCGGTTGTATGGCAGCGCTCGATGCAGAGAAGTACCTTGATTCGCTCGAATCATCTGCAAGCGACGACGTTGATTCCGGCGAAACAGCCACTTGATGTTACGGTGTCTCCGTGAGGACGACACAAGTCACCGTAAACGACACGATTGCGAATATCCCGGCCGATGAATGGAACCGGCTGGCCGGCACCGAGTATCCGTTCTTGCAGCACGAATTCCTGCTGGCGGCGGAAACAAGTGGTTCTGTCTCGGCCGACGCGGGATGGCACCCCTGTCACCTCTCCTACGTCCACAATTCCAAACTGCGTGCCGCGATGCCGCTATATCGAAAAGACCATAGTTGGGGTGAGTTCATATTCGACTGGGCCTGGGCTCAGGCCTATGAGCAGGCGGGTCTGGAGTATTACCCCAAGCTGGTGTCTGCGATTCCCTTTACGCCCGCACCGAGCCGCCGACTCCTTCAAGCGGATAACAATGATCGGAAGGCGGCGTCCGACCTGATTAAAGCTGCAATCGCTCTGGCTGAGGACACCGGCTGCTCTTCACTGCACGTACTTTTCCCCGAGGAGGCCGACCTGCCTGTGCTTCGGGATGCTGGCCTGCGTTTGCGAAAAGATTGCCAGTTTCACTGGCATAACCAAAATTACGGCGACTTCGACGACTTTCTGGCAACGTTTAGTTCCGTGAAGCGAAAAAAGACGAGACGCGATCGACGCCGTGTGGCTGAGGCTGGCATTACATTTCGACGGCTCCGGGGGAAGGATCTCGATACGGCGACATGGCGCATTGTCTATCGGCTGATCAGTATGACGTTCATGCGCAGAGGTTCACTGCCCTACTTCAGCATGGACTTCTTCATCGAAATCAGTCGTTCACTCCCTGACAACATTCTCGTCATCATGGCCGAGCAGCAAGGCCAGCCAATCGCCGCTGCGGTGTTTTTTGAGGGTCCTCGTGTGTTGTACGGTCGTTATTGGGGCAGCGATGGCCACTACGACGCATTGCATTTCGAAACCTGTTATTACCAGGGAATTGACTACTGCATCGACACTGGCAAGCAATTATTTGAACCCGGCACCCAGGGCGAACACAAGATTAGCCGCGGGTTTATTCCGGTATCGACATGGTCTGCTCACTGGCTCAAACATCCGGAGTTCTTTTCGGCCATTGCTCACTATCTCGACGAAGAGCGCCAACATGTTGAACGCTACATGGAGGCCGTTGACTCACACAGCCCCTATAAGTCCCGGGATCCGTCGTGACTGCAAACCGGATCGTCTGGCTCAGTCCGTCCGATCCGCCTGACGCGTTCCCGGATGTTGCAGACGCGCTCACAGAGCCCGACGGCCTGCTGGCCGCTGGCGGTGATCTCAACGCGAGCAGATTGCTCGCCGCATACAGAATTGGGATCTTTCCGTGGTACGACGACGGGCAGCCAATTCTCTGGTGGTCGCCTGACCCGCGTTGTGTCTTGCGCGTTGACGACCTGCATGTTTCGCGGCGGCTAAGGCAGCAGTTGCGCAAATCAACGGCTGAACTACGTTTCAATCACGCGTTCACCGATGTCATCCGCGCATGTGCGGGAGAACGCAAATCGCAGCAAGGCACCTGGATCACCAGGGATATGATCACAGCCTACGAGCAACTGCACGCCGACGGTTGGGCGCATTCGATCGAAGTCTGGGACGGCGACGCTCTGACCGGCGGCATTTATGGGCTGAGTATCGGTCGCGTATTTTTCGGTGAATCGATGTTCAGCGCAAAGGCCAATGCCTCAAAGATTGCGCTGGTGGGTCTGACAGGGCAAATGAAGGCCACTGGTCTCGAGATCATTGATTGCCAGGTCGTATCGCAGCATCTCATGACTCTTGGTGCAACCGTCATTCCACGTGCCGAATTCACGCAAATCCTCGATACAGCATGTGATCCACCGAGCCAAACTGAGAATTGGCCAGAGAAGTCGACACCAGCCGCGGAATTGCTACTCAAATAACGGTTTGCCACATTGCATAACGCCGTTGATTTCTGCACAATTCGCGGGCCTTTTTTGGACGGAGACCTGCAGACCTTGGCGAAAGAAGAAGCCATTCAGATGGAAGGTGTCGTTACCGAGACGCTTCCAAACACGACTTTTCGGGTAGAACTCGAAAACGGTCACATTGTGACCGCGCATATCTCAGGAAAAATGCGTAAGAACTATATTCGTATTCTGACGGGCGACAATGTGACGGTTGAGCTCACACCGTACGATCTGTCCAAAGGCCGCATCGTCTACCGAGGCAGATAGATCCGCTGTTAGAGCGTTCCAACAGCACGCTACGATTCAGGAAGGTGCTCGAGTTCCTTCAGCGCCGGCTCCACATTTAACTTCAGACTATCGTCGGGCCCGATGGTAATCCGCACATGTCCGCCATCTGCCAGGCTGCCGAATAGCAGTTCCTCGGCAAGCGGTCGCTTGACGTGTTCCTGAATGATGCGGGCCATCGGTCTGGCGCCCATTTTCGGGTCGTAGCCTCTTTCGGCAATCCACTCTCTTGCGGTGTCGTCCAATTCGATCGTCACGTTATTGCTGTCGAGTTTCGATTCGAGTTCGACGACAAGCTTGTCAACCACGCGTTTGATCGATTGATGATCGAGTGACGCGAATTGAATAATGGCATCCAGGCGGTTGCGGAACTCCGGAGAGAACTGCTTGCGAATAATCTCCATGCCGTCACTGCTGTGGTCTTGCTTTGTAAAACCGATCGAAGCGCGACTCATTTCCTGCGCGCCGGCATTTGTCGTCATCACGATGATGACATTACGAAAATCCGCTTTACGGCCATTGTTGTCAGTGAGCGTGCCGTGATCCATTACCTGCAGCAGCAAGTTGAAGACTTCCGGATGTGCCTTCTCAACTTCATCAAGCAAGACCACTGCGTGAGGATTCTTCGTTACCGCTTCTGTAAGCAACCCGCCCTGATCGAATCCGACGTACCCTGGCGGTGCGCCGATTAGCCTCGATACCGTGTGCCGTTCCATATATTCGGACATGTCGAAGCGAATAAGCTCTACGCCCATGCAGTGCGAAAGCTGGCGTGCAACTTCAGTCTTGCCAACACCGGTCGGCCCGGCAAACAGGAATGCGCCAATCGGTTTTTCGTCTTCCCGTAGCCCCGAGCGTGACATTTTGATGGATGAACTCAACGCTTCGATCGCGGCATCCTGACCGAAAATGGTCAACTTGAGATCGCGATCCAGTGTTCTTAGTGCATCGCGATCCGAAGCGGATACGCTTTTCGCCGGTATACGCGCCATGTTGGCGACGATATTTTCGACCATTTCGACTGTCACGCTCTCGCCTCGCTCGTCCGCGGGCTGCAGACGAAGCCTTGCGCCTGCTTCGTCGATGACGTCAATGGCCTTGTCCGGAAGTCGACGATCATTGATATGCCGCGAGGCCAGTTCGGCAGCTGCTTCCAGCGCACCGGCCTCATATTTTACGCCATGGTGCTCTTCGAACCGCGACTTGAGGCCATGCAGGATGGCCACTGTTTCTTCGAGGCTCGGCTCGGGCACGTCGATCTTCTGAAAACGCCGCGCGAGAGCATGATCCTTTTCGAAGATGCCGCGATATTCAGTGTAAGTTGTTGACCCGATGCAGCGAATCTCGCCGTTGGCGAGCACGGGTTTTATCAGGTTGCTCGCGTCCATTACTCCACCCGATGCCGCACCTGCACCGATGACTGTGTGAATCTCGTCAATGAAAAGAACTGCACCAGGGTTCTCGCGTATCTCCGAGATCACTCCCTTCAAACGCTTTTCGAAATCACCGCGATACTTGGTTCCGGCAATCAGTGTGCCCATATCCAGAGCGTAAATCGTGGCATCGAGAAGAACCTCTGGCACACGTTGCTCGACGATCATTCGCGCCAAGCCTTCGGCAATGGCCGTTTTGCCAACGCCCGCCTCGCCAACGTACAGTGGATTGTTCTTACGCCGACGACACAAGATCTGAACTGTACGTTCTATCTCGACTTCGCGGCCGATCAACGGATCGATCTTGCCGTCGATCGCCATCTGATTCAGGTTGCTTGCATACTTCTCCAGCGGAGACTCTTCGGGTTCCGCCTGACTTTCGAGCGAAACCTCGTCTTCACCATCGCCACCTTCGCCCGGCAATTGCGGCATGCCGTGAGAAATGAAGTTGATGACATCGAGTCGCGTGACATCCTGCAAGCTCAGGTAATAAACGGCCTGCGACTGTTTCTCGCTGAATATGGCGACGAGAACATTGCTGCTCGTGACTTCTTTCTTGCCGCTCGACTGCACGTGGAACACCGCGCGCTGTAATACACGTTGAAACCCAAGAGTGGGTTGCACATCAGTATCATCATCGCTCGGCAATAATGGAGTTTGCTCGTCGATGAATTCGCTCAGCTGCCGGCGAAGTTCCGGGATATTCGAATCACAGGCCTTCAGAATCTCGTGGACTTTGGGAATGTCCAGCAGCGCGAGCAACAGATGTTCCACTGTCATGAACTCGTGACGGAGGTCGCGTGCTCTTTGAAACGCCTCGTTCAGGCAGAATTCTAATTCGCTACTAAGCATGTTCTCGCGTCGTCCCTCAGGATTCTTCCATCTCGCATAACAATGGGTGTTGGTGCTGCTGCGCTATGCCCATCACCTGTGCAACTTTGGTTTCCGCAATTTCAAAGTTGTACACCCCACAATTGCCCTTGCCTTTGGTATGTACTTCTAACATAACCTGCGTTGCGCGCGTGCGTTCCATTCCAAATATCGTCTGCAGTATATCGACAACGAATTCCATTGGAGTGTAATCGTCGTTGATCAATACAACACGATACAGCGGCGGCTGCTTGAGTTTCGGCCGCGCCTCTTCGACAGCAAGGTCACAGCCGTCATTGCGCTCTTTGTCAGGTCGTTGTTCGCTCATCATCCGTATCGATCAAGCTATTGTCAAAATGCCACGAAAGTGACCATGGCCCTTGTCATGCGGGTTATTATATATGGGCTCGCAACGACGATCTCCAAGGCTGGTTCACGGATTTTCTCTTGAGCTGGGCCGCCATACAGAGGGCCCGCCAGCGATTGGTCGGGAGAAAGTCGTCTATATCATTGCTAAATATAGGATTTTTCGCCCTAACGGGCTTGTTTGCAGGTCACGTCAACCCGTATCATCTTGGCGTTGCGTTTACAGCTAGACCGGGAATCATCAAACGGCCAATGAAAATATGACGATCGAAGCCAAATGGCCCGACTTCGCAAGCCTGGATGGCGCGAAAATGCTCGCGGCTGCCAACCGCTTGCTACCGGCGTGGGTCAGCCTGTTGCTCGTTATCGTGATTGCATGGCAACTGGCTCGAATTATCTGGATGCTTGTGCCGGCTCCTGCGGCTGGTGACTCGATCCCGGTCCCGGCAAATCAGCTGCTTGAATCGGCTCAGACCAATGGCTCAGCCGATGTTCAGAGGATTGTCACCGCCCACATATTCGGTGTCGCCGACAGCTATCCTGAGGGCGATTCTGACAGCTTTGCCGTGCCTGCAATTGAAGACGAAGACTTGCCCGACACCCGTATCTCAAGCCTCTCTCTCAAGGGCACCATCGCCTCTACTCCCGCGGAATTGGCGGTGGCGATTATCGCCGACGGCAATAATGACGAAAAAGTCTATGTGATCGGCGATCCGGTTACGGCCGCGGCCACGCTGCACGCCGTTTATGCTGATCGCGTCGTCCTGAACGAAAATGGTGCCCTGACCAATCTGAAGCTGCCAAAAGACTTTCCTGCCGGCACGACAAAGGTCTCCCGGCGAAACACGACGATCACGAGCCGGGCTGCAAGCAATTCGCAGAGCATTCAGTCGGTCGTTGCCCAGAATGTCTCGAGACTGGCCGATGTCATTCGTCCGACGCCGTATTTCGTCAACGGACAGCAGCAAGGTTATCGCGTCTACCCGGGCCGTAATCGTCAGCAGTTTGCTGCGCTCGGCTTGCGCCCGGGCGACCTGATCAAGGATATTGATGGGCAATCGCTGACGGATCCGACACAGGCGATGCAGATTTTTCAATCACTGGATAGTGCGGACCAGGTGTCTGTAACCGTTGAACGTAACGGGCAGCCTGAGGTCATTGTACTTAGTACCAGCCAACTCGATCTCGGGGACGAGACCAAGCAATGAAACAAAACCAACGAATGCAATCACGAGTTCGCCTTGTTGCCGCGTTAGGCCTTTGCTGCCTGATGGCGGCACCGCCCACATGGAGCCAGCAGGCGACAATTACGCCGAATTACAAGGAAGCGGATATTCGGCAAATCATTGAGGCCGTAGGTGAGGTAACGCAGAAGAACTTCATCATCGATCCTCGCGTCGCCGCCAAAGTGACGATGTTGTCGTCGACGCCAATGACGCCTGATGCATTTTACGAAGCGTTTCTGTCGATTCTGCAGGTGCATGGCTATGTCGCCGTTACCTCCGGGGACCTGATAAAGATCGTTCCGGACGCAACGGCGCGGCAATATGCCGGTCATTTGGGAACCACCGGTGCCGCGGGCGGCGATGATATCGTCACGCAGGTTATTCAGGTACAGAATGTCGGCGCGGCTCAACTCGTGCCGATACTCCGGCCATTGATTCCGCAGTACGGTCACCTCGCAGCTCATCCGGGCTCCAACATGCTGATTATTTCGGATCGGGCAGCAAATGTAACGAGAATGCTCACAATCATCCGGCGTATCGATCAGTCGAATGACGAAGACGTTGAGGTAGTTCGCCTCGAGCATGCCTCGGCCGCCGAGATTGTCCGAATCCTGACCACGCTTACGCAACAACCACGAACCGACGGTATGCCGGTATCAATCAGCCTGGTCGCTGATGCTCGAACCAACAGCGTCCTGATCGGCGGGGACAAGAGTGAGCGACTTCGCTTGCGTGCCCTGATCGCACACCTCGACACGCCGCTCGAGGAGGGTGGTGACACCCAGGTTCGATATCTGCGCTACGCCGACGCGGAAGACCTGGCAACCAAACTGCAGCAACATTTCACAACTCAGGCGCAGGCAACTGCCGGCCAGGCCGCAGCCGCTGCTTCACCAAACCCGGTCAGCGTCTGGGCCGATACGCAGAACAACGCGATCATCGTAAGCGCACCACCAAAGATGATGCGTTCATTGATGCAGATCGTCGATAAGCTCGATATTCGACGAGCGCAAGTCCTTGTGGAGGCCATTATCGTCGAAGTAATCGCGGACAAAACATCGGAGCTGGGTGTGACCTGGGCGATTGAAGGTGATGGCTCCAATACGCCTATCGGCGTAACGAACTTTCCGGACTTTACAAGCGGCGTTGTGCAACTGGGCGCCGCCGCGGGAAGTGGTGGAACGGTCGATCCAACCAACCTTATCGGCGCGGGCATAACGCTCGGTCTTGGACGGATCAGCGACTCCGGCGTCAGTTTTGCGTCGATAATCACGGCGCTCCAGGGTGATGCCGATACGAACATCATCTCTACACCGTCGATCATTACAACTGACAACGAAGAAGCGACGCTGAACGTCGGTCAGGAAGTACCCTTTGTTACGGGCTCTTACTCGAACACGGGCGGCAGCGCAGGCGGTGCCGTTAACCCGTTTCAGACGGTTCAAAGAGAGCAGGTTGGCGTCAAACTCGTGATTACTCCGCAAATCAATGAAGGCGATGCGCTGCTCCTCAAAATTTCACAGGAAATTTCAAACATCGCGTCATCGACTGCAGCAGTCGATTTAATTACTAATCAGCGCATCATCGAAACAACGGTCATCGTCGATGACGGCGAGATACTGGTTCTCGGCGGTCTCCTCGAAGATGTGTTACGCGAAAGTGACCAACGGGTACCCGTGCTCGGTCGAATCCCGGTTCTGGGCCATCTTTTCCGCAGCCGCAAGACAGACAAGGTAAAAACTAATCTACTCGTTTTCATTCGAGCAAAAATCCTGCGCGATGCAGCGCAGATGTCCATTGAGACAAATGCAAAATACAATTCTATCCAGAAGATTCTGCAAGGTAAACGGGAAGAGGGAGTATCACTGATGCCTGGTCAGGAGCGCCCGGTGCTGCCACCGCTCGAGGACAATCAGCAAGCGGGTCAGAGCAGTGAAGCGAGCGAAGAACAGGAATAGCTCGAGTATTTGATGGAAAGCGAATCTGAAATCGTGCTCGAAGTGGCGCCAGAGCCGGGCATTGAAGGCACCGTAGCATCCGGCCGCGCATTGCCCTTTTCGTTTGCCAAACGTCACGGCGTGCTAATTCGGGAATTCAGGAAAGACGCAGCGGATACCGTGTGTCGACCCGGTGTTTCTGCTCTGAGCCTTGCTGAAGCACAACGCTTCGCTGGCGTTCCGCTGAAGCTGTCGCGCGTCTCGGTCGAGGTCTTCGATACCATGTTGCAGGAGTCCTACGAACAGGGCAGTCACAAGGCCATGCAGATGGTCGACGGCCTGGACGATCAGGTGGATTTGTCGCAGGTCGCGCAAGAACTACAGGAACCATCTGACCTGCTTGAAAGTGACGACGATGCGCCGATTATTCGCTTCATCAATGCGGTATTGACCGAGGCCGTGAAAGACAACGCGTCCGATGTGCATATCGAGCCGTACGAGAATCGTCTCGGCGTCAGATTTCGTATCGATGGCGTCTTGCGTGAAATTCTCGAAACAAGGCGTAAACTCGCACCTCTCGTCGTATCACGCATCAAGGTCATGTCGAAGCTGGACATCGCCGAGAAGCGACTCCCGCAGGATGGTCGAATTTCACTGCGCATAGCCGGCCGGGCCGTTGACGTTCGAGTATCGACAATGCCCTCGGGTCATGGCGAGCGAGTTGTGCTGCGTCTGCTCGACAAGCAGGCAGGCCGTCTCGACCTGACTTCGCTCGGCATGGATCCGAAGTCGCAGAATACGATGGATGACCTCATCCACAAGCCGCACGGCATCATTCTGGTCACTGGTCCGACAGGCTCCGGCAAGACGACGACCTTGTACGCGGCACTTGAGCGCATCAATGACAACAGCCGCAATATCATGACGGTCGAAGATCCGATCGAGTACTTCATCGACGGAATCGGCCAGTCGCAGGTCAACACCAAGGTGGAAATGACGTTTGCCCGAGGGCTGCGGGCAATACTCCGGCAAGATCCCGACGTCGTGATGGTCGGTGAGGTACGCGATCTCGAAACTGCCGAAATCGCCGTTCAGGCGAGTTTGACCGGCCACCTGGTACTTTCGACCTTGCACACGAATACCGCTGCTGGTGCGGTTACACGACTCAGGGACATGGGAGTTGAGCCCTTCCTGCTGGCATCCAGCCTCATTGGCGTGTTGGCGCAGCGACTCGTTCGCGTCCTCGACGACACGACGAAGGTGCCATATGTGGCGCGCGAGTATGAATGCGAGATTCTGGGCGTCGATGCGAATGATCCACCAACGCTATATCACCCGGGTGAGGGAACTAACGCCGGCTTCCAGGGGAGGACCGGCATCTATGAACTCATCGCCGTTGACGACAGAATGCGGAGCATGATTCATGAAGGCGTCAGCGAGCAGGAGCTTGAACGTCATGCACGAACTATGGGCCCGAGCATACGTGCCGATGGTCGTCGACGTGTCCTTGAAGGCAGTACGACAATTGAAGAACTGCTTCGTGTCACTCGAGAAGACTAGTCGTCGCTGATTGACATGGGTGCGTTCGAATACGTTGCGCTGGATAATGCGGGCAAGGAGTCCAAGGGGCTGATCGAAGGCGATACGGCGAAGCACGTGCGCCAGATTCTTCGCGATCGGCATATGCTGCCGGTACAAGTCACTGAGGTTGCTCAGAAGGAAGCCAGGCGGCAGCGCACGTTTTCCCTGCGCAGTGGTGTTTCACCAGGCGAACTCGCGATGTTGACACGCCAACTCGCGTCTTTGTCCCAGTCTGGTTTACCGCTTGAAGAGGCATTACTCGCGGTTGCGCAACAAAATGATCAACCGCGCACCAAGAGTATTCTGCTTGGTGTCCGGTCAAGGGTTATGGAGGGCCATACGCTCGCGGATGGTCTCGGCGAGTTTCCGCAGGCGTTTCCCGAGTTGTACAGAGCCACAGTAGCCGCCGGCGAACAGTCGGGCCACCTTGACGTCGTGCTCGATCGCCTTGCAGATTACACTGAAGCGCGCCAGGAACTTCGACAGCAAATTACGAACGCGATGATTTACCCGATCGCGCTCGTAGCAATGGCTTTCGCCATCATTAGCTTCATGCTTGCGACAGTAGTCCCACGCATTGTTAGCGTCTTTGAGAATGCAGCGGGAGAGCTTCCCGCGCTAACGCGCTGGCTTATCGCAACCAGCGATTTTATGCGTAATAACTGGTTGATATTGATCATCGGCGTTGCCGCAGTAATCTACGCAGTCTGGTGGTTGTTGCAGAAGGATGGGCCAAAACGCAGTTACCATAGTTTTCTGCTGCGTATGCCTATTACCGGGAAGCTGACGCGAGGTATCAATACGGCACGATTCACGCGAACGTTCAGCATCCTTGCCGGAAGCGGTGTTCCGATTCTCGACGCATTAAAAATAGCTGCCGAAGTCATCGAAAACCTGCCCATGCGCGATGCTGTTACAGAAGCCTCGCTCAGGGTTCGTGAGGGTGCATCAATCAGCAGATCGCTCGCTGCAAGCAAGTTATTTCCGCCCATGATGATCCATCTGATTGCAAGTGGAGAGACCGGCGGTAAGCTCGAAGAAATGCTATCTCGAACTGCAAATTACCAGGAACGAGAAGTAGGTGGCTTGATCGCGACCTTGCTCGGAATTCTGCAACCATTGCTCATCGTGTTGATGGGCGCCGTCGTTATGACGATAGTGCTCGCAATTCTCTTACCTATCTTTGAAATCAATAATCTGATTCGTTAATTCGTCCCTTGCGTATCGATATTTTTCGCGGTATACAAATGGAAAATATGGCCCGCGTGGCCTGTCGTCCATCAAACTGATTGTTGCGAGGTGTGCAATGAACGGTGAAGCCGGAAATGGTGATAAGAAAAGTGTTGTTGAGGAAGGCGTCGAATTAGACGAGGCATCGGAGGATACGGTCGTCATGGAAGACGTTGCTGACATTGATAATGTCGGTGACATCTCGGTGGAAATAGACGTCGAAGAGCTCGTTTCCAAGATTGAAGCTATCGGGGGCGACGAGGCCGAACACATGAGAGAAATTCATCGCCGCCTCGAAAAGATCAACGATCAGCGCGAGGTTGATGAAGAGCTCGACAACACGTACAACTTCAATATCGACGACGATCTGTAAGGTCGCGCTATCTGAAGTCTCGCGATGTAATCACCAGATTACCCAGCATCTCCGTATGATCGATGAGCCGTCTTGCTATTACGTGAACCACCTGCCCTTCAATTTGTAGTTCTCCCTGTACTCCCATCAGTCGCGCATTCAACAGCGCCGCACGATACTGCTCTGCGACCTGCTTCCAGACGATGAGATTGATATGCCCCGTCTCATCTTCAAGTGTGACAAATGTAACGCCACTTGCCGTTCCGGGCCGCTGCTTCGTGATGACCAGGCCTGCAATACTGATAACAGAACCCGTCATGAGATCAGGTATCCGTTCTGCCTGTAAGTAACGATAGCGGTCGAGACGATGGCGGAGCAGATGTACAGGATGTCTGCCGAGCGTCAAACCAAGGTTTTGATAATCAGCAACAATGTCCTGCCCTTCGGTCGGCTTCCTGAGCAACGGCACGGCTTCGTAGCGGTCCATCGACTTCAGCAATGGTGTCGGCTTTTCGACACCGGCCACTGCCCATCGTGCCCGGTGCCGATGGCCCTCGAGTACTTCGAGCGCACCAGCCGATGCCAGCAACCCGAGCTCGCGACGATCGAGCTCGACTACTTCAAGTAACTGCTGAATGCTCTGATAACCATCCTCACGACGCAGATCGGCGACCCGCCGCCCTGCTTCCTCGGAAAGTCCCTTGACCATCCTCAATCCGAGCCGTAACGCCGCCATCCCATCATCCCGGGTCTCCAATGTGCAGTCCCAATGACTCTGATTGATATTGACAGGCCGAACCTCGACATCGTGACGACGAGCGTCCTGAGACAACTGCGATGCAGAATAAAAGCCCATGGGTTGACTGTTCAGGAGCGCTGCCGTGAACGCAGCGGGTTCATGACACTTCAGCCATGATGAGACATACACAAGCAATGCGAAGCTCGCCGAATGCGACT